>Ga0222653_1000313_pt1 | contig 29690 bp, 43 predicted proteins | sample AntAcemetagen419_FD_179856 | JGI IMG/M metagenome (GOLD analysis project Ga0222653, IMG submission 179856) | Saline water microbial communities from Ace Lake, Antarctica - #419 | ecosystem: Environmental > Aquatic > Non-marine Saline and Alkaline > Saline | place: Antarctica: Ace Lake...
TGACTTTAGGGTTCCTTTGATTACAACTTTGGTACCCTTCTCTTCTAGTTCAATAACACCTTTGATATGTGGGTGATTGAAAAAAGTTGTTGCTACAATCATTTACTATCCACAGGGATTTTATATCGAGCAAATCCCATCTTCTCCACCATATAATACATTTGATAAGCACCCACCACACTTGGACACCTATACTCTTCAGGCATACACTCGGGGATCCCTTCCCTAGAGTAGTATGCTGTCTCACTTTTGCGCTCCTCAAAATGAGATGGATGATGATTCATCAACCACGTTAGATGTTCCGCACAAGTGTGTATCTTGCCATATCTATACGTGTACTCAAGGGTCAAAGCCATACCAATCTCACATGCGTAGATATAGTTTTCCAGACTCGAACCAATCCATATAGTCATTGGATGTTTTGGGTGTGCGGCACGGTATCCCCGCCTCTTTCCATCCTTTGTATATGGTGCATTCTCTTGGACGTAATTTTCCTCACTGGAAAAGTACCATGCAGTGTAAAGCATTTGGCAAATTTCCAATTGGATCTTGATGACATGCTGATCACATGACATCTCTGCAATTTCGGCAGGAATCAACGAAAGAAAGAAAATGTTCATTCTTGTAGTCGTCGGTGTTGTAGACACGAACTTCGATGTCACCGAAGAAGACAGAGTTATTGGGGAGCTTCCAGATTTTCTCCTTGGTTTGTTCGTTAGCGTGACGCGTTGCTTCCTTCAGGGTATAGAAGAAGCTACGATCGAGAATTTGATTGGCGAGGACAACGTTGGTGACGAACATTTAAAGATGGTTTATTACATTTATGATCCTACTTAGGCATACTATAATCCTCTCCATCGGATTCATATTCCTCCTCATCTACAACTTCTTCATCCTCATCGGGTTCCACATCAAGTTCATCTTCACCCACTGGAACATCATCATCATCATTGACTTCTTCTTCATGGATATCTACCGGGATGTCTTCGGGGACGTCTTCGGGGACGTCTTCGGGATCCTTCTTCTTTTCTTTTTTTACCTTTTTCACTGGTTCCTTATCAAATATTTTTTGAAATATAATAGGTAGTTTTACAGCGTATTTGAGCTGCTTCATGTTATTTTTATTAATTCCTTCGAGAAACCCTGGACTGAACCCATGTGACTTATACGCCTGTAAGATCGTTTTAATCGGTGGTTTACAAAGTTTTTTGTAATATGTCTCGTATAGGTCCCATATAGCTCCAGACAACTTCGCGCGAATGGTGCCATTTTTTAAAACGCGAAGTCTTAAATAGACGCGATCCGGGACATCCAATTCAGGTTCTTGTGGTGGTATCCGCGGAATGAATGGTTCAGGTTTAGGTAACACTGGATCAACATAAGGAATACCGAGGGTTTCGTTATTTTTTTTCAATAATCGCAAATAGAGTTTTTCCATGTACACCGGACCCTTAACAAATATAAAGTGTGTACATTCACCTGGATTTATGATATCATATAGCGTACCACTTTGGGCTCGCAAACCGGAATTTTCATACGGTTTGTTCCTAACAAGTCTGGATGGTTGTTTGTATAACATCCTGATTTTGGGAAGATGTATCTTCTAACTTAGGCTTCATAAAATAATCCAACTCACATCGAATAACATGTTCTGATTGACTATTCATATGGGTGTATAATGGTCCCCAAATCTCAAACACTTTACGCTCCTTGTCATACCACAAGTAATCGAGACCAAGTGTATGGGTGAGCCAATAAAACTTCTTTCCAGTTTTACCTATGAACGCGAAAATCCTATCTTCGTTGTACATTGATACGTCCATTTGTGAGTAGTGAACATTCGGTGGGGTGTAGGGCGCCATCGTTTCTCTTATTCTGTGAATGCTCCTTTTGTTTAAGTATGTTTCTCACGTGTTTTTGAGAGAATACTTCTCTCTTATTTTTCTTGTCGTTCTTAGTCACGCGTTTCTTTTGTTCTTTATAATCCATCTTGTTTTAATATAATTATTATTTTACTTAGGCTTCGTCTTCGTCTTCGTCTTCGTCTTCGTCTTCGTCTTCGTCAACGAGTGATTCATCTTCACTCTCATCTTCTTCTGATTCTGGACATTGAAATGTTTCATCGTCACTATCATCTAAAAGTTCGTATCCGTGTTGAACTTTCACGTATAGATTCGTTCCCTGGAGGTCGTCGGTGTCGTAAAAACCTGAAATAGAATCCTTTGAAACCTTCACCTCTTCCTCACTAAAATCATAAACATTGTACTTGTTTTTTTCGAGGAAATGTATAGTGTAGGAGTCATCAATTTCATTGATAATACGAGCTATCTGAACCGTATCATCTTCACAATATACATCTACGATCATCTATGTTCATGATGAAATTTAAATCTTTAATAATATTAATGAATACTCTAAAAAGTAGGGGTATTGAGTATATATCGACACGCCCAGTGCGTGTCGATGATGCTGTGATGTTCGATATAGATGACACACTCATCTTTAAAAATGGGGACCCTAATACACCTATGATTGAACTCCTACATATCGCTAGGAATTTAGGGTACAAAATAGTGATCATCACAGCTAGACCCGGGGTGGGTGTGGTGATAGAATGGACACAGAAACAACTTCGTGAATATAAAATTACATATGACTATTTAGGATTTACGAGTGCTAGAACAAAAACATTGATGAAAAAACAATTACCTTATACGTTTGTTTTATCGGTCGGTGATTTAAAAACAGATCTCACTGATTCAAAACATACACTCAACACTTCCAGTTTCGGTTACAGTTGAGACAACTGACGAATACCGTCATAGGTTCATCAGCTGATCTAGTCTGCATCTGGTAGTATGTGGTCTTAATAGACTTACAACGTCCACATTTGAAAAAACCATCTTGATTCTTAAGTTCTTTCGCATTGTATTCCTTCCTCATATCTTTATGAAGTCGTTCCTGAATAGTTTTGGCGTATGGACCATCAAACCATAGTTTATCGGGATTCAGATTAATGACATCACTCGTTTTTAATTTTTTATCAGTAATATTCATTTTTAGTTCAGGTGAATGTTGAATATTATATTGAAGCTGTAAAAACTTATGCTTATAAATATTCGTAAACCTATGGTTTTCCCATGCGGCATATTCACAGCGACCGATCGAATGATTCAGAATGTTTTTTTCGAGATTTATACATATCACGTCATCAACAGGTAGTTCCAGTAATTCTGAAAATCTATTGATGACGAATTGGCGGGTTGGGTTTTCCATTATATAATTATACACGAAAAAATATAACGACTTAGGGCTTGGGTAGACCTTTGTATGGGTCATTGCGCTTGCAATCACCCATGTTTTCGGGGGAGCAGGTATCAAAAAAGGCACCGACACGACGAGCGGGGTTGGTATCAACGAGCCCGTACTTGTACGCAGATTGTTCAGGACGGTATTTCTCACTGAAAACAAACCTTGGATCACGTTCCTTACCAGGAGATCCGAACATGAAGTACACCAAAGCCGCCAACGCCAGTACTAGGATAATCATAATGGTGCGCTGCATTGTTATTATATACATTTCGCAAATATTTTTTTATGAGTTGTGATTAAGATGACTAAGGCTATTCTCATTCATGAGATTGCAAATTACCTGGAAGAAATAGAGTTAGACATCGAACCATCAAAAAACGAGATTTTTAAATTATTGTCCGGGAGGGGTACATTTATTGGACAATGGCCTGATATAGATGTAGTCCTCATGAAACCTGAACATGGTTTGATAGAGAATGAAAACACTTTACCATTCCCATTTCATGGGGAAGTGGTAAAGGGTAAAATATTACTCATACGTATGGATGAAAATTCAGAACCCCAAGATTTTACGTTAAATGAATATATGCAACTAATTGGAAGTGGGGATAAACGCATCGCAGTTTAGAACAGCGTTCGCGTACTTCATACACAACTGGAAATGTATATATGCCCAGTTCATAGGATCGTCTGCGGTGGGCTTTCCGGGTAAAGGGTTGTTATTAACGATGTTGATAATATCAATCTTATCACCACTAATAGATTTCGCCATAGCACCCCCGATCTTCTTCAACCACATAGCATGTTCTTCGTTTTTACAGTCGAAACTCCTCACGAAGTGTGCCATTTATATTAATTGGGATTCTTTTCTATAAGTAGACGCGCACTTGGATCGGTCACAGTCGTCCACTTGGGACGCCAGATTTCACTGATGAGATGATCATTCTCCTTCCCGTACATCTTCCAGAAGATGTTCCTGTACAGAACCTCTTCCTTCGTTAGGGGTGTATTGTGACCACGTGACTTCAACTTCGTTTCCCTAAATACAGTGTCGTCGATATCCTTCTCAGCGTACCTCTTTACCTCATCCACCCAATTCGTACCCACGGCATCGCTCATGCCATCCTTCTGTCTCCAGAGGATTTCATGGGGGAGATATCCCTCGAAAGCCTCACGGAGAATTCGTTTCTCCATACCATCCATCTTTTCGTTCTGGTTGATGATCATACAGAAGTCTATGAAGTTCTTGTCGAGAAAAGGGACAATCATGTCTAGACCATGTGCACCAGCACATCTATCCGCCCGCAACCCATCGAACTGGTGAATAAGTCTCAAACGACGCATGTTTTCACATGCGAATTCATCCACATTTGGTGCGTTACGGAAATAGAGGTACCCACCCAAAATCTCGTCACTCCCCTCACCTGAGAAAATGTAGCGACATGGGGTGTTCTGTTTGATGTACTTACAAAGAAGCCACATAGGTGTACTCGCCCTCACTGTTGTCGTGTCGTACGACTCCAGGGAATGGATCACATCATTGATGTGTGCGATACCTTCCTCTGGTGTAAACTTAACCTCTGTGTGGTCGGTATCTAGGTACTTCGCCATAGTCCTCGCAGCTTCCAAGTCTGGACTCCCCTCGAGACCAATTGAGAATGTTCGGATCTTCCCAAGCTTCTTAGCAGCTATGGAAGCGATGAGACTACTATCCAAACCACCCGAGAGGAGAAACCCTATCTCCCTGTCAGTGTTATCAATGCGGTCGTGTACCGCGTGTTCGAGTGTTTCTCTGAGTTGTCGCTTAAACCCAGTTTTGATGTATTTGTTCACGCGCCAGTAACCGGTGTGATAGCACACAAAATCGTCAATATATGAATCATACATATGCCCAGGTGGGAAGATATGAATTTTACTATTCAGGAATAGCAAAGCCTTGATCTCACTCGCAAAGGCGATTGAGTTTTCAGAGTACCGGGTATAAAAGAGGGGGCGCACACCAACAGGGTCACGGGCAGCCATGACCCGCTTCCCATCTGTCCACACGAATGCGAAATCACCGTTGATGAGGTCAAGGGTCTTCATCATTCCGTGGTCTCTGATCAGTGGAAGGAGAACTTCACAATCACTGTTACTCTTCTCAGTACCATCACGGAAATCGCGATGGTTATAGATTTCGCCGTTACAAATGAGCATCTCGTTATCCTTTACAAATGGCTGCATACCAGCGTCAGTGAGATCATTGATCGAGAGGCGGTAAAAATCCATACGACATTTACCTATCGTTTCACTTCGATAATCATCTGGACCACGGTGAGAAAGGAGATAGGGGGGCACTTCTACTTCTTCACCAGATAGGGCTAGGATACCACACATTATTATTACAAGTTACATTATTTTTAAGCTAAAGTTCAGCAGATCTCTATACGCGATATCGTCGACAATTGCATCCATCTCTTGACCAGACATTGAGATGGATTCAGTATTTCCAATATAATCACTTTCGAAACGTAATACACAGTAGAAAGATGCATTTGTTCTACATGCAAGTCGATCGATTGTTTTTAGATCGTACGTCTCTATATCTAGGTATTGCATCACCTGTTCGGGGGTTCTCTGTTTTACACGTGTGTCTCTTTCCAACTTTCTCCTACGCTTAGACATGTCGAAACATGGCCAAATACCATATTTCGATCTAAATAATGATACATAATTTATACATACCTTAGCCTCTGCATGTTCCGAAAAACATATATACCTCGGTTTGGACATAGGATCTACAAGGGTTAAGTACGTTCCATTTACATTAAGTTTTATGAAATGGAACTCCATATAAATTATATAAGGAAAAAATCTTTAATCAATATAGATGAACTTCCCAAAGACCCCTGGTCAATGTAAATATATGCTCGCACTTAAGTCACCAATACCAATTGTGATAGGTACGGGTCCGGCAGGTTCGGGCAAAACGATGCTAGCATGTCAGGTTGCTATAGATCATGTATATAAATTCCAGCGCCCCAAAATTATACTCACTCGCCCAATTATCACAGTAGATGAAGATATGGGATACCTGCCAGGTGATATGGACCAGAAAATGGAACCATGGGCTAGACCAATGTATGATATTTTCGAACAGTCTATGACCCATAGTCAAATGGATAGGTGTATTTCTATTGAACCACTGGGGTACATGAGGGGTCGAACATTTGAAAACACAGTCATTATAGCGGATGAGATGCAAAATAGTACACAAAATCAAATGAAAATGCTTCTCACACGTATAGGTATAGGTACGAAGCTTATTATCACCGGTGATTTAGAACAGAGTGATTTAGGGGAAGATAATGGTCTTGAAAATTTGATATATAAAATGCAATGTATAGACCTAGAATATATCAAACATATAGAAATGAATCACGATGACGTCATTCGACACCCAGCGGTTAAAGAGGTGCTCAGTATATTATCCAAATGACGAAAGTTATTCTCGCTCTCCCGGGACGTACATTTTCCGGGACGTTTCTCATGAACTGGTCTCAGACTCTCATGGAACTCACGAAGAAGGGTTACGATTTCATGGTCACTAATGAATATTCGAGCTTTGTTACATTTTCTCGTATGAAGACCCTAGGTCTCAATGTTCTTAGGGGTGCTGACCAGAAACCATTCGGTGGTCAAGTCGAGTATGATGTTTGGCTCACAATCGATTCTGATATCATGTTTACACCCGAGCAAGTCATAGAACTTCTCGAAGATACTAAAAAGCATCCGGTGGTTTCAGGTCTTTATCAGATGCAGGATATGAAACACTACGCATGCGTCAAGGAGTGGGACTTGGACTGTTTCAAGAAGACTGGATCATTCCAGTTCATGGAGGCGGGAAAACCCGAAAAGGAAAAATACATCTCCGTAGCCTACAACGGTATGGGGTTCTTCGCGTGTCGTAAGGAGGTTCTAGAAAAGATGAAATATCCATACTTTACCTACCCTCTCATAGAGATGGAAGGTGAAGATGGGAAGATGATTCGGGATACATGCTCTGAAGATGTTGCGTTCTGTAAGAACCTCAAGGATGCCGGTTTTGAGGTAATTGTGAATACGACCCTCCGTGTTGGTCACGAGAAAACTCTTGTAATTTGAGACGATTAACATCGTTGTCTAGGTTTTGAATCGTTTCTCCATCTCGTATATTTCCTGGTCGATTTGTCTATATCGCTCAGCGAGTGTATAGTCTGTGGGTAGAGTTCGGAGGTCTGCGGCGATCTCCTCGCTGCGTACATCGATACCCAAACACGCATCCTTGAACTCTTCCATTTAAAAGTATAACATATTTTTTTCTTTTAGTGTCTTAAATACACGTTTGTTGTTTTCAACGTGACTCCCCTCCCCATTGTTTTGGAATAATGCATCCTCACCCATTCCATATGAATATTGTTTAATCATACCAATGTTCATAGTTTGGTCATAAATACTTTTCTTTTGAACATTCATTTTCGAGAGTAAATTACTGATTATGATGTCATCATTATACGTGAGTTTGTAAAAGTCAGAAAAGACTTCCTTCATATCTCTCAACCATTTCATGTCGAGGATGACTCCACCATAACTCTCAGTGACATCTATACACTCTCGATTATATCTCGGTACACGTCCATTGTTGCTGATATACTCATCTACTCTGAATCCCGATAGACACCAACAACATGAGTCACCCTTGTACAACTCAATAAGCTTACTGCTCAGGTTAGGTGGGTATTTTGTGTCATCGTTCACAACTATGACAAGGTCCGCATCACATTTTTCAGCATGTACTGGACCCATATACATCGTACCTGGTCCATAGTCCGTGCACCTATTCAATATGGCTTTGGAGCACATCGAAAAGTCTGGAACCACGACTTCAACACCCGGAAATCTGTTATACTTGTAAGGGATGTTGATCCAAATCTCATCCACATCCTGATTTTTTTCGAGATCGTAGACGATGGCGGGAAGTGTTTTGAAACGGGTTGGAATACTCGTGAGACTTATGATTGTCTTCATATGGTTTTATTTAAAGTTTTATCCTTAATAGAAGTATATGAAAATTAGTTACGCTATATGTGTTTGCAGCGAACATCAAGAACTTAACGCTCTACTGTCATTCCTGTCTAACGTTGCCGACGAAGAAGACGAAATTAATATTCTAGTCGACTCGGGTAAGGTTACCGATGAGGTGAGAGCCGTGCTAAAAGTGTTTGAGAACAGGGTTACATTGAACGAGAGAATGTTTTGTGGAAACTTTTCAGAACATAGGAATTATCACATCACCAAATGTACCGGTGAATATATTTTTGTCTTAGACGCAGATGAAATCCCCCAAGAAGCGTTAATCAAGAACATAAAAACATTTGATGGAGATATTCTAACCCTACCTCGTATCAATATTATACCCGGATACACTGAAGAGTGGTGTAAAAAGATGAAGTTTTCTGTAAATGAGATGGGTTGGATCAATTGGCCAGATTATCAAGGTCGATACTTTAAAAACAATGGTAAAATTACATGGAGTTTAGGACTTCATGAGAGACTCGTAGGTTCGGAAAAAATTGCACAGCTTCAATCAGATCCTCAACTTGCTATTTGGCATATTAAATCTGTTCAAAAACAAGATAAACAAGATACATTTTACACCAACTTAAAAGAAAATGAATAAAAGTTATAAAGATGTGGTGGCCTTTGATGCAAACAGCCATCACAGACACGGATAAGAAGGCTGTGATCGATTTTATACAGTCTTCGGATAGGTACACGTGTGGGAACATGGTGAAACAGTTTGAAGATGCATGGAGCGAATGGCTTGGGTGTAAGTATTCACTGTATGTAACCTCTGGAAGTACAGCCAATCTTCTATTGTTGGCGGCGGTTAAGGAAATGCACGACATCCCAAATGGTTCCAAGGTCTTGGTACCAGCGTGTACGTGGGTCACTAACGTATCACCAGTGTTCCAAGTTGGTCTCGAGCCGGTATTTTGTGATGTAGACCTAAAAACGTATAGTTTTGATATAGATAGTTTACCAGATGAGGACATCAAGATTGTTTTCGTGACCCATCTTCTCGGTCTTAACGCACCCATGGAAAAACTTAAGGAAAGATATCCGAATGCAATTTTCCTTGAAGACATCTGTGAGTCGCATGGCGTCAAGGGACCAAATGGGGAAAAACGAGGTAGTGTGGGAACAGGGAGTACATTCAGTTTCTATTATGGTCATCATATGACAACGATTGAGGGTGGAATTATTTCTACCGATAATGAACTTCTCTATGAACTCATGAAGATCAAGAGGAGTCATGGGATGGCTCGACTTCTATCACCCAAGTATTATGAAGAGGCTATTAACAAACACCCCAAAATAGACCCAAGCTTCTTATTCCTAACAGATGGGTATAATTTTAGAAACACCGAACTGAATGCTGTTCTCGGCATAGAGCAGTTGAAACGTCTAGATGAAAATATTGAAACGAGGCGTGATAATTTTGAGTGTTTCATGGAACATCTTGACCCTGAACTATTTTATATCCCTTATAATGACCCTGGGAATAGCAGTTTTGCATTCCCATTCGTATGCAAAAAACCAGAAGATATGCTTAAACTCAAGACTATCTTTACAGAACTTGGTGTAGAATATCGCCCTATTGTATCTGGTAATCTACTCCTTCACCCTTTCCTTGAAAAATGGAAAGATTCGGTAGATGTTCCAAATGCAAATCTTCTCAATGATAATGGGGTGTACATTGGCAACAATCAATTTATCACAAAGGATATGATAGTTAAAGTTTTTGAAACCATAAAAAACAAATGGTGAAGACTATTCTTCATCATCTAGGTCTCGGTGACCAGATCATGTTGAACGGTATGGTCCGGCATTTCGCAGAGACGGATACCGTGAGGATATTTGTTAAGCGTTGTCACGAAGAAAGTGTTAGGTTCATGTACAGGGATATTGCCGATAAGGTTGAACTCATACTCGTCGATACAACCAATCCCCGTGAAATATGGTCTCAAGCTAAGGGTGATATCATTCCACTCGCCACGTATGGAATGGATGACAAGAGTTGGGAGTTTATGACACAGGGTCAGGGTAGTATTATGACCAATTGGGCACATGGTGTCTATGTACAAGCTGGTGTGAACCCAAAGTATATGTATTCCAAGTTTAAGGTTATTCGAGATAAATCAAAAGAATTTACAATCGATGAGAAAAACTATATTTTCGTACATGATGATCCAGAGAGGGATAGGGTTATCGAAGTAAAAACAGATAAATTCGTTTATAAACCAGACTCTAAAGTTGTAGATAAGAATCAAGAATTCTTCAAATGTGATAGACCTAATATTTTCGAGTACATCTCAGTGATTGAAAATGCGGATGAAGTGCATTGTATGAATAGTTCATATAATTGGATGATAGAACTTGTGAAGATTGGTGATCCAAAGACGAATTTCTTTCATCTGGATATCGCTCATAAGTACTACGGACCTAGGACTGTGAAGACTGTGTTTAGTGACGAAGTGTGGACTTTCGTTTAATAACTCTTCTCCTCCACAATATTTGAACCCTCCTCCAAATTGATTACCTTTTTAATTCTCGCCCGCTCATCGTTGAATTTATAGATTTTTCTCGCCAGGTCTATAAACGCAGCCCCAAAATCCTCACACTTTTCGAGTTTCCTAATTCCATCCTCAAGGTCCCAGATTGTATTATTCACCTTTTTGAGTTCATCCTTTAGGGCTGTATGAAATTCAATCTTTCTTAAAATACCCAATTCATGACGAATATTTTTGAGTCTCATCTCATCTTGTATGCGTTCATCCTTAATCTCAAGGATAGTAATCTTATCAATCAGCTCAGCCTTGGAGATATCGACAAGCATTTAAAGTTTAAACCCGTCGTATCTTTAAATGTATGCAGGTATAGTTACGGGTCCGAACGGACAAGATGGATCTTATATGTGTGAACTCCTACAAGAAAAGGGGTATCATCTCGTCAAATTTCGAGGAGATGTGAGAAACTACGATGAAGTCTATGATACTATTCATGGGTGTATGGATTTTGAACGTATCGAGGTGTACAATCTGGCTGCGAAAGTCCATGGGTCTTCTCCCATAGATACATTCCAAGTGAACACAATGGGTATTCTCAACATCATGGAAGCGGTGAAAAATACTGGAATGAAGTCAAAGTATAGAATTTTCCAAGCTTCAAGTTCAGAGATTTTTGCAAAGACTAAAGCAACCTGGTCGAGTCCACAAACGATACATACAATGCGTGGACCTCGAGGTATATATGGGATATCTAAAGATACTGCGGACTCTCTAGTTAAGCATTATAGGGACATAGAGGGTCTATATGTGTGTTCGGGTATTTTGTACAACCATGAATCACCTAGACGACCAGATATGTATGTCACACAAAAAATAGTCAAAGGTTTACAATCTGGAGAATGTTTTCAAATTGGAAACCTTGAATCGAGGAGAGATTGGGGTCATGCGAAAGATTATGTTAAGGCTATGTGGCTCATGGTACAACAGCGATGGGCGAGGGAGGCTGTGATAGCCTCAGGTAAAACACATTCTGTCCGTGAATTCATCGAAATTGTCGCAAATAAACTGAACAAAACGATTGAATGGTCTGGTGAGGGTACAGATGAAGTTGGTAAAATAGATAGTAAAATCATGATTCGGGTATCACCAGAGTTTTATAGACCTGATAACAATACACTATTGGTGGGTACGGATGATTACATAGAACAGATTGGATGGACTAGGGAGTATGATTTCGATAGTCTTGTACAAGAGATGATATTCCCTCCCTCAGAGGAATCTCAGGTTTCCAATACTCTAGAATAAACGGTCTTGGTTCGTTAATTCGATCATGTGTATTAACCCCTGTATAAGACGGTCGCACATCTTCACATATATATCTCGCAATATCTTTGATTTTGATGGATTCAAAACTCGTCACATCCACGGAATTTGTTTTCTGTTTAATCGTCTCGTAGTTGCCCATGATTGTCGTGAGACACTTCGCACAATCATCTGTATGTAAGAACTGTCTCTCCTCCTCCCCATCCGTCATCAAGTCTATGTACCCCTTCTCCTTGAACTTGTGGATCAGATCTGTGATGACGTGTGACTTTTCAGATACTTCTTCGGGTCCATATACGTTCCAGAAACGTGTGGTCATACCACCCAGCTTCCGGGTGTAATACTCCCCTACATGTTTTAATGTCCCATACACATTGTCCATGTTAAACATCGTACTCGAAGCGAATATGAACCGTTTACCTTCGAGGAGATTGAACGTGTTTAACATGATCATGTTATTCCTATTTATGAAATCCAATCCAACATCCCATATATACCTCGCACCACCAACATCATACGCCATGAAGAATACGAAGTCACTCGCGTCTATCTCACGTTTGAGTCTGTACGTGTTTAGGGAATTACTCAAATCATGATCAGTCGTCAATTTGATATCCCAATGGATGACGTGATGACCGAGCCCCTCGAGATGTTTACATAGAGCACTTCCTATAACACCCTCAGAACCAAGTACGAGTATATTCATATGTATTAAAATAAATACATCTTTAAGTATGAAGCCAATAGCTATTAATGTGTATATACTTCTCATGTTCTTGCTATACGTGTTGCGTAGGGCAGGAACATTTTCGATGGAAGAAAAGGTGAAGATGATCGAATTTTTAAGTTACATGGCACTCAACCCAAATAAGGCAATAAACCCAAGCATCGCCAATCTACCATTCTTGAGCTCAGCATCGGGTGTGAATGCTCCAATTTTCTCGGTACTGAAGTTTTCAGCCGTGAACAGGGACGCGAGTGCTAATGTAGTCACAACACCAGTCGCAGCGACAGCATACATAGGATCCTCAATCTGTTGAATTACATTTTCACCCGTCATCACCCAGTTTAGAGAACCCCATAGAACACCTTGCATAGCCGCTCGACCATTCAGAACCTCCGCGAAACGAGTCTTTGGGTTGTATGGTGTATTAGAAGGTTTCGCAGATGCACGAACCTTAATCGCACTACGAGCAGAGTGCTTAGTCTGATAACGCTTATAGTAAGAAAGTTTGATGGGTGCACAGATGACGGAACTCATTACTGATTTACTTAATATTACTCTCTTTAACCATGATGTTCTTCAAAACATATAGTTGTAATAATAAACTCATGACTGTATACATCGTAAACACACTGAAACCGTACTGTTTCGTATAATAAATCATCCACGTCGTCGTGACGACTATACCGAATATAATGGAATTTTTTAATTTTATATCAACATTATTCGAATTTTCGAAATCCATATACATCTTGACCATACCAGTGGCGATCGCAGTATATGCGATGGTGTCATTGAATTTCATTTCTAATCTTATAGTATACAAATATATAAATGGATCTCATATTACAAAGATTTACTGGGAAGATTGATACTCAGACCCTGATGAAAACCATCGAAGAAATTAAGATAGAATATATAGACGATGGATTCACAAAGGAAGACATTCCACCGATTCTCGGTCGTCTCATGATCGAAACAGCGAAATGCAAAAAACTCCCCGGACCACAAAAGAAAAAGTTGGTAATCGGCATTCTCAATCATCTCATCGAACAGATCGATAAGGGTGATAAGGATACTGAGTTTGAAAAAATCTTGAAAACATTAGTACCCCCTATGGTTGATGCATTCGCCAACATGATCAAAACGAAAGACAGTCTTAAAAAGTGCTTCGCTTGTCTAAACTAACATAAGGGTTATATACGATTGCACAATAGGATGAGATTTCCAACTTTAGAAACTATGATATCGTATGGAATTTACACAGTGAAGGAACTCGAACGATTCTCGAAGGGTCTCGTTTCAAAAAATAAATTAATAAGCCTAAGTGAGTGTAATCATTGTGATTTTGTATACTCGGGTAAAGTATGTATTAATTGTGAATTATGAAATACTGTACAGTCACAAGTTCTATGTCAAAAGGACCGGAGGTTGTTAGTAATAATCACATGTGCGCGGAACGACAACTCATCAAACGTTTGTATAGGGAATGTTTGAGGAAGGGTCGTAAATCTCATCAATTCACGGAATGGTTACATAGGAAGTACGGACAACTTATTGTGTACCGCCAGAATATTCATGGAGACGCTATATCATTACCATGTGTTTTATGCAGGAAAATGATAGAGAGGTATGATATTTGCTGGGTGGCTTATGATGGTATGCGATGGGTTCACAGTAAAAAAAGTGATAAATTACCACCATCTACACCCACCCCTAAACAAATAAGATTATTGGGGTTTGGGAGTTATAATGAGACCTAAAGCTGATTCCAGATTGTTGTAATCCCGTTTGAGAGGTTTATTTCTCTTGAGTCTCAAAGCGCTGTTATTCGTTGTCGCATTCTTTATTTCATCCATCTTTTTGGTGCTTGACACAAAGGGTATCATGTTATCAACAACCGGTTTCGTATCTATTTTTTTAGGTTCGGACACATCTATTGTGTGATTTTGTCTAAACTGTTCTATAGTCATATCGCCACCGAATACCTTTAGTTTAAAACGATTGGGGGCAAGCTTTACACTTCCCAATTTGTCGTACATCCTTTTACGCATCATTATGATGTTCCCACAAATGATACCACCTCGACTGATCCCATGCTTATCTATCGCATAGGATTTCATACAACTCCATGAACAAAAGTTTCCGGATGTTTGAAAAGAATTTCGCCTATTATCGTATTTATGGGGCATACTTAAAGGCTCACCATTAAATGAATGACAGCACCACCAACACCACATAGTCTTTAGAAAAATAAACTCTTTAACCTGTTCCATTAGTAATAATGTAACTCCATATACTCCATGTTAACTTAAAGATATATTAATCCTTTATATTAAATGATTCTATCTATTGACGTTGGTACAAAGAATTTAGCACTATGTCTCCTTGACGATAAAGCCGGAAATATCGTAAGGGAGTGGGATGTCGATGGAATTCCTCCTCAACACGCGGACGGTGTCTATGTATCTCTTCGAAAACACCTTGATGAAAGACCATGGGTACTCACAGCGGATGTGATTCTCATCGAGAAACAACCCGACCGCAATAAGAGGATGGTTTCAGTAATGCACTTCCTTCACGCCTACTTTATCATTAAATGCCCTCAAGTTGAGACAATCCTATACGATGCTCGTCACAAGATTCCCGATGTTGCCGGACCTGGGAAGGCACAATACAATAAGAGGAAAAAGGTGTCTATCGAAAGGTGTGAAGCCTTTATCCGTAACGGTACCACCAACGCACACTGGTTGGATACATTCATCAAATCAAAGAAGAAGGATGACCTCGCAGACACTGTTATGCAGGCTCTCAGTTTTGTGAATAGAGTTGAAGTCACACCAGCCTCTAAAAAGAAGAAAACAACCAAATTGGTAGCACGGAAACCTAACGAGAATCAAAAGATGACAAAGTATTCCAAACCCAATTTAGCTTGGATTTATTTGAATAAGCCTGAATGTGAAGTTCTCGAAAACAATAAAAGATTTATGAAGGATCTGAAGAGGTATTATCGGGACATTGAGGAGTTGAAGAAGGCTCTAGAGTTATCTTTATAATTGAAGAATTTTTAAATCCGGTCGCATTTTCTATAGAATTTTCTTTACAGAACTCCATAAGAGCTTTCATAACATCATTATTTTGATGACAGTCGTGACATAAAATGATACCATTTGTCTTCATTTTTGGTAAAAGAGTATTAAAATCCTTCAGAGCTCCTTCGTATGAATGATCACCATCTATAAATGCGAGGTCTATACTCTTATCTTTATGAATATTAAGTGTATACGCACTGTCACCACGAATAGGAATAACTATGTTTTGTAAGTTGTTGTTCAACACATTTTCATAAAAAGTATAAAAATAATCGTCAACTTTCGGTGGAGGACCAGATTCATTTGATAGTTCTTCCATGTTGTCAACCCATATATCGTGACAATATATAGTTGTACCATGCTTACTCGATAGACCGGCTAGAACACCACTACAACCCAAATAACTCCCAGTTTCTGCATATTTACCGTTCATGGGTATTTGAATATAGTGACTCAAGAGTACATTCGTATCAGCTTGATTTAATGTACCCTTAACACCGTTCACATAAGTATATGCTATACCATCATCAGTACATTCGAATTTTAGATCCATTATATTAATATTAATTACTGTTTTTTTAACCTCTTAAAGATAAGAAGTAAAGTATATACAAATGAGTCTCACCATCCGAATGTCCGCCCCCGTCAACAAACCTAACCTTGACAAGGTTATCAAAAGTAACAAACGTCTCAAGTCTGCGTTTCACTCACAGAAGAGTAAAAGATTGAACCATCGTGTAGCCCTCGATGAGCTCGATACATTCATGGAACTCGTGGATGACGCGATGGATGCCCTGAATGACACAAAAGTTGATATCGAAAAAACACAAGCGAAGTTGTACAAACTTTATGATTTTTGTGGAGAGGTACCATTCGATGATAGTTGTGATTATTAAAGATTTGAACGGATAGATGTACATAATGAAGAAAGTATTGGACCATGGATTCGTAGAACTCGTTGACCACATGCCCCAAGAAAATCTAGATAAGGCTATCGTTGATGGTGCTCGTGTAAGTTATCAAACGGGTACTAAAACTACACGTGGTGACAGAGGTCTTATTAGGTATCTCGTTAGAAATTGGCACACTTCACCCCTTGAACTTGTAGTATTCAAATTTCGTATCAAGGCACCCCTTTACATTGCTCGTCAGTGGCTGAGACATCGAACCGCTTCAGTGAATGAGATGTCAGCTCGCTATTCTATCGTTGATGAAGAGTATTACGAACCAGAAGTACTACGTGGACAATCTGAAGTGAATCATCAAGGATCGGAGGGTGTTGTGGAACTTGAAAGTGAATTGAGTGAGCTCGTGTCCAAAAATTACAAATGTAGTTTCAAGATTTATCAGGAGTTACTTGACAAGGGTGTTTGTAGGGAACAAGCTCGAGGTGTCTTACCACAATCGACCTACACCTCCTTCGTGTGGAAGATGGACCTCCATAATCTCATGCATTTCTTACAATTGAGGATGGATCATCACGCTCAAAAGGAAATTCGAGACTATGCCACGGCTATATATGAACTTATCCAACCCCTTGTACCCCACTCTATGGAGGCGTTCATGGACTTTAGGGTCAATGCCCTACAACTCACGGGACCTGAAATTGAAGCCATCGCCACAGGGAAAGAGATTGAATCTCCGGGAGAGAGACGTGAGTTTCAGGAAAAGTTGAAACGTTTAAATTTAAATATCGATACAAAGTAAATGCTTGCCATTACAAACACTTTCACTGTATTCGCCGCCGATAAGAAGGATAAGGGGTTCAAGAGATTGAGTAAGAAGATCCAAAAGGAACGTGACGCTGATGTGGACAAGATCAAAGAGAAGGTCTCTGATATTTTCCGTGATGAACAGCGTCGTATGAAAGGGTACTTTGACGAACATAACAAGTTGGTCAAAAAGACTGACGCACCCAAGAAGAGGGGGAAGAAGTCTATCGACTTTTACGAAAAGTAAACCATAGTGTACACAAAACAAAAAACATTGCCAGGGGTGGATTGTCCCCGAACTTCTCAGACAGTAGAGCACACACCACGCTGTACTGGACGAGCCTAACTTCTTGTTGTGTTTTAACCATAGTACGTTTCATAGACCCCCTAGACTTTTGAAGACCCGTGACAGCTGTACTTATTTTACCTATCGTCCCAGGAATCTCCGCGGTCTTCATGAATATATCACCAACATCCACAGATTCTATTATTTGTTGTTGAATGAGAGGTTCCAAGTATGTGAAATAGTTGAAATCTGGATCCAATTTGATACAGATACCCTCTATCGTGGAGAATGCCTTGGCGAGATACACGAAACTACTCGGCACGACGAATGGTTTTTCCATGGCGAGTTGCATCGCGAGGTCATCATTCACAATCCCAGAACCATCCAAGGTCTCTAAGTACCCCAAGATAGTTTCAAAGAAGAGTTCAATATCAGAAACATCTGAGGATGTTGGAACAATCACACCCAATTTGACTAGGGTATCAACTATACCAGCAGTGTCTCGTGTGACTATAAATCCAAAGAGGGACTTGAACCCATCTCTCAGTTCTTCAGAGAGTGGCACGAGTAGACCAAAATCATAAAAGACAAGTTTCCCTTTGGGTGAAAACCCCAAGTTACCCGGGTGTGGGTCAGCATGGAATATACCATTGTCCATAGTTTGAATAACATATGCGTTTATCAGGGCTTCGCATATCTTCTTCTTATTCACTTTGGGATCTGTAATTTCAGTCAACTTTACTGAAGGTACATATTCCATTACAATCATTTCATCGGTAGAATACTTTTTATACACTCTTGGAACTTTTACCCAATCAACATCTTTCATACTTTTTCGAAACTTTATAGCATTATCAATCTCTTGTTTATAATCAGCTTCCCCCAAAAGATATTCTATAGACTCATCGAGAACTGAACCAGAACTGTTTCCTGTATCGATGCCTATTTTTTCCAAGGTCTGTACAATAGTCCGTATAGTGTCGGTATCTTCCTTCATAATATCCAGAATTCCCGGGCGTTTTATTTTTACAACAACTTTTTGACCGTTTTGGAGTACAGCCATATGGACTTGACCGATACTCGCGGATTTAAATGGTACAGGGTCAAATTCTTTAAAAATCTCATAATCTATGACGGTCTCGAATTCTACGGGTGGGACATCATCTTGAAGTGATTCCAATTCTTTTGTAAATTCTGGGGGGTAGAGGTCCCCCCTCGTCGAAGCGATCTGACCTAATTTTACAAATGTTGGTCCAAGGTCGAGGAGTTCCACCTTTGTCCATTGACCAAGCTCTTTTTTGTTTTGTACAGTGGCATTCTTCCATAGAAACTTACCTGCAAACTTCCATGTTTTCAACTTTCTACTAGGAAGTTTGATTGGTATATGTTGAGCAACACATAACATTCTACAATAAACCTATATAATAATCTATGACTAATTATAGAATGAAGGTTCATATCGTAGGAGCTGGTCCAACAGGTCTGTCTCTCGCGTGGGAAATTCTAAAATCAGGAAAACACGAAGTCACTATTTACGACAGAAAAGTTTCAGGTGGTGGTTCCTGGTGGGAGCCAGGGGGCGAGAAGAGAGATCTTCACGCACATAGACTTCTATTTGATCGTGCATTCATCAACTTCAAGTCTCTCATCACCGAGATGGGTATAAATTGGCATGACCTTTTCTTACCCGTCGACAAAAAGAAATACTTTGGCTTCATGATTCGATCACTGAGCCCTGGAGATTACGTCACCCTCGCACTTCTGTTCACGAAAGTATATGCTTTCCCTGAAAAATACAAACGTACACCTCTTAAGGATGCCCTCGGACCACTGAGTAAAAAGGGTTCGAAATATGTCGAACACATGCCCCTCATCATGGATGGAGTTACATGGAATGTAATGTCCGCCTACGAATTTGTTAAAAGTTTTGATCATGTAGGACTTTCTGGTATTTATACACAGAGGGTTTCAGGTAAAGTGATGTGTGACGCCATGGAAAAGGCTGTTATGGATGCTGGTGCAAACTTTGTCTTTGGGACAGAGTTGTTAAGTGTTGAGTATGGTGAAAATGATTTCGTCGCGACGTTTTCGGATGAAAGAGTTATTAAGGATGGAGTTCTCTTTTTATGTTTAGACAATAGTCCAGCTCTCAAATTGCTAGGGGACAACTGGGGATCAGATGCATTCAAGAAAGTGAGTGAAAGTACATACGGCGCCATAAATGTTCTTCTCGATTACGATACCCCAATTGAAATAAAAACAGACATAGAAATCTCAACCACCACAGAATGGAATTTACAACCTAAAGTTCTCTCCGATTGTAAAACCATATCATGTGTCATTTGTGATCTCACACCAGAAATTCTCAAAACTGATCCAGAAACTCTAAAGGCTGGGGTCGTGAGACAACTCGGTGTCCCCACACCAAAGTCTATACGGATCGGGTGGGGTGCAGAATGGAAAGACAACAAATGGGTCTTCACACAATCGTCGGGTGTTCTCAGTCTTCATGGACAACTCCCATTTTTCGGGAAGTGCCCCAAGGTTGCCATGTGTGGTATGATGTCACCGCGAGACACACCGTATTCGAGTATTGAATCCGCGACTGAAGTTTCTAGGTCTCTAAGTCATATCTGTTTTGGAACAAGACCACCCATGAAACCCATCTTACTGTCTCAGGTCATGTTATTTGTGTTTGTAGTACTTATAGTTTTACTATTAGTATATCGTATATGAAGTTATCAGCTAAAGTGTACGAACCCATGTACGAACACAATGAAAAAAAGTATATCCGCTTCACGATTCCCCAAAGAGTTTCTGAAATGATAGAGCGAATGCACGCGAATAGGGTACACCTACTCACCAATAAGAGTGTGAGTAATCCACTCGAAGGTCATGTTCTAAAAGTAAAGGTTCCATTCCGATATAGGAGAGTGATGTGCGAAGTTAAGGGGCGACCCTTGCAGTCTCTTATACGGGGTGATGAAGTTGAAATCGAAATAGATTTCAAGGGTATTTGGAATGTGGGAGATCACTCAGGCTTTTCTTGGATACTCTCGAGCTCCTCAGTGGGCTCTACCGGCTGATTGGGGTCATTGGGGAGGTCAATTGTCTTGAGACCACCCTTCTTGAACCCCTCGAAGGTGGAGAGCATCCCTTGCATACGGAACAAATCCTGTGTCGTTCTCTCGAGGCTCTCACGCAGCTTCTTAATATTATCTTCAACGTCGACGGTAGGCATTGTACCTATTTAAAGTTTGTACCCTTTAAATAAGTAAATCATGACCACTCTCACCAGAACCGGATACCTGGTGAGTGAGGGACCAATTCAAGAAATTAAAAAGGAACTTACCGTAAGACCCATCGTCAATGGAGACTACGGATTTCCTCCCCCGCCTTTCAAAGTTTTTAGACCAACTAAGAATGGAGTCTGCATTCCAAGATTCTATGGAACCGATAAACTTGGAGAACCCAAGGAAGATAAGAGACCCGAGCCCACCCGGATCCGAACCAAGTTTGTCGGACAGCTCAGAGACGCGACACACCAAAATGATGCCCTCGCAGCAGCGATTAAAGCAGGTCACGGTGTCCTTTCTCTACCATGCGGCTATGGGAAGACGACGGTATCCTTGGCAATAGCGTGTAAATTGGGATACAGAACGATGATCATCGTCCATAAACAGTTTCTCGCGGATCAGTGGCGTGAACGTATCCAACAGTTTTGCCCGGGAGCTACCATAGGGGTCGTACAACAGGATAAGAAGGAGGTAGAGTGTGACTTTGTAATCGCGATGCTCCAGTCCCTCTCCCTCAAAGAATATAGTTTCTCAGACTTCGAGAGTATAGGGACGCTCATCGTTGACGAGGCACACCACATCTGTGCGAAAGTTTTTAGTCAAAGTCTCTTCAAGATGTGTCCCAAGCACATTTACGGACTCTCAGCAACCCCAGAAAGGAAGGATGGTCTCACCAAGGTTCTCCACTGGTTCATGGGACCCACATTCTTCGCCGTTGAACGAAAAAACCAGGAACAGGTGGAGGTTTTCCCCATAACATTTGACTCACCAAATTATAGGAACCCACCACCATCCATGAGAAATGGGAAGATTTCCATGCCCAACATGATTACCCAAATTGTTGAGGATAGGTCAAGAAACCAGATGTTAGTAGAGCTCGTAAAGAAAGCATCAGCTGGAACGAGGCAACTTCTCGTTCTCAGTGACCGTAGACAACATTGTGAGTTTCTTCATCAGTGTTTCCCCAAGACATCGGGTTTGTATATGGGTGGTATGAAAGAGGCGGCGCTCCAGGAATCCTCAAAGAAGAAGATCATATTCGCAACATTCAGTCAAGCCCACGAGGGTCTAGATATCCCAACACTCGATACAGTTATCTTAGCCAGTCCCAAGTCTGATATTACCCAAAGTATTGGTAGAATCATGAGAGAGACAAAGGGGAAAAAGAATGACCCACACATCTACGATGTACACGATCCATGGTCGATCTTCACAGCCATGTATTACAAGAGAATGAAGGTGTATAGACAAGGTGGTTTCAACATTCGAGGCAAATTCACGGAGGAACCCAAGAGTGATTTCCCTCAGGGAAAGTGTCTGTTTTTATAATCTGAACATCTATTAAATATGTCTGGTGCATTAATACAACTTGTCTCAAAAGGTGTACAAGACGCATACCTCATAAGTGATGAGGGGCATTCCTTCTTCCGTACGAAGTTTACAAGACATACAAATTTTTCGCAGGTCCCTAAACTGATTAAAACGATAAATGATAACGATACCTCGATCACGATCCCGGTTCTCGGTGACCTCATTAACGCCTTGTGGTTCGAAGGTTCTTCCAATACCCTCACGATGTTTTCCAATTCTACTATTGACCTGTATATAGGGGGTCAGAAGGTCGATTCACACCATTTCGACTATTACACCGATATATGGTCAAATTATCTCGCGGACACCTGCACTAAATCACGAGATTTGAACAGTAAATCCTCCAATGAAAATCCAGGGTTCATACCATTACACTTTTTCTTTTGTGACCATAAGGCATTTTTACCTCTCGTCGCCCTCCAAAATCACCAAGTCGAAATAAAGATTAACTATGACCAAACCAGTCTCGCTGGATTGACGGATGAAGATAAAAAGATTGAAGTGTACGGTAATTACATTTTTTTGGATAAAGATGAAAGAGAGGCTATCATTCAACGACAGTTGGATCTCGTGATCACACAGGTTCAACGGGTAGAATACAAACTTAACACATTCGATGGATACAATACACTTGACTTAAGCCCGTTCAACCACCCAGTTAAATCGTTGTTTTTTGGCTTCAATGCAACCGTGAGTAATTATAAAATTGACTACTTTACGTTTACTGGTGCTGATTTACAAATCAATGGTACGTATTTATTTGAAAATATGAAACCCAATTATTTCCATACCGTGCAAAATTATTATAAATCTCAATACGGTGTTTCTGAATTTGATTCGACCCGAAACGTGATGGTATACACGAGATATTTCGCCTATCACTTCTGTATGAACGCGTCGGAGTATAGTCCATCGGGATCGTGTAATTTCAGTCGTTTGGACAACGCTAAAATGATAATAAGGGGTGCGTCCATTGGCGCAGGAAGAGTCCCTGGTCAACCCCTATACATCTATGCAGTTAATTACAATGTGCTTAGGATCAAAAATGGGTTGGGTGGTGTATTATTCGGGAATTAAACGTACTACGGAGGAAGACCCCGCGGTAGATTCAATATACATTTATGCCCTGATGGCATCTGATACGGCTAAAGCAACTACGCCTAAGATGAAAGCTATCACGACGTAATTTAATTCACTCTCCTCTAAACCAACCTGAACATTCAGGGGGGTGACAGCAGGTGGATCCACCACCAACTGTTTGGGAGGTTCCAGTTCCTCCAATGGATAGTACGCTATCATTTATATATATTTAGAGATTAATTTCCTTTTTCACCTTCCTCTGTCTGGTGGTACGCTTACCTTTGGTGGTGGCGACGTTCACCTCCTTGACTTCACCTCCAGTGGAATCACCAGAAATTGAGATGATGTCGGAGATGTCATCCTCATCATCCTGGGGTTCGAGGGGGGAGATTTTCGTCGTGTTCATGGGGGGAGCGGGTGGCATCATAATCCCACCCATCAAACTTGATATATCGATACCTGGACCCTGCATCTGGTACTCACCAGAACCACCCACGGGAGCATCCGTTGTAGGACCCCCTGGAGCACGAGTGGTGTTCTGGACCGCCGCCATCATATTCTTCACCAGGTCGGGGTTCTGCTTCATCACATCGTTCATGTTGGGCATCACTGACTTGAACATACTATTGGTCAGGTGGAACATCATCGCCGAACCACCCAACATCATGATCAACTTGATTTCGGGGGCGACGCTGACCTTCGAGCGATACTTCACGTACAACTCCTCGAAAACACCATCGTAATCATCGACGCCTTCCATCACTGACTCTGACCAACCCTCGAGTTGGATCTCGAAAGGGTTGTACCTCTTGTTGAGAAACTCCAGCCCAGTCACACACGCCACGAGCATCCGTCGAGAGAAACGAACAGACTGTTCCACGTCAATGCTATATGTGATTCGCTTCACCTCTGACCTGAGCTCTTCAACATTAGAGTACGCGTTGAGTCTCTTGTTCACCGCGAACCCCTTCTTTTCGAGGCGACTCAATTTATTGATGAGATCAGCCTTCTCCTCGTCGATAGAGGTGTATCCCTTCGTCGGTTGTTCTCCCTGTTGACCGGGACCAGGACCCATATCCATGTCTTGGTCGTCGTACATCTCTTCCTCCCCATAATCAATCTCTTCATCTTGTTGGTGTTGCACAGGAGCAGACTGTTTGTTGGGATTCACAAAAGCATCCATACTTTCCTGTTGCTGGGGCATAGGTGGTGGATTTCGAGTGGGTCTGGTTGGTCTTGGAACACGCTGGGTTTGTGGAGTAGATATTTCAATCTCATCCATGATGGCCTGTTCATCCGCATCTAATTTCATAATGTTGGTATTTCCTCTGTCGAGTACGATTTCTTCGTCCATCTACTCTTTATGTAGAAACTAAAAAAATTACCTTTAACGCAGTTTAAAAAAATATTTGTACATTATAAATGTTTACCCTTAATCGTACCAGTCGTAATGCGCTCTCAATGATTGTCATCCTTCTCGTGGTCATCTCGGCTCTCGCCGCTTTCAGGACTACCACCACCAGTAAATACCAGCCCAAGCCCATCACCGTCAAGACTGTCAGTGATGCTTCAATTTTTGATCTCCCAGTCAGCTTGGAATGTACTGCCGGGTCTGGGAAAAAAGATAGTCCCTACTCCAAGGGTCTCACACCAGGTGGTATCTGTGGCGCCCAGGAACTCGTGAGTGCACACGCTGGGTATGAGATTACCGATGGAATTGGTGGATCTTTAATCTAAGCTAATATAAATGGCTCTCATTACAACTCTCAGTGAGAGTATCCCTGATCTCAATTATGAGTATCACACAGTGACGATAGATACAATTGGACAGAGTAGCGCCAATGTTTTCACATGTCATCTCCAAAATCCACTAAAAAATGTTGTTCAGGCTAGACTGTTAGCCACTAATATTAATACGACAACTGATACGAAACACTGTTATATTTCCATTAGCGAACTTGATACAATTTTCAGTGATAGAGCTTCAAATGTTTATGAAGGTCAAAGTTCGATGAGTATGCTAAGAAATTCGTTTGCGAGTATCATAGGTGAAGGTACGACATCGTTCAATTTTAAAGATAATTATCCCATTGTGACCCAATATATCGATCCTATTCGTACGATTGATCGATTTACAGTGACTCTCAGAAACCAAAATGGTGTACCTATTACACCATCTAGCCCCGTTAAAAATAATTTTATAATTCTTCGTTTCGTGTGTAGAAAACCCAATTTGTAATTTTCTCCCTTTACTATAGTATACCATGTCTGCAGGCATTGTTCAATTGATCGCTATCGGAGCCCAGGATGAATACATCATGGGTGACCCCGAAATTTCGTTCTTTAGTTCAACGTTTAAACGACATGCTAATTTTTCACAATCCATCGAAAAACAAACGATCCATGGAGCGGTGAAAAACAATTCAATGTCCAGTGTTCATTTCGAACGATCTGGCGACCTTCTCGGCTATGTCTATTTTACAATCGATAATATCACATCAGCCCTTGATATTCAAAGGTGGGATACCATCATAGATAAAGTGGAACTTCTCATCGGTGGTTCGGTCATCGATACCCAAGATTCCATATTTACTGAAAAAATTGCGATTGATACATTCGCACAAAACGTTTCCAGAAGTGCGAATGGTACACACCCAGGTGTGAGTGCGCGTTCATACTTTTACCCCCTTCGCTTCTTCTTCTGCGAGGGTCCTCAATGCGCCTTACCCCTAGTAGCCTTAAACTACCATAATGTTGAACTTAGGATTCACTGGGCTACGGCGGCAGCGGACTACAACGTAGAGTGCTATGCGAACTACTATTATCTTGATAACGAGGAGCGTGGTAACATCGCAATGAGGAAACATGACCTTCTCATCACCCAAGTACAGAAAAACATTCCATCTCGTACACTCGTCCAGGATCTCACATTTAATCACCCCGTGAAGTATATCGCCTCATCGGATACGACCACGGATGGTGCGCTCACTTCACCCCTTAATAAAATTAAGTTAAACATCAATGGTACGGATATGAGTAATTATAAATGGGGAAAACCACATTTTATTGATGTGATGAGTTACTATCACACAAACTTTGTGACGTCCCCAGATTTCTTTCTCTATTGTTTCTGCCTCTCAACAAGCTCACTTCAACCCACAGGTACCCTCAACTTCAGTCGTTTAGAGTCCGCTAAGATCATGAGTGAATCAATGCCTATCAACGACCCGATATATGCGGTCAACTATAACGTCCTCCGTATCGAGAACGGTATGGCGGGACTCCTCTACGCGAATTAAAATGCTAATCTATATTAAATGGTCAAGAACTTGCCGACAGTCGAACGATCTACAAAAATTAGGTTCGGTAAGAACGCAACAGAGAACCAGGGTGAGAATACGATCGTGTTCAATGCCAGTGATGTCCAGATTGATGCGACACAACCGGGATCGGTGTACATGACCCCTTTACGTCAAGTGCTTGATATTTCCGATCGAGGCAACAAGATCCTCACGTATAACCGAGATACAAAAGAGGTGTCTGATTCGGGGGTGGCTGCCGTAGACGTTTTACAACCAAGTTTACAAGCCACGACAAACCTCGGAAACACAACGACAAACACAACCGAGTTTAGGAATACCGTGACGAGTCTCGTGACGACCGCGAACGTAGGTATCGCAAATTCTTCACCAGTTCATACCCTGGATGTAGGTTCGAACCTCTATGTCGATGATACAGGTTCGAATGTCCTCGTCGTGAATGGAAATACAAACATTAAGGGAGATATAGTCGTCCAAGGAAACGCTCAAATCGATGGTGTCCTCACTGTGATTAACACTGAAAACCTGACTATCACAGATGCCATAATAGAATTGGGAAGAAACAATACGGTTGGGGATACAACAATCGACCTCGGTCTTATCATGACTCGACCAGGTTCAAACGTCACTGTAGGATTTAGAGAAGTTGAGAATGAGATGGTACTCGCCTACACACAAAGTAGTGCGGAAAGTAAGACGATCACCCCACTAACATCTGAGACCCTGGATGTACACGTGTACGGTCGTGTTCTCACCGAGTCTAATGTTGGTATCATAAACACGAGCCCCATTCACACATTGGATGTGGGATCCAATCTTTTCGTAGATGAATACGGTTCGAATGTTTTGGTCGTCTCCGGAAACACGAGTATTAGCGGTGACTTCACAGTGGATGGGGAAACATTCTTTGTGGATGTAGGGGGTAAGTCTGTGGGTCTTGGAACAGTGACACCCGACGCCAATCTCCATGTCGTCGGTAATGTGTACATTTCCTCAAACCTGACGGTGGATGAAGATACCCTTCATGTGGATGCGACGACCAATTCCGTTGGTATTGAGACCAAGAACCCTCAAGCTAATCTCCACGTTGTTGGAAATGTCTACGTGTCCTCAAACCTCACAGTCGACGAGGATACCCTTCACGTGGATGCTGGGGGTAAGTCCATAGGACTTGGAACGGTGAACCCCTCCGCAAACCTCCATGTTGTGGGGAATGTGTATGTTTCCTCAAATCTCACTGTCGCCACGGATACTTTCCACGTGGATGCGACGACACATAGTGTCGGAGTCGAGACCAAGAACCCCTCCGCCAATCTCCACGTTGTTGGGAATGTCTATGTGTCTTCCAATTTAACCGTTGATGAAGATACTTTCCATGTGGACTCCACAACCAATTCCGTAGGAATTGAGACAAAAAACCCCCAAGCTAACCTACATGTCGTTGGTAATGTTTACGTGTCTGATGACCTCACAGTCGCCACAGATACATTCCACGTTGAAGCCTCGACTGAACGCGTGGGTATAAAAACAAAAACACCGGATGCGGAACTTCATGTCGTTGGGAATGTCTATGTCTCCTCGAACTTGACTGTCGATGGTGATACCCTCCATGTGGACGCCGAGAACGACTCAATTGGAGTCGGGACCAAGAACCCTCAAGCTAATCTCCACGTCGTTGGAAATGTCTATGTGTCTTCAAACCTGACTGTCGATGGTGATACCCTCCATGTGGACGCCGAGAACGACTCAATTGGAGTCGGGACCAAGAACCCCCAAGCTAATCTCCACGTTGTTGGAAATGTCTACGTGTCCTCGAACTTAACCGTGGATGAGGATACCCTCCATGTGGATGCGACGACCAATTCTGTGGGAATTGAGACCAAGAACCCCCAAGCTAATCTTCATGTCGTTGGAAATGTCTACGTGTCCTCGAACTTAACCGTGGATGGTGATACCCTCCATGTGGATGCGACGACCAATTCCGTTGGTATTGAAACCAAGAACCCTCAAGCTAATCTCCATGTCGTTGGTAATGTGTACGTGTCCTCGAACTTGACTGTCGATGAGGATACCCTCCATGTGGATGCGACGACCAATTCTGTGGGAATTGAGACCAAGAACCCCCAAGCTAATCTCCACGTCGTTGGAAATGTCTACGTGTCTTCAAACCTGACTGTTGATGGTGATACCCTACATGTGGATGCGACGACCAATTCTGTGGGACTTGGAACGCTGACCCCCCAAGCTAATCTCCACGTCGTTGGAAATGTCTACGTGTCTTCAAACCTGACTGTTGATGGTGATACCCTACATGTGGATGCGACGACCAATTCTGTGGGACTTGGAACGCTGACCCCCCAAGCTAATCTTCATGTCGTTGGTAATGTGTATGTTTCCTCAAATTTAACCATAGATACAGACACTTTTCATGTAGATGTGGTGAACGATTCTGTGGGACTTGGAACTGTGAACCCAACCTCAAACCTCCACGTCGTGGGGAATGTGTATGTAAGTTCTACAACTAACTCAACAACAACAACAACTGGTGCTCTTATAATTGCTGGTGGTATAGGTGTTGCTGGGCA
>Ga0222653_1000314_pt1 | contig 29666 bp, 28 predicted proteins | sample AntAcemetagen419_FD_179856 | JGI IMG/M metagenome (GOLD analysis project Ga0222653, IMG submission 179856) | Saline water microbial communities from Ace Lake, Antarctica - #419 | ecosystem: Environmental > Aquatic > Non-marine Saline and Alkaline > Saline | place: Antarctica: Ace Lake...
GGGCAGATCTTTATTACCGATACCCATTCTGAGAGGATTGAACGTATATTTGAGGAAATCACCGATAGCGTAAAGGTATTTCACATCAATAAAGGCGAAGTCAATGCGTAGAGTTAACAACGAAGAGGAATTGGGTGGCGTCATCAATCGACTACTGAAGGCTTACGGCCTAGAAGAAGGATACTATACTGCCGCTGTGACTACTTATTGGGAAAAGTTTATGGGCCCAGCCGTTGCCCGGCATACGGGAAAGATCAAAATTGAAAAGGGAATCTTGAAAGTGCAAATTACCTCTGCCGCTTTAAGGCAAGAGTTGAGCTACGGAAAAGAAAATATTATTCAGGCCCTTAATAAAGAGATTGGTCATAGGTTGATACAAAGGGTTGAGATATTTTAGATTGGTATTGAAGTTTAGGGTAATTGGTATTGACACTTTTCGATATTTAGTTCCGACTTTTTAATAATATCGGCCAGTAGAAAGGCCTACGAAGAATGAAACAAGGAAAAAGTCACTCGATTTCTCAAGTGGCTTTTAAATTAGTCTTTAGTCTTTAGTCTTTAGTCGCTAGTATCTAGATACTAAAACTTATCCAACCATCTCTCTTCCAGAGAAGTGGTAGTTGCTTTCGATCTCTGCGTTTTCGTCGCTATCTGATCCGTGAACGGCGTTCTTTGCTTTTGACTCAGCGTATTTCTTACGAATCGTTCCTTCTTCTGCTTCAGTAGGGTCAGTGGCTCCGATCAATTTACGGAAGTCAGCTACGGCATTGTCTTTTTCTAAGATAGCTGCTACGATAGGGCCGCTAGTCATGTACTCAACCAATTCTCCGTAGAAAGGACGTTCGCTGTGAACTGCGTAGAAAGCTTCTGCTTCGCTTTGGTTCAAGTGAGTCATCTTCATTGCTTTGATTGCGAAACCAGCGTCGATAATCATGTCAATGATTTTACCCGTGTTGTTTGCTTCAAGCGCATCGGGCTTAAGCATTGTAAATGTTCTATTCGTTGCCATAATCAAAGGTCTTTTAGGAGTTATCTATTGAAATTCGGCGCGAAGGTAGGGAATAGTAGCTAGTCTTTAGTTCTTAGTATCTAGTTTTTGGGAGTGATGTCTCTAAGGAGCCTTTGGTTCATTCTGAATTTCACCTAACCCATGATTAACAGTCTGTTACTAGCCACTAAAGACTATCGACTAAATATTACTTAACTGGATACCTCCCCAACAGCATCTTCTGAAAGACTTCCGTTGGGAGAATACGATTGAGCGATATGGAAAGCCTTTGCACGAAAGTGGCAGCGGGATAGCGCATCTTCGGTGAACTGGAATTAATGATCTTCTCTACAATCTTGGCTACGATGATCGGATCTTTAGCTGTTGCTACCTCTTCGCTTATCTGTCGATAAAGCTTTGAGAAGACCTTGTGATAAGGAGATTCTTCAGATTGGCTCTTGGCTGCGGTTAATCGCGTGTTATTGATGTTGGTCTTTATATCGCCTGGTTGGATGGTACTCACGTAAATATTCCAAGGGCTCAATTCCATTCTAAGTGTCTCTGAAAATCGATCCAGTGCGCTTTTGGCAGCTGAGTAGATTCCCCGAAAGGGTAGGCCGAATTCACCTCCAATGCTGGAGATATTGATAATTTTCCCCGAACCATTCTTTCGCATAGTGGGGATTATGGCTCTAGATACATCTAGCGCCGCAAAAACGATAAGTCTGAAAATGTTTTCGATTTCTTCCGTGGTGGCATCTTCCACAGCACCAGCCATACCTGTGCCAGCATTATTGACCAATACGTCAATAGAGCCTTCCTTCTGAAGAATAAAATCTATGGCTGTTTGTATCGAGGAGCGATCAGTGATTTCCATCTGAACCATTTCAAAGCCGTGAGGACGATCACCGTTTTGCACCTTTCTACTGGTTCCGTATACCGTGAATCCTTGCTCAGAAAGATGTTTGCAGATGGAGAGTCCGATTCCCGATGAGCCTCCTGTTACGAGTACTACTTGTCGATTCATGGCAAAAAAAAGTGGGCAAGCTACTTACGTCGCACCGCTACAACTACGTACCCTTGCTCCCTTCCGGGCCTGGGGGAGTTCCGCAGGAGCTGGTCGCGTAAGACTTGCCCGCCGCAAATGTATAAAACAAAATTGCTTCACCATAAAAAACTTAGTTTTCATGTGCCTTTCTATATTTGTCCCGAACTAAACTGAATCAATCATGAACAAAAATGCGCTTAACCTAGGAATAACGATGGGGGTGTTAGGTATCCTCATATTTTTATTAATGGTCGTTCTTGAACCCGGAATGATTGTTTTATCCATGTTGGGAATTCTAGGATTTATTCTAGCGTTTGTACTTCCCGTCATCTTTATTCGAAAGGAAAGAGAAAGCATTGGCGGATTCATCACTCTTGGAGAAGCATTCAAATTGAGTTTTGTGGGATTAGCAATTGGCGGAGCAATCGGAATTGTATTTCAAATGCTCTACATACAAGTTATTGATCCTGAGTTTGGTGAACGAATGACTGCTCAAACCCTAGAAATGACAAATGGTTTTATGGGTAGTATGGACGATGAAACGCGCGAACAAACACTGAGACAAGTCGAAGCAGACTCTCTTGAAAGGTACACTCTAGTGGGTCAAATCAAGGGTTTCGGTATCGGTGTAATTATCTATGCCGTAATTAGTCTTATTTTGGCGGCTATACTGAAGAAAAACCCTGACGCAAGCGTCAGTAGTGAAACACTTGACGGATAGGTATTGAAGAAAATTTCCATTTGTATTCCGCTTCTTAATGAGGCCGAGTCTCTACCAGAATTGGTGAGCTGGATAGATCGAGTTTTGAAAGAGAACTCGCTTGACGGCGAGGTTATTCTCGTAGACGATGGCAGTACCGACGAGAGTTGGGAGGTCATCACTGATCTTACAGAAAAATACACCATTATTAGAGGGATGCGCTTTGCCCGTAACTACGGCAAAGCCGCTGGCCTCCAAACTGCTTTTGAGGCAGCCACTGGAGATGTGGTGATAACCATGGACGCCGACCTTCAAGATTCGCCCGATGAAATCCCCGAGTTGGTTCGAATGATTCGAGAGGATGGTTTCGATTTGGTTTCTGGATGGAAGAAGAAGCGTTACGACCCCATCACCAAGACCGTTCCTACCAAGCTTTACAATTGGGCTACCCGCAAAATGTCGGGTATTTACCTCCATGATTTCAACTGTGGGCTCAAAGCGTACAAAGGAAAGGTGGTTAAAAACGTGGAGCTCTACGGCGATATGCACCGCTACATTCCCGTTTTAGCGAAACGCGCTGGCTACACCAAAATAGGAGAGAAGGTAGTGGAGCACCGCGCCCGTCAATACGGCCATACAAAATTCGGGATATCCCGATTTATCAACGGTCCGCTCGATCTCCTTACGGTGAGTTTTGTTTCTAGATACGGGAAGAAGCCCATGCACCTTTTCGGGACTTACGGCGCTTTGATGTTCATCATCGGTTTTGGAGTGTTTACCTACTTGGGAGCGTACAAGATTTGGGCATTGTCACAAGACATTCCCGCTAGAAACATCGCCGATATGTCGGTGTTTTATGTGGCGCTTACTGCTATGGTTATTGGTACTCAGCTTTTCATCGGCGGGTTCTTGGCAGAACTGACTCGAAGCATTTCGCCAGATAGAAACCGATATGTGATTGAGGAGAAGATTGGGTATGAAACTCGTTCCGACAGTTAGTTTAATGGCGATTACTTAGGGCCTTAAATAGTTTCAAGATTCTGAACTCGAAAGTTCGACAGCAACGCTCACGCAGTTTTAAAAACCAAAGATTTTTCTGTGGTCAATGACTGTTTTTAAAGCTAGTGGAAGGAAGATAGCGGACTTAAGAAATAACTCCCGAGCCAATCAGCTCATCCCCATCATACCATGCTACAAATTGACCTGGTGCTACACCGCGTTGTGGGTTCTCAAATATCACGCGAAGCTCATCTTCCGTTTGGATCAATGTCGCTTCCTCTAGCGCTTGGCGATACCTGATTCTAGCCAAATAAGGTCTTTCTTCTCCCGCAATCATTTTGAGGTCTTCCCGAATCCAGTGAACCTCTTCGTTTTTTATCGACAGGCCCTTTCGGTAAAGACCGGGATGATCGTCTCCTTGACCAGTGTAGATCACATTGCGGTCTACATCGGTTCCAATAACAAATAATGGTTTGGGAGTTCCACCCACTTTCAGCCCTCTTCGTTGGCCCACCGTGAAATAGTGCGCTCCACTGTGCTCGCCGACTACTCTTCCCATTTCAGGCATAAAGTTGTGAGGTGCAATCATGGTTTCGACTGTGGCTGCTCCATTGGTTTGATGAATCGCATCAGCTGGGATTTCAACAATTTCTCCAGTTTTGGGCACCAGCTTTTGCTGAAGAAAGTCGGGTAGTTTCACCTTCCCAATAAAACAAAGGCCTTGAGAATCTTTCTTTTCGGCAGTGGCCAAACCTTGTTCCGCAGCAATTCTCCGGACTTCCGATTTTTGCATTTCCCCGATAGGGAATAAGGCTTTCGCCAATTGATCTTGTGAGACTTGACACAGGAAATAGCTCTGGTCTTTATTGTCGTCTTTTCCTGCAAGGAGTTGGAATACAGGCTTTCCATCCACTTCCGTTTCCGCCTTCCGGCAATAGTGTCCCGTAGCAACATAATCTGCGCCTAGACTCATGGCTGTTTTCAAGAAAACGTCAAATTTGATTTCGCGGTTGCAGAGAACATCGGGATTGGGAGTGCGACCTGCCTCGTATTCGGCAAACATATAGTCGACGATTCGCTCCTTGTACTGAACGCTTAAATCAATTACCTGAAAAGGAATACCAAGCGATTGCGCCACTAACATAGCGTCATTGCTGTCCTCGATCCAAGGACACTCATTGGCTATGATCACCGACTCGTCGTGCCAGTTCTTCATGAAAAGACCGACCACGTCGTATCCCTGCTCTTTGAGCAAGTATGCAGCAACACTAGAATCTACGCCTCCCGAAAGGCCAACAACTACTCTTTTCATTATGTATAAATGGGCAGACAAAGGTACGGATTTTGGCCTCTTTTACAGAGTTGTACCATAGATAAGAATGATGATGATATTGGGCGTGTTGAACTTTCTTTTAGTTCAGGGTAAGAGATCTAGTCTTCATCAAGCAGCGGTTTGTCATTTCCTCTAATCCACCATGTCGATCCCCGTATAAACTTATCTTCGCGCCGATGAATGCACCCTTAATATCTCGTTCCTTAAATCTGTCTTTGCGCGATGTGGAAAACACGCTTTCCTTGCTCAAGGAAAGCGCCACCGTGCCTTTTATAGCCCGCTACCGGAAGGAGCGCACAGGAGGTTTGGATGAAGTCCAAATAGCCGACATTCAAAAAGAGAACAACCGCATCGTAGAATTCGAGAAGCGCAGAAAGACCATTCTAGAGGCCATTTCTGAACAGGGAAAGCTCACGGACGAATTGAAGCGAAGAATCGATACGGCAAGAGATGCAAACGCTCTTGAAGACATCTACCTACCTTTTAAGCAGAAGCGCAAAACAAAGGCAAGCGAAGCTAGAGAAAATGGATTGGAAGCTTTGGCGGCTATTGTCATGAAGCAGGAGGTTAATGATGTTCAGTCTACCGCAAAGCGTTTCGTGAAGGGACAAGTGAAAAATACCGATGATGCTTTAGAAGGTGCCCGCTACATTATGGCTGAGTGGATGAATGAACGACCTCGCGCAAGAAATGCCGTGAGAACCTTATTCACCAGAAAGGCCGAAATCAAATCAAAACTGATCAAGGATAAAGAGGCCGAAGCTCAGAAATACCGCGATTACTTTTCTTTTTCTGAGCTGTTGAGACGAATTCCTGGACACCGTTTGCTCGCCATCAGAAGGGCAGAAACTGAAGGGTTTTTACGGATATCAATAGAGCCACCGAAAGAGGAAGCAATTGAGGCACTGGAAAGGATTTTTGTGAAAGGAAAAAGCGAATCTTCCAATCAAGTTGCAATGGCTGCACTCGACGCTTACAAGCGATTGATGAAGCCCTCCATCGAAACTGAATTTAAAAACGAAAGCAAGGAAAAAGCCGATGCTGAGGCCATTTCCATTTTTGCTGAAAACCTTCGGCAGCTATTATTGACCCCGCCGATAGGGCAGAAGCGCACCTTGGGAATTGACCCAGGGTTCAAAAGCGGATGCAAAACGGTTTGCCTCGACGAGCATGGAAACCTGCTGCATAACGAGAATATCTATCCTCATCCACCGCAAAACGATAAAGCGAAAGCTGCCGCTAAGATTGGTCAACTCGTGGAGTCATACCGCATTGATGCCATTGCCATTGGCAATGGAACTGCGGGACGAGAAACGGAGGACTTTATTCGCACGCGTGTTCGCTTTCGTCAGGATGTGGAAGTCTATGTGGTCAACGAGGCAGGAGCTTCGATTTACTCGGCCTCTTCGGCGGCGAGGAAGGAGTTTCCCGATTACGACATAACGGTGAGAGGTGCGGTGAGTATCGGCAGGCGATTGATGGATCCATTGGCTGAGTTGGTGAAGATCGACCCAAAAAGTATTGGCGTAGGTCAATACCAGCACGATGTAGACCAAAACAAGTTGAAAGAGGCATTGGATCAAACCGTGGAAAGTGTAGTGAATCGGGTAGGTGTTGAGCTCAATACGGCGAGCGAGCACTTGCTGGCTTACGTGTCAGGCCTGGGTCCGAAACTCGCGGAAAACATTGTCGAATATCGAAAAGATAACGGAGCATTTACGAGTCGAGCTGATTTAAAGAATGTCAAAGGGATGGGCCCTAAGGCCTTTGAACAAGCTGCGGGCTTCTTGAGAATCAGGGGCGCTAAAAATCCCTTGGATAATTCAGCCGTTCATCCCGAGAGTTACCACGTGGTGAAGCGAATGGCCAAAGATATCGGTCAGCCTATTTCAGCTCTGGTTGGGGCAAAGGAGGTTTTAAAAGACCTTGATCCACATAAATACACGGATGAGAAAGCGGGGTTGCCGACGGTGAATTCCATCATTGAGGAGCTCGGGAAAATTGGACGAGATCCACGAGGAAAGCCAAAAATGTTTCAGTTTGACCCTCGACTCAGAAAAATCGAAGACTTGGAAGTAGGGATGACGGTGCCTGGTATCGTGACGAATATTGCCAAGTTCGGTGCTTTCGTGGACATTGGCGTTAAGCAAGATGGGTTGATTCACGTGAGCCAGATGGCTGATCGCTTTATCAGCGACCCCAATGAAATCGTCAAACTTCAGCAGCAGCTGGAAGTGAAGGTGGTAGAAGTGGATGAAAAGAGGAAGCGGATACAGCTTTCGTTGAAGTTTTAAACCCCAGTGTCAGCATGGACTTTACTAGCTTTCTTCCTTAAAATAGACCTTGTAAAATTTCCCGTTCTCATCTTCATCCCGAATGATTAGGTTCGGGTTTCCATGTACGTAAATGTGGAAATTTTTGTCGAGCTTGATAATGCTCTTAAAGTTTTTGGTTGACTTCTTAACCGCTCGCGGTGAGATGTCAAACTCATCTTCAAAGGTGACGCCACGTTCTTCGGCAGCCTTGTTTCTAAAAGACTTAAACTCTTCAATTACTTCGGGTTGAGCGATGACTTCTTCATTGAAATCATTCACGTTGAAGTTCTCGTTGGACTTAAAAAACTTCATGGAGTTGGCAAGTAGCTCGGCTTGTTCTGCCTTCGATACTTCAAACTCCCGATTCATTCCCTCCTTGATGAAGTTCTGGCAGATATCCATCGCATTCTTTGTTTGGTGGAACTCGTCTTTCCTTTCTTTGAGCTGAAGAAAATTGTCCATCCAGTAGCGTGCTTCCGTATTGCGGTTTGTATTGTCTACCACCGAAACGACATAACCCTCTTCGCGCTCCATATTGTACACCACACAGCCTTTGTCGAGCTTGTTGATATTTACACCTTCTTGGCTCTCAATGACAAAGCTGCCTGCCTGCCTCTTTACCTTGATGAACTTGTCCTTGCTCTCTGATTTGAAAAGGCCAACAGCATCAATCACTTTTCCCTCTACTTGGCAATTGGTAAAGTGGACTACATAGAATTCACCGCTCTTAATCTTTGGGTGCTCACTGATCTCGAATAGGTGTTTGGCGAGCTTGATGGATTGTTCTTGAAGAGAAGCAGGCTGTTCAAAAATTCTGGAGACATACTGATATACCTCGTTCATTTCCAAATCATTCACATGACTCAAGCGATGAAAATCTCTTTCGCCGAAAGGCTTGGTAAAGTATACCGTTAAACTTTCTAGGGCCTCTTCAGAAACTTCCAAAACCTTATCTGAGAGGGTGAGTTCCTCTTCCTTGTATTTATTGCCAACTTGGTGAACGGTAATTTTTTGAATGTCCATGTAATAGAATTATCAAGCGTATTTTAGTTGTGATTAAAAGCTGAACGACTCAGGAGAGTACGCAACATTTTTCCAGAAGTCATTGCAGCACTTGCACGGTCAAAAGAAAATTCGAAAATCGTTTGGAGGTAAAAGTAGACAATCACAAGGTGTTCATCGAAGAAAAAACGCTTGAATCAGACGCTTTATATGATCGTTTAGGAATGGACCGAAGCTCGAAGTTGGGGAAATTGTTTGTGGATAGCTGTCTCAACTTCAGTTGACAAGACGGGATAATTTAGAACATCACCTACACATTCGGCTATTGCGAGACTTACGAGGCTGGCAATGCTGGAAGCGTCATCAATTAGAATGACAGAGCGCCGAGAAACTCCTTTGAAGTCTCTATCCATTTGTCGCACAAAAGTCTGTGCATCCGCCTTAGACGACTTGCTATCCAAGTAAATTTGAATGTTGCCAGAAACCAAATCGAGTCTTTCAAAAAGCTCCAATGCTTCTGAAACTGTGGCTCTTTGAAGTACTCGAACAGAGCCGCTAAATGCCAGAACCCCCTCGGTTACGGAATCAAATAGAGATTTGTTGGGGGAAATGACAAGAACTAAGATTTCTTGATTCATAAGCGATGAATTGGTTGAAAAAGGTGTTGAAGACATTAGGTGGGTTGCTTCTAATAAACAGTCTCAACAGTAATTTCCCTCCTAATTTCCTTTCATTGGGCTTAAAGAACGAAGTCTTTTGGAATGCAAAACGGAAAAGTGAAAAGTTGACGTGCTTTAATTCAGGTGGATAGTGCTGCATGAAATTCAGTCTCAGAAGTGAAATTCCGCAATTATCGATACACTAGAAAACCTAATTATTAGTGTGGTCGTTCTCTTTGCAGATAAAGAATTGTTTTTGGTCAATAGTTGAATTTATCTGGCAAAGCGAGAGGTTTTGGATAGCCACTTGGGTGAGAAAAATCACTATGCAATCTTGATATACGAAAGCCTCGCCGTATTGGTGAGGCTTTTTTTCTTTTAAAGTATATCTTTTTAGTGTCCGCTTATCACGGATAACTTATATTTGAAATATGAGCAAATTAAAAGTTCTTCATTCTTTTGTTTTGGTCTCTCTTTTCATTTTTTTTTCTTGCTCCAATGATGATCCTACGATATCCCTGCAAATGGATAGTGCGAAGCCTTCGCAAAATCTCACAGCTGATTTAAAAGAGATAAAAAATCGAGGGACTCTGAGAGCCATGACTACCTACAGCGCCACCAGTTATTTCCTTTACCGCGGTGAGCCCATGGGTTATGAGTACGAGCTTTTGGAGAGATTTGCAGACTACTTAGATGTTGAGCTAGAGATTATTATTAGCGATAATATTGACTCCATGTTTTATCATCTCAAAAATGGTGAAGTAGACTTAATTGCCCACGGCCTGACCATCACACAGGAGAGGAAAGAGGAAGTAAGTTTCAGTGATTACCTCTATTTGGTGAATCAAGTACTGGTTCAGCGAAAACCTGAGAACTGGAGAAAAATGCATTGGAGTGCTATTGAGCGAAACCTCATAAGTGACCCTATTGAGCTCATAGGCGATACCGTTTCTGTCAGAAAGAATACATCTTATTTCGCTCGAATCAAAAATCTGTCAGAGGAGGTCGGTGGTAATATATATATAGATACTCTGCCTGGAAGGCTTTCCACTGACGAGATCATTCAGATGGTTGTGAATGGTGAAATCGAATACACCATTGCAGATAATAACATTGCCGCAATCAACGCCTCCTATTATCCCATTCTTGATATCGAGGTTCCAATCAGCTTTTCACAACGGATAGCTTGGGCTGTAGATAAAAATTCCAATGATCTGCTTGATTCGATGAATGAGTGGATTGGAGAAATGAAAAAACATTCAGATTACTACGTGATCTACAATAAGTATTTCAAGAATAAGCATGACTTCCGCCGACGGGTCAAGAGCGAGTTTTATAGTATCAATAACAATCGTATTAGTAAATATGACCCTCTAATTCAGCAGTATGCCAATGAGTTAGGTTGGGACTGGAGATTGCTTACTTCACTAGTATATCAAGAGTCAAGATTCGAACCAGATGCATCTTCATGGGCTAATGCTCAAGGGTTAATGCAAATCATGCCCGCTACAGCTGAAGATTTAGGTATAAATGATCGATCAGATCCTGAACAAAATTTAAGAGGTGGTACGAAGTATCTTTTCCAGCTCTACGGAAATTTTGAAGATATACCTGACTCTATAGAGCGAATCAAATTCACTATGGCGTCTTTTAATGCAGGTTTAGGTCACGTTGAAGATGCACGTCGATTGGCGGAAAAGCTAGACCTCAATCCGAATATTTGGGAAGATAACGTAGCAGAATCCATTCTCAAATTAAGCTATCCTGTCGGGTACAACGATGAGGTGGTTAGGTTTGGTTATTGTCGAGGAATAGAACCTTACATTTATATCAATCAAATAATTGAAAGATTTGGTCATTATCAGCAGTTTATTGATTTGACAGAAAACGATATCAACCTTTAACTGATCTTACAAATATGAAAATTTTGACCATCCGATTTGTGGTAGTATTTTTTTGTGTGATGACCTTTTCGAGCTGTAATGCGGTCATAAAAATACTTGAAGAAGCAAATGAATCCCCAAGAACCGAAGAAAATACGAGCGGAGGGTCAGATTCAGAACAAACTCAGACACAAGACCAGCAATATCCAAATTCGACTTCTGGATCTCTAGAATTTGGGACATATGCTTCTGAAAGTCCCATCTCCTTGACTTCCGATCATACTTTTTATTCAAATATTCCATACGGTTCAAATCAACGAAATGTATTGGACCTTTGGGTTTCTGGAGCAGGATCAAGCTCTCCACTGATCATTTTCATTCATGGAGGAGGATTTAAAGAAGGTGATAAAAGCAACGCGTGGAATAGGAAATCGAAATACGGTATTGGTTTGGATCAGATTAATCGCTTTCTGGAAGAAGGGTTTTCTTTTGCGACGATCAATTACCGTTTCCTAGAAAAATCAGATAGTGAAGGAGTCTTGAAATGCTTAAACGACAGCAAACGCGCCGTTCAATTCTTGCGCTATCATTCCTCTGAGTTGAATATGAATGCAGAGATAATTGGATTGGCAGGATCCTCAGCAGGAGCTGGGACAGCTTTGTGGCTTGGCTTTCACGATGACATGGCACAAGTGGGAAGTGACGACCCTATTTCAAGACAATCGACCAGAGTTCAGGCCGTTGCCGTGCAGGAAACTCAAAGTACTTACGACATTATCAGGTGGTCAGAAGACGTATTTCCTACTGGGTTATTGTCAATGGAAAAGATTCGAGGAACGGCGCTTGGAAATCGATTGCTGATCTTTTACGGAATTGATGATTTCAGTCAATTGGAAAGTGATGAATTCGTCGAGTATAGAAAAGAAGTGGATATGTTATCAATGGTAAGTGACGATGATCCGCCGGTCTACATTCTAAACAAGAAAGAATTTAATCCCGAAAAAGGAAATATAGCTGGCAATTTGCTGCACTCTCCGTATCACGCGGTAGCGCTGAAAAAGGAGATCGAAAAAGCGGGTATCGATAATGAAATCTATATACCCGCGGAAGGATCAAAACCAAATTCCTCACAGACTATTGTAAATTTTCTAATTTCTCAGCTATCGGCAAATTGAGAAGTGATTTTGGAAATTAGATACACTTGAAATAGTCAAAAGTCTCTAGACAATTACCGCATTTGTACATTGCTTTGCAGGCCGTACTTCCAAAATGAGAGATGACCGATGTTTCTTCACTTTTGCACCTTGGACAGCGAACGATTTTTGACTGACCAAAGAGCGATCCTTTATCGGCAGTAGTTTCAGCAGGTGGTGCTATTCCATATTCCTCCAGCTTTTGTCGACCTTCTTCCGTCATCCAGTCGGTAGTCCAAGCAGGAGCAATCTTGGTGATGACCTCCACTTCAAGTCCTTCAGACTGAATTTTTTCATTCACGTCTTTCTCGATCGTGTCCATGGCTGGACAGCCCGAGTAAGTGGGAGTAATGACAACTGTTACTTTGCCAGATTCAGAGATAGATACGTCTCTAAGAATTCCTAAATCGCGCACAGATAAGACAGGAATCTCAGGATCCTTTACTTCTTCGAGAAGCGTATAAATATCTTCGATTTTTGTCTTAGTAGCCATATTTACCACTTGGCATCGGGCATCATCCTAGGGTAATACTGCATTTCTGCTAAGATGAATCCCAAATATTCTGAATGATTTCCCTTCCGGCTTCCAGTTGCCATGTAGCCGCGAGTGTCGGGAATAGTTAGCGTTGCTTTTTCCAGCGTAGCTGTCATATCATTTTCCCAAAGGGCTTTGATTTTATCGAGATCGGGAACGAAGCCATCGGCAATTAACAGTTCATCGGCTTCAGTCATCTCGAAAAGCTCTCCCGTATATTCCCACAGTAGATTAACTGCGTTTTGCATTTTCTTATGACTCTCTTCCGTACCGTCTCCAAGTCGAACAACAAAGTCTGCACTGAGCTCACGATGGTAGGTCACCTCTTTAATGCTCTTCATCGCAAAGGCTTGTAAAAACTCGTTCTTGCTCGTTCTCAAAGACTTTAACAAGTGGTAGTAAAACCCATCAAAGAAGAACTGACGTGTGATAGTTTGAGCAAAGTCTCCATTGGCCATTTCGACCAATAGATTGTTGCGAAAATCGAATTCATTTCGGTGGAAAGCCAGGTCATCTTCAGTTCTGCCCTTTCCTTCAACTTCTCCTGCTTCTGTCAGGAGCATTCTCGCCTGCCCGACTAGGTCTAATGAGACGTTTGTCATGGCAATATCGCTTTCCAATTGGTGAGCGTGGCCACACCATTCACCTAAGCGCTGTCCCAAGATGAGGGCATTGTCGCCTAGCCTGATAAAGTAATCGTATAAAGCTTCTTCTTTCGTCATTTTACAAATATTTGACTCCTTCAGGAACGGTATAAAAAGTAGGGTGGCGGTAGGCTTTGTCGTCTGCAGGATCAAAAAATGATTCCGCTTCTTCTTCCGTAGTGGCGTGAATCATGTTCGAGGGAACTACCCAAAGACTCACACCTTCTCTGCGACGCGTATATACATCTCTGGCGGCTTTCAACGCCATTTTGGCATCGTGAGCGTGCACGCTTCCTGCGTGTTTGTGTGGTATTCCTGGTTTTGATTGAATAAAGACTTCCCAAAGGAGGCCTTGTTCGCTTTCGCTCTTTTGAATTTCAGACATGGCAGTTAGTAGATGGTTTTTAACTTGTAGTAGCTGGTAATGAGTAGATCGTGTTTAGGACCGTTTCGCAGCTAATCGCTGGTCATATTTTATTTGTACTAGTTACCGACGACTATTTACTAAGAGCTAGGCTATGCAGCGTTTGATTCGCGCATCTTTTGTTTTTCAGCATGTGCTTTCATGGCTTCGCGCACCCACTTACCTTCTTCTTCTGCTTTTTTACGAGCTTCCACTCTCTTATGGTTGCAAGGACCATTTCCCTTAATCACTTGGAAAAATTCATCCCACTTGATTTCTCCAATTTCCCAGTGTTGAGTTTCCTCGTTAAATTTTAAGTCGGGATCGGGGAGTGTAAGGCCAGCAGCTTCCGCTTGCGGCACAGTTCGGTCAATAAAACGCTGACGAATGGTATCATTGCTCTCCACTTTAATATTCCACTTCATCGTTTCAGCGCTGTTCTTTGACTCTGCGTCTGAAGGTCCTAACATTTGGATGGATGGCCACCACCAGCGATTCAATGAATCTTGCGCCATTTTCTTCTGCTCTGCAGTTCCATTTGCCAGTTGGTGCATGATTTCATATCCCTGTCGGTTGTGGAAACTTTCTTCTTTGCAAATGCGCACCATAGCTCTGCAGTATGGCCCGTAAGAACCACGTGCGAGCATCGTCTGATTGACAATCGCTGCTCCGTCTACCAACCAGCCAATGGCTCCGATATCGGCCCAAGACAAGGTAGGGTAGTTGAATATACTTGAGTATTTTGCTTTCCCAGTGAGCAATTGATCGATCATTGTTTGACGATCGATGCCCAATGTTTCGGCGGCGCTATAAAGGTATAGACCATGTCCAGCTTCGTCCTGAACTTTTGCCAATAGCACTGCCTTTCGACGAAGACTGGGAGCTCGACTGATCCAATTCCCTTCTGGCAACATTCCCACAATCTCGCTGTGCGCATGCTGTGATATCATTCGAATAAGCTGCCTGCGGTAATTTTCAGGCATCCACTCTTTTGCCTCAATTTTTTGACCTTTATCGATCTTCTCTTGAAACAACTCTTCGCGTTTTGCTAAATCCATGTTTTCAGTTTGATGGTGGTGTAAAAATAGCGCTTTACGGTGTCATAACAAAGAAAGTAGCCTCTTGTTGGGTTTAGAGCTTATCGTGCAATGATCAATTTTTTAGTTGATGTTTTGCCTTCTTGGGTAGTAAGCTGAACAGAGTAGATTCCCATCGGAACTTTTTCAAGGTTAATGTTGATCGAGTTGGAAGAAGATCCGAAATTAAACTGCTCTACCTTTCGGCCCAATTGATCGAAAACCACAATTTGATCCAGTTCGAATGCGGGGCTTAACGCAACCTGAAAAACTCCAGTGGAAGGATTGGGGAAAATCTTGAAATCATTTGACCCGAAGAAATTCGAGCCATCAGAGAGGGGCGTTAGTAACTCTGGGTTAAACCCAAAGGCGACAGGTAGGTGATCGGATACATTATTGTCATATCCATTAAATCCACCGGGAAAGAAATCGCCAATTTGTACGGTGGAAATTTGAGACTGAGGGTCATCTAGCGCTGAAAAGAGTTCATTGCTGATGAGGATATGATCCAAGTGTGATGGCCAGCTTGGATAAGACCACCCAGACGAGCTGCCCGTTGCTATGTCCATATCAACAAATTGATAGCTCGCGGGAGCATCCAAGAAGACTTGAAATACATTGTTGGCAGTATTGTCAGTGAGCAAGTCATTTAGATCGCCCAACATGATCACATTTTCTTCGGGTAAGAAAGAGTCCATATGGTCTTTCAGAAGCTCTGATGCATAGGCTCTCCTAGTTTCTTCGTCCCAAAAATCGCTTTCATCCAAAACCGTATTCCCACAACATTTAAAGTGATTGTTAATCAACACAAAGTCGTGTTCCTCCATAAAAGTCAGCTCCATCACCAGTGGACGGCGGGGGAAAGGATTCCCAAAATCGCTGCCCTCATAAAGCTGGTATTGGTCGTTTAAAGTGACGGACTGGATGTTGTAGATGTAACCAAGTTTTAAGAAATCATTGTCATCGTAGAAGCCATCGTACCCTTGAAGAAGACTGAGCAAATAATCGAATTGCTCGGCATCATCAATCTCTTGAATGGCGATAACATCGAGCTCCATCTCCTCAATAATCTCTACAACGTATTCAACGGTTGTTTCTCCGCTTTTCGGGAAGAACTGGATATTCCAAGTAGCAACATCGAAATTGTTTACAGTCCCAAACTCCAAGTCAATTAAGTCGTTGGATTGGGCATTTGAAATAAAACTGGCAATGAATAAACAGAAACCAAGGCTTACGGCACGAATAAATGAAGTCTTCAACGCAAATGGATTTTGAATGATTAAGCTGCGAATATCGGTAAGAATAAGTTCTATCGCAGATGTGCATGTTAGTTTTAATGATAACTAACGAAAACCAACCGTTTTTTCCTTGTGCAAGATGAGAAATTGAGATTTACTCAAATTGAATAATTTCTGGGTGTTCTACGCTGGAACTAGGAATCGTTTTGAATGGATGATTTAATCGTGCTCAAGGCGCTTTTTCCTCCTATCGTCAGGAGCCAATGCTCCACTTAATATTTGGTTAACATTCCAATGTTGTTTAGCGCTTCTAAGATATAAAATGAAAGATAAAAGTGATAAATGGTCAATACACATAATAATATGATTATGTGTTGAAACGGACAACCGTTTTACAAAACCTACAAAATCTCGAAAGCCCTTCACGTTTGAAGGGCTTTCGAGGCTATGAAACAGAAAAACTATCTTGGAACGCCATGAGACGATTTAGAGTGAGACGATGAAAGAATGATATCCCACAGCGCTTAATTCCAAGCTTAATGCTAAGGTATCAATAACTTTGAACATTCATGCAGAGTGCTAGAAAAAAATAAGTGCGCAACTCAGATCAAACTTCTCTTCTGATTCTCATCGGGAAATTAAGGTTTCATATTTCGACAACATTCAGAAATATTGGATGGAATACAACAAGACCAAGCACTGGAATTTCTCTCTTCATTGACTCCCTTTAACCATTAATGGGTGCCCATTTCCCCCAATATTGAGATATACTATAAGAAATCCTTATGTTATTATTTTCACGAAATAACTCTGACAGAAATCCAAGTTCTATTGGCTTCATGCTGGATTATTCTCACAGCATGAGAATTGGGACAATGATCTTATGAAAAGTCGATGCAACGCGTATTTTTTCAATTGCAGTACCTGTTAAAAAGCTATAACCAAAGAGGATTTCGTAGAATACAGCCTCTTATCATCTTACATTTCAGTCATTAATGTCAATGGGACGATCTGAAGTCTAAGGCAAAACACAAAAACACATCCATACTGTTCATGAAGTTCAAGCACTTTGCGCCTTCCGCCGTTATAGTCTTCCTTATAATCCTCGCTTCGAGCAGCCATTGCAGTGGGCAGAGTGATACCATATATTTCGGCCTTACGCATCACAACAACATCGTTATCAAGGCCCTTTTAAATGAATCTGATTCGGTTTATTTGATGTTCCATACGGCTGCTCATAGTGTAACTCTAACCACCGACGGAGCAGAAAAGCAACAATCCATCATCTGGGACTCGGAAGAAGATGTAAAAAGCTGGGGCGGTAATAGTAAGGCTCGGTTCAGCTCAAGCAACTCTCTCAGAATTGGGAGCATCGTCTTGGACAGTCTTCCTATTTGGGAAACCATCAATTCAGGACCCGGAACAGACGGGAAAATTGGTCTGGACCTATTTTATGGAAGTGCTGTTGAAATGAATTTCACCAAAAATATTCTAGTGATCCATCAAGCTACACCAGAAATTCCCGATGGATTTTTCAAAGTGAATTTAGAATATCAGGATGGCATGTTGTTCATTGAAGGAACCAGCACAATAGAAGAAGAGAGTCATCAAAATCGCTTTTTGTTTCACACGGGTTATGGTGGAGCTATCCTATTTGATGACGACTTTGCTCTAGAAACCCAAATCGGAAGTAAAATTGAGATCACTTCCAAACAAGAGTTAAAGGATTCTTACGGAAATACTTTTTTTACGAAAATGGGAAATTTATCGAAGTTTAAAATCGGAGAAGAGACTTTTGAAAATATTCCAGTGGGTTTCTTTGAAGGCGATCTGGGTAGACAAAAAGTGAGCGTTATGGGTGGTGATTTGCTCAAGAGGTTCGATCTTATTATAGATTCGAAAAGAGAATATGTCTATCTAAAAACCAATCTGATGAAGGGTGAGCAATACACCGTTTTTGAATGAAGTTCTCACAAGTGGAGGATGAGGCATACCGCGATTGAAAATACTGCGATCACTCCCAGAAAGGAGTTTATGCATTTGCGAAAACAAATGAAGTTCATCGTCAAGCCACGTTGATTGATAGTGCAAAGTATTTGCGCTTCCTGGACCATAAGATTTCAAATTGAAGGAGTGAACCCAAAGGGTTTATATTTCATTCGTCACTTCCTAAGCTGTTTAGGAGATGAATCAGGACTTCTCCCAGCAGACGAGATATTATGCAATAAGTCAGTTACTTTGCACTCGTAAAAAGATGCCATACAGTAGTTCATTTGGACTTTACATTTGAAAGCCGAATGTTCATTAATTCTTGAGCTGTCGAGATAATATGAAACGTTATGAATAGAGTCGTAATTACAGGAATGGGAGCATTGACTCCTATAGGAAATACCTTGGAAGAGTTTTGGCAGAATGCGGTAGCAGGTAAAAGTGGAGCGGGTCCGATTAGCAAATTCAATACCGAACACTTTAAAACAAAATTTGCCTGCGAGATCAAAGGCTACGATCCCACAAAGCATTTAGATCGCAATGAGATCAAACGAACCGACCTTTTTACGCAATACGCTATGTATGCCAGCGCCGAGGCTATGGCTGACAGTGGTTTAGACTTGGGGTCAATTTCGCCATTTGATGTAGGTGTGATATGGGGCTGCGGGCAAGGTGGAATGGGTGTTCTTGAAAGCGAAGTACAGGACTATGTGAAAGGCGAAATGATGCCTAGGTTTAGTCCATTTCTTATTCCAAAAATTCTCGCCAATATGGCTTCGGGGTTGATCTCGATGAAGTTTGGACTGATGGGAATCAACTACACGGCAGTTTCCGCATGCGCTTCTGCTAGCTCGGCTATTATGGATGCGTTTAATTACATCCGACTGGACAAAGCAAAGGTTATTGTTACTGGAGGTTCTGAATCAGCTATTACCGAAGCTTCAGTCGGTGGTTTTAACTCCATGAAGGCCATGTCGACACGCAACGATGATCCCCAAACTGCTTCAAGACCTTTCGATACACAACGAGATGGTTTTATAATGGGAGAGGGAGCAGGAGCCATGATTCTTGAAGAGTATGAACATGCCAAAGCCAGAGGTGCGAAAATTTATGCCGAGGTAGTAGGAGCAGCCATGACGGCTGATGCTTACCATATTTCATCTCCACATCCCGAAGGATTAGGTGCTTCACATGCTATGAAATCGGCTTTGGCCGAAGCTAAATTGAATCCCGATGAAGTGGACTATTTGAATGTACACGCTACTTCAACTCCCGTGGGAGATTTAAGCGAGATTAAAGCAATGGAAACGGTTTTTGGTGGGAATTTCGGAAACTTAAAAGTCAGTGCCACTAAATCTATGACGGGCCATCTATTGGGCGCGGCTGGTGCCATTGAAGCTATCCTTGCGGTAAAGGCGATCGAGAAAAATACCATACCACCCACTATCAATACCGTGGAGTTGGATTCCGAGATACCAACTGAGATATCCATTGTGTTGGGTGAAGCTATTGATTATAAGGTAAATGTAGCGATGAGCAACACCTTTGGTTTTGGAGGGCACAATGCCATTGTAGCCTTTAAAGGAGTTTAGTTGAGTTTCAGACGATGAATTGCTTTAGCAAGAAGGCAAAGCAACTGCTCTCGTGCTGATTCATGATGTAACTGTGTTTATCGAGCCTAGAAATGCAGCTATTGAAAAAGTCAGAATTTGTCTAATTTTGTACTCTACTAGAGTTGAATTATAAAAAGTAAAAACCACGCTAGAAAAATGTGGATGAAATCAACTACTTACGAGTTTTAGGTTTTATGTGCATGAGTGCTTTAATCAAATGAGATACACGCTACTATTCTGCTTCACTGTATTCGCTGCACATACTGTTCTTGGTCAAACGAGCAATATTCTCACTGAGAATAATAAAAAGGGGAGTATTTATTTTTATTGGGGTTGGAATCAAGACTGGTACAGCAATTCGGATATGCACTTTAGTGGAGACGACTATGACTTCACTTTAAAAGATGTAATCGCAAACGACAGGCAATCTGACTTTTCATTCGAAACCTATTTGAACCCCGCTATTATCACCATTCCGCAGTACAATTTTCGAATTGGATACTATTTTAAAGAAGATTGGGATATTTCTTTTGGAATCGACCATATGAAATATGTTTTACAGCAATACCAAACAACAAAAATATCTGGAGACATAAACACCAGTCAATCTATATACGATGGTATGTATGAGAATGATGAGATCATACTGGAAGAAGACTTTTTGAAATTTGAACATACAGATGGTCTGAACTACATCAACTTTGAATTAAGGCATACCGACATAATATTTGACCAAGATCGGATTCGAATGAGTCTGATAGAAGGTCTAGGAACTGGAATACTTCTGCCAAAGACCAATACGACCCTTTGGGGAACGGAGAGATATGACGATTTTCATTTGTCGGGCTATGGAATAGCAGCAGTAGTTGGAGTAAATGTCACTTTCTTGAACAGCTTTTTTATTCAATCAGAACTGAAAGGAGGCTTCATAGATTTGCCCGATGTGAGAACGACCGTCTCAACGGCTGATAAAGCCAGCCACAACTTCTTTTTCTCCCAACTCAATATTGTATTTGGAGGAATAATTCGAACGAAGAAACGACCTGAAATAAACGAAGACGGTATTCACTAGCCTTCATCATTTTTACTTTTGCTCCGCGTGTAAAATCTACGAATACCCAGAATAATCAAAGGAGTTCCAATAACCGTTGGTCCCAACCATACAAGCAGTGGCGGAAGGAAATACACATTGGTAGCCATAAAGGCTGTAACCGCTGCAACTAAGGCTCCACCCATTCTTCCTCCGTGTTTGCCAGCGGCCTTATTCGGAGCGGTTTTAACTACCAAGTCAGCGAGGGAAAAGATGCTCAAGATACCTGCAAAGACATAGAGAATGATACCCCCTGATTTTCCCGTGATGCCCACGTAAAACATGTAAATCGCTGCAAGAATTCCCGCTGCCCCAATGGCTTTGGCCAATTTCACCTTTTTGCCGAAAGGCATGCGCCTGATCCAGATCCACCCCGAACTGACCAAGTAGAGCGTAAAAAATCCAATACCCAAAAGAAAAGGATTGGGGTGCCAGAGGGCGAGTAATAATGCCGAAATTGCCGAGGAGGCCATAAAACACGCAAAGGTTTTACCAAGGCGGCTGTGGCCTTTAGATCCTTTTTTAAGAAATGCCGCGCAAAGGCCCGCAATTAAGGCGATACCTCCCGCTGAGGCGTGTGTATAGAGGAGGTATTCGTATTTTAGTTCCATCTGCTTGGGTAGATTACTATTTGTATAAAGGTGATTTCTAAATTCCTGCCCGTGGCATTGGCAATATCCACATTCGAATCGGATTGGATCAAGTAGCGCAAATTGGTGCGAAGAATCCATGCCTGCGTATTGTTAGGGCGAATATCCCAACCGAAGGTGATCCCGTAAGAGAAGGCTGAGTATTCGTCTTTTATCTGTGGTAATTCGCCATCATTGATCTCGGCATTGATAAAGTCATTGCCGATACTAAAGCCTAAGAAGGGTACAAAGCCCTTGTAGTCAAAGAGAAATTTAAATCCTTCTAGAGCCAGTCGGTGTTGCCTAATGCTGTAGTCGAGTCCGTAAGCCTCGTCGGCGAGGTTCATTGGACGCCAACTGGCGCGGACACCCGCGTCGATTTCGTGGAGGTAATAACCAACAGCCACATCTGGAAAGAGTGCTAAGGGTGGCCTGTCGGGCATAAAATCGTACGATTCTAGCATGGGTACATCGCTCAACGACACATTTGCCGAAAGGCCAATCGCTACATTCCAAGTACTGAGTTTTCCTTGTTCCTCAAAACCGTCGTAAAGCTGTTTCACGTAGGCTTGAGATTTTTCGGAAGAAAGGCTGGCAGTGGTATCAAAGTATTTTTTCAAAGCGATGGACAAACCTAGATCGGGTGCTTCCAATTGGGCTCGTCTTTCTCTTGATACAGCATAATTCACCTCATTGTTGAACACATGATGGGCTGATAATTCCAAGGTATAGAAAGAGCCAAAGGCGATGTTCATCCCAGCTTCTATGCCAAAACGGCTGTTTTCAAAAAGCGGCCCGTCGCCAATGCGCAATTCGGGTGAGAGCCATTGAACACCTATAAATGGTCGTGGTTCTTTTCGGCCTATGCCAAAAGGTAAATAACGAAATCCCGTGATGACTCCTTCGTCGTAATGCCAATCATCTCCGTTTACCCGCGAGCTAAAAAGCGGTACTGAAATGTAGAAATCGGCTTTCTGCCAAAAGTGGGTTCCACCTATCAGGAAACGTCCCGCTATGAATTCGGGGGAATTTGATCCACCTACAGCATCAAACTGAGCACCAATATAGGCCTGAGCAAATGCATACTTGTCCTTTTGTCCGTGCACCGAAAAGGAAACCATTAACACCACTATCGCTGCAATTATCTTTTTCATCTTGCCAATGATTTGGCACAATGATACGATTGCAAATCCACTGGCAGCAAACGAAAGGGACGGATGGGAAGGCTTTGTTACTATCGGGAAATTTTAGGAAAGACAGAAACGAGAAAAATAATTAACCCATTGAAATAGCTTTCAGTTCCACATCAAACTCCTTCAACTTTGCTCGACTAACGGGAACTTCGATGGAGGCATTTTCAAAACTGAGGTTATAACCTCTGGCATTTCCATCGACATGAGTCACACGTGGCAAGTTCACTATCCACGATCTGTGCGTTCGAAAGAAGTCTTTTGACAATTCCTGCTCTGTAGCATTCAGAGATTTCCGAATCAAAACGGGCTTGCCCTTGCTTCGATGTACTTCAATATAATTGCCCGAACTTTCGATGGCCAGAATGTCTTCGGCGGCGGCCTGAAATGCTCCTTCAGCATCTTCTCTCGAGATACTAATCGTCGCCACAGGGATAAGAGGCTTTTGTCTTTCCGCAATTACTTGATTGTCGCCTATCACTGCTTTTGCATTGCGGAGGTGGTAAATGTTTTGCCTTATCAAAGCCTGAACCGCAACGGGTATAATGCCGATGGCAAAGGTGAACCCCACGAAAAGTAAAAAGGTATCGAAGCTCCACGGGAAGAAACCTAGATAACAGCTTAGAAGAAAATTGCCTACCGAAATGAGTAGCACATTGCCCATTGATTGCGCAATCTCTCTACCCACGGTCCATCTATTATCACTGTAAAACGGTCGAAACAGAATCGGGAAAACCAATTGGGTGACCAATAAAAGGGACAATGTAATCAAGCCATAAAGGGCAGTAACTTGCAATAGCGGTTCCCCTAAGTGCGATAAGCCAAAAGGCTCGAAGACGTATAAAAATCCAAATACAAAAAGGGCAATGAGAAAGGCTGATTGAAGCCGCTGAGGCTTGTCGGCTAGCGGTGGGAAAGGCCGCCTAAAGACGTGAATCATTCTACGGTTTTATATGCGTGCTCAACGAGTTCTTCTAAGCTCACATATTCCAAGGTCTTTTCGTTGGTTGCTTCCAAAACTACCTTGGGTGCAGCACCATGGCGGTATGCCTCTTGCCATCGTAGGGCACACAAACACCACTGATCTCCAGGCTTTAAGCCAGGGAAGCTGAACTCGGGCATTGGCGTAGAGAGGTCATTGCCCATCGTTTTAGTGAAACGCAAGAACTCGAGTGTAACAATGCAACAAACGGTATGCGTGCCGTGATCCTCAGGACCTGTGCTGCAACAGCCTTTGCGGTAAAACCCCGTCATGGGGTCAGTGCTACAGCTGATAAGTTCTTCACCGAAAACGTTTAAATCACTCATCAGTATTTGATTATGGTTGAATCTATTTCGTCACTATATGCCAATATGCCTCCATCTAAATTGTACAGGTTTTCGAAACCGTGGTGCTGTTCGAGATACTGCACGGCATTGGCACTTCTTACACCACTACGGCACATAATCACTACCTTCTTGTCGGTGGCAATCTCGTCGAGTTTCTCAGTTATATGCTGCATGGGGATGAGCTGTCCTTCCAGATTCGATATTTCATACTCGTATCGCTCGCGTACATCTATAAGTTGGAAGTCTTCTTTATTTTCTATCCACGTCCTTAATTCTGCGGGTCTGATATCTTTCATTGGTCAGATAGATTTTTTGTCAAAAGACAAATTAAATCAAAGGTATAATCTTCGTTGGTCAAAGAAGCTAACTTGCTTCAATTTTAAGACAGATTTCACATTAGAAAGAGATTTGATGAAAGATTGTTTAAGGTTATGACCTTGAAATGAATAAATGATTGAAGAGAGTGTTTCCTTATTGCGGAGACGCTACTGTTCTGAAAAGGCAATTCCTTTGCTGGCCATTTTTTCAAAAAAGATAGCGAAATTGTGCCTTGTTATTCTAGGCATGAAACAGAGTGCATTTCCATTGAGTGCAGAGACTTGAATCAATGAAGTTCTAGCAGTAATTCAAATTGGGTTAAACCTACTGAAACAAGACTTTAATGAGCCTGATCACTATTCTTCTTGCTAGTTCTGCTGAGATACCCTTCCTAAAGGAGATCGTCCTTATACTGGGCCTTTCCGTTTTGGTAATCTATGTTTTCCGAAAGATCAAGCTTCCCGCCATACTTGGATTTCTCGCTACGGGAATTCTCTTTGGGCCCAACGCGCTAGGTCTAGCCAGTCGTGGACAAGAAATAGAGATGCTAAGCGAAATAGGGGTGATCTTACTCCTGTTTATAATCGGCTTGGAGTTTAGTCTAAAAAACTTAATGTCCATCAGAAAGGTGGTCTTTATTGGTGGCTCCATTCAGGTAATTCTCACCATTGCCATAACTGCGGGCATTAGTTATCTCTTGGGGTTCGACCCTACTGAGGCTGTTATGCTCGGATTTCTTTTCGCCTTGAGTAGTACCGCCATCGTGCTGAAACTTCTGCAAGAGAAAGGATTGATGCGCAGCAATCATGGGCGAATCAGTCTGGGGATTTTGATCTTTCAAGACATTATCGTGGTTCCCATGATTCTTTTGGTTCCGATCATATCAGGGCAGGAGAGCAATGTATCGGGTGCCTTGGCTATTCTTTTGGGAAAAGCACTGTTCCTGGTTGTGGCTATTTATGTTTCTGCGCGATACCTAGTTCCAAAGCTTCTTCACGAGATCGCACGGACGCGCAGCCGCGAGTTGTTCCTCATCACAATCATTGTAATCTGTTTTTCCGTGGCATATGTCACTTCGCTAATGGGTTTGTCATTGGCGCTCGGCGCCTTTATGGCAGGTCTTTGCATCAGCGAGTCGGAGTACAGCCATCAAGCCACGGGTTTGATTATTCCCTTCCGGGAAATATTCACCAGCTTCTTCTTCGTGTCCATTGGTATGCTGCTCGACTTGAACTTTTTGGTGATGCACCTGCCCGTAATACTGCTGTTCACTGTTTTGGCCGCTGTTCTCAAATTTGCTGTGCTGGTGCTGGCAGCGCGTGTTTTAAAGTTTTCACTAAAGACGAGTATTCTCGTTGGTCTTAGCTTGTTGCAAATTGGTGAATTTGCTTTTATCCTTTCCCGCACTGGAATGGAAGCTGGGTTGATCTCCGAACTCACCAACCAATACTTTCTTTCTATTTCTATACTGACCATGGGAGTCACGCCATTTCTTATTGATTATGGCGAGCAAATTACCAACTTCTTAATGAGAACACCCATGAGTCGAATTGCCGGTGATGCCGATTCAAAAGAGATGGCTCAATCCACCGAGCTGGTTGATAAGCTTACGGCCCACTTGGTTATCATTGGCTATGGCACCAACGGTCGCAATGCCGCTAGGACGGCAAAAGAAGCGAAGATTCCATATGTGATTATCGACAATGATGCGGAGACGGTCACGGCGGCTAGAGCAAAAGGGGAGCACATCATCTTTGGTGATGGAAACAATCCATTTATTCTGGAATATGTTCACATATACCAGGCTAGGGTGGCGGTGGTAGCTATTCCCAATCACCAAAATGCTATGGAGGTGATTGCCAATATCCGTGAGATTTGCAATACGGTACACATCATCGTGCGGAGCAAGAGCATTCCCGAAACGGAAGAGTTGCTCCACCTCGGCGCTACTGAAGCAATCAGCGAAGAATTTGAAGCTTCGGTGGAAGTCTTTGCCAGAATGCTAAACCAGTTTCTAATCAAGCCCGACGAAATAGACGGCTACATAGACATGGTGCGCGATGAATCCTATTCGGAGATTCATTCCAACTACCACTACTACAAGAAAGATGCACTTCAGCTAAACGATATCCAGGCCTTGAGCATGGTTCTTTCTGATTCCTGTCCCTTTACAGGACAGAACCTATGCGAAACGCCACTGCTCGAAAAGTACAAAGTCCGATTGATCGGTTTTTACCGAAATGGCCATTTTATTTCAAAATTGGACGGTGCCACTCAGCTTCATGCGGGCGATGAGGTTATCGTATTCGGATCTGAAAATGACTTGAAAGGCTTTAAATTGGAGTGGGACGCGAGGCCCGTAGTTTCTTGATGGCGGGAGGGAAGTGATGACGGTTTGGCTATGGGCAATTGCGAGCCACATGGAGCTATTGATTGTAGATTGTGTTCCGTTTATTCTATCCTCTTTGCCTCATTGTCGCCGTCTTGATGTAGCGTAAGGCTCACAACTTTTCCAGAGCCATCTCTATTGAATGTTATTTGAGCATCTACCACCTTACTGAAAAACTTCGATTCTGTTGCGACAAACAGCTCGCTCTTACTTTGTCCCGCTGGATGAATGTACAGCTGATCGCCTTCTCTTTCAATGCGCAAAATTAAATCAGGCAATTCATATTTTCCAATAAAAGCATCCAGCTGGACCTCTGATAACACGATATTGGGAAGAACATTATTCGTGTTTACCCCAAGTGACTCCAAAGCGATAATACCGCTTTGATTGTTGGGATTCATTTTAACTGAAAGAATATAATTTTCAATTGAAGCAGTGGTGTCCTTTTTCGCCAAATGCGCCTCGGCATAACTATCGTATGCGTCGCTAGAATTTGGCCTGTATTCAACATTCAGCATGAACAACTTCAATGCGGTATCTATGTCATCATTTTGAAGGTAAGAGTAGCCTAAGGAATTGATCCCATACTCATCGTACACATACTGATCAGGCTCCTGAACGTAGAGATCTTTAGCTAGCCCTATGGCATTGTCTGCGCCTTCACTTTCAATGAGGGCGGCCAGTTTGTTAGAGAGTCGGACCTTGGGAAGTTGAAAGGCCTCATTTGCTAAAATACTTTCAAGCCTGAGGCTCATGTCTCTTAGAGAGACTGCATTGCCCTTATTTGTCAATATTACAAAGCCATCGCCCGTATGAGGATATCGCCTTAGATAGGTTCTGAATCCTGACAAACTTCCTGAATGCCCCACCCAATTATTTTCTTGGTCGATTACCCACCCAAAACCATAATTGGAGGTGTCTCCAGAAGAAAGTACGTAGGGTTGATACGCTTCATTGAGCGATTCGGGAGAAACCAATTGATCACTATTCAAAGCTTGGTCCCATTTGAATAAGTCATCTAGATTGGAGTAAATACCCCCAGCTCCTGTCGTGAATATTTCATAGTCATCTAGCTTTCCGACCATATTGTATCCGATCGCTCTATTTGTTACGGTAGGTTCCGATTTATCATAGACCAAGGTACTGGTCATTTCCAATGGAGTAAAAATGTTTGTTTTCATAAACTCATGAAAGGGTTCACCAGAAACCTTTTCAACGATCATCGAGAGCAAAACATAACCGCCATTGCTATAGGAGAATTGACTCCCAGGTTCAAAGTCTAAGGCTTCTTGCTTCACAAGGAGCTCAAAAACATCATCATTGTTTAAACCCACTTTGTATGCGTTTAGTCCATAGTGGTCAGGAATGCCCGATGTGTGGGTCATCATGTGTCGGATAGTGACCTTATCTGCATAATCAGGAAAATCCGCGAAGAAATCCGAGAGTTTGTCATCATAAGACAGCTCGCCTCTTTCTTTTAGAATCATCACAGCCATCGTTGTGAACTGTTTTGAAACTGAAGCCAAATAGAAAGACGACTCAGGAACCAAGAGTTCCTTTTTATCAAAATCTGCATAGCCAAAGGAGTTCCTGTAGGTCACTTCATTGTTTTGCGAAACAAGGATGACGCCATTAAATATCCCCTTTTGAAAGGAGTAATTCATCAATGAATCAATATTGTTGGCTATTTCTGAGCTGCTGTTTTTATCAGAACTATGGCACGCAAGAAGAGAAATAGCTAGAAATAGGTGAAGTATTATCCTTTTCATAATTGATTCGTTAGGTGAGTGAAAACGCCAAGCTATGCGCAGTGTCCCGCAGGGTATGCAGTATAGGTGATGTTGTGCGGTCGGCTTTTTATATTTTTAATCTATTGGTTTCCATTTTTCCTTCTCGAAAAATACATTGTAAAATTTTGGCGACTTAAACACCAAATAGAAATCCCAAGCACTTCTATAAGTTGTTGGGTTACTTTTCAAAATATGGTGTGTCGGTTGTTCCATTTCAATTATTAGTCTGGCTGAGTGGAAATTTCTAAGGTCAGTTGTTTTTATTACTCCGCGATACGTTTTAATAACTCTTTCCTTGTCTGTCACATAAAAGATAATTGAGTCTTTGTCATTGATTTCAAAACGAAAATGATTGTACTGCCAATCTGTTTGCTCACCTGGGAAGTATTCGCGATTAACCACATATTCTCCATAATAGTCGTCCTTTTCCAATTCGGTTTTTGACGTCACTTCTCGAGTTATACCAGCTAAAAGCACTAGTCCGAAAACTCCAAGCCAAATAAATCCGATTATTTTTCCAATCAACAGCTTTCTCGATAGAAGCCATGCTACCAATAGAATTCCTGTCAATGGAACAAGAATCAAAATGAAGAATAAATTAAATCCGAATCCCATTGTTAAGTCTCAGGTGTCTGGTTTTTGCTGCCGTACAACAATTGGATAACACACACTAGTGTGTTTTATTTACTCCTTTTGGTCGTGAGACCGCTTCGCTAAGTTCGCCCATGGACTTACTTGCTTTAATGTAAATGGAAGGCCTCAGCTCAACTGTATGTTTACTACACAAGTATACCAAAATATAGCCTATCGATTAGAGTGGCAACCGCTTCGCTGGGTTTGAAACCCTGAGGTACTCGTGTTATTGTCGCTGTGTTGCAAACCCAGCTGAGCGGTAGCGACCGTATACGAGGCAGGTGCGAATGCTAAGGCGCCATCCATTTCTCAAAACCGCAGTGCGAGCTATCATTGGCAATGCCACAAAAAAAAGCTGCCCCCATAAGTGGAGGCAGCGGTCGTTTTAGATCTGATGGGCTATTCAGATTTTGACTAGTTTACTCTATTGAATGATAAAACGCTGTGTCACCCTATGGGCACCCGAAGAGTATGACACGGTGTAGATTCCCGCAGGGATGTTATTCGTTTCCAAACGCAAGGTCTGGTTTGGCTCAACCGCAAGCCGCTGCTGCGACAATGTGCGCCCCGTGATGTCTCTCATCTCGATGATACCTTCGGTAGCCATACCGTCGGCATTGCTTAGGTTCAGGTTGATGTAACCAAGGTTTGATGGATTTGGGAAAACGACCATAGTCATG
>Ga0222653_1000326_pt1 | contig 29296 bp, 19 predicted proteins | sample AntAcemetagen419_FD_179856 | JGI IMG/M metagenome (GOLD analysis project Ga0222653, IMG submission 179856) | Saline water microbial communities from Ace Lake, Antarctica - #419 | ecosystem: Environmental > Aquatic > Non-marine Saline and Alkaline > Saline | place: Antarctica: Ace Lake...
TTCTGGTACTGCCCACTTTCTTCCGCCTCTCCGAATTGCACAATGTCCGCCGTAACCGTCGCCCATGTTGTATTAACTATAAAGAAGTAGGAACGTTTAAAGTCCAAACTCAGATTGGCGTATGCCTGTCCTTTCTTTAACGGAAAGAGTTTGTACATATTCCTCTTTGCCTCCAGCACGAGGCCAGTCGGATCGAGTCCACCAATTCCAAGTACATGGGTCGTATTAGACTGCCCAACTGACATTCCAATAAGTTCGAAATCTTGTCCGTGAAGACTAGCACTATCATTCATCATCCCTGAATGAAAAGCGCAAGAACTCAGTATTAGGGCAACAGCAGATAAATTCAGTAGTCTCCTCATCATTTTGTTTTTCGTTCTCTCCTAAATTAGAAAAAAATCAAAAAAAAAAGGAGGATAGCTGCCTATCCTCCTTCAATTCAAAATGTAGAGAGTTCTTTAGACCAATTCAGAAATTTTGTCAATTGCCTGATTGAGAATGCTGTTTGGTCGCATGGCTTGGTTCACTTTATCCTCGTCGGGCTTGAAGTACCCTCCCAGATCAACTGGTGAACCTTGGATGTCAAGAAGCTCTTGCTTGATTTTCTCGAGGTTTTCCCGAAGTTCTATGGCCAATTGGCTAAATGCTTCATTGAGTTCCATATCTTCTTTTTGGGCTGCTAAAGCTTCTGCCCAATAGAGCGCCAATTTGAAATGGCTACCACGATTGTCTCGTTCGTTAACTTTTCGCGATGGCGATTTATTCATATCCAAAAACGTACCCGTTGCTTCTTGGAGGGTTTCTCCCAGCAGCACAGCTCTTTTGTTTCCGAAAGTCTTACCGAGGTGGTTCAACGATTCAGACAGGGCCAAGAATTCCCCCAGCGAATCCCATCGAAGGTGATTTTCTTTTAAAAATTGTTGAACATGTTTTGGAGCTGATCCACCTGCGCCTGTTTCAAACAATCCTCCACCATTCATTAGTGGAACAATTGAAAGCATCTTGGCACTCGTCCCTACTTCCAAAATTGGAAATAGATCGGTGAGGTAATCACGGAGAACATTGCCCGTAACTGATATGGTGTTCTTTCCCGCTTTAATGTATTCCAGCGAAATTTTGGTAGCCTCAACAGGTGAAAGGATTCGAATGTCTAAGCCCTCAGTGTCGTGCTCTGGCAAATAGGCCTTGACTTTTTTGACGATTTCAGTATCGTGCGCTCTGTTTTGGTCAAGCCAAAAGATGGTCAAGTCGCCTGTTTCTCTAGCTCGATTTACCGCTAGTTTCACCCAATCCTTAACTGGTGCATCTTTGGTTTGGCACATGCGCCAGATATCACCCGCTTCCACGTCGTGGCTCATCAGCGCATCGCCTGCCGCGTTTTTCACGACTACTTTTCCTGCAGCTGAAATCTCAAAGGTTTTATCGTGTGATCCGTACTCTTCTGCTTTTTGGGCCATAAGGCCTACGTTAGCCACGCTTCCCATTGTCACAGGGTCGAAGGCACCGTTTTTTTTGCAGAAAGCGATAGTCTCAGCATAAACACCTGCGTATGACCGATCGGGAATGATGGCCTTGGTGTCTTGTGCATTTCCATCCTTGTTCCACATCTGACCCGAGGTGCGGATCATGGCGGGCATAGAAGCGTCAATGATCACATCGCTGGGCACGTGTAAGTTGGTAATGCCTTTATCGGAATTGACCATTGCGAGATCAGGACCGTTTTCATAGGCTGCGGCGATATCTTTTTCGATTTCGCTGCGCTTCTCCGCTGGTAGTGATTCCAAAGCTGAAAGCACACTTGCAAGACCATTGTTTGAGTCAGCACCCACTTCAGCGATAGCATCTCGGTGTTTTTCAAAAACATCCTTGAAGTAAGTTTCTACCACATGACCGAAAATGATCGGGTCAGAAACCTTCATCATGGTGGCTTTTAAGTGAACTGAAAAGAGGACACCCTTATCTTGGGCATCTCTTTTTTGCTCCGCTAGAAATGCGCGCAGCTTTGATTTACTTATAAATGAGCCATCGACAATTTCTCCCGCTTCTAGCTTGAGGTTTGCTTTCAGAACCTGAGTGTCGCCACTTGTCTTTTCTAATTCGATGGAAACAACGTCAGCATTTGACAAGGTCACAGATTTCTCACTTCCGTAAAAATCTCCGCTTTCCATGCTCGATACGTGCGTTTTAGAATCAGCACTCCATGCGCCCATTGAGTGGGGATGTTTTCGAGCGTAATCTTTTACGGCTTTAGGAGCCCGACGATCGCTGTTTCCTTCTCTCAAAACAGGATTTACGGCGCTACCTTTTATCTTGTCGTATTTGGCTTTGGTCTTTTCCTCTTCGGCATTCTTCGCCTCTTCAGGGTAGCTTGGCAGGTCGTATCCTTTGGCTTGAAGTTCTTTAATGGCCTCTTCCAATTGTGGAAGTGAAGCGCTAATATTCGGAAGCTTTACGATGTTGGCTTCGGGTGTTTTAGCTATTTCACCGAGCTCTGCGAGGTCATCGGAAACACGCTGGTCTTCTGTGAGTCTTTCGGGAAACTGAGATAAAATTCGTCCTGCCAGAGAGATGTCTCTCGTTTCAACATGCACGCCTGCAGTATAAGTGAAGGCTTTGATAATGGGTAGAAATGAATGAGTGGCCAAGTAAGGGGCTTCATCCGTCAATGTATAAATTATGGTAGGAGTTTTCGGCATTGATAGTACGTTTAGATTGAGTTTCGAAAGGTTGGATTTCGCCAGTTTTGGGCTGCAAATGTACAAAAGTCATTTATCAGTGGGATCGTCTGATTAATCTGAACTAGCAATCTCAACTGATCCATTCCGTTCCCGCTCACTAACGTAAATTTCTAGACCTTCCTTATCTTCGAGGATTCTTAATTCATCCTTCAAGAAATATGAAAAAAGCATTCCCACTCATTTTGAGCCTGTTTATGGTCATTGGTCTTTATGCGCAGAAGAAAGATAAATCAGAATCAGATGAAGAGAAACCCAGATATGAAGCCTCGGCCTACAGCGGGTTAAAATTTCGAAGCATTGGGCCTGCCCTAACATCAGGACGAATAGCCGATATAGCCGTGAATCCTGCCAAGCCTCATGAATTCTATTTGGCAATAGCCTCTGGTGGCGTTTGGAAAACAACGAATAATGGCACCACATTCGATCCGATTTTTGACGGAGAAGGTTCTTATTCGATTGGCTGTGTTTCTATGGCTCCTTCCAATGCAAGTGTTGTTTGGGTAGGATCAGGCGAAAATAACAATCAACGCAGTGTAGCCTATGGCGACGGAGTTTACAAAAGTACCGATGGTGGTGCTTCTTGGAAGAATATGGGATTGAAAGAGTCCGAGCACATCGGAATGATTGCCGTGCACCCCGAAGATGAAAATACCGTTTACGTGGCGGCTTATGGGCCTCTATGGAGTGCAGGTGGAGAACGCGGTATTTACAAAACTACCGATGGCGGAGAAACGTGGGACTTGATCCTCGAAGTCTCTGAGCATACTGGTTTCAATGAAATTCACATGGATCCTCGAGATCCCAATTTACTTTATGCTACAGCGCATCAGCGTCGCAGACATGTATTCACTTACATCGATGGCGGTCCCGAAACGGCCATTTACAAATCGACCGATGGAGGTGCGAACTGGAAGAATTTAGAAAGCGGTTTGCCCAAAAATGACATGGGTAGAATTGGAATGGATATTTCTCCTGCCAATCCCGATGTCGTTTACGCGATTATTAAAGCGACTGAAAACGGTGGGTTTTACCGTTCTGAAGATCGTGGAGAGAGCTGGAAGAAGATGTCCGACTACCAGACAAGTGGAAACTATTACCAAGAAATCGTTTGCCATCCTTATGATGTGGACAAAGTCTACAGCATGAACACTTGGCTTCACCACACCGAAGATGGAGGAAAGAACTTCCAGAAAACTGGAGAGAAGAGCAAGCATGTGGACAACCACTGCATGTGGATCGATCCGCTTCAACCGGAACATTGGCGTGTGGGATGCGATGGTGGACTTTACGAAACGTGGAATGCCGCAGAGGATTGGATGTACTATCCGAACTTGCCGATTACTCAATTTTACAAAGTAGCGGTCGATAATGACGAGCCATTTTACAACGTATACGGAGGTACTCAAGACAACAATACACAAGGTGGTCCTTCACGAACTACCAGTCAGCATGGGATCATGAATTCCGATTGGTATGTTACCAATGGTGGTGATGGATTTGAGCCAGCTATTGATCCTGAGAACCCCGATATCGTATACGGCCAAGCCCAATATGGATGGTTGGTGCGCTTCGACAAGAAGAGTGGCGAGCGAGTGGCTATTCAGCCTCAACCGGGCAAAGACGAGGCAGCTTATCGCTGGAATTGGGATGCACCGCTATTGATCAGCCCGCATAATAATAAGCGACTCTACTTTGCTGCGAACAAGATTTTCAAAAGTGAAGACCGCGGCGATTCTTGGGAAACGATCAGTCCTGATCTGACTCAGCAACTCGACCGAAATACCTTTAAGGTAATGGACAAAGTGTGGGGCCCAGATGCGGTAATGAAAAACAAGTCGACTTCGATTTATGGAAACATAGTAGCCTTTGACGAATCGCCAGTAAAAGAAGGTTTGCTTTATGCTGGAACGGATGATGGCCTTATTCAAATCTCTGAAGATGGTGGAGATTCATGGACAAAAATTTCAAGTGTTTCAGGAGTTCCCGAGCGCACTTATGTGAACATGCTCCGCGCTTCGCTTTACGATGAAAATGTAGTTTATGCAGTTTTCAATAACCACAAAGAAGGAGATTTCAAGCCTTACGTTTACCGCAGCAGTAATCGTGGAAAGTCTTGGACAAGTATCTCTTCAAACCTTCCCGAAAGAGGATCGGCTTATGCGATCGTTCAAGATCACGTGGACAAGGATCTACTCTTTGTAGGAACTGAGTTTGGTGTGTTCTTTACCAATGACGGCGGTGCCAATTGGTTGCAGATCAAAGGTGGAATTCCAACCATTGCAGCGCGCGATTTGGAAATTCAACGTCGAGAAAATGACTTGGTTGTCGCTTCATTCGGTCGTAGTTTTTACGTGTTGGATGATTACACTCCGCTCCGTGATTTGTCGGATGAGGTCGTAGCGAAAGATGCACATATCTACCCCATTAAAGATGCTTTGCTTTACGTGGAGGATAACCGGATGGGAGGAAGAGGTAAGAGTTCTCAAGGTGAGATGATCTTCATGTCTGAGAATCCCGCTTTTGGCGCAACCATAACCTACTACGTGGGTCAGGAAATCAAGACGATAGAAGATCAGCGAAAGGAAAAAGAGAAAGAGCTGAGAAAAGAAAACCTAGATGAAGTCTATCCGTCACTTGACGAATTGAGAAAGGAAGACCGAGAGGAAGATCCTTTTCTACTTTTTGTCATCAAGGATTCCTCAGGGGAAGCTGTTCGGAAAATGCGCCAATCTGCGAGCAAATGCATGAACCGCATCAATTGGAATCTTCGCCATACCACCACTTCTCCAATTAAATTGAAAACGAGAATGATCGGACGCTATTCATCCCCCGACGAGGGAATGTTGGCTTTGCCAGGCACCTACACCGTGGAAATGTTCAAGAACGTCAACGGGGAGTTTACACAAATTCACGAGCCTGTTGCTTTTGAAGTAACACCACTCGATCGTCAAACTTTGATGGCTCAAGACCGCGAAGAAGTGTTGGCTTTCCAAGAAAAAGTGGCGGAGTTGCAACGCTCCATTTCTGGGACGAATAAGCTCTACAGCGAAAACAAGGAGAAACTCGAATACATAGAAAAAGCGGTTGAGATGTACCCAGCTGTTCCCATGGAAATGATGGGCGAGATTCGCAAATTGGAAGAAGAATTGTATGAAATTCGACTGGCCATTTACGGAGACGCGACGCGTTCTTCACGCGATATTGAAACAGAGCCAAGCCTAAATGGAAGAGTTGGATACGCCGCTTATTCCAGTTGGTGGAATACCGCCGAGCCTACTCAAACAGCCAAAGATCAAATCTCAATAGCAGAGGAGGAATATGTTGCCGTTTTGCAGAAGATGCGGGATGTAGCAAGTTCAGTTGAAGCCATTGAGAAGAAGTTGGTCGAGATGAAGGTGCCCTATACTCCAGGAAGAGGAAGCGATTGGGGAGAGGACTAGTATTTAGCCATTCGCTTTTAGCCACTAGCGAGAGCTGTAAAGAGATACCTGATGAGTCACGGTAATGCGGATGTGATTGTAATAGGCGGCGGTGCTGCTGGATTTTTCGCGGCCATACACGCTGCCGAAAACGGAGCGAAGGTTCTGATCTTGGAAAAGACGACCAAGCTTCTTTCAAAAGTCAAAGTGAGTGGCGGTGGTCGTTGCAACGTTACCCACGATTGCGACTATCCCAGTCAATTGGTGAAGTTTTATCCGAGAGGGGAGAAGACCCTCAAAAAGGCGTTCTCCAAATTTGATGTGAATGACACCCGTCGATGGTTTGAGGAGCGTGGCGTAAAACTCAAAACAGAATCCGATGGTCGAGTATTTCCTGTAACGGATAATTCCCAAACCATCATCGACTGCCTGATGAAGGAGGTCGATTCAAAAGGAATTGAAATACGGATGAAGTCGGAAGTTACTCGAGTTGAACCCACGCCGGCTGGTTTTAAGCTTGAGCTAAAAAAAGGGGAATCCATCTCTGCCGATAAAGTGATTGTGACCGTTGGCGGTTCCCCCAAATCGGAGAGCTATCAATGGCTGCGCGATTTGGGTTTGAAAATCGTCGAGCCAGTTCCGTCGCTCTTCACCTTCAATGTTCCCGACTCTGACATGAAGGACTTGAAAGGTCTTTCGGTGGAAACGGGAATTGTATCCATTCCTGGAACCAAATGGAAAGACGATGGTCCTATTCTCATCACGCATTGGGGATTTAGCGCTCCAGCCGTGATCAAGCTCTCCGCTTGGGCAGCCGTCGATTTGCATTCCAGAAATTACCGTTTTCCAATTCACATTAATTGGACTGGGCAGAGCGAGGCGAGCGTGAGAGAAACATTGCAAGAAATGCGCAAGAACCATCCCACCAAGCAGGTTGGGAGCAATCCACAGTTTGACATTTCCAAGCGTCTCTGGGAGCGACTTTGCCGAAAGGCAGAAATAGTTGAAACACTTCGATACGCAGATTTACCTGGCAAAACCATGAATCGGTTTATCGAAATGCTCGTCCGATGTGATTACCAAGTCGACGGAAAAACGACCTTCAAAGAAGAGTTTGTTACGGCTGGGGGCGTGGATTTGAATGAGGTGAATTTATCAACTTATGAATCAAAGAAGCACCTTGGAATCTTTTTCGCTGGTGAGGTGCTCAATGCTGATGGGGTAACGGGTGGCTATAATTTCCAGCATGCTTGGACGAGTGGGTACTTGGCGGGTTTGATCGCAGGAAATTCTTTGTAGAAAATGTACATTGTGGCGCTTAAAATGAAGATGCTACGCTCTTGCCAGCACTTTCAGGAAAACGATAATCTTTAAGACGTCTAACCAGTGCCGACATTAAATATTCGAATAAAGTATTCTCTACTTGTCTTCTTTTGCTGTCTTTCTACAATTGGATTTTCTCAGACTCAAGTCATTGGAAAGGTCGTTAATGCTTCGGGCGAGGCCCTGATTTACACAAATGTAGTCCTCTTCTCAGCTGCCGATACCGTCTTCATAAAAGGAGCGGTAAGCAATCAAGATGGTGAGTTTATCTTCTCATCAGTTGCTTCAGGTGATTACTTCTGCGAGGCGAGCATGGTGGGTTTTACCAAAGCCCGCACCGAGGTGTTTGCTGTTGCCGATGAATCGGGTGAAATCGAACTTGGAGAGACGGTTCTCAGTGACAATTTGGAATTGAAAGAAGTAGAGATTTTCGCTCAAAAATCTATGATAGAGGTTCGGCCCGACAAGATTGTTTTTAATGTTGCCGCTACTCCGAGTGTGTCGGGCTTGGATGCGCTTGAACTATTGCGCAGAGCGCCGGGCGTCAATGTCGATATGGACAACAATATTGCATTGCTTGGTAAGTCGGGAGTGCGGATTTTTATCAATGGTCGGCCGACAAGATTATCTGGAACTGACCTTGCCAACTTGCTCCAAAATATTGGGTCTGATAATATTGAAGATCTGGAGATTATTTCAAATCCCTCCTCCAAATATGAAGCGGAAGGCGATGCGGGGATCATCAATATCAACCTGAAGAAAAATGTTGCAACGGGCTTCAACGGAAGTGCCACGGCCTCATTTACTCAAGGAGATTATTTTCGAAATAATCAAAGTGTCACTCTTAATTACGGTGGTGAGAAGGTAAAAGCAACCCTCGGTGTGAGCCGTGTGGACAACGAAAGTTATGACAACTTTACGGATACAAAAATCCAAAATGGATTTTCGCTCGACCTCTTATCAGATCAGATTCAGAATTTTGACGGATACACTGTCACTTCAGGGTTGGAGTATACCATGAGTGAAAAGCACAGCCTGAGTTTTGCAGGAACCGCTATTCTCAATGCCAATGACGATGATCTCGAAAGCACGACCAATATTTCTCTGCTAGAAACAGGTTCATTGACTGAAATCCTCGAGTCGCAAACATTGCTCGATCGTGAATCAACCAATTATAATTTCAACGTGAATTATCAGTGGAAGCTGAATTCCACCTCCAAACTCGGAGCTGACTTGAGTTATGGCGATTTCAACTCAGAGGGAAATACCTATCAACCCAATACCTTTTTTGAGTCTGACGGCAATACGGCTGTCTCAGTTTTGAATAACGAATTTGACTCGGATACATACATCGACCTGTGGTCGGGGAAGCTGGACTATGAGAAAGAATGGGAAGGGTGGAGCCTCTCGGTGGGGTCGAAATACGCCAGCATTGTTACGGACAATCGCTTCACATTCTACAATGTGCTTGACTCAGAACCTATTCTCGATCCTTCACAGAGCAATGATTTTATCTACGAAGAGAAAGTAGCTGCCCTCTATGCGATAGCTGATGTAAAACTCTCGCCTCTATTTAATATGAGTGCAGGTCTCCGGGTAGAGAATACCGCCTCACGCGGAAGACTTGAAAGTGAGGAGGAAATCGAGAACAATGATGTAAAGAGAAATTACACGGACTTCTTCCCCAACGTGAGCGTCTCCTTCAACGACAATAAAGATCATGCTTTAAGTTTGAGTGTTGGGCGCAGAATTACCCGTCCGAATTACCAAAATCTGAATCCTTTTGAAGCGCCTTTGAGTGAGTTGACGGCTTGGAAAGGAAATCCTTTTCTCAGTCCAAGTTACGCCATGAACTACCAGCTGACCTATGCTTTTAAGAAGAAGCTGACCATCACCAATTCGTACAGCGAAACGACTGATTTCTTTGCATCAATTTTTGAGATTTCTGGAGATCAGAGCAACGTGATTATCCCCCGCAACATGCAGAAGACGACTCAATATTCCCTCTCGGCCAGTTACCCATTTGAGGTCAGTCCTATTTGGGATTTTATCGCTTTTGCGGATGGAGGATACAGCACTTTCGACGGTGATCTGGAAGGAACCATCATTGACCTAGAGCTCTTGACTTGGAGCTTCAGAGTTCAGAATAGCATCTCTCTTCCTTTAGGGGTAAAGATGGACTTGACTTATCGGATATCTAGCGACTGGATCTGGCGAGGATCGATTGGTGTGGAAGGAAACCAGCGATTGGATTTCGGCTTCCGCAAAAGTTTTCTCGATGGCCAATTGGAAGTTCGTTTAACAGCTAGTGACGCCTTTCGAACGGATAGTGAATATTTCTATGAGGGGGAGTACGGTGGTATTGCCATCGATGGAGTAAGAATTTTCGATAACCAGCGTTTCGGAATGGGGGCTACTTGGAATTTTGGAAATCAGAAGCTCAAAACCATGCGCCGATCAGAAGGTGCGATGGATGATGAATTGAATCGGATATCCAATTAGTGTCTGTCCATAGAGTCCATTATCTGTGTTCCACTTGATTTAAAAACAGTCATTAAGGGGCAACTACTTGATTTTAATCTACGTGCGCCTTTTTAGTGAACTCTCTAGTTCAGACACTTGAGTGCATTGACAGAGTCTACCTAAATTTCATTCGGTTACTTTTTTTTCTCTCTGGCCATTTCTTCGAGCATTTTCAAGGCACCCTCATTTTCAGGGTTCAGAGCCAAGGATTGCTTGTACGCTTTCTCTGACTTACCGTATTCTTCATTTTTGAAATAAGCTTCGCCTAAACTGTCAAAGAGATTGGCATTGTGCGGAAGTAAGGTAGTTCCGTAGGCGAAAATTTCTATCGCACCTTCTGGATTTTCCTTGTCCATAAGCCATTCGTAACCGACAGTATTGATGATGTTGTCGAACCCCATTTGCTCCATTTCCTCTTCGGTGACAATTTCGTCGCCCATCATTTCTTCAAGAAAGCGTGTTGGCTTCTCGGCGTCATTGTATGCCAAGTAGTTTTGGTAGCCCTCAGTTTCTTTTGGAAAAAGATCAACTATCATCACGGAATGATTGTCCTCTTTGAACTTTTCTAGGAGTGAAAATTCAACATATCTGGAATAGTCGCTGTACAAATAAATCCTCACCGTGAGCTTTTTTAAATCGTAAATGGTTGAATACTGGGTAAGCCCTTCTGGACTGCTCATGCTCTGCATCACCTCGCCAGTGAAATCGAGGGTTGATTCGCTTGAAGACTCTTCCAGAAACTTCATTCCACCTTTAAAAGTTGAAAGATCAACTTCGTCGGTCGATTCAATTTGAGAATAGTAGAAATTTGAAAAACACTGCTCGGGTGCTGATCCAATGATGAGCTCATCACCTTCTACGATGAGGTATTCGCCACTTTTATCTACAAATACCAATTGACCTTCTGATAGTGAACTGAGATCGATTGTTTCTAAATATGCTTTTACCTTGGCTACGTTGGACTTGGTTTGCATGATGTTGCGAACTGCTTCGCCAATTGGAACGGAGATTTTTCCTTCGGTGTTTTTCACCTCGAGGTAATCATTGGCAAAGCCATCAAAGACAAGTCCTTGGCTATTTATCGCCCCTTGGGCAAAATTATTCAGCAGACCCATGTACATCACATTGTACGTTCCTTTTTTCCCTTTTTCAAACCAAAACTGTGAGTTAGGACTGAACCAATCTTCGTTGTTTCCAACAATGGTTTTTCCATCCTTGGTGATTTTGTACATGCTGCACGCATGACTATAATCAGGGATTAGAAAGAGAATAGAAATTGCGAAAACGAGGGACTTCATAGTTGACATTTCTTGGTTCAATTGCTAATCTCTCATTTCTGGTGGAAAATGAAAACCCATTTCCCAACTATTAACAAAAGGCATGTGTTGTCTGCTAGTCCTCCCACTCCAACGACTCAATCACAATCTCCTCAAATCCAGGCAAGGTTCGGTAAGCGAAATCCACTTTCCAATCAGAGGTGTATTCATGACCTGCTTCCAAGTAATGCTTCTCGTCGGTTCGCATGCGCCCCATCGTTGCATCGTTTTTTCTATAGTTGATCACTACGGGCATATTCTCGTATACGAGAAAATACTGAGGGTGCGTCAAGTAGCCCAAAGGCGTGGTGTCGTAAGGGATGAATCCTGGTATGCCGAACATGTTTCGCGCTCTTTCTTGCCAAGGCACCATGAAGGCATTGAGCCATTGGCCGTTTTCGCTACCACTTGCTAAAAAGTCGGTATCCGTGCGGCTAAGCAGCAAGTACTCGCTGCATTGAAACCCGCTTAGTACCACTTTAATTCCCGAGTTGAGAACCACTCGAAAAGATTCCACATCCTTTTCAAAATTATAATCGTGAACGGTGTTTTGTCTTAAGCCAGGCTGAAAGGCATAGCCAGTTGTTCGACCGGCGCAGAAAATGATTTCGGTGATTTGATCTGCCAGCTCGGGGTGGTTCATTAAAACCGTCGCTACGTTGGTAGCTGGCCCCAGAGCCAAGACGGTCATCTTCTCTTTCTTTAAGGCTTCCGCCAATGCTCTTGACGCGGCAGTTTCCGTTCCCAAATCATCCGCATCGGGTGAGCCTTTGTAAACGGGGATACCTCTTTCGGGAGCATATCGTTCCAAAATCTCATTGGTGATCTTCTCGCCATAATCCACCTCGGTGATCAAAGTAATTCCTACGATTTCGATATTGGCTTGTGCCAAGGCCATGACTAATGTTACTCCATCGTCGATCTCTCTCGGTGCCCTTTCGGGAAGGCCCATCATGATGTCGGTATCAAACCAAATTCTCTTTGGGGTCTCTTGTGAAAGCAAGGTTTGGCTGAATGATAAAACCAAAAAGACAAGTGCTAAAATTCTCATAGATTCAATAAGTTCAAGGCCGTTAGGCTAAGATTTTCTTTTTCTGAAATAGTGCGGGACAAAGGCAATTGTGCCACTCCGTAAAGTCGGCGCAAGATCTCAATTCCCGCAAATTGATCGCTAAGGTTTTGATCAAAATCGCCGTAAGGCTTCAATGAGGAGTGAATTTCGTCAATGCTCATTCCGCAAAAGTACAGGTGCGCTTGGAAGACACCCAGCTCAAACTCAACTGGCCCTGTGAAGCAAAACTCAGGGTCGATGATCTTGACTCCATCAGCGCTATCCAGCCAGCTACCTGGGAAGAAATCGCCGTGAAGCAATGAAGGCCCTTTTGCCGAAAGGTAAGTCTTGCCGAGATCGGCTGCGATCTTTCGCAATTCGGGATTATTCAAAATCAACTTATTTGCCAATGTCTGAAGACCCTCCTGAATATCGTCGAGATTAAATCCGCTCTCGGGGTTAAAGGGAAAGTCGAAAACGTGCGTGTGGTTCAATTCGCGCATTTTCAAATTTGATACTTCCTCACCATTTTTTGTGGAAGAATGAAGGAGCTTTAGGAATTGAACCAATTCATGAATGACACTCAAAGGAAGTTCGACTTCCTTTGAGTAATACTTGGAATAGTCACCTTGACTGCCTAAATCCTCCATCACCTGAACGTGATTTGCGGGATCGTGAAAAATTGGTAAAGGCAAGCGATCGGCGAGTTCCGCGATGGATTTAGCCTTTTTGAAAAAGGCGTGTTCCATTTCGGCGCGCTCCACGGGTGCCGCAATTGAGGGGTATTTCTGAACGAATGGATTGGCCTGTTTTACAATAATGCTTTTTTCATCTAGCTCGGCACGGAGGGTGAGGTTCATGTTTCCTTCCCCTGCCTTTGCCAAACGTCTGATTTTTTCATCCGCTTTTAGTACCCCTTTGGCTTTGAGGTAATTCTCTAGACCTGGGCTGTCTGTTTCGCTTAATTCAAATTTCATCATCAGTTTCATTAGAAAATGTATCGAGCTCCAAATTGAAATTGACGTGGAGGTGAGGCCGAGATTCTTTGAAAACTTGAGCCCGGAGGCCCGACTTGGGCTTGGTTGCTGACCGAACGTGTCGTGTTGTACCCCGACCAATTCTGCTGGTTGAGTACGTTGAAAACATCGGCGCTGAATTCTATGCCCTGCCGCTCTTTGCCAAAACTCCAGAGGTATTTTATTGAAATATCAAATGTGGTGGCCCAAGGCAGCCTGTCCGTGTTTTCATCAATTCCTGGCCATCTGTCAGCGGGTAGTCCGAAGTTTTCGCCGTCTCCGTTCAGATCGCCCGTCCCGAAAACCGTAGCATCGGCAATGTAGGTCACGGGTTGCCCGCTTTGGATAAGGGCAGTTGGGGCAATGCTGAGTCCCTTGATTGGTTGGTAGAGAACAACCGCACTCATCACATGTCGGCGGTCGTTTTCGTCCCACGTAAATTCCGCATCAAAATCATTGTCGTCCTGTGCTCGGGTGTTGATGCTGCTGGTGTTGCTTTTTGTCCAGCTCAAGGTATAAAGCAATCGAAAACCAAGTTTTCCGTCATTCACTTCTTTTTGAAGCATGAAGTTTAAGGCGGTGTATTCAGCTCGGCCATCTGATGTAGTCATAAACACATTTCTCGTGCCGCCTCTTAAAGTGTCGCCTTGCACTACGCTATAGAATCCCGCATCATCACTTGCAACGGCAACGGGTCGACTAGCATCGGCTTCTTCTCTCGTTCGTGCAATTACGTCATCTGGGTCGATTCCCTCTTCAAAAAGATACGGAGATGCGACATTCAGATTTTTAACGACGTAGAGATTTTCGGTGCGGGTATGAACCGCGTCGAATTTAAATAGTGTCTCATTGTTGGGCTTATATTGGTATCCAATCGAGAATTGGTGGCTGTACGGATTGTCCCAGCCATTCGGATTGAGAATTCGGGTGTTGTTTCTAAAGATAGCCTCGCGTTCATCACTGAGGTCGTCGGCTGTAGGTCCTTCCAAATAGGCTACATCAGGAGCCGTGGCTCTTAGGTTTCCCTCAAAAGTAATGCGGTCAAGATCGGCGTTGGCATTGAGAATTCCGAGTCGCTGAAGTTCGGCGAGCTGCGCTTTGAAGTCACTGGAATTATTGCTGAATTGCAGGGCATCGCTGTAGACCGAGTACTTTATCTTGTCGTAGAAAATTCCGTAGCCTCCGCGAATCACGCTGTTTTCGGTAAGCTGAAAGTTCAAGCTTAGCCGTGGTGCAATGTTATTCCAGTCTCCTTCAGTTCCGCCAGATTTAGAGAGGTTGTCGTAATCCCAGCGCAGTCCAATGTTTGCCGTAAGGCGATTGTTAATGGACCAGCGGTCTTCGATGTAGGCGCTCGTTACATTTTGTGTCCTACCAAGTGATCTTGGTCGCAACTCTACATCGTATTGAAAGACTGATGCATCAGCGGGAACATCGTCTACATTCAAGTCTGCACCTACGCCGCTATTGCGGATTTCGGCAAGTTGCTCTTCAGTCAGATCCACTAGATAACTGCCGTTCGGGTTACCACCACCTGTTAGGTTGAAGTCAGAAGTAATAAACTCGATACCTGCTTTGATGTAGTGATTTCCCGCATCGTAAAACCACTTGTTTTGGAATTGATGCGTGTATTCTTTGTCGTCAAAGATCGAACCTGCTTGACCGATAACCGCCACCGTCTGTTGGAATGGATCTCGAAGTGTAACGGATGGATTTTCAGGATTCACTGGTTGCCGATAATTCCATCGAAAATAACTGTGCAAGTAGTTCACTTCGGTGCTCAGCTTGCTATTTATTACGCCAGTATTTTTGAAGGCGACGAGGTAAGTTTCGTTGTCTTGAGCCGAAGCAGCAGATGGGAAAGTCACTCCACCTTCTAGGCCACCACCTTGTCGATCAATGTAGATGCTGCCCACTTGACCGCGTAAGGAGGAGCGCCATTTATTCGACCAGATGTGGTCTACTTTTGCATTCACGAAAGTGAAGTGATTGTTTCCTCTGACCGTCTCATTTACACCGAGCTCAGGAGAATTCAAGAGGTTGTCTTTGATGTCGATGGTTTGCTCTGCGTTGATGAAAATAAAGGTTTTGTCTTTTTTGATTGGCGTACCAACTGAGAATCCAAATTGATGCCGCTGGAATCCATCTTTGACCTCATTTCCCGAAAGGTCGCGAGTGGCGAAATCGGAAGGGGAATCAATCACTGAGCCCGGTCTGGTTAAGTAGAACACTTCTCCCGTCGTTTCATTCGTCCCCGATCGGCTTAGTACATTAACGATTCCATTGCTGGAATTCCCCCATTCGGCGGAGTAATTGTTGGTCAGAACGGTAACGTTTTCGACGAAACCCACTGGCGTGTTGATTTTCATGTTTCCCAAAAAACGCTCGTTGTTGTCCATTCCGTCCACGAGGTAATTGGTAAAGATTCCATTCAATCCATTGATGCTAATATTGGGTCCTTCGGCGTAACCTAAAACGGCTTGAGTTACATTCGGAAGGCGATACAAGCTTCTGGTCACATCGCGTCCTTCGATGGGCATTTTCATGATCTCTTCTTTTTTGAGCTGGCCCGAAACGGTAGCATCTTGTCTATTCATCTTAGCCATCGGCGAGCTTGAGATCAATACTTCTCCAAGGCTTGTAGACATGCGGTCGGGCACCTGCAGCAGGTATTTTTTAGCACCCTCAACGATGAGTGCGGGTGAGGCGGCATACTGGTATTTAATGTTGTCTTCTACAAATACACGGTACTTGGCAGCGGGGTCTAAATTATCGAAAACCACCTCTCCTTTTTGATTGGTAAAGGAGGACTTGATGTCACTTGGCCCTACCAAAAATACCTCGATACTGTCGATGGGAGTGGATTGGGTGAGAGAAATTACATTAAGCGTGAGTGTTTGTGCTTGAGCGAAAAAAGGCAATATAGCCAATGCGCACAGAGCGAATAGCTTCTTCATTTAATGGGGGTAATTAGTCAGAAAATCGGATGAACTCTTGGTGAAAACTTAGGCGATGAATGCCAATGGTGGTCCTCGGTAAGAAATTTCTGAGAGACTGGATCGATGGGTGAGCGCTTGAAAGTATTCTCTATCCGTTGAAGAATTGGATGTGGTGCTCTTTACCTCTTTTCGAAAAAGGATTTTCTCAAACTCGTTGGAAGTGGAGTTGAGCCAAGCATTCAATGATTTCTCATCATCAATGTCGGCAAGAGTCGCGAGCTCTAAATGACTTCCCAAAAGCTGATTGAGCCTTGAGCTTGTCTCGTCGTTATTTTCTAACGCTTGGCAAAACCTAACTTCGTTAAAATCTTGTTTTCTTAATCCGATAAGGTAGTTTCCCCCGTCTAGAGACGGACCAAGCACAGAACTTCCTGTAGCCATCTCATCGGCGGCTTGCATCAGAAGCTTTATGTCTAGATCAGGAGTGTCATTTCCTACGGCAATGGCATTTTTATAGCCTTCAGCGAAAGCTTGGGAAAACGCATTGGCAAGTCTTTGGGCTAAGTTGTCTCCCGTTTGATTGTCCTCAGTGAAGGAGAGAATTGGCAATTTTGAAGACCGCAGTGTTTTAAGCGTATGCCGATGAAGTCGATGGATTAATCTTCGGTGTAAACTTCTCCCCGAAAATCGTTTTTGTTTGAGGTCTTCGTTCGCACTGCGAGCAAAGTAGATAATCACGGTTTCAGACTTTCGACTCATAATATTCTTCGATTCAAATCACTTACGCATCAAAAAACGGTTTGGATTTGAGACTGTAAGATGAATATAATAAGCTCAGAATTTCCGAGATGTTGTTCATTTATGAACCTATGTCGTGAGCACGGCAGAGATATGCCTTATTGGCTTCCTTTGATGAAGGTTTTAGAGAGTTCTTTTCCATCTTTCCAAATGAAGTTTGCTATGTAGCCTCCCGTGGTCAGTGTTACCAGACTTTGCCGCAAATTCACCTGATTCTTAATTTGTGAAGAATCGACAATCCTTCCATGACTGTCGTAAATATCAATCCGCTCTGGAGATTCTCCCTCCCACGCAAAGAAGATGTAGTCGCTGGCAGGATTTGGGTAAACCTTGACATCGCTCACCAGTAGGGGTAAATCAAAGCGGTACATTTCATTCAACCGTAAATTTTCGGAGGTTATCCCTGTTCCTATATAGGCTGAACTTCCTATCGAAAAGGCAAATGCTCCTTTGAAAGGGGCGGATGGTATTGGAGTTGTTTCAGTCCAGCTATCGCTAAAAGAGTTGTATTCATAAACTCGGTTGAGGTAACCGAGATGCTGATCCTGTCCTGCCGCAATGAACCCCCTGCCATCAAGCCCAAACTCTATGGCGTAAAATCTGGTTTCACCTGCAAAGTCAGTCTTCCTAGTCCATTGACCAGTAGTTGGAATAAATTGCCACCAATCATTGGCAAATGAATCGTCTTGCAATCGACCAAGGCCTGCATATCCGAAAGAACCCAAAGTCAATCCCATCGCTTCGAAGCGTCTCCCTCCTGGAAAATTATTGATCTGGGTCCATGAGTCCAATTCGGCATTGTACTCCCAGAAGTCTTCAAAATAATCGTCGCCGTTTCTGCCAGTTCCTACATAGGCTTTTCCGCCAATGGAGAATGCGATGGGCGAGGAGCGTGGCTCCCCTGGAAAGGAGGCTTTTTGAGTCCAAGTATCTGTTTCAGGAAGATAGGCCCAAAGCTCGTTGAGGTAACCTGTTTGGCCAAAGCCGCAGACCACATATCCTGTATCGGCTATGGTGAAACGCCCACAATACTGACGTGGCTGAGATGGGAGAGAAGCAACTTGAGTCCAACTGTCTTGGTCAGGATCGTAAGTGTAAAAATCGTTGGTGAGTACAAATCCAGTGGCAAAACCAGTTCCTGCATAAGCCTTGCCGTCGATGGAAAAAGCAACACCGTCATCTCTCTCCAACCCAAGGAAAGGGCTTATTTCAGTCCACGATTGGCACAAGGCGGAAAAGCAAAAAAATGAAAAAATGATGAGGTTGGTCAAGCGAAGCATCGCCCATAGAACGAATGAAAACCCCATATCTTATGGATAATCAAGGCAATTGATTTTTTTATTGAATGTTCTAGCTTCACTTTTACTAGAAAAAAGCCATTTCCGCCTGGATTAGAATTTTACCTCAGGTCAGTTCGACACTACAAATATCTACTCTTTGCCAAGTTTAGATCTTGGAATGGGAACCAGGTAACGGAGAAGTAAAATATGTTGGCATTGAAGTTTTCGTAAGGCCTCTCTAGGCTCTCTCCTTCCGCTCCGTCTTTGGTAATTGTTTCGGAGAAATCTGCATTGAAGAAATCAGTTAGGTAGTATTTTGCTTTAAAGGAGATTCCTTTGGGAAGCTGGACTCCAACGAATGCAGCTTGCTGAAAATCTTCGGTTCGGTCGGAGAACCAGTCAGTGCGCTTTCTGAGTTTGTCTCCACCATCAAACTGCTTTTCCTTGTAGTGGAACGGAAGTTCGATCTCGTATCCCGCAAATAGAAAAAGGGGTTTCTCTTGATCGAGTCTACCTACTTTAAAGCCCAACGGTATCCCCAAATTGTAGGTTCGGTATTTCTTCTTGTCGATGTCAATGTCTTCAGGATCGAGACCATCGGCCCTCACGATGAAACCAACATTTCTAATTCCCAAACCAGCGTTCAAACCAAAGTGATCACTCACATCGTAGTTGTAATGCCAAGCCAAGTTGAAAACAGGCGACCAGCGCATGTTCTGTTCGACATCAAAACCTGCGGGAGCGTCAAATTCGGCAAACGAAAATATCATCTCTCCTTCAAAGGAAACGTAGGTATTACTGGGTGTGTATTCTTTTGAGCTGTCTTGTGCAGTTACGTTTATGGCTAAGCCAAGGACGAAAAAAATAGATAAAAATTTAAGAGGTTTCATATGGTTTAAGTTATTCGGTTGAGGCCGAAAATAATAAAATAGATTATTATCATAACTATAAACAATAGCCAGATTCTTTTGTAGTGAGGTTTTATTCGGGCTAAGTCCTTTCGGTATGCGATAATCGTTATTGTAGCGAAGGCTACAATAAACAATACCGCGAAAACCCAATGACCCTTTGTGATGTTTTCCATTTATACTTATTGGACAAAAATAGACTTAAATTGTTCGGCGGAAGCCCTAATTTCACACCATGGAAGAAACTTGGCAAAATCAAGAAGTTGATAGCACAGAGCTGCCTCTGGTCGAGGAGGTATCTTTTCAAAAGCATCCCATTCGGTATATGACTTACAAAAGGTTGCTCGCTATTATTTTTTGGATCTTTCCGATAATCGGTTTGGCAATTCCCGCTTTTCTATCGCCAGGATTATGGATCGCCTATGTAGCAAGTGGACTTGCTATTTTGATCGCAATCAGCTTTATCGCTATTCCAATTAGCTATCGAAAAAGGTCTTACGCTCTGCGCGAAAGAGATCTTACCTACAAGAAGGGCTGGATTTTTTCATCGATGATCACCATTCCTTTCAACCGCATTCAGCACACAGAGATTTCTCGAGGGCCGATTGAAAGAAAGTACGAGCTCAGCACACTGAAAATATACACCGCGGGCGGAAGCACTTCTGACCTTGCCATTCCGGGCTTAGAAGCTGAAGAGGCAGAGCAGCTCAAAGAATTTGTAGCCAAGAAAGCCGCAATTTATGAGTGAAGAAAATAAGGACTGGGACATCCACGAACCCACGCGCCAGAGCTACCTCGGGGTGATTGTATACCTGCTCAGGAACTTGCGTGCCTTAGCTACGGTGTTTATTTCGCTGATAGCCGTGGCCGCTGCTGCGCCTATTTTTTGGACTATAGCAGGAATCGCAGTCGTTCCTTTATTCGTCGTTTTTTCACTTTTCGCCTATTGGCAATACCGAAACTTCACCTTCCATATAGAAGGAGATAACCTCATCATTCATCAAGGAGTTCTAGTAAAGGATCGGAAATCGGTTCCCATTGACCGAATCCAATCCATTCAGGTTACTAAGAATGTCATTCAACGACTCTTGGGATTGGTAGCACTCAAAGTCGATACTGCAGGTTCGCGTGGCAATGAATTGGAAATTCCCGCTTTGGAAAAAGACCGAGCGGATGCTTTGCGCGATTTGCTTTACGAAAAGAAAGAGGCGCTTCTCGTCACTAATTCTTATGAGACAGATGAAGAATTAGATGTTGACAAAGCGGATACGCCAAAAACTAAAACGCGCGATGATGAAGAAAGGGTATTGGTGAAGCTTGGCTTATTTGATTTGATCAAAGTTGGCTTGACCGAAAACCATTTAAAAACAGGATTAATAGCTTTTGCCTTTGTGTTTGGTTATGCCAGCCAGTACCAGGAGCTCTTGCAAGAATACCTGGAAGGATATGTAGATACCTATGCTTCTCAAGTCGCTGATGCGGGCATTGCGCTAGTTGTCATTTTGTTAGTTCTTTATGCTGTTATTTCGGTCATCATTAGTTTGGTGAGAACGCTATTGCGTTTTTTCGATCTGAAGGCAGTCTTAAAAAGCGAAGCGGTAGAAATATCGACGGGTCTTTTGCAGAGAAACGAGTACCGCATCCCGAAAAACAAGATCCAATACATCCAGTGGGAAACCAATCCATTGCGCAAGCTTGCAGGATATGAATCTGCTACGATCAAGCCTTCTAATTCGGTAGGGGAAGTAGCCAACAAGCAAGCCATCGAGATTCCTGCCTTGCGGATTGCCGAAAGCAATTACCTCGCAACAGGCGTTTTCCCTGGTGCTCAAAAACCCGAAAAATTTATCGAGGCAGATCCTTGGGCATACACTCGATTGTATGCCATTATTGGAACAATAATTTTCGCTCCGCTATCAGGTATTCTTTATTGGCACTACTCTTATCCAGGTATCGCGACACTGTTATTGGTTGGGATATTTGCCGCTTATGGCTACCGTTACGGAACAACAGTTCGCGTTCACTTCGATGACAACTATGTTTACATTTTGAGTGGTTGGTTGTTTCCCAAGAGGGTAATTCTTCCCTCGTTCAAGGCTCAATCGCTGCAGCTTTCGCAGAATATAATTTTGAGAAAAAGGAAATTAGGGCATCTCACTTTTTTCACCGCGGCAGGGAGCAAAACCGTCAGATTTTTGAAAGAGAAGGACGCTCTCGAAGTCTATAACTCATTGCTCTATTCCGTTGAGAAATACGAGGGTAGCTGGATGTAGTGATCTAGATGGATTCTTGGATTACTTATATTCGTGATGACCAATCATCGCAATATGACAACCAGACTACTCTTTATCGCAGCTTTATTTTGCTCTTTATGGGTCTCGGCCCAAATGGAAAATGCCGCTTTTACCGAAACAGGTAGAGGTGCTTCTTTTGCCTTTGTAACCGATTATCAAGCTTTGGGTATCAATCCCGCAAACTTGGCCTTGGGCAATCAATATGATAGGAAATACACACTTGGCTTGGGTCAAATAGGTTTGTCTTTTTACAGTGAAGCCTTTACCAAAGAACAGTTGCTCGATGGTATTTCCGACTTAGATGGAAGCCTGACCCTCGCGGAGAAGGAGCAAGCAGGGATCGACTTTGCCGACTCCGATTATTCAATCAATCTTTTCACAAACCTCTTTGGATTTTCTGTGAACACAGAGAATGCGGGAAGTTTTGCGGTGAGTTTAAATTTGAGAACATCCTATTACTCGAGCTTTAATGAGACTGGGGCAAATCAATTGTTCAACGGCTATCTCGACCCATACTTTGATCAATGGGAAGTTCAAAACGGAGACGGTACAGCGTCTATCATACCCAATGGTGGTGCGAATTCAGATCGTATTGACGATGTGATTGTAGGTATAGCTAGTAATCCGAAATTTGCCAGCGATCTCTACCGCGATACGCGTCTTAAGGCAATGGCCTTTACCGAATTGAACTTTGGATATGGAAGACACATCTATGAGTCGGATGACATTTCAGTGTATGGGGGTGTGGGCGTAAAGTATTTGCAAGGTCTGTTTGTAGTTGATGTAAATCTCGAAGGAGGACAAGTGGTGGATGCCTTCACTGCGGCATCTCCTGCACTCGATATTGATCTGGGAGATGGCGAGGACAATCCTTCTTTTCAAGAGGGTAGCGGATATTCCCCAGTTGGCGATGGTTTTGGATTTGATCTTGGATTAACGGCGGAGCTGAACGAGCAATTCCGAGTTTCGGTATCTGTTACAGACATTGGGTCTATCGACTTCGATGGCAATGTCTATAGTTCAAAAGACACATTGGTTTACGATGTAGAAACTCAGGGGATCGATAGCTACAATGTTTTTGGTAACTACGATTCGTTTGCAGGAGATGACGGCGTTTTCGAATGGAATGGAGAGAAAGAACGTAAGGTTAAATTGCCCACACAGTTCAGAGCTGGCATTGGTTACTTTCACAATGAAAACTTGCGATTGGGAGTAGACTTTGCTTTTCCCCTGAACGAGGAAGCAGGAAATATCGAACGCATGGCGTTTGCTTTTGGAGCTGAGTATCTCCCCACTTCATCTGTTAGCCTTTCGGCTGGAATTGGTGCAGGAGATAACTTCGGATTCAGAGTGCCATTCGGTGTCAACTTTATTATTGGTGAGGGCAGCTGGGAATTTGGTGTTGCCACTCGCGACATGATGTACTTTTTCCGCGATGATCGTCCAAACCTTTCGTTTGTCATGGGCCTTCTTCGTTTCCGTTTTGGAGATATGGAGGATGGTTCTCCCTCAAGGATGTACTAGCCCAGGATATTTTGTTCCTTTAAGCAAACAAATTTGAGCCAATCACCATGAGTTCCGAATCCGACTTAGATTTTCTGACTTATCTATTGCTGTTCGCCACCCACGCCGATTTTCATTTCGACGAGGAAGAACGAGATCATATTCTTTCAAAAGTTGATCAATCTACTTTTGAAAGAGTGAATCGAATTTTTCAGATGCAAAATGATATCCAGAGAATTGACAGGATCAGGGCCTATTTGAAAGCAGGTAATTATTCAGAAAGTCAATTAGAGAGCCTCGTTGCTGAGGTTGGAAATGCTTTTTATGCCGATGGGGATTACTCGACGCTTGAACAAAATTTGATGATTGGGTTGAAACGGATCTTGAAAAGCTAACTCCTTACTTTTTCTCACCGTATCTCCGAGACGGCTCTACCAGATAGCTTTCTGACCAACAAAAAGCAGCAGTCTCTTCGTTCAGGGTAAGCTATTCGAAGCACTTCTAAATAACATTGAATTCGATGTGGAATAGATAAAACCATCATGCTTAGTGCCATCATTTATTTTAAAAGAGAGAAGTGACGTACTCTCACCTTTATTGAAAGTATAAACTGCTAGGACAGAAGCATTCTATTGAACGAGAATATTATCCTCATCCAGATATTCTGTATGAAGCATTTGCTAACCTTCATAAATGGTTTTAGTATGAGAAATATTAGTTAAACTTATTCCATTTGTTGTAGTCAGCGAGCTATCAGAGAATGATGCTATACTATTTATAGTACTTTCTTTTCATTTTACTTTCTGCAACACTTTTCCTTTACGACTTATGCTGTAAACCAGTATGTCATCTTGCAGAAAAATCATCAGCCAAATGAAAATAGGTGAATGATACATCCACTTCCATAGATTGTATTCATTTGTTTTTAGTTTAAAATCATTATTTTGGCAGAGAAAGAAATCTGGAATTTACCGTGTAGGTCATGCATAAAATAGCTTCGCGTTCTGATTTTGAAGGGTGTGCCTATAGTGCCTTAGAATCTATGATTTCTCTGCGTTTTCAAATGATGGCTTTTTTTTCGCGCATTTTTCGGACCGCCATGATCGCGCTTATTCTTCTACTTTCTATTTCTTCTTCGGGTCTGGCACAGGATTACCTTTATGATACTTGGGGAATTGGAGAAGGCTTACCACAGAGCAGCGTCAATCAAATATTACAAACCAGTGATGGTTACATCTGGGTGGCTACCGAAGGAGGTCTGGCGCGATTCGACGGTGTTCAGTTTACCATATACAATACGGATAATACTTCCGCTTTAATGAGTAACCGTATTAACGGCTTATTCGAAAACACCAACGGTGACCTTTTGATTGGTCACACCGAAGGCGGACTGGTTGTTTACCGAAACAATCGGTTTCTGAACATGTCTGATTCATTAGGCTACCCGTTTTATGGATATTACTCCTTTTGGTTTGATGCCGAAGGGAGAATTCATTCAAAAATAGCGTTGACTTCAGAAATGAAGATTCACGATCCCATTACCTACCAGTTATTAGAAGATAATCGGACAATTTCCCATTCAAAGGTTTTTAAATCTTTTACGATTGGAGGATTTGATTATTATTTCTATCGCGATAGTATTGCTCGATACGCGCATTCGGGATCCGATGAAAAACCTGAAACAATTAGTGTGTCAGTTAAAGAAGCAATGGTGGGTCAGGGTGCTGATGATTTTTGGATACTTACGGGTAGGGAGCTTTGTCAATATGTCAACCTTGAAAAAATAAAGTGCTTTGACATACAAGAAGAGGCCTTTCAAGATAAGGCATACAGACTCTTTTCCTCGGCAAAGGGTAAAATATATATTGGCATTTACCAATCTGTTGTTTTGGTATTTGATATTTCTACTTCTTCTTTTTCAGTTCTTAAATTCGGTGAAATATGCGAAGATGGGCGGATGGAAGACGTTTATGAAGACCGCGAAGGAAATATCTGGTACTCTACTTCTACCTGTGGATTGATTAAACAAAGGCCCGATCGATTCACATACATAGGTGAATCAAATCTTTCCAAGGGTGGGAACACTTATCCTATTGCAATCGGTTCCGACAAAATGATTTGGGTATCAACCAGGGAAAAAGGGATTTTTCTGTACGACAGTCTTTTTAATGAACTTCCATTGCCTGAAAGTTTCCAAAAAAAGGGTTTTTCCCAGAGTATAGAATCTTACAACGGTGATTTTTATTTCTATTTCATGAGAAGCGTTGGTATCGTAAAATGGAATGGAAAAAAGCAGGAGTATATCTATTTCCCCGACAGTGCGAAAAATCCTACCGATGCCCTCTACGCATCAAAAAGCGAAGGATTACTTGTCGGCACCAGTACAGGTATTTTAAGATTAAATAACCATGAAGAGCTTGAAGCGTACCCTCTTTCAGATAGCTTGAATCTACGTGATATCGTCAATATTTACGAAGATATGCAAGGTCTCTTGTGGGTAGTGTCTAACGCGGAAATTATTTGTTTCGATCTGTCAATTCAAGAGGTGAAATATCGTTTTGGACAAGAGCATGAAACGAAACCGTTCTACCGAGGTATAGGCGAAGATGAGGATGGAAGGATATACGTTGGGTCCTACGGCAACGGACTAATGGTTATCCAAAACGGAGACTTGAAGCGGTTTAGCACCGATCACGGTCTGGCTGAAAATGTTGTTTCTTCGATTACTTCTGATGGAAATGGCAACATTTGGCTGACGGGAAACAGAGGCCTCAGCCGAATAGTCAAGGAAGAGGTTGCTGCCATACACGACGGAAGTCTTGATATTCTAAATGTGATATTGTACGATGAGCAGACCGATGGTTTGCGAACGGGTGAATTCAATGGAGGTAATAACCAATCTAAGGCTCATTTAGGAGAAAATAGATATCTCTTCCCTACGATGAAAGGTGTCGTCTACGTCGACTTTGATCGGATGGATTTTAATGAATTACCTCCGCCTGTGCATGTGGAGAAACTCTTGTATGCCGATAGTACCATATTGGTTCAAGATCAAGTGTCGTTGCCGTATAGCGAAGGTCGATTGGAAATTTATTACACGGCATTGAGCTTTACTTCTCCGAAAAATGTACGATTCAAATATCGGTTGGAGGGCTACGAAACAAACTGGACTTACGCACGTGCTGAGCGAAAAACCAGTTACAGTAAAATACCACCCGGTATGTATACTTTTCAAGTCGTTGCCTCAAACAATGAAGGGGTTTGGAATGAAGAAGGAGATAGCCTAATCATTAACATTGTGCCTCCTTTTTACATGACTGCTTGGTTCAGGTTATTGTTGGTATTAGCGGGTGTTATTTCGGTAGGACTTGTGACATATGCAATCATCAGAAGAAACAAGAATCAGCTAATCGAAAAGCAACGTTCGAGACTTGAGGCCATCGTTAACACCGAAGAAAGAGAGCGGCAGCGAATAGCCAAAGACTTGCATGATGGCGTGGGCCAATTGCTCTCTAGCGTGAAAATGAATCTCACCAATACTGAATCTAAGTTGGGAAATGAACAAGCAATACAGATGTTGGATCAATCCAAGCGGGATATAGATCAAATAGCCACTGAGCTAAGAAACATATCCTATAATTTGTTGCCTTCGTCTTTGGAAAAATTTGGCTTGGCCACAGCTATCGAAGAACAAATCAAAAAATTGGAAGATGCCGACAATATTAGCCTTCACTTTACCAATTCGGTCGAGCAGGATCGCTTTGACCCGCAGGTAGAGATTATGCTTTACCGCCTTTTTCAGGAAATGCTAAACAATACCTTAAAGCATGCTCAGGCTTCTGAAATAACCGTTCAGCTTTTGCAATATGGTAAAGAATTGCAACTGATGTTTGAGGACAATGGCAAGGGTTTTAACCTGAAATCGGGATTAGAACAAGCTGGTAGCAGCGGACTCAAAAACCTATATTCGCGTGTGGCATTGATAAATGGAAAAATATCGATTGATAGCCACCCTAGTTCGGGAACCATCATCATCGTCGAGGTAAACTTGTGAAATATGGCAGAGAGACCCATAAGACTTTTGATAGCCGATGACCATCAGATACTCATCGATGGCTTGAAAACCATGATGGCTGACACCCCTGAAATAGAAGTAGTCGACACCGCCAAAAACGGACAAGAGGTACTCGATAAAATGAAAGGTGCTAATGTTGAAGTGATCCTAATGGACATTCAAATGCCAGTTTTGGATGGCTACGAAGCCGCAAAGCAGGTCATAACCGATTACCCCGAAACGAAGGTCATTATTCTAAGTATGCACAGCGAACGGGTTTATATCGAGCGGATGTTCCGTACAGGTATTTCGGGCTACCTGCTCAAAAATGCGGGAAAGGAAGAGATTATTGAAGCCATCAAGAAGATTCACGCAGGAGAGCGCTACTTCTCTGAAGAAATTACCTCAGCGATATTTTCGAAGCAATCTGACCAGAGTTCGTCTGTCACCATTAGTGACCTCACCAAGCGAGAAAGAGAAGTCTTGAGCCATATCGCTTCGGGAAAAAGCAATGCCCAAATAGCCGAAACGCTTTTTTTGAGCGAAGACACGGTAAAGACCCACCGTAAAAATATGATGCGGAAACTCAATGTGAACAATACTGCCAGCTTGGTTAAGTATGCCTTAGAAAATGGAGTAGACGCTTCTAAATAGGTGCGGTAGTATGCTTGTCAACTCCTTCTTTTTCATAGTTTTAAGTAAAATACCCAAAAGTGGGTAGTTTTCAATATACCCCTTAGTGGTCTTTTATAACAGACCCTCCGCCCGTAAATTTGAAGTGTAATCAAATAACTACGGCACCATGAAAAATTCAAGCTCTCAAATTTCTACCCTCCCGATCCGATTTGCGCTTAATGTATTATTGATCTCTGGCCTAAGTTTTCTATTCTGCTCTGTTGCTGATGCACAAAACGGAGATTATGAAGCTAGCCTTTTGGCAAACATTCATGAACATAACCCAAGTGGTGTGTTGGCAAAAGCACCACCTGCACCCAAGGCTCTTAATAAACTGACTTCTGCCCCAAGATTTGAATCTGGTTCGGGCTATGCCAATGTCAATGAATACATAACAGAAAACCTCATTTTTCCCGAAGAAGCCCAGATGAGAGGGATTCACGGAGAAGTAGAAGCGCGGTTTGAAATTTTGGAAGATGGCTCTATCGGCCAATTGTTTATTACACGGTCTCCCGATAAGATGTTTGATGAGGCAGTAATTGAACTTATCAAAAATATGCCTCGTTGGACACCGGCCATGGCAGGATTGGCACCGGTTAAATCCGTGTATGCGCTTAAGGTGAACTTTCGCCTTCAGTAGATTAAAAATAATTTTGATTTTTAAAGGCCACCTCGTGATGAGGTGGCTTTTTTACTTCAAGCAGCCAAGTGAATGAGGCCTTAGCTTATCCCCCCAACAAATTTACCACCCGCCTCCAGAACCAAATAGTGCTGAACAACTGACTGCAATTGAAATTTATAGCTGTCAGAGGCATTTAATTGAGCGTTGAACAGGCTGTTCTGAATATTCAAAAACTCCAGAATAGTTGTTGCTCCATCGTTGTAGCGTACCCATCCCAAATTATAAGTCTCTTGGGCAAGTTCGATTTGAACAAGGCGTATTTCAACTTCAATTTCTTAAGCTCAATTGGATACATGTGAGAATTCACTCCTTTATTGCCTTACACCAATCACAAAATCATTCACACGATGAGTCCCAGTCTAATTCGAAAGGTTTGGAGTAATAATGCAATGTGGTAGCAATCGCCACAATTGCATCATACAAAACTGGATGCTTAGCCGAAGCACTATCAATTTTATTGGCCTTTGGGAGCAATTGAACAACCATAATTTTAAAGGCATTGAATTCGATGCCTTTAAAAATGGAGCAGGCTCAAACACATTTTCATTGACTCCAAAAAAAGAATCTACCACAACCGTTCTTGTAATTTCTAAAAGTGGTCGCCACGGATCCACACAGGAATTAGTATTCGAATTGGTTACTTCCTAAAAGGAGTCTTGTACAGAAAGAGGGGAATTATTCGGCAAGTGAGCTGGATAGCCTCGTTTCCGAGATGAAAGTCTTTTACGCAGATGGGGATTACTCAACGCTTGAACAAAATTTGATGATTGGGTTGAA
>Ga0222653_1000334_pt1 | contig 28992 bp, 26 predicted proteins | sample AntAcemetagen419_FD_179856 | JGI IMG/M metagenome (GOLD analysis project Ga0222653, IMG submission 179856) | Saline water microbial communities from Ace Lake, Antarctica - #419 | ecosystem: Environmental > Aquatic > Non-marine Saline and Alkaline > Saline | place: Antarctica: Ace Lake...
ACCGGTACTTAACAAATGGAAACGCCCCGTTCCAAGCTCTAATGCTTCTGATAGTGTTGATGACATGTCATCATCACTCAGACGGTACGAATTTAGCCTTACGGAATGCGAAGAAAGGATCAAAGATTTATCTACCATTCGTACGTACATGGATTCAGTTAGAGACGAAACCATGGTCATCTATTACGAATTCAAGACTCAAGGAAAGCTCGAAGGAGCGCCAAAGCTTTCTTACAAAAGAATCGCACCAATTATATCTACTGAACGAACAGTTGAGACCGCTATTCCTATTGGTCCATACAGAAAAATTGGGATGGGCGGAGAACTGGAGTATCACAATATGGGGTCAAGCCCACACTTTAGAGGCATGGAGACCTCCGCGATGGTTTCTTATATGGACCTAAAAAACAATCAGTTCATAATTAAAGGAGGATACTTATTTCAAAATCAACCAGGGTGGACCTTAGGGGTGGGATACATCAAAAACTTTAACATAAAATGGTAAAGAACCCAAGACAAAGAGGAATGTCGGGATACATAGCCATAATGGCTCAAAAAGAAGCAATCAAAAACTTTAAAAAATATCAAAATGGAAAAGTGGGAGAAGAGTGCCAGAGAAAAAATGAACAAGGAAATAAAGCCAGGGTCTTACAAGATAGGCCCATCTTGTTACACGGGAAAAGAAGGGTTCATTGATTTTCAAATAGCTCTTGAAAAAAAGATTAGAAAACCAACAGCTGAAATAGAAGATGAAATACTTCCTGAAATAGTTGTAGAAAAGAAAAAAGATGACTAGCTTTGAGGCTTCAATGAATACAGGAAGACATATAGAACAACCGATTATGGATCGCGCCAATGGCGGGACGAAAGGGAACTCTATGTATTCGAGAAAATAAAGACATAGACATTAAAAAATCAAAAGCCCTTCTCGAATAGAGAGGGGCTTTTTTGTTACATGGGAATAGCGAAGTTGGTATCGCGCCGCGTTTGGGACGCGGAGATCGTAGGTTCGAGCCCTGCTTCCCATACTAGAGTGTTCGGTGCTGCAGCACTTAAAGGGGTTCATGACCTCTTCGCTCTTAATATTGGTCCTAAGGTCCTAATGGTAGGATAGCCCGTTGTCTGCGGGAAGGTAGTCGGTTCGATCCCGTCTAGGACCGCTTAAAGCATGAGTGAGTATATATTGCGTATTGTAAGGCAAGGGCCTAACTTAAGGACGACCGTCCACCAGAGGACAACCGTTAAGACAACCACAACGCAATCATAAGGAGAGGCAACTTACCTCACCATGCTTTTTTAATGCAGTAGTAGCTCCAACGCCAGAGCGGGTGCCTTCCAAGCACTAGGTTGTCAGTTCGAGTCTGACCTACTGCACATTTATTGCGGGATAGAGCAGTTGGCCAGCTCGCTAGACTCATAACCTAGAGGTCCTGGGTTCGAATCCCAGTCCCGCAACCATATTAAGTCCCGTTGGTCTAGAGGCTCAGGACGTCTGGTTTTCAACTAGAAGGACATGGGTTCGAATCCCATACGGGGTACATAGCATATCGGCGCGTAGCTTAACGGGGAAAGCATCTTGCTCATAACAAGAAGAGAGTGGGATCGTGACCCACCGGGCCAACAGAAAGAATATGGGGGCGATGCCGATGGCAGGTCATTTCGTTTGCAACGAAAATGTTAGGGTTCGACTCCCTCGTACTCCACTTAAGGTAAAGAGTGAAAGGTTTCAAGGAAAAAGAAGCTCTTTAAGTGCATGCCGTCCGCCACCAATGAACCGTGGGAGACATGCAGACCTTAAACAAATATACCTGGGTAGCTCAGCGGTAGAGCACTTGCCTGATACGTAAGCGGTCGAAGGTTCAAATCCTTCCCTCGGTACTTAATTCCCGGATCATCTAGCGGCAGGATGCTGGTTTTTGAAGCCGGTCACGGAGGTTCGAATCCTTCTCTGGGAACTGTGTAGGAAGCTGAAGTGGTCGAAGCGCCAACCTGTGGAGTTGGTCATTAGGGGGTTCGAGTCCCCTCTTACACCCCAATACGCGCGATTAGTGTAACGGACAACACGCTGAGCTACGGACTCGGAGATGAAGGTTCGAATCCTTTGTTGCGTACAACGGCCTTATAGCTCAACTGAACAGAGCACTCGGCTTCTACCCGAGGTATCCAGGTTTGAATCCTGGTAGGGTCTCAATAAAATGCTTATGTTTGCACCGTGAGAACACTTAATTGGAATAAGGTCTTTAAGGATACGGAAACGTAAACAGAGAACTTATACCAAATAAGATTGATCCTGTTTACGAAAGTAAGCGGGATTTTTTGCGTTTAAAAGACCTCGTAGCTCAATGGTGGAGCATTCCCCTTTTAAGGGAAGGGCCGCGAGATCGGTACTCGCCGGGGTCACACATAGTTCCTTAGCTCAGTGGTAGAGCGTTGGTGTTACATGTCAAGCGTCCTCGGTTCGAATCCGAGAGGAACTACATCTAGTGAGGCTGAAATGGCGGAAGCAACCGACTGTTAATCGGAAGAAAGCGGGTTCGACTCCCGTCACTAGAGCAAACGTACTTCAGGCCATGGTGGCCAAACGGTCTCCAAAACCGTAGGACAAGGTTCGATTCCTTGGGGGTGCGCAATGGGTCAGAAGCTAACTTGGTAGAAGCGCTAGTCTGAAAAACTTGAGGAGCATGGTTCGAAACCTGCCTGTCCCACTTATTATGTTTATATTTGCGTCATGAAAATGATTAGTTATTGCCTACTCACGTTATCGTACACAGCCATGTGACGGAGTAGGTACACCCAATATTTTGGATCCCCGCTCATTAATTTGGACGGGGATTTTTTGTTTTAAGCTCCTATGGGCAAATAGGTAAAGTCGCTCGGTTTAGGCCCGAGAGTTTTGCAGGTTCGATCCCTGCTGGGAGTACACTGGCCCTTGTGGCGGACGCAGGACTACGCGACAGACTTAAACTCTGTTTTTCGATGGTTCGATTCCATCCTTGGGCACACATATTCTCTGTAAGCATTGATGGCGATGCGCTTGTTTTGTAAGCAGGATAAATCGGTTCGATTCCGGTACGGAGATCTTAAGGTACAATGACCGAGAGGATAGGGGCAAGATTGCAAACCTTGTCACGTTGGTTCGAATCCAACTTGTACCTCACACAGAAGATGAACCTACCTGGGTAGGCGCTCCCTGCTAAGGAGCTGGGTCCGTTCTGGACTGGGGATCAAGGCCTCCGTTTTCTGCAGAGTATAGAGGATAGCGGTCAATGGTGACCAGCCAGGTTTGAACCTTGGTGCGGTCGTGTAACAGCGGCAGGGTTCGATTCCTATATCCTCTGCAAATAGGACAGCTGAGCACTGGCATGAGCTCACCGGGTTGTAACCCCGACGTTAACGCTGTATAGGTTCGAGTCCTATCTGTCCTACCAATAACATTTCTGTATATTTGTCGGATAACAAAATCAGATATGTCAGACAAAATGAATTTAAGTATCGAAGCAGATGTTATATCAAACAAGGAACTCAGAGTTTCTCTTGATGAAAATTTGCAAAAACTAAAGGCTCTTCCTAGTTCTAGAGAAAGAAGAATTTCAATCGCAAAACTTCAGGAAGCTATTATGTGGCTAGGAATGGATCTCAAGAGATTGAATGAACCAAACCCTTACCCAAACAGCTACGACCCAAGCAATTCAAAAATCGAACCGACCGCAGACGGTCTAAAATTTTAACATGTCAAAAATTAAAACGCTAACGAAAGTTATAGCATTAACTTCTTGGGTCATTCTTGACGACCCCAGACGATTTAAGGATGAAGCTTCTAAGATCTTCATACCAAAGGAAACTAAAGCACAACTAGAAGCTGAAGAAATATCTAGTATGGTAACGCAAACAGTTGTGGCTTGTGGTCCAGATGTAAAGTCTCGCAACCTAATGCCTCCAGGAACAAAGATTATTGTTGACCCGCGAATGGAAGGATGTTTAGTTGAAGTCAACGAAGAAACTGGAGAAATTTGCGCTTATGTTCAGGAGGGACAAATCCTAATGATTGTTTGATGACTGGTTCAGTGACAATATCGCTAGAAGACTTTAAGAAATTAGAGGGCAACTCTACTGGCGGAATTAAAATGAAAGAAGACGCGGTTGAACTTCGAAAGGAGGTTGACCGCGTTCTTACTTACATAAACCAGTTTACAGACATGGCCGCTGTAGCTTCAAAATACAACGCTTTTGAAAACAGTAATGGAGAAATATTAATTGAAGGATCATCATGCACGCTAGTAAGAAAGAAACGGAAAGATTAAGGGTAAACGTAAAACTTTTAACTACTCATAGCTACCTTAAATTTTGGAACGGAATGTTTCAAATGACTTCGAAAGAATTAAGGATTCTTGAAGTGTTATTAGATTCTCCAGGAAAGTTGTGCTCGAAAGAAAACAGGTTGGCGTCAAGTGGAAAGCTAGGAGTTACAGCAGCTGTAACAAATACTTACATTAAAAGAATTAAGGACAAAAAAGCTCTAGAAAAAAATGACAAAGGAGAATACAGCTTATCAAAGCTTTTGCAAAAACATCGGTCCGTGGAAGTGCGCATTTATGGGGCATCCTAGCGGAAGCAAAGCAAAAGGAACCATTACTCAGATATTTGGACATGGAAGAACCCTTATATTCGCAATCTATGACAAGAACGGAGTGCTCAGACAATTAGACATAAAGCAATGAAGAACACACCTTTAAAATTGGCTTGGGCTTTTGCAAACGAACTTGTTAAGCACGTTAAAAACAAAGCCAAAACAGTTACCCCGACAGAGTACAAAAAAAGAATGGAGTTGTGTTTTGAATGCCCTTTTTTTGCTAAGGGCCCTGAAAGGTGCACGCTATGCGGTTGCCACATGCCTACAAAAGGAAAGTGGCAAACAACTCAATGCGCAGATAATAAAAACCCTAAATGGGAAAGATTAGATGGAGTCAAAAGATCCTAAAGATGTCATTCAGTTGCTTGCAACGGAATTCAACTTACCTTTAAACATAGTTGAAAAAGCAGTGTATTCTCAGTTTAAATTAACCGCGAAGACTATGGCTGAAGGAAAGTATCAAAGCGTAAGACTACCTTATTTGGGTAGATTTCATGTATTGCCAGGAAGGCTTAAAAGATTAAAAGATGCTAAGAGAAAGAATGCTGGAGTTGGACGATGAAATGGGTGTAAAGCCTAGCGAGTACGCAATTTCGTTAATACCAATTCAAAATTTATTACTAAAACACGGAACCATTCAAGGTTGCAAATGGTTGACTTACGTGTTTCAAATGAGAGACGCCAGATCTTTTTACAACGGTCTCGCAGAACTGAACAAGCACGTTCAAATTACTGTAGACATATTCGGGAAAGAAACAGAGATAGACGAAACGGTTAACGTGGTTCTAGAATTTTACAATCAGAATGAAACGTCTACAATGAAGTTGTTAAGAGCGGCTCGTGAGAGCATTAATAATCTTCAAATTTGGCTAACAGCTGTTGATACACAATCAGGAGATTATGACGCTCTTAAACACATAAACATCCTAGAGAAAATGGGGAAAACTGTATCATCATTGAAGATGCTAGAAGAAGCTGCTGAAAAGGAGTCTGATGAAAGCTCTACGCGAGGGGGCGTAGAAGTCAATGAATTTAGTAGATGATTTTTAAAAATACAGGAAGACTTACTGAGGCCGCCAATTATTACAACGCACATGGAGTGTACACCCACCATCCAAAGGGAACACAGAAATGGTTAGAGTATTGGCGTGAAGAAAAGAGACGGTGCCTCTACGGTTACACTACTGAAGAAGGGGACATAACCATTACTGGTTTTCACTATTTCTATGTGAATTTCTGTAGAATGCGTAGGGTAAAGGACGTAGAGCTTCCTAATGGCGACGTCATTTCTGAACGTCACGAGAACTTTCCAAGGTTCTACGATGAAGACCATTATTATTTTTCGAAGATTGACCAAGCAAGGAGGGAGAACAAACACATGGTTGTTCTCAAAGCGAGACGGAAAGGTTTCTCTTACAAAGCTGCAGCGATGCTTTGCAGAAACTACTTCCTAAAAAGAAAGACCAAAAACTTTGTTTACGCTGGCCTTAAAGAACACCTTGAAGGCGATGATGCAATCCTGCCAAAGGTTTGGGACATCATGAACTTCATTGATCAGCACACTGCTTGGACTCAGCCTAGACTGAAAAACGGAACAATGGCCAAGCGGTCTGGATACCAAGAAAAAGTAAAAGGAACGTTTGTTGAAAAAGGAACTGGAAACTCTATTTCTGGAGTATCTCTAAAAGACGATCCAGACAAAGTAAGGGGAAAAGGAGCTGAGCTTATTTTCTATGAAGAAGCTGGTGATTTTCCTGAACTTCTAGACGCTTGGAACAGAGCGATGCCGTCAATGAAACAGGGTAATAAAACTCTTGGATTGATGATTGCGTTTGGAACCGGTGGAACAGAAGGAACTGGATTCGAAGGGCTAAACGAACTGTACTACAATCCTGGCAGTTACGATATCCTAGAGTTTGACAACGATTGGTCCGAATCTTCATTTGGAACTAAGTGCGGATATTTCTGTCCAATTTTCAAAATCCTTGAAGGGTTTATAGACGAAGACGGAAACAGCCTTATTGAAGAAGCTAAGATATTCGAACTTGAAGAAAGGGAGAAGAAAAGAACTGGGGCTAATCCCAAGTCTTACGATTCTTATTTAGCAGAGAACCCTTGGACGCCAGAGGAAGCAACGCTGCAGGTCTCTGGAAACCTCTTTAACGTGGCTCTGATTAAAGCGCAGCTTGATAGAGTTACAGTTCACAACCTGACTAATCTTGGCACGCCAGGGAAGCTTGTTCCTGGTAAAGAAGGAGTAACGTTTAAGGTTGATCATAATTTAAAGCCGGTATATCAATTTCCTCACAAGAAAAAAGATGACGTAACTGGTTGCGTAGTTATTTGGGAGCCTCCTTTTAAGCAAGGAAATAGCGTTCCAAATTTCATGTACTTTATTTGCCATGACCCTTACGGTCAAGACAAAGCTCAAACAAGGTCTCTCGGTTCTGCTTACGTGATTAAGCGAGCAAATAATATATCTCAGCCTGACGACATGATCGTGGCCAGTTATGTGGGAAGGCCCTTGACACAGGATGAGTACAATAAAAATCTCTTCCTTTTGAGCGAGTATTACAACGCTAAGATTGGATTTGAGAATGACAGGGGAGAGGTAATTCCATTTGCTAAGAGAAAACTAAAACTTCACTACTTGCAAGAGGAATTTGAGATGCTTCACACAAAAGAGCTCAGCAGTAAAAACGTTAACCGTGGATACGGCATGCACATGACTCCTCAAAGGAAATTGCAAGGAGAATTGTACTTAAGAGACTGGACTGAAAGCGAAAGAAGTAAGACAGCTGAAGGAGGGTATATTTTTAACGTAAACAAAATTTATGACCCAGGTCTTTTACTAGAGATGATGAAATTCAATCAAACTGGTAACTTTGACAGGGTAATGTCATTGTTTGTGGGAATGTACCACATGAAAGAATTGACTCACGCAGAAGTTACTCAACCCAATAACGACAGGTCACAAGATGAGTTCTTTGATAGAATGTTTGGAGGTGAGCAAGGGCCACCTAAAGATTACGATCGAGGAGAGTTTTATTCAAGTGATGATGATGACAACGAACGAGTGTCATATATTTAATGTCATGTTATTAAAAGAGTGGCACAAAATGAGTAGCTAACTAAAGACATTCTTCACGTATAAAGTAAATTTGTAATATGCACGAAAATATCCCCAATCAAAGAATTCCTATCTCTAGAAAAGGGAAAGAATTTAAAGACACTACCATGGCAGCGTATATTTCGCTGATAGATGATCGTGGTCAAAGCAGAAGAGAAGGGCTTCAAAAGCTTTACGATTATTACAACGGAGTAATTAATACGTCGGATTACGACTACGTACTTAAACCTTACGGAAAGAAAAGAGAGTTCTTCCCTTCTAAGATGCGGAACTACCCGTTAATCAAGCCAGTAATCGATTACTTATTAGGAGAAAAAGCTAAGAGGCCTTTCAATTACAGCGTGGTTGTCACAAACCAGGATACCATCACAAGAAAAGAAACTGAGCTAAACACTTCCATTCTGGGAACCATAGAACAAGACATGGTTAACGCCATGAATGAAGCTGGAATGGAAACCGGACAAGAGTCAAAAGAGACTCAAGAACCTAAGGTAGCTGCAGAAATGCATAACCGTTCTTATGTTGATAATCACGCCGTATTGGGTCAAAAAGGGATGGCTTATATCATTAGAGAAGCAAGAGTTCATGAGAACCTGCAGAAATGTTGGTTCCACTTTATGGTCTCTGGAGAATGCTTCTCTGAGAGAACTTTGAGAAACAACGAAGTAAGTTACTACCCGCTCAACCCTATGGATATTGATTACGACTTGGACCCCGAATTAGATTACGTAGAAGACGCGGACTGGGCTGTTATTACTAGGTGGATGACTCCAAGTCAGATAATAGAGAGGTGGGGAAGTAGAATGACCACCGATCAAATGGACGAGATATTTTCTGATTCAGGAAAAGGAGAATACTTTGACGGATTTACTTCTCTTAGAGATTCAAGAACTTCCAGACAAAGTAATCGATTGACAAAAGTCACGACTGTTTACTGGCAAGGGATGGAGAGACGTGGGATTGTATCTTACCTCGACCCAATGACAGGAGCGGAAGAAATGTTTGAGGTTGAAGATGGCTACAAAATAGAGCCATGGTTAAAAGAACTAGAAGCTAAAATTCAGTGGTTGTGGGATAATAAAGTCTGGGAAGGAACTAACATTGGAGACAACGATTCTGGTTTTAGTATAGACGTTCAGCCGTACGCATACGAAAGAGCTTCAATTGACAACGTTTCTAAGAACAAGCTTCCGATAAACGGGAGACGTTACTCTGACATAAACACTGCTAACGTGAGCCCGGTAATGCTAGGGATTCCTTATCAGCTAAACTACAACACGTATAAATACCGTTTAGAATTGGCAATCGCTCGTTCTAAAGACATCATTGCTCAGTTTGACATCAACCTTATTCCAAAGAAATGGAGTATGGATAAATTCATGAATATGGTCGAGGGCTCAGGAATAGCCTGGGTAGATTACAATAAAGAAGGAATCAGGTTAAATCCTCAGCACCAAACAGTAATGGATTTGTCAATCAAAACGATTGATATGTACTTAAATCTTCTCGCAAGTATTGAAGAAGAATGGCACAGAGTTGCTGGAGTAAATCGCCAAAGGCTAGGTGAAATGTCTCCTTACGAAGGGAAAGCTACTGGACAGCAAGCTATCGTTCAAAGCTCACATACAACTGAAGACATGTATCGTAAGTTTGCTGGTTTCGAACAAAGAGACATGCAAGCCCTTCTCGACTTAAGCAAGCACTGCTGGAAAGACGGTAAGAAAACCAGCTTCGTTATGCCAGACGGAACTAGAGAGTATTTGAATATTGATCCTGAAGTTTGGAATTACTCTGACCTCGGAGTCTTTATGAGCGACTCTTCTAAAGATCAAGAGAAGCTCAATTACGCAATTCAAGTTGCTCAGGGAATCGTTCAAAAAGGGGGCCCTGCGTCTACAGCGTTAGAGATTATTGATCAAGAAAACTTCGTTTTGATGAAAGAAAAAATCAAAAAAGTTGAAGATGAATTAGCTCAACAGCAACAACAAGCTCAACAAGCAGAGCAACAAGCTATGGCTGAACAATCTAAAGCTGAACAAGCGATAAGAGAAGCTGAATTTGCTGACAACGATAAAGACCGAGAGTCTAAGGAGAAGATCGCTAGAGAGCACAATGACACGCTTCTTCAGATTGCAGATGCAAATGCCGCTTCTAAGTATTCAGAGCCTATTGCAACTACAACTACAGCTGCTCCAGAAGGGCCAACACAAATGGAGAACGCTTTCAAGAACAGAGAGACGCGGGTAAAAGAAGGGCAGCTTAGTGAAACGATTCGTCACAATCAGGCTACTGAGAAAATTACGCGTGACAAACCAACTCCAACTGCAAGAAAATGAAATGGTGGGAAGAAAAAATAAACAGTGACCTACCTGAGTTTCAACTTGGTGGAGCAGCACGAGACAACACTAACATAAACACACCTCCAATTCCTGACTTCGAAGAGGTTGCTCCTTTAGAGCCTTGGGCAGGAAGAAGGTTTAGGGTGGAACAGAGAAGGAATCCAAGCGAAGGAACGCTTCGTGAAGGGCCCACCAACATGCAGAGAGCTGGTAATTTCCTTAGTGATTTAGGAACAGATTTTGCATACGCTCCACGCACAATATTTACACTTGAAAGACCAACTCCAGAAGAGTATCAGAAAAATAGAGGTGGTAATTGGGGGAATAGAGCGTTATCAGCAGCAGAAGGGGCCACTTACGGCATGGGCGCTGTATTACTTGGCGCGGCTGTAAATAAGGGAACTCAAAAGATTGCTGCTGCTGCATCTGAATACACTAATCCAACAATAGATGGATTCATTTCTGGAAATCCAGTGCACTCTTTAAAAAGAACAAAAAGAATTCAACGAGAACACGAAAAACTTAGAGACAGCCTTGATCCTTATAAAGAGTCTGCGGAAGAAACGTTTAACGCTGCTGAAAGAACTAGTAGAGAAGCTCAAAAGCCTTATTGGAGAAGAGAGTATCAATTAAAGAATTCGTATGATAATCTTCGTCGTGGATTTGGCAAAATGAATCCAATGAATCATCCGGCATCAAAAGACTTTATAGGAAATAATTATGGATACTACCTTGACAGCAAAGGGATGCTTGATGAGGCTTTGATGAACCCAAAAAAGTTTAGGGGAAACGAGTCTCTTGTAAATGATTTTTCAGATAGATATTCAAAAAGTCTTAGAGGAGTTATTCTTCCAGAAAATTCTTCTGAACAAACAATACGTGAAGCCCTCTTAACAAGTAGGGGTCCGGGTGCGAAAATGCTTGGAGAGGGAAATTACAGTAGTAACTCTAATCAAATAATGAACCAGTTCTCTACGCCAAATCAAGAGGGAATGGCTGGATTTCAAGGAGAACTAAGAATGAATCTTATATCTGAAGGAAGAACTCCAGAGCAGAGATTGGACGTGATTAAATATCTTTCTCAAGGTTCCAATGACTTAATTGCAGAGGGTGGTTATGGGGCTGCGTCTCAAAGAAGAATTTCCTCAAGTTTAATGGACTCTTATCAAGGGTTTTTGAAGTTAGATTCTTATAAGAAAGTTTTGCCAGAGATTGACCCCAACATAAACCTAAAGAAAGGGTATCAAGGACTAAAGGATATGGGGCCAACGGAAGGGTATTTTGTTCGTCCAGAAGGAGCCAAGAAGATAGATGCTAAAATAAGCTCTAGAGATCCCGGAATAAGCAGAAAGGTTCAGCAAGAGAAGGCTCTGAAAAGAAGAGAGATGGAAGAATACGAGATGATTGGAGAAAAACTTGCCACCACAAAAGCAAAAGCAAAAGAATTAGATAAAAGTATAACGAATGAGTCACATCAAGAATTAGGAGAGATATTTGACAAGAAGCAAGACCTTCGATCAGGACAAAACAAAATAATCAATCAAAAAATTGATTTTATAGAAAATGGCCTTAAATCGATTGTAGGCACAATGGCGGCAGGTACTTTTGGAACCGCTGCCGCTCTTGCTAAAAGAAACCATAATTCAACAGGAATGAGCGCGAGTGAAAGAAGAGAAATGATCAAGGCAGAAAGAGCCGCAAGAAAACCTAAGCTTCAAAATGGCGGTTACTGGTGGGAAGAAAAAATAAATGGTGATCTGCCTCAATTTCAATTAGGAGGTTTTCCAAACGAAGGAGAAGGCGGAGAACCTATTTCCAAGACGTATTCGCCTGTAATTAAACAAGGGACCAACATCAAAGCATTGCAGAGATTTTTAAATGAATCGTATCCACAATTAAGTCAGATTGGAGAAAAACTTAATGAAGATGGTGTGTGGGGAGATGAAACTCATAGACTCTATGAAAAGTTTAAAACTGACAATCCAAAAAGCGATGGACAGACTAGAAGAAACGTAAGAGAGGCCGCTCCCGTTACAGGGTTTTTAGAATCTTTTTTTCCCGGAGCAATGACTCCAATTTCCGCTCTTGCTGATGACGTGTTTAGGAAGCAAGTAATGAATTACGGTCCTAATAGTATGCCTCCAATAAGAACAGAAGGAGATTTTACAGGAGATCAAATGGAGGTCTTAAGACAGATCACTAGAAAAAACTTAAGCGAAGGAAAAACCAATATAGGTTACCCGGATTATGAGGCTCTTAGACCTCATCAAGCTTACGGAGGTTCAGGAGTTAAAACAGCTAAAGCTTTACTTACAGACCCTGGATTTCAAACACAATCTTCCTTGGGAAGAACGTCTATAGTTGTCACTCCTACTTTAGAAACGTCAGAACCAGATACTTTAGTATTAGACACTTACAATTTCAACGATGACGCTTACGCTCACTTAGATAGAGGAGATTTAAGCGCCACTGACAAAATTAAAGAAGCGAAAGGAAAAGCCCAGAGTTCATACGGTTTTGCAAGAAATATGGCTCAGTATTTTGGTAGTCAGGAGGGAGATAAGTCAGGTAAAAAGTACGCAATACGAACAAACCAAGAAGAAAGACCTGGTTTTCAATTAGGAGGGTATAAAAAGTCTGAAGCTTACAATGCCGGTCCAGGTTATGGAGAAACTACGATAAAAAAAGAGCCCAAAACAAGCGAGGATTCTTGGTGGGAAAAGAAAATGAAAGAATAATGGAAGCAATCGACATAATGATGCGGGCTTATGAAAACAACTACAAGGGAAGTATCTCTGAGTTGATTCAGCAAGAAAAGCAAGCAAACATGCAAGTAGCTAATACTCCTGAGCAAAGAGAGCAAGGATTAAGAGGTCAAGGGCCAGGGAATTCTATGGCATTTAAGAACGTCGGGGGCGAAAGCTTTAACACCGTTGGAATGAGTGGTCCAATGTCAATGAAGCAATATGACCAAAGCGGAAAGCTAATTCATTCTGAGCATTCTTTGCAGCCTGGGCTTGTAGACATACCTACAGACCCTAAAGCGGCAACGATAATAGAAACCACTGAAAATCCATCATATCAACTAGGTGGCTACTCTAAAAACATGCGAAATTGGAAGCCAAACAGGCAAAAAAAATAAAATAAAATGTGATGTAGTTAACGGACATCCCAAAAAACCGTTAGGAAGTGGCAGAACGAACTGTCCATATTAAATTTGTAAACAGATGTTAGACAATTCAACAGACACAACACAAGAAGAAATCGAAATCTCTTTCGGAGGATTCGAAGATGCGTTGACTTCCGGGGGCGGAGAAGAAAATGATGATCCTATTAATCCTCCAGAAAACAATAATGGAGACGATGGTGATGAAAACGATGACGCTATTGACCCAATAGTAAATCCTGAGAATAAAGGTGATACGAACATAGACGTAGACCCTAAAGTAGATTCTAACGTAGACCCAAACGTTGAGGAAGAGTCTACATTCGTATCAGAGCTTATAGAAGGACTTGGATTTGAAAATTTAAACGCTGAAGATTACGAAGACAGCGCAGAAGGAATTAAGCGATTAACCATGGACGCGGGTCGAGAACTAGCAGGCACTACGCTTGACAAGTTATTCGAAAGCATGCCTACGGTAAAAGCGCACATGGAGTATTTACAAAACGGTGGTGACCCACAAAATTTTGCAGCTGCATTTGCTCCTCCAATTGACTTCGCAAGGATTAAGCTAGAAGATTCAAAAGAAGGTATTGAGCAACAAAAATTTGTTGTAGGCAAATACTTAAAAGCTACTGGTAACGATGATGACTTTATTAACGACATCATTGAGCAGTACGAAGACAAAGGGGTCCTGTTTAGTAAGTCAGGGATTATGCAAAGCAAGCTAGTTGGAGCGCAAGACAAAAAGAAGTTAGAGACTCTTTCTAATCAAGCAAACCAAAGAGCAAGTGATGAAAAAGCAGCTCAAGACGACTGGAAAGAAGTTCAAGACACTATTAGAAGGTCTTCTTCATTCGCAGGTATTTCGGTTAGTGAAAGCGAAAAAATAGATTTTGAAGCATACATTTCAAAGCCTGTTAATAGCCAAGGACAAACCAAAAGAGACGTAGATGCAGCTAAACTTACGTTAGATCAACAATTAGGATTAGACATGCTAATCATGAGAGGAGTTGATTTAAGCAAGTTTGCAGCTACAAAAGGAAGGACTAAGGAAACTGAAACCCTTAGGCAAAGATTAAGCGGCAAAAAGCCAAGAGCAAAAAGTTCAGGAACACAAAGACTAAGTGAGCCATCACAAAGCGATGTGGATTTGGGCGCAATTTTTTAAATAGGGAGTTGAACCACCCCGAAGTAAATTAGAAGTAAAATGATTAGTACACCAATTGGAGGAAATAACATTTCCGTTCAAAGAACTATCTACAACGATAGTGGGATGACGGATATGAATAGCCTCTCGAACGCGTTGTCAAGCAACCCGTCTGAGCTTTCTCCTATTATCACGCACCTTGCGGGTAAAGACGACATGCGTTTTCCTTTATCTTTCCTATCGGAAGGAATTGGAAACACAAAGGCGATTGACCGTTTGGAGTATGAATATAGGATTCAGACAAGAAAATTATCAACCCGTCCACTAGCCGTTACCAACGCTGTTGCTAACCTAGGACAAGGAGGGTCAACTTTCGAGTTAATTTTCCCAGATCAATTCTTCATCTTCCCTTACGTTCTTGTAAACGGAATTGGCGAGCAAGCTCGTATCATGAAGAAACCTGAGGAAGTAACTGGAGGTTCTGGGTACAAGTACACTCTTCAACTGGTAAACCCAGACGGAGCATCTGTTCTTTCAAATGGCACGACTCAAGGAGACCTATGGGCTCAATTGTTTGCACCTGTTGGGGTAGACTTCTCTACTGGTAATGCTAGTAACTGGTCAGTACCAGGAAAGGTACGTAACAAGCTTACTACCATCCGTAAATCTTACAACATGTCTGGTAATGCCAAAGACTTTGTTGCTGAGTTTACTCTTCCAAAGAAAGGCGGAGGTACTACTAAGAAGTGGATGGACTACGAAGAGTACCAACACTACCTTGATTTCAAGGAAGAATGTGAGATGTACTACTGGTACGGAGAGCGTACTTATGGAGTGAATGGCGTTGTTGATATGAAGGATGAGAACGGACAACCGGTTGTAATCGGTCCTGGTCTTCTTCAACAAATCATCAACAGAGAGTCTTACTCTTCATTGACTGAGAATTTCTTGAAGACAATTATCGGAGACTTGTTCTACGGTATGACTGATGGAAATAAGAAAAACGTGACGCTGTTTACAGGGTCAGGTGGTATCCGCGAATTTGACGAAGCGTTGAAAAACTACTTCGGAGCAAATCAATGGCAAGTATCTGCTTCTACTGAATTCATTACTGGATCAGGACGTAGCCTAGGCTTGACTGGATACTTCAAGCGTTATGACCACGTTGATGGGCATACTGTCAATGTTGTTAAAGTACCATTGTTTGATCACGGTCCTGTTGCGAGAGCAAGAGATCTTCACCCAGTAACAGGGTGGTCTTTAGAGTCATACAGAATGGTTTTCGTTGACCAATCATCATACGATGGTCAGAACAACCTTCAGTTGATTACTAAGAAAGGCCGTGAGCACCTTAGATGGGCAGTTGCAGGTTCTACAGTTCCTCGTGGATTTGGAGACAGCATGCTGAGAGCATCTGATGTTGATGGTGCTTCAGTGCACATGCTTAAAACTGGTGCGATTGCTCTTAAGCGATTTGACACTAGCCTTGACCTGACGTGTAACGCCAGCTAGAGATGAATATTTGTGAGGGCGGGATAATATCCCGTCCTTGCCCCACCCCGGGGTTATTCTTCCCCGGACTAACTTAACAAAAGAACTAAAATATGAGCACAGAAAATGAAAAGGACACTGCTGTCCAAGAACAAGTAATTGTCAAAGAGACAGTTATCAAAGAGCCTAACTTCGGAAGTAAAAATGTATTTCTCCGAAGACAAGAGTTAAACGAAGGAAACCTTCCCAAAGAATTACTGGCTGATGCCAAAATCCGTTTAGGAAGTGTGTTCGTTAATCGCCAACCGCACAGAGCTTGGCCTGCTGGATCACCAGAAGAAATCAAATACCTTTCTACAATTCTAGATGTATCTTTTCAAGACGTTAAATGGTCTAAGACGGTGAACGACTATTGGAAAGAAATGAGGATTCTCGTGCCTTATGCAGGAAAGCCATTTGAAATCGGAACTGATGAGTCAGGAGAAGTTCTTAACGTAATTGACCACATCCAATACACTTGGACAAAGTCACACCCTCACGTTGCAGATTCCGTGGAAGACATGCGTAAGTTCAGGGAGAAGAAGTTTTACATTCAAGATCCGTCAAAAGATGTTGTGAAGAAAAACGATAAGGTTCAGTTAATGAAGCTTGCTGACCGTGCGTTTATTAAAGCAGCTGACAACCCAGAGAGAATGAGGAATCTTCTTAGAGTTGTTGCTAACGTACGTGTGGACAACATGAAGCATATTACAGTGGAGAACATGCTTTACGACATCAAGAATACTTCTCCTATGAAGTTCTTGGAAGCGGCAATGGATAAAAATCTTGACATTAGAGCTGAGGTTTCTAGCTTCATTGAAATGAATGTTCTTACTCAAATTGGCAACACTATCATTCACTTGGATGAAACAATTGCTGACAACATTGACGAATGCATTACCGTGTTTAAAAACCCTAAAAATTCTGGGTTGCTAAATACTTTGAGAGTCAAATACAAAGAAAAAATTCGATAATGACGGTTCTTGAGATGCAAATAAGCGTGCGCCAAATTGTTGGCAAAATCAATTCAGCAAAATCTGACAACCTTAAACCGGAAGAGATTGACCTTGAATTGAACCGTGCTTATATGCGTTTCATAAATCAACGTTATGGAAAGAATAATGTATACGGAGAAGGTTTTGAAGAAAGCCAAAAACGTATTGATGAACTACGTTCTCTGCTCACTGAGTATGAGAACGTAGTTTTTTTCAAAGAAGAATTGAGAACTGGCAGGCTTTATATTGACACTTTTGAACTTCCGGCTAATTACATGTACTTAGTAAACCAGAGGTCAACAATATTTAAAAACAAATGCTTTAAGTTGCCTTTTGTATTAGAGGCTGTTCCAATTGTAAATTATTTTTCGTTTCAATTTGAAAACCTTCTTGTTTCAAACGGAAGATACGTGGATAACCTGGCTATGATAGATCCAAATACTCAATCAGAAGTATTAGTCTGGAGCCCATCTCCAGCGCTTTTAGCTGCTGGTTATAGCCCGCTTAACTACCCGCAATACACTCAGCAATTAATTGATGATATTCTTGCAAATCCAGAGCCTGGATTCCAGATATACTATGAGTATTACAATAACATGTATTTACCTGGTGAATTCATAGTTGTAGTTGATGTGGTAAACACGTATCCATGGTTTGAGTGGGACGCTTCAATAAACCTAGTAACTCCTTTAGTAGGAAAAATAGGAGGAAGCTCAGTAACCACAACTAACCCTAAAGCTAAAGACCTAGGGCAGTCTAGAAGAATTCCGGCCCCTTCAATAATAGCAACTAAAGATCAGGTGCTAAATCGTTTTTCACAACAAGACGATATTTATAAGTTATTGGAAGATCCTTTTAACACTACAGAAATGAATGAGCCTATGACTACGATCAGGGCGTCAAACATAGATCTGTACACAAATGCTATGTTCATTATAGAAAGTGTAAAAATCATATACATACGCAAACCAAGAACTATATCTCTATCTTTGGGGTATGATTGCGAATTGCCTGATCATACGCATCAAGAAATTGTAGCAATGACAGGCAGCGCAATTCTAGAAGAAATTTCAGATCCGAGGTATAAAACTAACCTTGGCGAAGTAATCAACCGAGAGTAACCCTTAAATCTCTCAACAAAATCAGAGTCATGAAACAATTAATTTTTAGTAACGGTACAGCTCCGACTTTTGTCGACAGTCTATTAGGAGCGGGACAGCTCGCTATCGTAGGTGAAACCGAAGGCGGATTCGAAGAACTAAACAGTCTTGGTGGTGGTCTATTATCAGACTCTCCAGCAATTCGTTTAGTTCAAGCAGGTTTACCAGGTGATAACGCAAACATTGTTTCGCCTTGGATCAAAGGAGTTGACGTTGTAGGATGGGCAGGAACAACATTCCGAGCACAAACACCTCAGCAATCTACATTGACATTTTCTGCTGTTCCGGTAGCGGACGGAGAGGTATCAATCAAGCTTATCAGTTCAGAACAAGGAATTGAAAAATTCAACAGAAAATCAGTTACAATTGCGGTGCTTGCTGCTGCAACAGTTGCTAGTTATTCAGTAAAACTTTTCAACGCTCTTATTGGAAAACCAAGCACATTTGTTCCAGTTAACGGTCAAGACTACCCTATTTCAGGAATTACTTGGGCAGTTGCAAATTACAGTGCAGCCTCAATTATCACAGTAACAGGAACGACTTTCAGTCTTCCATCTAATACTGATCTTTCAAGTTTTAGAACTGCTGCTGATGGACTTAATGGTTCAAACGGTGCTCTTGTAACTGTAGCTTCTGTAGCCACTCCGGACCTTGGTGCTGGTGATGCATTCGTTCTTCAACAAATGGAGAATAGTCTTCAAGGAGATCGTTCTTACTACAACCGAATCAGCCAACCGAATACACCAAACACTTATGTTAACCTTGCGTCTGAATACAGCGTTTACACTATTCGAGTAAAGAATAACCATCCAGGAACAATTGCTGGAGTTGACAATTTCAGAAACATTACTATCGCTTACGTTGATGGTGGTGCCGATCAGGCAAACTTTGAAGCTGACATGAACGGTTATCTTGCTTCTTGTCCTGGTGCTTTTGCAGCAGTTACATTGTAAGAGAGTTGTTAATTATACATCTGAAATGGCCAGAGGGGGATTCTATCTCCCCCTGGCTTTTTTTATAAAAAGAGCTCATGAACATTATATCAACCATAACTGGAGACTGCAAATACTTGAATATTGTTTTGAGTAGCGCCACTCCAGGAAGCGTAACCATTGACATTACTAACGGAACTAACACTTACAGTGTGGATGTTTTAGTTTCTTCAAGCGGAACCACTAATCACTTAGTTCATCTTGAAAGCACAATAGAAACAAACGTTGGTGTATTTCGAATCAAAGGAACTGACAGTAATTACAAAGAAGCTTACTCTGGAGTTTTAGGGTCGTGTTCTCTTGATTGTTGCATAGCTAAAAAAGTAGATTCATTGATTGGGTGTGGGTGTGGTTGTTCTAAATGCAATGACAAATTAACTCAAGCCGAAAGAGTTCTTCTTCTAATTTCAGGCATTAGGTCTGATTTAGCGTACTTAGAAACAAATAACGCTCAGAATATAGCGCTGTACGTTAACGCTGAAAATAAATACAAAAAAGCTTTAGATTTATGTTTTGACAATTGCGGATGCGGATGCTAATGGAAAAGCCAAAACACATAATAGGATCTGTTGTAAGAGGAACAAAAGACCAAGGTCTTGGGATTAGATTCTCCTTTGCTAAAGACAAAGGCTATGATGAAATGGCGTCTATTACAGAAATAGGCTCGCCAAGTTCAAAGGAGACTTTTGAAATTTTTTATTCAAGACAAAGCATTTCTATAACCTACAAGAACACTAAAGCAGTAGGACAGAAAACGTTTCGAATTTACTTTAAGTCTGGTGACGAAGAAGAAATCACGATTATGCTTCCTCCCTTAAAAAGAGGGCTTCCTGACAACGATCTAATTCAATTATTACCGGGATTTGTCAACGGAGGAGAGTCTTTATTTGCTTCTAGAACTGAATTAGTAACAGCCCAAGACAAAAGCTTTCCTGAAGCGCAAGTTGCTGTTATGGCTCACAGCGATCCAGATAATGCCTTTGGTTTTGAAAAGGTCTGGAGGTCTGGTGGAGGTAGAACGTTTGCAGTTCATGACTCAACTAACATAAGAAAGCTGTGGGCTAAAAATGGATTTGACGGAGGAGTTCCTTCTTCTGAAACAAATCAAATCCAACACGCAACTTTTATGCATGTGTTGGACAATGTAAACGAATACGCTTCTGGAGCAGAATTATTTATGTCTGCTTTAGAAAACGAAGGCCTAACGGTTTTTTCTTTCTTTACTTGGTCTAAAGGAGTTCTCAGTCAAACAAAAGAAGGTAACAAAAGAGTTTTTGACGTCTGCACCGAATCGTCTTCTCCAAGTTACTTTAGAACTACTGGCCTTGACTCTGCAGGAAGCACAATTCCTCAAGATTACTTGGATGGAAAATATCCTGTAATCTGGTCTGAGGGGACGTGCGCAGTTAATTCAATTCCATTTCAAACGTATCTGAAAATAGATACTGATGATGGCGCTCAAGTTGTTGTTGAAGCTATAGTTTACAGTAACGCAGCGTCACCAGCAAAAACACAGCTTGACTCAAATACATCTGAAGAGATTTACAAGAGACCAATTTATCCGCCTCTAAACGATTCTACATTCAGTTACAACCTTATTGTACCACCAGGGGTAACATACGGAGGGACAACTACTTTTAATGGCGTAAACCACACCAATATAAAATGGACAGATCTTCCTCACGCTGAACGCCCTTACGTTATCGAAATAGTTGATGACGCTACTCAGACCAAAGACAGAATACCTTTTGTTGTACCTGAAATTTTAGACAAAAGACAGACCTGCGTTTGCAACGTAGAAGGGTCTTTAAACTACCAAGCGCCCGCAGGAGACCCTGCAGATTTAGATCCTTGCGGAATATGTCTTAGTTGCGCAGAAGGATACATTACTGTAGACGGAGTTCAAACAGGAGACAACCTTATTCTAAACACGAATTCAACTACAAACAACCCAAGCATAAACGGAGCTTCTGACGGTTCAATTGTGTTCAACGGAATTGTAAACAACACCTTTGGAGGAGGAACTTATCCAAACATTTTCTCTTTTTTAAATGGAGAATTTAACATGTATTTGTACGAAGTAGTAGGTCCTACTGGAAATCCAACAGACCCTGCAATTCAAGACGGAAATTCAGTTAGTTCTCCAAACTACACTTTTGACAATTTACCAGCCGGGCATTACGTAATTCAAATATTTTCTAAAGGAGATTTATGTGTAAGCTCTTACAGGTTTGAATTAACAGAAGAAGAAGTAACTCCAGAAGTTTGCAATCCAAATTTAGTATTTGCAATTAACCCTTGCAGCGGACAATCTTCTTTAAACATTGCTAATTCTGCGAATAACAGCATCACTGAAACCATATTTACTTTAAATGGTACTGTTGTCCCCGCTCCGCCAGTTGTTGGCGCAGGAGATCAATTTGTTGTTAGAATTAACTACACAAACCCAGAGTGCATTGACTATTACGAAGAGTTTGACGTAACAGCAGAAATGCTTGAGTGTGAGGAGGTTTTGCCCCCGACAGAGATTGGAGGATGCACGGACCCTGCAGCTGTAAACTTTAGCGTAGTTCCAACATTTAATGATGGCTCTTGTTTTTACGGGGTTCCTGGGTGCACGGACATAACCGCTGCAAACTATGACCCAACAGCTACAATTGAAAACGGGACTTGTATTTATGGAATAACGGGTTGCACAAACCCATTGTCTCCAAACTTTGACCCTCTTGCAAACGTAGACAGCGGACTTTGTCTTCCTGAATGTGATGCAACTTACATATTGGCCATTTCTTTAACTGGATCTGGAGTTCCGTCAATCATATTTGTAGGTGCAGCTCCTGCTTCTTATAGTCTTTTGTACACCAACACGACAACAGGAGAAACAGTGGTCGTTACTTACGGAGATACGCCACCGTCTCTTGATAACGGAGTTTGGAACGTAGTATTGACAACTTTAGAAGGCTGTACTGATATGTTTTGGTTTGGAAAAACAAAAGGCATAGTGTTTGGTTGCATGGATAAAAACGCTTCTAATCACGACTTGACAGCTAATATTCCAGCAGAGTATTACGATGTAGTCAGGTATCCCGCAGACACTTATACCGGAGTTTGTGAATACAGAATTAAACCATCCCCTTGTATACCAACAGAAATAAATGTTATTGAAAACAACATCAATGCGTGTTTAAGCTCTCTTACGTCTAAGTTCCTTACAAACCTTAAGTCTGGAAGAGTAACGGATTGCAACGACAACTCAACAAGGTTGCTGAGTTTGATAAAGTATTTATTCTCAAGAAAAGGACTCGAATGCCTGTATAATTGTGCAGATTCATTAACTCCTGAAATTGGTTCTTTGGCTCCAGGACTTAGCACTTGTAAGGATCAATGGATTCTAGGTGGTTCTTTAGTTTGGAACCAATCAAGTGCTTATAGTACCGGTCAAATGGTGCTGTTCGAAGACAATTACTATACTTGGATTGACACGGCTTCATCACCTCCCTCTAAAAATGTAGTTGGATCTGATTCTTGGTCTTTATGTCCAGAACCAACAGAGACCATAGGAGTTGAAGGAGGTATAAACAGAATCGATTCTTATATTGCTTGGATAGAAAAAATCTGTAAAGATTGTGGTCTTCCTGGAGCTGCGGCCCCTAGAGTACCTGTGGAAACTATTTCAATTTCAAGTGGAGCGACTATGCAAGGAAGCGCCATATCTATAAATAATGACGAACCAATTTTTTAAATAAACCACCATGTCAGAAGTATCACAATGGGCGTCACTGCTTAAAACAGATGTAGCTAGCAACGATTATCTTGCTATTACAGGCAAGAAAAAGTTCCAATTAATGTCTTTGTTTCCTGCGGTAGCCGCTGTTGGAATAGGGGTTGCGTTATACGCTCCAATTACAAACAAGAACCAAATTAATTTAAAGGCTCTTGCTTCAGGAACTTCAGTAATAACCATCACTTCCGCAGATGACACTTCGGCAATTACTTTAAATTTGGTTCCTGCTGACTTAGATTTAGATTTGTGTGACAACTCAGTTGCTGGCTTCTTAAAAACAGTTGATCTTAGTGCGGCCGAAGGATTGTTAGGAGTTGCAAATGGAGGAACTGGATTAAACACTATTCCAAAAGGGTGTCTTCTTTACAGTGACGAAATAGATTCTATTGCTGCTTCAAGCGAAATGAATTTAAACGGAGTTCTTCCAATTGGTAATTCCTCAACAGGAATTCCTTCAATAGGTACTTTGACAGCGGGTTCTAACGTTACTATCACTAATGGACCAGGAACAATTGAAATTGCTGCAAACTTATCTCAATTAGCTGAAGAATTAAACACTGCTGGATTTGGGATAAATCTAAATTACTCAGCTGGAGTTTCTTGGATCTCAGGAAACGGAACAGACATGGGTATGACTGTAAACGCTTCAGGTCGAGTTTTTATTGGAGATAATTTACCTACAATTCCATCTTTGTCAGCCCAACTTACTCTTGGCGGAGACGCTAGTACAGCGTTAGCACTTGGAAATCCAAACAATTACAAGAACCAGTTTATTGTAGTAAAATCCCCAAATGATGGAGTTGCAGGAGCTGACTTAAGTATTATTGCGGGAACCGGAGGTACTGGAGACCAAGACGGTGGAGACTTCTATCTTAGAGCAGGAGCAGGAACAGGCGCTGGGCAATCTGGAGATGTGATTCTAGACGCTGGAGTTGCAAACGCTCCAATTATCGGAGGAGCAGTAAAGCTTAGAATCTACAAAGCAGGATTAGCAATAGAGTCTCTTGTTGCAGACAAGAACGGAAACGTTAATGTTGCAGCCGGTTTCTTAGCTGAAACCAAAACAGCTCAAAATCTTGTTGGTGCTGGAGCAATTGACATCGTTTCTTCTAAGTCTCATTTTACCGATACTGGAGCAAACGCTTTGACTCTTGAAGACGGTACAGAAGGACAACACAAATACATCATGCACATAGCAGGTGGGGGCGGATCAGGGGTTCTTACCCCAGACAATTTAGCTGGAGGTTCAAACATCACTTTTAATGCTGTCGGAGATACTGTACATTTGATGTTCACAAATGGGCTATGGTTTGTCGTTGGACAAAACAATATAGTAATAGCCTGATCACACCTAAAAAAATTATAATGAGCTTAGAAGTAGTTGAAAAAGAAGACACAAAAGAAGCTGTCGGGGAGGGCAAATCATTGCAATATTACGTTGACGTAATGAATGCTTTACAAGGAACAATGGATCTTCCAGGCAAGAAATTTGCTGAGAAGGTAGCTTCAAACATTAAGAAGCTAACGGTCGCACTTGACCCGCTGAATGAAATGATGAAGCCTTCAAAAGAATTTGAAAAGGTAATTCAGAGAGTTCAAACTGAAGCCGGTGGAGACCCTCAGAAAATTGCAGCAATTGAAGCAGATCATTCTGAAGTTGTAAAAGCAAGAGGAGAGCAAATTGCTAGCACTAGAGAAATGCTTGCAAACAAAATCCAATTAAAGCTTTACGGAATTCCAAGAAGTTGTCTTCCTGCAGGAATTAATGCAAGACAGATTCTTGCACTAGAAGATCTTTTGTACTAAAATGATTTGGAAAACTCAAAATATAGTAGGTCGCACTGAACTTTCAATATCAGGTCAAGGCGAAGCAGCTTCTGCTCTTCGCACGGTTTGGCCTGGCAACTCTATTTTGAGTATTCCGGAAAACATGCTTTCGTATAGTTTTGCGAGCTCTGATGCTGAAGACTCAGTGAATGGCACTGGGGCTCGCTTTGTACGAATAAGATGTCTAAACAGTAACCTTCAAGAATCTGATTACTTGCTCGCTCTTAATGGTACAACTCCAGTCGAGTTGCCAAATAATTTAACGGCTATAGAGTCAATTGAAATTGTAGAATGCGGTTCCTTAGGAGTTAACAAAGGAGTTATATCTGTCGGAACCGGAAACTTTACTTCAGGAGTTCCAGACGTAGTTTACGATTTAATTCCTATTGAAATGGGAGCTTCTCAATCTTGTAGATACACAGTTCCAAAAGGTAAAATATTTGTTTTGCATAATATTAGCGTTACCCCAGGAAACGCTATTGTAGACTTCGTCGTGGAAGTTTGCAAAACAAAATATGGCGCAACTTCTGTTTACTATCAAGGTTCTGATTTTGACGGTAATATAAACTTTACTCAAGGAGAAACTTTTAGCTTAAGAATAAAGCTAGCAAGCGTAGAAGACTTAGTGTATGTAATTGCAAAAGGTGAACTTAAAAGCTTGTAATGACACGTAAGGAAATCGCATACAATATCTTAAACACCCTTAGGGGAGGTAGATCAACTAATAACGATCACATTTCTTTACGTCAAGTAGAGTTCAACGTGGATTATTACAGGGCCATGCTGATACGCAGGGACTTTCAAAGAAACGGAATAGTCACTAGGCATTTTGAGCAAGATTTAGGATGCATAGAGCTTACTAGCGTAAACGCTTCAAAGTGTTGCAATTTACCTCTTGACTGTGTCGTATCAAGAACGGTCGTTAAGCTTCCAAGAATGATTAGATTCAATCAGTCTGAGGCAATAACAGTTCAGGACATCGGTGGGCTAAATACAATACCGGTAATTGATAACGTTGCTATTCAATTCTTGCCTTTTGATCGATTCACAAAGAACGAGACAAAGGCGTATATGATTGAAGATTACTTGTACGTGCACAATCCTAAAGGAATGGACACAATCAATGTAAGAGGTATACTAGAGCAACCAATGGAGGCCGCTAAATTTGATTGTGACGGAAGCGATTGTTTTGACGAGGATAGTGATTACCCTATCTCTGCAGACTTAGTCCCTGTCATTACAGACAACCTTCTTAAAGGGTCGTTCATGATGATTGCTCAGACAAGGTCAGACACAGAGAATGACAATATTGAAGACTCTCATGTAGAAACAGCCCCTCAAAATGCCAAGAGGTAGGAAAGAAATGTATCAGCTGTTCTGTAAAGAGAACGGTGAGCACGTAATCACTTACAATGTTTTTGTCGAGCTAATTTGCAAGTTTAACAAAAACGTGACTCAACTCTTGTTAGAAGGGAAAGTGTTTAACATGAAACACAACATGTCTACTTTGAGTGTTGTAAGAAATAAAAGAGATCCAGCAAATCTAAAAGTAAATTGGAAGACAACGCTAGAACTTAAAGCTGAATTGTTAGCTGAAGGAAAAAAGCTATACGATCACGAAACAGGGGAGGGGCATAAGTACTTTGTATACTACACTTCTGAATACTACTTAAGATTTAGGTGGGTTAAAGAGCAGTGCAAAGTATCAAACAAGTTCGTTTATAGATTTGATGCAGCAAGAGGCGCAAAAGGAAATAGTCCGGTAGAGCGCTTAACAGCTATTATAAATAAAGACGATCTTGCGTACTTGGATTACAAACCCTTAATGAGTTCAAAAAATGGCAATCTATAAACATGTATCAAGCAAAGAAATCATTCGAAAGGTGTTTAGAGACCTTAAGCCGGCCACGGCCGATTGGCTTCATGATGGCATAGAATGGATTGGTGAAGCGCTAGAACACATAGGGGCTTCGTCTCAATTATGCATGAAAAAATGCGTGATTGACATTGAAAATTACACAGGAAAATTACCAGGTGATTTATACTTCATAAACCAAGTTGCTATAAACACGTGCGTAAGCCCAGCCACCGTAAGCAGGATGAACAAAATTTCATCTCAGATATCTGCTCTTAACAGCAACCTTCATCTTTATTACACCGAGCTAAACAAAGACGTTACTCTTTCAGCAAACGGGACTTACAACTCTACCTTAACCCCAGAAGACTTAGAGGCCTTTGACAGTCAGGATCAGTCAAACAGGCTTCAGCTCAGAGAGCTTAACTCTTCTATGGCGATACTACAAAGCAGTTATTTTAATCAAAACGGAAACTGCCTGTCTCCTTTACAATATGGAACAGACACATTTCATAGCTCACTTCATTGCGAAGATTGCGTGAATGAATTCGCTAAATCAGAAGAAACTTACATCGTGAATTGCGGAGCAATCAAGACTTCTTTTGTGACCGGTCAGATATGCATTAGCTACATGGCCTTTCCTGTTGATGAGAATTGCTGGCCAATGGTTCCGGATGATATTTCTTACAGAGAAGCGATGATGTGGTACATCGTAAAGAAACTTAAGCTTGGAGGCTATAAACTAGCCAATGAAAAAATCAGTTATGAGTACGCAGAAAACGAGTGGAGAAACTACTGCACGCAAGCTAGAAACGCAGCAAACTATCCCGACATAGATAGATACCAATCTTTCATGGACCAGTGGGTAAGACTAGTTCCAAACATGAATTCACATTCAACATTCTTCAAGGACTTAAACACTAGAGAGCAATTCACCCCTGACAACATTTAAGATGGCAAAAGGAGTTTTAAGATATGTGCGAGGGATGTTTAAGGACACATCTCATAATGATCAACCTCAGGACGCGGTTCGTTTTGCAAAAAACGCAGTGACCCAGAGGACTTCTGGCGCCTACACAAATGAAGCGGGAACTAAAGCGTTGGCTAGGTTATTGCCAGGGTCTGTCATCATAGGAGCGATAGCTATTGAAAATGAAAGCGTAGTACTGTTTTCTAAATACGGAAACAGATCAACCGTGTCTATCTTTTCTAACGGGCAGATAAACGTTATTTTAAATCTAGTTGTTCTTCCAATTCCTGACACAAATCTAAACCTTCAAGTAACTCACGGTATTGAAGGTGTTTTTAGATTACAGTCAGACGGAGACATGGTCATTTACTGGACGGATAATTTGAATCCTCCAAGAACATTAAATCTTACTCGTCAAAAAAGATCTTCAGAAGTAAAGCTTTATGGAATCGATCCAATTGACAGCTCGGACAGAAAATTTATTGATAGGCTGAACTTGTTTCCACACACTGGACCTATTCCTAAAGCAGACTTCAAAGGTGTCTTTATGGGAGGAGGCTTGATGACAGGAGTTTATTATCTATGTCTGGGGTATACAGATCTCGACAATACAACTACTCCGTTTTCAACAGTGGCCAATCCAGTGCCTATTGTAGACGCTCCAGAACACGTAGTACCTATTGAAAGCTACGATGGATCAAAGCCAAACGTGTTGTCTGGAAAGTCCATTAAATGGGAAGTAAGCAACATCAATACAGACATGGAGTACTTGTCTGTTGGTATAATCATAATCAAAGGAGGCGAAGAAACTGCTTTGAGGCTTAACGATATCAATATTAGCGGAAGAAGCAGCTTCAGCATTAGCTTTGAAAATGAGTCTGCAGGGAGATTGGCTTCTGTTGATGAGCTGGTAATTGATCCACCACATTACGAAACAGCCAAAACGATAGCTCAGCTTGACAACACGCTTTACGTTGGAAATTTAAGCGGTTCCCTTGACTTAGGATATCAGTGCTACGCAAACAACATTAAATCTTGCGCAGCAATTAAACCTCTAAATCCATTTGATCCTTGGGTTATGAATAACGATTTCTTAGAAAAGAAAAAGGGAGGAACTGACGTAATTGAAAACGGGTACAGAGACCCTTTGAATATAGTTAATTACAAAGGATACACGCGTAATGAAATTTACGCTTTCTACATAGGATTCGTTCTTAATAATGGGAGGATGTCTTACGCTTATCACATACCTGGAAGAGAACCTTTAGAAAATATTAATACAGAGGATTTAACTGAAGACGTAAGGGACCACGATGGAGCTTCGTTTCCAACTGGAGTTAATGAAAATCAATTGCAAAACAGCGCAAACAATAGGGCTTGGGACGTAATTGGAAAAGCTGGTAAAAATCAATCTATGTTTTTCCACTGGTATGATTTTTCAATGTTAACTCCTACTGGAATGAACTA
>Ga0222653_1000338_pt1 | contig 28912 bp, 23 predicted proteins | sample AntAcemetagen419_FD_179856 | JGI IMG/M metagenome (GOLD analysis project Ga0222653, IMG submission 179856) | Saline water microbial communities from Ace Lake, Antarctica - #419 | ecosystem: Environmental > Aquatic > Non-marine Saline and Alkaline > Saline | place: Antarctica: Ace Lake...
ATATACTCGCTTATCGCATCACAGAAAATTTACAAATTAGTGAGGAGCCAATGGTGATAGGCATCGCAGACAGAGAGGCCCTCATTTCTGAAAATGGTTTCTTGATTTTCAAAAGTGACGACAACAAGAAAGTAGCTCTCTTTATTCCCGAAGAGAAAAACCCTACTCGAAACGAAAAATTTGCCTTGCGCTATTTCGATTCTGAGCTAAATTTATTGGAAACCAAAAAAATTGAAATCCCCTATCCTGCTGCGAAGGTGCTTCTAAAAGATGCCGTGCTTACTCCAACAGGTGTATTTCACGGGATTATCTCTCTGCGCAAAGAATCAGGAGTTCGGGCATTGCCCGACTCATACGCTTTGCTGAGCTACAATCCTGCTGAGGAGGGAGTGAAAGAAAAATCTCTTGCATTGGGCAACAAGTGGTTCTATGACTTAAAACTCACGTTAACCCCCGACACAAATCTGTGGCTAGCTGGGTACTATAGCAATATGGTGGAGCCTTCGATGGTGGGGACATTCTCAGTCGTTATTGATTCGAATACGGGTGAACTTCTAAACACCGGTCTCTCCCCTTTTCAACGCGACTTCAGACTCATGTTTCGTCAAGAAATCAAAAATAACGAGGATGATCTAGGTCTATTCAAGCTCGACAAGGTTTTTCTGAAAAACAATGGATCGCTCTCCATGATAAGTGAGAAAAGATACACCCGCGAATCCACCATTTATAACCCTGCCTCGAGAATGTATACCGTCATTCAAATTCACAACCACGAGGAACTGTTGATCTCCACGATCAAACCAAGCTCAAAAATTACCGAGAATATCCTGCTCCCAAAATACCAGTCGTCTTCACAGGAATTTGGACGTTATACCTCTTATGTAAGCACCCAATGGGGAGACAAGCTGCTGTTCTTTTACAACGACCATCTGCGCAATGAAACCCTCTCTCCAATCGAATACAACGATTACCGCTCAGTGAATAATGAAAACAACATAATCATAACGTACTGCATATTGAGCGATGGATCGATGGCAAAAAAATCCATTGATCCCAATACCATAGGTGATTATTACCTAGATGCCGAGCAGCAGTACCGAACTTCAAAGAGCCAAATACTAACAACCTACAAAGGGTATAAGACGAGGTACCTAAAAGTACTAACACCTTAACAGCATAGAGTGAGTTTGAATTGTGATATTTGCCCGACCAAATGACAGGGGTTAAAGAAATAAAAGCTCCCATTTCAGCTGAAATGGATGAATTTGAACATCGCTTTCGTGCGTCGATGAGAAGCAACACTCCGCTGCTCGACAAAATAACGCACTACATCGTAAAGCGAAAAGGGAAGCAAATGCGCCCCATGTTCGTCTTCCTGTCGGCAAAGATGTGCGGCGGTATCAACGACAGCACTTACGTAGCCGCTTCTCTTATAGAATTGCTCCACACGGCTACACTGGTTCACGACGATGTAGTAGATGATGCCAACCTCCGTCGTGGCTTCTTTTCCATAAACGCCCTCTGGAAAAACAAGATAGCCGTCTTGGTAGGAGACTTCCTCCTTTCTCGCGGACTACTAATGAGTGTGGAGGAAGGAGAGTTCGAACTCCTCAAGATAGTGAGCAATGCAGTGAAGGAAATGTCAGAAGGCGAGCTCATGCAAATGGAGAAAGCCCGAAAACTGGACATCACCGAAGAGGTCTACTTTGAAATCATCCGTCAAAAAACGGCTTCGCTGATTGCTGCTTGCTGTCAAAGCGGAGCACACTCATCCAAAACTGATTTAGAATCGCAGGAAAGAATGCGCCTTTTCGGCGAAAAAACAGGAATAGCCTTTCAAATAAAAGATGACCTTTTTGACTACGATGTCAATGGGAAAATAGGCAAGCCCACTGGGATCGATATCAAGGAAAAGAAAATGACGCTGCCATTGATTTACGCATTGTCGAAAGCCGAAAGACGAGACCGAAAATGGCTAATCAACTCGGTGAAAAACCACCACGAAGACAAGACCCGTGTGGGAAAAGTAATCGACTATGTGATGGCATCGGGAGGCATAGAATACGCCCATGATAAAATGCTCGTCTACCGAGATGAGGCTTTGAAAATTCTTCATACTTTTGAAGAAGGCGAGGCCAGAAATTCTTTAGAAGCCCTCGTCAATTACACGATCGAACGCAAAAAGTAAACTTTTCTCATCTATGACAATTCGCGTTTTCATTCTAATCGCGCTGGTCTTCTGCGCTTGCGACTCGGCAACCGAACAGATTGGAGATGAAAAGAATGCAGCTCAAAACCTGAGCACAAAAGAAATAGTAGACGTAGTGGAGTACCATTCCAATGGTGCTGTAAAATTGCAAGGCAAGAGCCAGGGCGGAAAAAGAATAGGAAAGTGGGAGTCCTTTTACCCGACGGGATACCGCTGGAGTGAAGCCAACTACCGAAACGGATACCGCGAAGGGGATGCAATAACGTATTATTCCAATGGTATGATGCGCTATCAAGGCCGCTACTACAATGATGAACAAACGGGTGTTTGGTCATTTTACGACAAGAATGGAATGTTGATCCAGAAAACTGACATGGACGAGCCACAGGATAAAAACAATTTCAAAACTGATTCTTCAGGACTGCGTTGATCGATAGAAACACCATAGACAAGATTTTTGAGGCGGCTCGCATTGAAGAAGTGGTCGAAGACTTCGTGCAGCTCAAAAAGGCAGGTTCAAACCTCAAAGGCTTAAGTCCATGGTCTGACGAGAAAACACCTTCGTTTTTCGTTTCTCCAGCTAAGGGAATTTTTAAAGATTTCAGTTCGGGAAAGGGCGGTAATGCCGTCACCTTCCTGATGGAATTGGAGCACATGACCTACCCAGAGGCATTGCGCTATATTGCCGAAAAGTACTCCATCGAGGTGGAAGAAACGGCGATGGATGCGAAAGAGAAGGAAGATCAAAGCCTTCGCGAAAGCTTGGTTTTGGTCAATAAATTCGCTCTAGAATCTTTTGAGCAAAACCTGTGGGAAAACGACGAGGGAAAATCCATCGGCCTGAGCTACTACCGCGAAAGGGGCTTTTCTGACAAGACCATTCGGAAGTTTGCACTGGGATATGCTTTAGAAAAGAATAACGCCCTTTTGAAAAAGGCTCTCGAGGCTGGTCATAAGGAGGAGCACCTTGTAAACCTAGGCCTTACCAAAGAGGGGAATTACGGGAAGTATGACTTCTTCAGAGGTCGGGTTATATTCCCTATTCGCAATGTCAGCGGTCGCTGTATCGCCTTTGCCGGAAGGACGCTAAAAAGCGACAATAAGGTAAAGTACATCAACTCTCCCGAGAGTGAACTCTACGACAAGAGTAAAACCTTGTACGGCCTTTACGAAGGAAAGCAGAGCATTATCAAGGAAGACAAGTGCTTCCTTGTTGAAGGATATACAGACGTTATCTCGCTCAACCAAGCTGGGGTTGAGTATGCGGTATCCTCCTCGGGCACTTCGCTCACATCAGAGCAGGCCAAGCTGATAAAGCGCTACACAAAAAACGTATCGGTACTCTACGACGGAGACAAGGCGGGTATCAACGCTGCACTTCGCGGAATCGACTTACTCCTGAAAGAAGGACTCCAAGTCAAAGTTTTGCTTTTTCCAGAAGGCCACGATCCCGATTCCTTTGCCCGATCAGTGTCTCAAACCGAGCTAGAGGAATACCTGAATACTGGCGCGAAAGACTTCACGGACTTCATGATCGAAGTGCTAATGGATGGTCATACCGATGATCCCATTAAAAGAGCCGAGGCTACCAGGCGTATCGTTGAGAGCTTATCGCTAATCACCGATCAGATAACACGTAGCATCTACGTGCAGCGGTGCAGCAAAAAACTGGACCTTCCTGAAAAGGTGCTTCTCAATGAGCTGAACAAGTTTTTGCGAAAGCGAACTTTCCGAAAGGCGGGGGTCGATCCTGAAGTTCTTCAAGACGACCTTCAAACCAAAGGGGATCAAGAAGGGGTTATACCCCTTGCAGACTCTACCATTTGGGAAAAGGAAATTACGCGCATCTTGATCAACTATGGATCGCAGGAGATTGAGGTGGATATTCAATCTGAAGAAGGTGAGGATGAAAAGGTTAAAGTACAAGTAGCGGAGTACATCCTTCACGATCTGCTTACAGATGAAATTTCATTTAAGTCAGAAATGTACACGAGTATCATCGAGCGCTTTCGCACTCATTTCGATGAGGAAGGGAGTTTTCCAAGTACCGAGAAATTGGTGAGAAGCGCTGACCTGAGTGAAGCCATCGCCGCAATGATTTCCAGCCCTTACGAGCTCAGCGAAAATTGGGCGGAAAAACACCGTATATATACTGACACAGAAGAAGTAGATTTACGTCGAACCGTCTTCGATCCACTGATGCGCTTAAAGTTGAGCAAGATCAAAACTTTAATACACGAAGTAGATGAAGCTATTAAGAATGCGGAGAGCGAAGAAGAACTAAATTTACACCTGCAAGAGAAAATCAAGCTTGGTCACATGAAGGTGCAGTTGAGCGATTTTTTCGGTAGTACGATTATATAAAAGTATGAGCGATTTTTTTGGGTACAGCTTTTATGAGTCAGAACTGATACATGTCACGGTAGGGAATATTCTGTCGCTGATCCTCATTATTGGTCTCACCCGTCTCACACTTCGATTCTACAGAATCTTCGTCCACAAGAAAATTCGGGCTCTTGACGTATTTGACAAAGAGAGGGAAGCTCTTTTTATAAAGTCGGGGAAAAACATCATCCTTCTAATCGGAGTCGTCGCATCTGTCGTCAGCTTGGGGTTAATGCAGCTTTTGGGAGCGATTTTCGATTACAAGATTATTACTACCGACAAAGTGACTGTTACGGTTGGGAAGGTCTTAATTCTCGTCATTATTCTCATCGTTACCCGAATACTGGCTAGGCTCATTCGGATTATTCTCAAAAAGAATTTCTCGCGCAAGACGTGGGTAGACGAAGGCAAGGAATACACCGTATTCAAGCTTACCAAGTATGGCCTTTATGGTTTTGCCGCACTCTTGGGTCTTACGAGCATCGGTATCGACATGAAGTTGATCTTGGCAGGAGCTGGTGCACTCTTGGTGGGTATTGGTTTCGGGTTGCAGTATTTATTCTACGACCTCATCTCTGGCTTGATCATTCTTTTTGAAGGCCCCATTAAAGTTGGAGATGTGATAGAGGTAGATGGATTGGTAGCTAGAGTGAAGCAAATTGATATTCGGACTTCAAAAGTGCTGACCCGAAACGGGAAGTATATCATCATTCCCAATTCAAAATTGATCGGAGAAAAAGTGGTGAACTGGAGTCACGGCTCAGAACTGACCCGATTTAATGTAGAGGTAGGAGTAAAATACGGGAGTGATACGACACTGGTTAAAGACGTCCTTTACAATTGTGCTCTTCGTCATCCCGACGTGAGTAAAAACAGAGAAATCATCGTTCGCTTTGATAATTTTGGAGATAGCGCTCTGATCTTTACCGTTTTCTTTTGGGCAAAAAAGACGTGGGTGGTGGAAACCTTACAAAGTGAAATCCGCTTTGACATTGACAGGGAATTCAGGAAACACAAGATTCAAATTCCTTTTCCTCAAAGGGATCTTCACCTTATTACTACTTCAGATAACAATCCATTCAAGACTTAATGTCCTTCGCGACAAGCTGAAGCGTTCTTCGGTTTTTCCATACGTTCTCTTCGATGCTGTATGCCAGCTCAAAGGCGCCGCCTGAAGCCAAGTGATCAAATTTTTCGGCGAAGCCAAATGCGATTACGGGAAGTTCTCGCTCGTCTTTTCCATCTTGATGAACGGTAAATTTGAGGTGCTTCCCTCCCAAGACTTTAAGATTTCGAGCGCGGCAATGAGCTGTCGCAAAAACGGGGGGTAAATTTTCTGGACCAAAGGGCCTGAACCTATTTAGCTGAGTATAAAAGTCCTGGTAATCCTCGTTGTGCCAATCTTCGAAGTTTACCTCCAAAGCAATTTCAATCGATGGATACTTTCGTTCGGAGCCGAGCACTTTTTTGGCGTAAGCCTCAAAGTCTGACTTAAACCGATCAAGGTTCTCTTTCTTAAGAGTGAGTCCAGCCGCTGCGGCATGGCCCCCGTACTTTTCCAAATGCTCAGAACAAGCCGTGAGTGCCTCGTGAAGATTGAAACTCGGAGTACTGCGAGCGCTGCCACTTAGCCACCCATCATTTTCGGTAAGAACAATGGTAGGGCGATAACAGGTCTCCATGAGTCGCGATGCCACAATACCTACCAAACCTTTGTGCCAAGATTTTTTGGCTACAATGGTAGACGAATTCTCCAGCTTCTGGTCTTCTGAAAGCATCAACTCCAGTGCCTCCTCGGTTATTATAATGTCTCTCTCCTTTCGGGAAATATTGAGCTTCTCTATTTTCTCAGCGAGCTCACTTGCTTCTTCCTCGCTATGAGCGAGGAGCAGCTTTACGCCGATATCCGCGTGGTCCATTCTGCCAGCGGCATTGATGCGCGGTGCGATCTTGAAGACAATGTCGCTTACTTGCACTGCGCCACCATTGTGCCCAGCATTTCCGAGCAAAGCGGACACGCCGTATCCAGGGTTTCTCGAGATGACCTCAAGTCCTTTGGCAACAATTGCTCGATTCACTCCTCTTAGTGGAACAATATCACTGCAGGTAGCTATGGCCGCGAGTTCATAGAACCGATCGAAATCAAAGTCTGCTATTTCCAGTTTTTCAACCACTTCCTTTATAAGCGCAAGTGCCACACCGCATCCGCAGAGTATCTTCTCTTCGTATGGACAGTCCTTTTGCTTGTGATTTAAAATGGCAAAGGCTGGAGGCGCCTTTTCACCAGCTTCATGGTGGTCGCAAATGATGGTATCAATCCCCGATTCTTTGAGCCTTTCAACCTTATCTACCGCTCTAATACCGCAGTCGAGGGTGATGAAAAGATTTACCTTCTGGGTGATTGCATCATCAATACCCCTATCGCTCACGCCATATCCCTCTCCATATCGGTCGGGAATATAATGCCCAAAGTCTGCATCCAAATTTTCCAAGAAAAGACTCATCATCGCTACTGAGGTGGTGCCATCCACATCGTAATCTCCGTAGAGTCTAATTTTCTGGTTCTCTTGGAGAGCTACAATCAATCGATCTGCAGCCTTTTCTAGGTCCTTCATTTTGATTCCACCCTGAAGAGCACCAATGTCAGTAGAAAAATACGCACCTATCTCATCTCCTGTGTTCAAGCCTCTGGCTATTAGCAAGTCTGCTAAAACAGGATGCAGTCTGGGGAATTTTGTGTGGAGCGTTCTCACTCTTTCACGATTGGGAGCATTCAACCTATTCCAGGCAAACCTCTTGCTGTCCAATTCACTTTCTCTATTTATCAATCGATCCATTCTTGGTTTTCATCTTTCACAAATGTGGGCAGACAGGCAATCAGAAACAACTTTCCTTATATTTGAGCGTCTGAAGAATATACTTAATTTGCGGGAAATTACCGCATTTCAACCTTTACCTGATGAAAATTAGAATACTGAGACTCCTCTTTATCGCTGCTTCTGTGGCATTTGCATTAAGTTCTTGCAGAAATGAAGATAATAGAATTGAGCCTACCTGCTTCGACGAAGTGAAAAATCAAGGTGAGGTAGGCATCGATTGCGGTGGTCCTTGTCCCGATTGTTTGCCTACTTGCGACGATCGAGTACTTAACGGTACCGAGCAATTTATCGATTGTGGTGGCGAAGATTGCGTTCCGTGTGCAACTTGCGAAGACAATATTCAAAACGCTCACTGGAAATTTGACCCAAACCTAACTATGGCCGACTTTAATTCGGACGATAGCGTTGGAATGGCTGGAGGCGTGCTTTGGAAGTTGGTTCTGGAGCAAGGAGTTGACTGCGGTGTTCCTTGCGATACGTTCTGCGTAGCCACTTGCAATGACGGTATCCAAAACGGTGACGAACAGGGTGTAGACTGCGGAGGGACGAATTGCTCTACCACTTGCTTTCCACCCACTTGCGGAGATGGTCTTCAGAACGGGCAAGAAACGGGTATCGATTGTGGAGCTCCAGGTTGTCCTGATTGCCCCACGCCTACCTGTAACGATGGAATTCGAAACATTCACATTGAGTACATAGATCCTACACCCCAGAATCCTCAGGGATATATAGTAGTGGTGGAGACTGGGCCTGACTGCGACGCCGATTTCCAAACATCTTGTCCTGACTGTCCTATCCCAACTTGCTTCGATGGATTGCAAAACGGTAGTGAAACGGGTATTGACTGCGACGAAATTGATAACAACGGCTGCCCACCTTGTGATCCTATACCAGCCTGTGGTAATGGTTACCAAGACGGTGATGAAACAGGAGTAGACTGTGACGATGATCCTGCCACCGACTGCCCTCCTTGTGCCACTTGTGCTGATGGAATTCAAAACGGTCCTGAGTTCAATACGGACTGCGTTGACTATTTCATTCCGCAATACGACAATGGATCCTGTCCACAATGCATCTCCTGTCACGACCTTATGCAGAATGAAGAGTTGTTTGAGCTCGAGGTTGACTGCGGAGGCCCAACTTGTCAAACTTGTGTTCAATTCCTAATTGCAGACATCGACGGTTCTAGTTTTACCGATCAATTCTTCTTTAACCGATTGGTGGCACCGGGAAACTCGAATGACCCCGATACGCTTTTTGTACCCGATGCACTGACGATAGGACCCACTCAAGGCCTATTTCCAAACCCTGAAAATGCTTACCGAATTATACAAGGTATACAGCAGGTAGAAACGGCAAACGGTACTTTCCAAAGAATCCTTAAGGTTTATATTCCCGCTCCGAACAATGTAGAGGTTGGAGATGATCCTATAGAGGTAGTCGGTTTTGAATTGGGCCTTACCGAACCTCCAACAGTGGAACTTACAGAGGGTTTCTTGGACGGTCCATTTGCAGGTTCATCCACTTATCAATCAAGTGACGATGACTATGAAGATACCGATGTAGATCCAGAATTCAGCCTCTCTTACAAGTATGAAGTGAGTCCTCAAGGATATGCTTATCTCAAGGGTGAAATCACCTTCACAAGAGTGAAGCAGGCGTTCAATCCTTTAAACACTGGAAATATTCCTATCAGCAACATTACGTTCCAAATTCAATACAATTTTTACGAGTAAGGAACTCAGTAAAAGCAAAAATCTGAAGCCCGCTGAAAACAGCGGGCTTTTTTATTGGATGTCCGATTCTATACCAAAGGACTACCTGAATGCCATTCGGTTAAATTGAAATTCTGAAATCACCATCTATCCTTCAGAGATACAACAAGAAGTTTTAATTCTCATATCTTCGATTTCCTCGAATATGCTTATCATTATAGCTCCAAGTGGAGTTCTGAGACCACTAAAACGAGGCGGATCCGAAAAGCCATATGAGTAGGAGAAAAATATAATCTATGAAACACTTAAAAAGTTTGTTTTTTGCCTTCGCGGGCGTCCTTTTGCTTAGCAGTTGTTTTACTTATTCAGTATCAATAGGTAGCGGTGCTCAGGGAAGTGAGAAAACTACATCTTGGAATCACTACCTGATTGCAGGCCTAGCTCCCGTTGGAGTGTCTGATCCTGCAGAAATGGCTGGTGGTGCTGAGAATTACAACGTTCAAATCCAGCGTTCTTTCATAAATGGATTGGTTGGTGGTCTTACTTTTGGGATTTATACCCCAACCACCACAACGGTAACCAAGTAATTTCAATCTGATTCCTTTGTAACTGTGAAAACATGAAAAAAATCGGGTTTGGTTTATCAATCACAATTCTCATCCTCGCGGTGATCTCGCTTATCAACGTAGCATTAATAACCAGAGAAGGCATAACTACTTATGGTTACGGATACACAGTAGGGCTGTCCATTCTATTCTTTATTGGATTGGCAGGGACGATCATTCTTGGTAAGAAGATTTTTAAAACAATAGATTAAGGAATCAAGATTAATTTCAAGGAACACTAAAGAAATGTGGAGCTCTGAAACCACCAAAAACGAGGCGAAACCGAAAAGCCATACGATTAGGGAAAAACTATAGTTTAATGAAACATTTAAAGAGTTTATTCTTCGCCTTTGCTGGCATTTTATTGCTCAGCTCTTGTTATACATACACCATCGTAGTAGGAACTGGAGCCCAAGGCAGCCAAGAAGTTACTGCTTGGAATCATTACCTAATAGGAGGCCTAGCTCCAGTTTCAGTTTCTGATGCTGCAGAACTTGCTGGTGATGCCACAAACTACACAATAGAATACAAGCATTCTTTTGTCAACGGGCTTATTGCAGGTATCACATTTGGCCTCTACACACCCACCATGACAACGGTTACGAAGTAATCACATTCGGCTCTTTCGAGAGCTCTGTCGTTACTAAGTTTTTTTCAGCTTAGCTGAAAAATTAACAAAATAAAAAAGGCTGTGTCCAAATGGGACACCGCCTTTTTTCATGCTGTAGGAGAAGGATTCGAACCTCCATGGAGCAGTTAGTCAGCCTAAGACCGATTTATTCTTTACCTCCACCCTCGAGACAGGAGGGCATGTCTGCCGGTTTCATCACCCTACAAGGATTAGGACTAATTTAGAGTTTATACCTTTTCATTGCTATATTCGCTACATAATGAATGTATTTTTACATAATCCCTATTTCATCACCTATTCATTTCGAATACTACATTTAGATAATAAATAGCAATAGATGAATTATCAGATCGATAACCTCGACCGTCAGATTTTAGAAATATTAAGTGCAAACGCCCGCACTCCCTATACTGAAATCGCCGAAAAACTCATTGTCTCAGCAGGAACCATCCATGTTCGCATGAAAAAAATGGAAGCGGCAGGAGTCGTAAAAGGAACTGAGATTGTCGTTGACTCGGCGAAGCTAGGTTTCGATCTTACTGCGTTTATAGGAGTTTTCATGGACAAAGGGGCCGTTTACCAAGATGTAATAAAGCAGCTCAACGCCTTTGAAGAAATAGTTGAAGCATTCTACACCACAGGAGGCTACAGCATATTTCTAAAGGTGGTTTGCCGAAATACTGAAAATCTAAGGGAAGTCTTGAATGAAAGAATTCAAAAGGTAGATGGCATTCAACGCACCGAGACGATGATTTCGCTGGAGCAAAGCATCAGGCGAAAGGCGCCTCTTTCAAAGAAAGACTAATTAACTTTATCCCAATGAAAGTAGAGGCAGCCATAGATGAACTGAGGAAATTAGAGGCAGAAGGAAAGAAGCTATTTCTCACCTCGTCGTTTCAAACGCACTCCATTCCCTTATTGCACATCATCAGCAGAAGCGAGGTTCCCATTCCCGTGTACTGCCTTAACACTGGGTTTCTCTTCCCAGAGACTTTGGCATTTCGCGATGAGGTAGCCAATAAGCTAAACTTAGATCTGAGAACCATCTCTTCTTCCACTCCCAAACATCAGCAAAAAGATGCTAACGGGAATTTCTTTTTCACGTCTAATCCTGACTACTGCTGCCATTTGAATAAAGTAGAGCCCACCGAACGATTGCTTCACGAATATGACATTTGGGTAAACGGTGTGCGGGCCGATCAAAATTTGAATCGCCGCAATATGAGCACTTACCAAGCTGCCAAGTTCGGAACAGAACGATTTCACCCTATGCTGGACTGGTCGGGGAAAGACGTTTTTGAATACATCAAAGAGCATGATTTGCCCAGACATCCGCTTGACGCAAAAGGCTACCAGAGCATCGGTTGCATTCCGTGTACTCGGAAAACAGATTTGGATGATCCTCGCGCCGCCAGATGGTTTGGCTTGAGTAAAACTGAGTGTGGTCTTCACACTGAATTGACAGAAAAAAGTTAAATGAGAATATTGATCACAGGAGGTGCTGGATACCTCGGCACCGAAATCAGCTTACGCTTGATGAACCACGAAGAGGTGGAGTCGATCCGTATCTACGACAACCTAAGTCGAAAGAATTACAATATTTTCTTAGGCCCCGAGAAGCTAAACGAGAAGACGAGTTTTGTCGAAGCAGATATTCTCGATTCCTATACGTTGAAGAAGGAGATTGCCAAAGCCGATTTGGTCATTCATTTAGCGGCGAAGGTGAGTACTCCTTTTGCCGACATCAGCCCCCACCTTTTCGATCAGGTAAACCATTGGGGAACGGCCGAGCTCTCTTACGCTTTGGAAGAATCCAAATGTGACAAGGTGATCTACCTGAGCAGTGCCAGCGTCTATGGTTCGGGAGAAGAATCAGCTACTCCAGAATCAACTCCAAATCCCAAGACCTTCTACGGAATATCAAAGCTAAAAGGGGAAGAACACATCAGCAGGTTAGCTGGCAAAAAGGAAGTATCTATTGTTCGCTGTGCCAATGTTTACGGCTACTCCAAAAGTATGCGTTTCGATTCGGTGATCAATCGTTTTGTATTTCAAGCCAAAAATTTCAGTCGAGTAACCATCAACGGTTCGGGGGAGCAATTACGCGCTTTTGTTCACATTCAGAGAGTGGCCGACTTCATTGAAAAGCTCAGCTTCGCAAAAAACAAAAAGAAGATTTACAACCTGGTAGACCGAAATCTTTCGATCAACGATGTAGCCTATACCCTCAAGGACATCATGCCCGAAATGGAGATGCTTTATGTCGACCAACAACTAAAGTTGAGAGAGATTAGAGTAGATGACGATGCCAATGTAAAGGCCATGATCGGGGCTCCAAAAACAGCGTTTCAGAAGGAGTTAGAGGATTTTTTGGAAATGATGGCCTAAGCAGCTACCACATCACCGCCAGCTTCCCGATCGTTCCCCGATTCTCCAGCGCTTTGTGGGCTTCCGCCAATTGATCGACAGAATATGTGCCATGAACAACCGGTTTCAAAACTCCCTGCTCCGCAAGTGCCACAGTTTCCTGCATACACTTCGCCACAACCTGAGGCTTGTAATCTCCCAGTTTCAGAATATTAATCCCAATCACTGATTTCGACCGCATGATTAAGGTAAGTGGCGAAAACAAGCCCGTTTGCCAGAGCAACTTCAGTCCTGATATAATCCCTTTGGAGCCTCCAACCCTCGAAGCAGCGCCAAAAATCACAAACTTCCCTCCTGCTCCCAAAAGCTTCAAATCTTTCTTGGTGCTCTTTCCCGCAAGGGAATTGAAGGTGGCATCGAGCCTTTCGTTTTTGAGAATTTTCTTGATTGCCTCTGAGTAGTCTTGCTCTTTGTAATTGATCGGGTGCTGGACGCCCATCTTCTTTAAGAAGTCCAATTTCTTTGCTTGACTTGCCGTAGCAAAAACTTCACAGCCCTTGGCCAAAGCCAATTGGCATAGCATTAGGCCCACACCTCCGGCTGCAGCATGAACGAGCACTCTATCGCCCTTGTACAGCTTCATGCTCTCTTCAAAACAGACATAAGCTGTGGTTCCTTGAGTTCCAAGTGCCAATGCTTTCGAAGCATCAAAATCATCTGAAATTTCGGCAAGAGCCCGATAATCACTAGCGGCATACTCGGCGTAACCGCCAAAACGGGTTAAGGCAACAACGCGTTTTCCAACATTCCCTTCGGGAACATCTTTACCCGTTTCTTCGATTCTGCCTACTACTTCGTAGCCAATGACACAGGGCGTTGGCGGCGTTTCGGGATACATCCCGCTGCGAGCCAGCACATCGGCGAAGTTTAACCCGAAGGCTTCCACCTTGATCAATACTTGCGTGTCTTGACAAACCGGTTTATCGGTTTCCCTAATTTCAAAAGCTTGTTCTGCTTTTCCGAATGATTTTAAGAATACTGCCTTCATAATTATTTAAAGTCTGTCTGATTAGTTTTGTATCTGAACTAGAGAGTTCATTAGCAAGGCGCATGTAGTTTTAAAAATCAAGGAGTTGACTTTTGTCAAAGACTGTTTTTAAAACAAGTGCAACGCAAATAATGGACTCTATAGACTGACATTACTACTTTCCGTGGACGACTAAGACGATCTCCCCTTTCGGCGGATGATCGGTGTATTTTGCAACCAATTCGCCCAAGCTTCCTCGGACGGTTTCCTCGTGAATTTTTGAAATCTCGCGCACCAAAGCCGCCTGGCGATCGTCACCAAAAAACTCAGCAAACTGAACCAATGTCTTGACAATACGGTGGGGCGATTCATAAAAGATCATGGTGCGGTCTTCTTCCGCCAAAGCGATCATTCGTTTGTTCCTTCCCTTTTTAGGAGGGAGAAAACCTTCAAAGCAAAATCGATCTGCAGGCAATCCCGAATTGATCAAAGCTGGAATTACCGCAGTGGCTCCTGGAAGCGTTTCCACGGTAATGCCATTTTCGGCGCAAGCCCTAACCAGCAAAAAGCCAGGATCGGAAACGCCAGGAGTACCCGCATCAGTAATCAAGGCCAACTCATCTCCTTTTTGGAGGCGAGCGATCACCCGTTCGAGCATCCGATGCTCATTGTGAGAGTGAAAGGGAATCATGGAGTTCTCAATCTGAAAATGCTTGAGCAACTTCCCTGAAGTACGGGTGTCTTCAGCGAGAATAGCCGCTACCGATTTGAGCACTTCCACAGATCGAAAAGTCATGTCGCCGAGATTGCCGACGGGGGTAGGAACCAGATAGAGTTTTGACAAGGCTAGAGGGTTTTGACGAATTCTGTGAGCAAGGTAAAAACTTCCTCGTAGTTGCTCCAATCCACCACCGCGGGAAGATCATATACATCGTGGTAAGCCGTAATATTTCCTTCAGTATAAATAAAGACGGCGGGAACTCCCTTTTCGGAAAACCAGTAATGATCGCTGTTGGCGGCTTTTCCGCGAAGTTTTATTTTGGGCACCAAATTTCGGTCTGTGTTAATGGCGGCCATTTTGGCCATGCGGTCTTGGTGCAAACGACCGTTTACAATGGTAATTCCTTTTTCAGCAGAACCCATCAAGTCGAGATTGATCAAAAACTTGACTTCCTCCAAATCAAATGTGGGATACTCCACGAAATAACGCGAGCCGATCAGTCCCGCTTCTTCGCCTGAAAAGAAAATAAAGTAGGTGTCATACTCAGGTTGGTTTTGAGAATAATGACTCGCCAAGTCCAGCAATGTCGCCGTTCCCGTGGCATTATCGCTCGCCCCAGCAAACAGCGCGTTTCCCATCTTTCCCAGATGGTCGTAATGTGCTGTAAAAACCAAAAGGCTATCTGATCTTTTTCCTTCGATTTTCGCAATGATATTTTCGGCCATGAACTCAATTTGAGTGGGCTGGGTCTTTAAGCTCAACTTCTCTGCATCTGCAGGAAAAGAGGAAGTGAGTACTTCAAAAATCGGGCTGGTAAGCGCCTGTTGACCGACCGACCAAGTCAATTTATCCTTTAGCAGAATTACTGGGCCTCTGCTCAATGCAGCTTTAACAAAATCATACTGAATCGTCACCTCATCTGGTGTATCAATTCCCTTGGTGTCGATAACGGGAATGCTCCCTTTGGGCAAAACAGGAACCGCAGTTGAAAGAAGAGTGGCCGAATCCAATCGCATGATTTTCCATTTGCCCTTGTGCGAATTTGATCGCGGATCAATGATAAAATCAACTCCCTCTTTCAGCTTTTGCTTCCCAATTTTTAAGGTCGATGGTTTGGGGAAAGTGTTCACAGCATAACCATAGGATTGAATCGCAGGCTCTAGCCCCATCTCCATCAGACGATTTTGCAAAAAATTAGAAGCTTTGCCCAAGCCGTCTTCTACGTAACCTCTTCCTGCAAACTCGGGCGATGTTAGCTTCTCCAAATCAGTCTTTACCTGATTGAGGTTCTGCCCATTTAATTGGATGACAAGAATGAATGAGATTAACGCGAAAAGCTTTTTCATAAAAACCTGCGTTGAGCCAAGTCGATCAACTCCTTTACCACGGGATCTTTGGGATTCCATGCATACTGCTCACTCAGCGTATTCTGAATGTACTCGTCGGCTTCTATATACGACCCAAAAGAGTTGAGCTTCTTGACCGAATTTTCGAATGCCCGGTGATCCTCATTAAAAAGCTGGCTGATAAAACGAAATTTCTGATTGATGCCGATCGAACCCACCAAATCTTCGATGGGTTTTTGCTGAAGTCTCTGCGCCAATGATTTCTCATCGCTTTTCTCATGAAACTTGTCGTTCAAGCTTTGCTCCATTTGCTTGATCTCTTCGATGGAGTCGATTAGCGAGATTTGGTTTGGAGTAACATCTGCACCTCCTATCGCAATCGCGGGGCCCGATATTTCCTCTATTGAATCAGGATGTATAGCAGACTCATCATCAAAAATAGCCTCATCAATCACTTCTTTTTCAGAAGCCACGGGAGGTGTTTGAGGCTCTTCTACTACCTCTAGAATCGGCTGTGCTTCTGGCTCTTCTACGACTTCTACTTGTCTCTCTTCGCGTATCAAATCCTCGTAGGACTTGTGCCGAATCACCACCAAGCGTTCGTAGAGATCTCGGCTAAGATCAGCCATCTCTATGACTTCTTCTGCGGCCAGTCGGCCGGCTTCCAATTTGGTCCCCAACTCGTCGAGTTGTTTAATGATATCCTGAATAGTCATGAAACGCTTATTCTTGTTCATAATTTAACGGTGAGTCAATCGCCCTCGTGTCTTCCATGGCTATTGATTAATGCTAAATTTGCTGAACGACAAAACTAAGGCATATTGCCTGAATGGTTGTGTTTACGATTATATGTTTTTAGAAGATACCGTCAGATCAAAAAAACCCGGAGGAGGCTGGATTGAAGCCATCTGCGGCTCAATGTTTTCTGGTAAAACAGAAGAATTGCTCCGTAGACTAAACCGAGCCAAAATCGCCAACCAGAGGATTGAGATTTTCAAGCCGCGCATCGACACTCGTTACGACGACAACGAAGTGGTGAGCCACAACCGAAATTCCATTCGCAGCACACCAGTAGATTCTTCTGAAAACATCTTACTGCTCGCGTCTGACGTGGATGTAATTGGAATTGACGAAGCTCAATTTTTCGACACCAATCTGCACAATGTGTGCAACGAATTAGCCAATCAAGGCATTCGCGTGATCGTAGCAGGATTGGACATGGACTTTCAAGGCAATCCGTTTGGGCCTATGCCCAATGTTTTGGCTGTAGCCGAATACGTGACCAAAGTACACGCCATCTGCGTGAAGACAGGAAAGCTAGCGAGTTACTCCCACAGAATAAGCGGAGGCATCGATACCATAGAACTGGGAGAGCTCGATCGCTACGAGCCATTGTGCCGTGAAGCTTATTTAAGAGCTAAGATTCAAGAAGAAACTTCTGCCAAAAAAATATGAGCAGGACCTCTTACAAACTCTCTGAAATAATTCAAATCATTGGAGCAAAAACCTCCATACATAGTGACGAATACATTCACGACCTACTAACCGACAGCCGCACCTATTCAGGAGGGAAGGGCTTTGTATTCTTTGCCATAAATACGGAGAGAAACAACGGTCACAAATACATCGGAGAACTGTACAGAAAAGGTGTGCGGATTTTCGTGGTTTCCAACCCGATCGACGAAAAGGAGTTTCCCGACGCGAATTTTCTCCGCGTTGAAAATACGCTTTCCGCACTGCAGACTCTAGCTTCTGCTCACCGCCAAAAGTTTAATTATCCCGTTCTGGGAATTACGGGTAGCAATGGGAAAACCATTATCAAAGAATGGCTTTTTCAAATACTGCAGCCCGACATATCCGTCGTGCGAAGTCCGCGGAGCTACAACTCACAAATCGGTGTTCCTCTCTCTCTTTGGCAAATGCGGGGCAACCACGATCTAGCGATCATCGAATGCGGCATTTCCCTAAAGGGGGAAATGACAAAGCTGGAACGAATCGTAAAGCCAACCATCGGTATCTTTATAAATATTGGTCCTGCTCACCAGGAGAATTTTCAGGATTACAGAGAAAAAGCATTGGAAAAAATGCAGCTCTTTCTGCATACTGAAGTGCTCATTTCTTGCGGGGATCACGATATTGTTCAAGACGTTATCTCAAAAGAATACCGAGGAAAAACTTTAACATGGGGACAAAACGAGGATTGTGATTTAGTGATTAAAGCCATTGACACAAACGCCGAAAAATCCACCATTCGCGGCAGCTATCAAGGCGAGATATTGAAGGTCACTATTCCATTTTCAGATAATGCCTCCATTGAGAATGCCTGTCATTGTTGGTTGTTTCTGCTCCACCAAGGACTCGATCAAAGTGAGATCATCGCCCGAATTTCTGCATTGCGTCCGATTGCAATGAGACTCGAAAAACGAGCGGGAATTAACAATTGTACCATCATCAACGATTCCTATAATTCTGATTTTGCCTCACTAGATATTGCTCTCAACTTTTTGAACATGCAATCTCAGGGCCAAGAGAAAGTCGTTATTCTTAGTGATATCCTACAAACGGGTGAGGAGTCTGAAATTCTTTACGGACGCGTTGCTGAAAATATGCGTCGGAAGAAAATAAAATTCTTCTATGGCATCGGCAATGAGATTAGCAACCAAAAGCATTTGTTTGAAGAGTTTGACGGCCACTTTTTTAAAGACACGGACGAATTTCTCCATGCCTTCAATCCGAATGAATTTATAGAGCTAAGCATCTTACTTAAAGGTGCTCGTACTTTTCGATTTGAGCGAATCGTGCATCGGTTGGAAGCCAAGACGCACGAAACCGTAATGGAAATCAACCTGAACAAGATGAACCACAATCTGGAGTACATCAGGTCTTTGCTCAAACCTTCTGTTCAGATTATGGCCATGGTGAAGGCTTTTGCCTACGGGAGTGGAAGCTCAGAAGTAGCCGCCGCATTGGAGTACTCTGGCGTCGATTACTTGGCAGTGGCCTATGCAGATGAAGGAATCGCATTGCGCGAATCGGGTATCAAAACTCCCATAATGGTGCTGAATCCTGTCTCTTCTGCATACGACTCTATGATAAGGTATGAGCTGGAGCCTCAGATCTACAGCTTTCTAACACTGGAAAAATTTAAGATAGCATTGTCTGTCCATTCAGAGCAGATGCCCTACCGTATTCACCTCAAGGTGGATACAGGTATGAATAGATTGGGATTTGATTTGACAGAAATTGATCGTTTGTCCGATGAGCTTCTCTCACTAAAAAATCAAATGACGGTGTATTCCGCTTTTTCACATTTGGCTAGCAGCGATGACGAAAAGTTTGATGAATTGACCAAAAGTCAAATTAGTCGGTTCAACGATGCATGCCAAAAATTGGAACAAAAAGGGATTACTGGGTTCATTCGCCATATTCTAAACTCGAACGGAATACTGCGTCACAAGGAGGCTCAAATGGACATGGTACGACTTGGATTGGGTCTGTACGGCCTTTCGGCAAACGAAAAATTCAGAAAAAGACTGCAGCCAATCGGCCGGTTAAAAACGGTTTTATCTCAAATCAGAGTCGCTCCTAAGGGTCAAGGTATTGGATACTCGCCCAAGCATATTCTCACCTCCGATAAAAGAATAGGAATTATAGCTATGGGTTATGCCGATGGTCTTCCGAGGACTCTCGGCAACGGCAATGGTCAAGTTTATATCCATGGTGAAGTTGCACCCTTCATCGGTAATATTTGTATGGACATGGCTATGGTCGATCTTTCTGACATCGAATGTGATGAAGGCGACGAGGTAGAGATTTTTGGCGAAAATAATTCGATCTACGATCTGGCTGATAACCTGAATACGATTCCGTATGAGGTTATAACCAACATTTCTCAAAGGGTAAAAAGAGTCTTTTTCAAGGAGTAGAACTCCAAGATTATGAACAAGAGCGGGAGTTTTGGAGTTCTTTAATCCCGACCTTTCGATGCAAGATTTTTTAAAACAAATCCACCACCTAATATGAGAATGAAAGCTTTATTCGTTACAGCCTGCATTACGGCCTTAATTTCACTGAACATGGAGGGTCAAATGGCCCGCGTAGAAGGAGAGTTATTAATTCAGCTAAACCAAGGAGTGACTCCCGAGCAATTGGCGGCTGAATATGCAAACATTCAATCAGGCAAACTGCTTTCGGGCCCAATGAACATTTACCGCTTTCAATTTGACGAAAGCCCCAACGCCGATGCTCTTTTAGCGGATATTCGCTCTAATCCCAAAGTGAGTCTAGCTCAGTTTAACCACTATGTGGAAAGGAGATGCGATGAAGTCAATGATCCTGATTATACAGCGCAGTGGCACCACAACAATACAGGGCAAAACGGAGGTACGGTAGATGCCGATATTGATACCGATTTGGCCTGGGGAATCACTACTGGCGGAACAACGGCAAACGGCGACGAGATCGTAGTTTGTGTAATCGAAGGTGGAAACCTCAATCATACTGACCTACAAGCCAACGCTTGGAAAAACCTCCAAGAAATTCCTAACAACGGAATTGATGATGATAACAACGGTTATGTTGACGATTATCTGGGATGGGATGTGAACACCAACTCTGACGGAGGGTTCGTTCTCCAAGGAGGCCACGGTACAAATGTAATGGGTATGATCGGAGCTACTGGAGGCAATGGTCTTGCGGTAATCGGAGCAAACTGGAATGTCAAAATCATGTCTGTTTCGGGAGAAAGCGTCGGCACTTCTCAGCAAAATGAGGCATCAGTGATTGCTGCCTACACCTATCCTTTAATAATGCGACAACGGTACAATCAAACCAATGGTGATTCAGGAGCCTTTGTTGTAGCGACCAATGCTTCTTGGGGAATTGATGGTGGTGACGCCGATGAAGTACCTCTCTGGAATAATACCTATGACAGCCTAGGGTTTTATGGAATTCTAAACTGTGGCGCTACAGCAAATAACAATGTGAATATTGATGCAGTTGGAGATATTCCAACTGCATTGCCAAGTGAGTACATGGTCAGTGTAACGGCTACCAACAGCAGTGATGTTCGGACTTTCTCTGGCTTTGGAGCTACAACTGTGGACCTCGGAGCACCTGGAGAAAATGTAGTAACCACGTCTGGGAACAATGGAATAACCTCTACCTCTGGAACGTCATTTGCTTCTCCGTTGACCGCAGGAGTGATTGCGCTCTTGTATTCTGCACCATGCGAAAGCTTTGCAGAATTCGTAAGAAACGACCCTCAAGGTGGAGCTGACTTGGTACGTCAAGCCTTATTTGACGGAGTCGATATCATACCAAACTTAGTAGGACAAACCGTAACAGGTGGAAGAATTAACACATTCAATAGCTTACTGGAAATCATGAATGCCTGCCTGGACGAAAACATATGTATTCCTCCTCTCGCTTTTACATCTGCATTGGAAAATGATACTGTTTATACCGTCTCTTGGACAAATATTTCAGGAAATGCTGCAACAGTTCGCTTTAAGCCACAAGACAGTGATGAGTGGATCGTAATTGAAGGTATTGAAGACACATCTCTGATACTCGACACGCTGAGTATCTGTACCACCTACGATTTTGAAATCGGCTCATCGTGCGAGGAAGGTGGCGAAGTATCGTATACGTCATGCCTTACCCTTTCTACATTGGGTTGCTGTGTGATTCCTGAAACTTTCGAGGCTGAAACTGAATTAGAAACTGAGGCCAACGTTTCATGGTCTACTGATTTTGGAATTGAGTCTTACAATCTTTACTACAGAGTCTTGGATTCTAATGAATGGATTCTAAACGGAAACTATGCAGGCGAAAATGATACCACAATAGATGGCCTAGAGTCATGCACAGAATATGAATTCCTTGTTTCACCAGCATGTGCCGAAGATCAAGAAGCAGGTATCATCAGTGACGCAAGAACCAAGGGTTGCGGCGCTTGCTTAGACAATGCCTATTGTCCAAACTTTGGAGAAGACAGCTCGGAAGAGTTCATCGAAGAAGTGATAATCGGGGAATACACTTTTGAAACTGGGAACAACGGCGGATATGCTCTTTTTGAAGACTTCGATATTATCCTTGGTCAAGGAGAAACGTATGAAGCTCTGCTTACTCCTGGTTTTCAGGGCCAACCCTTTCCTGAGTTTTTCAAAATATGGATCGATTTAGACCAAGACGGACAATTTTCGAATGACGAAGAATTACTGAGCTCTGATCAAGGATCGGATCAACCTGTTGAAGGTGAAATCACCATTCCAGAAGATGCATTACTTGGAGCTACCCGAATGAGAATCGCCATGAAATATGTTGGTGGATTCGGAATTCCCGACGATATTTCAACGTGTGAAACTTTTGTTTGGGGAGAAACGGAAGATTACTGCATGACCATTGCCGATGTCACTTCTGTGAATGAAAACAATGGGGTAGTTGCTTTCAGCGTTTATCCTAACCCTTCTGGGAATCAGTTCAACCTCGATTTCAACTTAACCCAATCCATTGGCGGAGAAAATGTAGTATTCCGAATTTTCGATGTTTCTGGTAAGGAAGTGAAAGCACTAAGAGTAAATGAAGGATTGCAACAGATCGATGTTGCAGAACTTGAGAACGGGATGTACATCTATAAACTGCAAACGGTCGATGGAAAAGACCTTCGCTCGGGAAAATGGGTTAAAACACTCTAGTGTTTGTCCAATATTAGTCGAGAGGCTAAACTAGAAAGTTCATTTGCAAGTCCTCAGACCAAGCTGCAGGCATGATAATGCACTTTCTGGACAGCTCTCTAACGAGCTTTGGCCTGTTTTGGCAAAGCAAATATCAGCGCTTCAAGGTTCTCCTTGAAGCGTTTTTTTGTGTAATACTCCCCTATATACTCTTGAGATTCTGCCCTAAAAGAAGCTAGAAAAGATCGATCCATAGCCTTCTCAAACAAAGCAGAGTTATCCATGTCGGAATAGATTATACCGTGCTTTCCGTTGCTTAGTAATTCGTCTGCAACAAGGGATTTGGGAGCAATGGGCAAAACGCCAGCCATTAGGGATCGCCTAGTAATTCCCGAAAAAGGTTCACTTTCAGGATCGATAAATAAAGCGTCTAAATGAGCGTACATATCCGCATCGTGGGGATCAAATGGCGTTGCCTTAATCACATCTTTGAATGCTTGCATTTCAGGTATCTCTGCAAAAAAATCTTCCAGCTTTGATCCTTGAAGATTCAGGCAAACATTAATCCCCTTATTCAACTTGAGTAACTGTAATAACTTTTGCCCCGTTCTCTGAATCAGGCTTTGGTCTTTAGGTACACTCCATCCTACAACGGTGCTTTCTGGGTCGCCAAATAAAATTGATTTTCTCAGGTTTCTCTCATCCTCCTCAAATTGGAATGGTTTTCTGGGGATGGGAAGAGGCAATACATGAACTTTATCGAGAGCGAGATTAGTCGCTGCTTTCACATTGTTGGCCGTTTGATTGATCGGTGTGATCCAAGCATCAATTTGGTTGAAACGAAACGTGTGTAGTAAATCGGATTTCATCTCGGACAAATGCCTCTCCTGTATAAAGACTAGCCTCAATCTTCCTTTCATTAGAAACTTGGCCGTAACCAAGAGGTTAGTCGAGCGGTGATCCCGAAAAATAACGGTTGAAATATCTTTGTCCTTTAAGAGCTGAGTGAACTTAAGAGAGGCATTAAAATCGTGACGACCTGCTATTCGACCTAGCTTAACATATTCTAAATGGGCTTGAGACGCAGCTGCCTTAGCCTTGCTTTTACTCATTCCGAAAAGTGTCACTCTATAATCTCCCTTATCAATAATCTTAGCCGCGGTAAGAATCTCTCGCTTAGACTCATCTAATTTCTTACCGTAAATCAGAATTCCGATTTTCTCCTTAATAATCACAGCATAAAGTTATAGAAACTAATCCTCTGCTGAAGCGGCAGAAAAGAGGCCAACAAAGAACGCGAAGAAAGTGACTCCTGCTTGAGTTTCCAGGGTGTCTTCAGACAAGAACGACACAAGAGCTACGATAGTAAAGAAGAGGTATAGACCATTGTTTTTCCATCTATAAATCAGAAACCCTAAAAAGGCAAGAAAATACACAAGTCCAAATACGCCGAATGTGACCAAAAAGGTGATGTACTGATTGTGAGCTCGGTGGCGAAATTTCGGCTCTATGAAAATGGGGTAATCGACGTAGGCATCTTTGAAAGACTGCTTCACATCTCCTGTACCTACTCCTGCAAAAAAGTTATCACGTGCTAAGGTGGATCCTATCTGCCAATACACAAAGCGCTGGTAGAACGAAGATCCTTGCATGGTTCCCTTAGTTAAATACAAGTGAGTTCCATGTAAAAATGTGTGCACCCTCAATTCCATCCCTGATTTCTCGGCATACGCCACTGCTGGAAATCCAGCTTCAATATTGGATACATCTCTATCGGAAAGACTCGCGACACCGAGTCTATCTTTTGCCAATCCTTTAGACGTAAGGTAGCGTATCAGCCTATCTAAAAGGGCATCACTTTTTGCAGGGTCATAGTCTATTCTAACTGAGCTCCGCTCGTTCCAAGCCCCCACCAATTCGAGTTTAGCAATATTGGCATAGAGGTAATTCCCATTCTCAATCTGCAGCGTATCATAATGGTAATATGCAGTGCCATCAAGGGTCTGTTTCATTAACGGAAGGGCATCTTCAGACAGCTCAAAATAGCTTGAGTAATAGCTCTTCCCCGCAAAAAATAAAACAACGGGCACTACAATAAGACTTGCCAAAACAGCAATTCTAACATTGATTCCTGACCGGATAAAAACCTGCCTTATCAAAAGAATTCCCAACCCTCCGGAAAGAACGGCTAGAGCAGTGAAAGTCTGAAGAAAGTAGAGGAAAATGCAGGCATTCAAAACCGAAATAACCGACAAAACCTTCCATTTGGTTTCCGCTTCACGAAAAAATGCAAGGCACCCTCCTATGAAAACGATAATCATCAAACTGAGTCTGATGTGCGATATATCTGGAGTCATACTTCTGGGGTCCATCTTAACCATTGGATCGGAGAAATAGAGGTAATATCCCACAAGGGTTGCTGCGAATATTCCAACGCCCAAAGCGACGAAAATTTTCTTTAGATCGTCTCTTGACAGTTTAATGGTTCCCAATGCCAAAGCCAGCACAACTAAGGGAAGCTTTATCCGCAGGTCCTTAACTGCGTACGTCCAATCAGAAGTATTGAATAGCCAGACAACATGAAGAAGAAAAAGTACGGCCATCCACGTAGCGGGATTATTGAGCGTCAATCGGCTTATCCCTTTTTTGACTCCAGGATCTATAAACCAAAAAATGAGCAGTAGGATGATTCCTATGCTCATTAAGAGATTCAAATTCGGCATGCCAATCGCCAAGAGGCAAATGACGTAAAGCCTATAGTTGTGAAGCTTGCCAGATTCTATTGCCAATTTATTGAGGCTTTAATATTTGGCTATATTTCTCGGTATTTGCAAGAATTGTCATAGCAGAATCGATCGCTGGATCTTCTGCCAAACTGTTTTCGATTCGACCTTTTTGGTAGTAATATCGAGATACAATCTCATTCTCAAGAATTGTTTCAATGTCCTCTCTAAATATTTCCAAGTCATTGTTCTTCTTAGAACTAATGGCTATTTCCATTTGCATAAAAGCCTCCTCGGTGATCCCGTAATACTTTTCATCCTTAGCTACGGTAACCAGTTTTTCAAATTCCTTCTCGGTATCGGTAGTATAGGAGTAGTTCTTGCCATCTAAGTATTTCACGAACTTACTGTAGTCTTCATCGCTCAACTTGAAGCGAGCTGCATCGGCGATGGTATCTCTATCATTCGCGTAATCGCTGGCGTATTTGAAGAAAAGATTCTCTGTAAGCAAGCTTATAACGACATGGGGGATTTCTCTATTTTCAACTTTAACATCTGGCTCTATTCCTCTGCCATCCATCACGGCTCTGCCACTCTTAGTAGCAAACTTTTTCAAAAGTGAATCGGGAACTTCCTCCACATCTCCGCCTTCTGTCTTGTTGGAGTAATCCAATTTTTGAATGCAGCGACCACTCGGGATGTAGTACTTGGCTACAGTCAGTTTCAACTTACTGTTGTATTGTAGATCTTTTGTTTGCTGAACAAGCCCTTTGCCGAAGGTGGTATTTCCAATCACCACACCACGATCGAGATCCTGAATGCTTCCCGATACAATTTCAGAGGCAGATGCGCTTCCTTGATCTACAAGAATGACCAAAGGCATTTCTAAATCCAGCGGCTCGTTAATAGCAATGTGGGTTCTATCCCATTCAGAAATCTTTCCTTTCGTGCGAACTACCTCTTGTCCTTTTGGCACAAAAAAGTTCACGATGTTAATGGCTTCTCGCAAAAGTCCACCGCCATTTCCGCGCAAGTCGAAAATCAGCTTTTCCATGCCGCGATCATCCCTTAGCTCAACGAACGCCTCACGCACTTCTTTACTCGCCGTTTGTGTAAAACTGTTGAGGCTTATGTAGCCGACTTTGTCATCGAGCATCCCGTAATAAGGCACGTCGGGTATCTTGATTTCTTCTCTGGTGATCGCCACATCGCTCACCGTGCCAAATCTCTCATAGGTTACTTTGAGATCGGTGCCCGATTGACCTTTCAGCAATGAGCTAATCTCGTCTTGATCTTTATCTGAAATGGTGATTCCGTCGATCTTAATGATCTTGTCACCCGCCCTCAATCCAGATTTCTGCGCGGGAGAATCCTCGTATGGTTCGGAGATGTACACGTCGCCGTCTACCGACCGAATCAAACTCCCTATACCTCCATATTGACCCGTAGTCATAAAACGGTAATCCTCAATATTGCTTTCGGTAATGTAGTTGGTGTAAGGGTCGAGAGATAAAAGCATGGCGTCAATACCCGTTTTCATCAAATCGCCTGGTTGGGTTTCATCGACGTAATAGATATTTAATTCTTTGTAGAGGGTCGCGAATATTTCCAGATTTTTAGAAACTTCAAAGAAATTGTCTCCAGGAGCTACTGCGCGTATCCCTAAAAATCCAACGACCAAAATGGCTGCAACTACAAATATTCTCTTTGCCTTAATCTTCATATAACAGTGAATTGAGGACTAAAATTAAAACAGAAATCTATCTGATTTCTTTGAATTGGCTTCAATTGGCAATTAAATCTTGTTAATCACTTTCGGTATTTCATTCGCCATTCGAATAAAAGACGAATGGAGTTGCGAATAGTTCGACCTTGGTTGCCCGCTATAAATAACGGCAATCAAGAGTCTTTTATTTGATTTGACAGCTTCATTTTCGATACCTTTTTTATTGAGCCGAATGACCTCACGCAACTGCCTCTTCAGTCGATTGCGATCCACGGCATTTTTCACCCGTCTTTTTGGGACCACAACTAGAAACTTTAAATGTGGCCACTCTTGAGAATCCTGCCATAAAAGCTTAAAACCCACTGATCCTGATCTAAGATTTCTACCCTGTTCAAAAAGAGCATCGATCTCATACTTGGAGCAAATTTTTTCAGCTTTTGGAAATTTAAAACTCATAAGTGGTCAATAATGAAAAAGGCAACCCAAAAGGTCGCCTTTTTCATTGATCTATATTCCTTGAGAGTTATTTCAATTTCTTAACATAATGCTCAATAGCCATTGACATAGACGGAAATCCAGGGGCTGGGGCATGCACATTTATTGTCAAGCCAGCATCTTTTACAGCCTCGGCAGTTGTCGTTCCAAAAGCAGCTATTCGGGTAGCATTCTGCTTGAAATCAGGGAAGTTTTTGAGCAAAGACTCAATTCCCGATGGGCTGAAAAACACAAGCATGTCATAATTTACATCTGCCAAATCTGACAAATCGCTGCAAACCGTTCTGTAAAAAACAGACTTGCTATACTTGATATTGAATTTGTCCAATAGGTCGGTAATGCTCCGCTTGTGGATGTCAGAGCAAGGAAGCAAGAACGTCTCATTCTTGTGCTTCTTGATTACTTCCATCAAGTCTTCGAATTTCTGTTTCCCGTGGAAAATCTTTCTCTTGCGGTACACTACATACTTCTGTAGGTAGAATGCAGTCGATTCTGACAAGCAAAAGTATTTCAATGAATCAGGCACGATCACCCTCGTTTCTTCGCACATTCTGAAGAAGTGGTCAACCGCATTTCGGCTGGTCAAGATGATAGCCGAATGTTCCATTATATTCACCCTTTGCTGACGAAACTCCTTTGCAGGAACGCCTTCAACGTGAATGAATGGCCTAAAATCAATTTGAATCTTGTACTTATCAGCCAGTTCGAAATAAGGCGATTTATCAGAGGCTGGTTTTGGTTGGGAAATCAGAATTGATTTGACTTTGTCCGTCATATACAGTTCAGTTTTAAGCTCGTTTCGTGCCTATGCAAAGCTCTTATTGAAGAGGCTCAGAAACAGTACAAAAGGCAAAATTTCGAGGGTGCAAAGATACAAAATTATATAGATTCGAGAAACGTTGTAAGAAAAGCTCATTGCCAAGCCCTGGACAGCTCTAAACACAAAAGAAACCCCAAATAGAAGAGCGGCCAATGGAAAAACCCATTCAAGCTTACCAACATTGACGGAAACTGATATTAGTGCTAATGGTAAATAGATAATCCCCAAAATTTTGCTGACCGAGAATACTTCGAATCGATATTCCCTGAGTAATCCCTTGTCTTGATAAACCCACCTCAAAACCCCCATAAAAAGAAATTTAAGGAGATAGAGTAGCAGCAGTCCAAAGAAGACGATGAGGTAGAGTGAGATCCCAATGCTCTCCTCGTCTACCACCCCATAAAAGTTAAAAGCGGCATAAACAATTAGCGATGCCATAACCACAAAATGAGCGAAAAGCACCAAGGAAGCTCGGTGAGAAAAAAGGAGTTCCTCGCGCATGACTTGCCTCAATATCTGAAGGCGAGCGGCTGTCTTGAATAAAAGACCAAAACGCTTTGAATACACCATACGAATATAGGCCAAG
>Ga0222653_1000350_pt1 | contig 28240 bp, 16 predicted proteins | sample AntAcemetagen419_FD_179856 | JGI IMG/M metagenome (GOLD analysis project Ga0222653, IMG submission 179856) | Saline water microbial communities from Ace Lake, Antarctica - #419 | ecosystem: Environmental > Aquatic > Non-marine Saline and Alkaline > Saline | place: Antarctica: Ace Lake...
TCCCCGGGCAAACCAAAACCCGGATCCAATAATTAACGCCAGACTGATCGCAAAAAACCAGGGCGAGATAAAGGTGGCAGCAACGGCCGTAATAATAATCAGCGGCACTACCAGTAAGGTACGTACTCCCAGATGCAGGAATGACATCAACACGATCATCGTTAATGCCCCGCCGATGAAAATATTATTCTTCACCAGATCGACAGAGGAATAGATATAATCGGTTTCGTCATAGACCTGAACTAATTGTAATCCACGTGGTTTGAGAATATTCTCATCGATATCTTTCACGGTTTCTTTCAAACCAGCCATGATATCCAGAACATTAGCTCCCGTTTCGCGTACGCAGTTCACGGCGATACTTGATTCACCAAACCGTCGCACAAGACCATCGGGCTTTTTGTATCCTAAACGTACTTCAGCAACATCCCTGACATAAACCGGGGCACCACCGCGAACCGCCAGCAACTGATTTTCCACTTCTTCCATGTTGCGAAACTGCCCCAGTGTCCGAACCACCCAGCGTCGCTTTCCTTCCCAGAAATCGCCAGCAGATGTATCTTTATTCTGGCCCCGCAGAACCGCACGCACATCGGCGATCGTTAACTGCCGCGCCGCTAATTGCTCTGAATCGACGACGACTTGCAGTTCATCTTCCAGACCGCCTAGCACATTGGACTGTGAAACTCCTGAAACGCGTTCAAATCGTGCTTCAATTTCATCCTCAGCAAATCGGCGTAATTTCGTGACTTCGATATCTTCTGCCGGTAAGATTCCCCCTCTCACCTCAGGATGTTCTTCCGCCAGCAGTCTCAACCGCAACATCGCTAAACCAGGGTTTGGAGTCGCTCGAATGACATCCAGCTCTTCTTTGATTTCAGGATGTGCTTTCTGAAAAGCGATCATTTTCTCATCAGACGGCAGACGACTACTGAGAATAAACCAGGCAATCGGACGGTCAGCTGCATTTGAGGTACTGATGATGGGCTGGTCGGCATCTTCCGGATAGTCGGGTACCTGCTGCAAGCGGGAATTGACTTTGAGTAATGCCTCGTCCATGTTTGTACCAACCAGGAATTCGAGTGTGATCGATCCTTTGGAGTCAGCACTTTCCGAACTCAGTTTCGTAATCCCCTCTACACTTTTGAGCTGTTCTTCCTGCTCTAGAACAATCTCCTGCTCGACTTCCTGCGGACTGGCGCCTGGCCAACGTGTTTCCACAGTAATCGTAGGCCTTTGTACTTCGGGAGTCAGCTGCATCGGCATACGGATGAGTGCCACCAGACCAAACAAGACGGTCATTAATACTCCGACCGTCACCTTTACCGGATTATGTACAATCGCATTTATCAAATTCATGAAAGATCCTCTTTAACCATCGGGGTTCATGGCTTTTGCTTTTGGTTCCGCATCTGGTGACAGGACTTCTGTGATCATCACATCCTGTCCTGGTCTTAAACGCTCGTTGCCTCGGATCACAACATATTCCCCGCGTTTCAGGTTTCCTTTGACTTGAATTAACCGACCACTGGCAACTCCCACCTGAACGGGCACCGCACGTGCTTTCCCCGGTTTTTTGTTGTCTGATCCAGGTTCCACTACATAGATCATCGGAGTCGGGCCTCCTAAAACCAGTGCATCCTTGGAAACCAGTAATGCTTTCTGCTTCGAGCCTGTCGGCAGCACAGCACGGGCCAGCATTCCCGATTTAAGAACCGGTCCGTCTTCGGTAATGATATTTTTGATTCGCACTTTGACCGGAAACGTGCGGGCTCTGATGTCTGCCTGGGGAATGATCAAAACCACACTACCGGTAAATACCTCTTCGGGAATGGCAGAGACTTCCACTCGAACATCCATTCCCAATCGGACATGCGGCACATGACTTTCCAAAACCTGAACCTGTACGTCCACTTGGCCTAGAGCGATCACTTCTGCAACCAGCTCTCCGGAATTGACCCATTGTCCGACTTCGGTATGTTCGGCGACTACATAACCGTCAAACGGAGAGATAATCGTATGTTTGACAATCTGGCTTTCGATTTTATCAACGAGGGCCTGTTGAATTGCAACGCGGGACCGTGCCTGCGCAATTTTCTCTTTTCGAGGCCCCTCTACGATAAGCTGATGCTCTGCCAATGCATCCTGATATAATTGTTCGGCACGAACGGATTCCGAGACAACTTGTTGAATATCATCATCATTCACAGCTTTTCTGGCATACAAAGATTCAAGCCGTTTTTGTCGTTTCTGCTGATATTCACTAACGGCCTTGGCAGCCAGCATGAGTGCTTTGGCTTTTTTAATTTCATCAGGGCGAGAGCCATTCTCTAGTTCAGCCAGCTCATGTTTACGAAAATCCAGCTCGGCCTTTTCTGCATCCAGCTCTAAATTAATCGTATTAGTCAATAACTGAGCCAAAGGTTGTTTTGCACGTACGAAATCGCCTTCATTCACGGGAAACGCGGCGACGCGCCCCCCAACGGCGCTACCGATGACACTTCTTTTGATCGGCAATACCGTTCCCACAAAAGTTTGTCCTGATGCAACCTCTCGCTCCACAATTTCCGCAACGGCCACCGATGCCGGCCCGCGTTGCGCAAACAGTTGCCCTGAAAATAAAGCACTTACATAAAAAGATATAACAAGACTGAATGCTAATCTCATCAATTCCCTCAACATTATATTTAAGTCATCAACTAAATTTTATAAATTCGATCGCTGGTTTGTTCATGCCGTTTCAAATTCTGAAACCTTCACTCCCAGATTTTCCTGCACCTGCATTAACAGCGACTTTAATGTTTCCATATCAGTCGCGGTCATGCCCTCAGTCGCCTTTTTTCTGAGTCGCTTTAAACAAGCCACCATTTGAGACCAAATGGGTTTTGCTTCTGGAAGCACTTTGACGACCTTGCGGCGGCGATCACCAGGATCACTTTCGCGTTTGATCCAAAGGTCGCGTTCCATCCGGTCCAGAATTCTGACCAGAGTCGGCGGTTCAATCATCATACGTTCGGCTAAATCCACTTGAGATAAGGGGCCTTCATAAACCAGCCAACCAATCACCTGAAACTGACGAAATGTAATACCGTACGGAATTAATTCCTGATTCAAAGCACCTTGATAGGAGTGTGAGGTCATCGTAATCCAATACCCGACACTCTCTTCAAAATCATATTGCTGCATCAGTTTCTCCTTCAGTGAAAGGACCGTTATTCATTAGCCAGGCTAATCATTAGCCTTGTTATACTAACGTGGGGAGTCCAACCGCAATACTTAATTTGCTTTTTGAAGTTTTTGCGATAGAACAGGCAAAAACACGGCTTGACTTGGGAATAACTGAAGAATCTGAACCAACTCGGCAGCATGCCATCTGTACGGCGAGATGAGCGGCACTGAGAATTTGAGAATCAAAATGCCTTGGGATTTTTGGGCGTATTGGGCTCTGCCGTCTCGGATTCGGCAGTAGAATTGGGAAAATTCAGTACACAACGAAATCCGACATCAGCAGGAGGAGTCCGCATGTTTTCTCCCTTGCGCTTCCGAACGTCCCAGGATTTTTGATCCCCCCGCACAACCCGCATACTCGGCACGACTGGCCGTTTAGGGCCAGACCAGTCTCGTACAACCCCTGCGTCAGCCAGAGAAAGCGCGGCCCGATAGGCATTTTCAGAGTACCAGTCTTCACACCATTCTCGCGCATTGCCTGATAAATCAAAAACACCATACGGACTGAAGTCGCCGGAAAATGTCCCGACAGGATCAATTTGTCCCGGGTGTCGTGTTTTCTGCCAAAGAGCTCGCCCATTGCCCCAGGGATACTGAAAGCCCATTTCCCCGCGAGCTGCCTTTTCCCATTGCGCTTCTCGTGGCAGTTGTTTGCCCATCGTTCGCGCATAATTCAGGGCGTCAGTATAAGAGATTCCTAATGCGGGGAACTCTGCAGGCTGCGTGTCATTGCCTGGAGGTGCGGGAATCTTTCCCTTCTGGGCAATCATCTCAGAACGCCAACGGCGATATTGCTCTAAAGTCACCTCAAGCACATCAATGTAAAACGCATTTTGATAGACAGTAAATTGAGGTGTTGCGTTTTTATCGCCGCTCTTCACTCCTTGAACCGAAATACCAGCAGGAACCAATACCATCTCACTGTAATCCCGCTCACAACGAATTCGCCTGGGGAACCCTTGTGAAGAATAACCGGCTTCCTTCACAGCCGCAAAACCTTCAGGCAGTGTAAATGAAGAATCAGGGGTTCCCTGCTCGTTCTCAATCTCAGATTTGATAATGGAAAACGTCGTAGAATTAATTTCCTTTTGAGTGGGTAACACAACGGCAACCTGTTCATCAGCGTCACTGACAGAACCAGGTTTTTGAATCTGATAATTGTGCACATAATCCACCACTTCAAAGAAATCTTCCGGATTGCCTTCCAATACCGACTGTTTCCTTTTTACCGGAGTTTTTGCCTTAGAATCAGAGCGAATGGATGTGAGTTTGGGCGCCTTTCCCCTGGAAGGCGAAGCAGAATTTTGTGCTGAGGGAGCCTGTTGAACAACTTGTTCGTTCCCGCCACCACACCCTGCCGCAAGCAGCAAGAGCCCCCCCATTATGAAATGGAATGTTCCCCAACTGGTATTCAGAATGCGCGCCATCTTCAAAGCCAATCACAGCTAACGATAATAAACAAAACAGAAAAGTATCTGTCCCTGATTTTAACATTCCCGAAGCCGAATCATAGCCGAATCATTCAAATCTGTTCACAAAGTTTCTTGAACAGACTCGACCAGCAATTTTTCAAAATCGCTCATCTCGATGCATTCCTGTGCGATATCTGGATGAGCAAATACCCGAACCCGTTTCACAAAATCATCGAATTGTTTCTGAGCCAGCGTATCAACCACGGGAGAAACAATATGTAAAGGCTGATATTTCGCATTGTGGGACGAATAGATTTCAACGTTAAATTCGACTTCACGGTGAGTAGGCGGGGCGTCAATCAGAATGTCAGTTGAAGCAACTGACCGATTGAACCGCTGAGACAGCCGTTGAGATAAGTTTTCGCTCCATTGCACAAGCGAAGCAACAGGTTGATGCGCAATGAGCTCGAACACGTCAGACGACTCATAATAACTGAATTCCGCAACCCGCTTATACAATGTGCGTTTTGTACTGAAAATGCCTTCCACCAGCCTTTCGCACAAAGTCCCCTTGGCTTGTTCGCGTAATACCGAAATGGAATCCGCTTCAGTCAGTTTAAAATAGTCAGTCAGATCAAGTTGCTGATACAGCAGGTAAAACGCGCGGGCAAACATCGTGCTCGCAGAGCGGACCGCGTGATGCCAATAAACTTCGCTGAACATGACATACCGGGCAAACACCATCAATTCCGCCGCAGTTTTCCCTTTGGAACCAATGGCCAGACCATCGCCGGCCTCGTTCACCATCAACGAATGAATCAGACGATTTTTGTCATAATTCCGACCATAAGGCACCCCTGCATGCAGGCTGTCCCGATCCAGGTAATCCATCTTATCGATGTCAATCGGTCCTGATAAAATGGAACGAACGAGCCGCATCTCTGTCGTATCAGATCGCGGAACCAGAATATCCAGAACTTCTTCGGGCTCAATCCCCCATTCCGTTCTCAAAACGTCAGCCAGCTCGTGCCCGTCCGATAAAAATTCTCGGGCAAATGTTTCATGCCGGGGTATACCTTCCAGCGACATGTCTTCAATCAAATGACAAAAAGGCCAATGCCCCAAATCATGGAGCAATGCAGCCACGATCAGAACTTCCGCGGTATGCACGTCGATGATAGCAGAAAACCGGGCATCTTTTCCTAACTGCCAGAGATACTCCAACGCATTTTTATAGACTCCTAACGCGTGTTCAAAACGCGTATGTGTTGCTCCCGGATAAACCAGCGAGGTAAAACCTAATTGAGTGATGTGTGATAATCTGCGAAATTCCGCAGTATCCACCAAAGACCGAATACGGGGAGTAAATGGAATATCCTGCTGATAGGGAATGCGAACCAGACCGCTGCCCGACTGCAAATTAGAAAGCTCAGGAATCTCGACGTAAGGATGATTCATAGAGTGTCAATCAGTTCTACTATCTTATTTTTTTGTAATTCAGGCCAGCAGCGTTGATCGATCATTGGGAGCAAATAACTCTTCTACTACTGATGCAATCATTTCGTTATCTTCCTGTGCACCTTCTGCGCACATCGCTTCCCACAAAACCTGTCCGGCCTGAACTGCCTGTTGAACCTTGGCAGGTAAGACATCCTGTTGAACGGCTGGTCGCAAATCATGATCCATAATGGCGACAGACAATGCATTGGGAATCAGGTCAATCTGATCGACCGATTCAAAGCCCACCATTCCAACCAGTAACGGATTCACTCGTCCCTGAATCAAACTACGAACATCGTCCTGATAGGCAATCAATGGTTTCCCCAGCATCCAGGTCATCGCTGCCTCGGAAACAGCCCCCTCATCGGGAGTCCGACCATTCAGATTCCAGACCATGGCTTCACATTCCACGACCAGTTGATAAACGTCGAGAGCAAAAATGGCTTCATGTAAAAACTGAGCCGCGGTCGGCGCATCCCAGTTCCGTTCAACCAGAACTTCCAACACCAGCCGAAATTCCATACCATCCCGGTGCGGTAAATAAACTGCATAGCCTCTTTCCGATAACAGATCGGCTATGGCCTTCATCTCTTCACGTTCAGATCGATTAAATAACGGCCCTGCGCAGTAAACGCGAATCTGCTCGCTCGATTGTTTCATGGTCAAACCTGTATTGCTTCCCTGCTGAAAGAAAACCATTTAGAATATTAATACTGAAGGGGTTCTGCAGACCATTGTAGCAACGCCTTATTATTTTTCACCTAAACCACATTCTTTTCACATTTCTTCTCTAAAATTCGTGATCTGAATCACCTATTTTGTCACAATAGCCGCATAATTACTTGTACTCAGATAGAAATTGATGAACCAAATCGCCACACCCGCTTCGCAATTTGATAGCCGACGATTCACCTGCGCGCTGCTTTGCATTCTGCTGGGGAGCGGCGCTGTCACACTGGCGATTCAGTCTATTTTCAGCAATCTGGATCTTGCCACTTTATACGTCAGTGCGTCGCTCTGGCAGTATCTGGTCCAAATCTGGTCTGGTCAGATTGAACCAGCAACCCAATCGGCCCTCATCCCGTTTTTTCCCTTGATGGGTTACCTGCTCATCGCGGCAATCGCAACAGCGAGCATCGGGGCGGTTCTGATTTCCAAAACATGTCAGCTCCCGATCAGCGTCGCCTTTTCGGAATGGGGCTGTAAAGGATTCCGCTGGTGGCTCCTGCCTGCAGTCTGGGAAATTCTCCGCATCACGGCATTTATTCTTGGCTGGTCAAGTCTGGAAAGCCTATTGCTGGCGACCTCGCAATTCTGGTTTTCACTGGCCATCGCTGGCTGGATGGCAACCTTCGCATCCTTGATCATTCCCGTTTCTGGACTTGAGCCTGACTTAGAACAAAATCATTTAAACACGTCACTCAAAATAAACATTCCCTTTACAGCCTGGTTGATGATGGGGCTGTTTGTGGTGCTGTTCACATGCATGAACTGGCAACTCTACAATGCATTGCTAGTTCCGCACGGCGATTCTGCCATGTATGAAGAACATCTCTGGAACGTGACACATGGAAAAGGATTTCGCAGCTACTTGGACCAGGGGCTGTTTTGGGGCGAGCATGTTCAGTTCATCCACCTGTTGTTACTCCCCCTGCACCTCCTCTGGCCTTCGCATTTACTTTTGGAATTATGCGAAACACTGGCGTTGGCAATCGGAGCAATTCCCCTGTATCGCATGGCCGTTCGCCACAGTCGTTCCACCACTGCCGGCAAAGCGATGGTAGCCGCTTACTTATGCTATTTCCCGATGCAGTTTCTTGATATCGCCATCGATTTGAAAACGCTCCGCCCGATCTCATTTGGCGTCCCCTGTCTGCTGTTTGCACTCGAAGCGATTGAGCTAAAACGCTGGAAAACCGCTGCCTTATTGTTGTTGTTGACGTTATCAGCGAAAGAAGATTATGCCCTAATTCTCGGCCCCTTAGGGCTCTGGATTGCCTGGCAGCAATGGCATGAAAGCAAACAGGCAAACGCGACTCCCCGCCCGACACTCTTCAAAACTGTCGCGCCTGGAATCGGACTTTCCCTGTTTGCTGTCGTTTACCTGGCACTGGTCGTCAAAATTGTGATTCCCTGGTTTCGTAGCGGCGAACAGGTTCACTATGTCGGTTACTTCAGTAAATTCGGAAACTCGCTCGGCGAAGTCGTCCAGAATATTTTGTTCAACCCCTCTCTGTTATGGGGTGAATTGGTTCAACCTGAGACCTTTATCTATGGCTTGGCGCTTATCGTCCCTTTAGGTTTAATTCCTCTGTTTTCTCCAAGCCGCTTACTGGTCGCGGCGCCGATTTTCGGTTTGCTGTGTCTCAATGAATTAGCACACGACCCCCGCCATCACTTTCATGCCCCGATTGTGCCAATTCTCTGCTGGGCGGCAGCGGTCGGCCTCGGGAATATTCCTGCATTCATTGATCGCTGGTCCTTGAAAATGAAATCGTCCGCAGCACAGAGTTTTGCCACGCACTTTCTCTGGTGCTCTGCGATTGCAACAGGCATCTTCTTTAGCCTCGGACCTCTGGGGCTGGTATTCTGGGATTCCGGTTCTGCCTGGTATTGGGAGCGACTTTATATCCCGGGCGAACGAGCCACACAGTTTCAGAAAGTGGCCCCGCAGATCCCATTGAAAAGCAAAGTGGCCTCCACCGACTTTGTCCATCCCCGCTTCACGCATCATGCAAGATCTTACGACTACAGCAATTACCGTAGGAAGGTCAACAACTATCAATCGGGGGTACCAGCTGACACAGATTATATAGTAATCGATACGCAGCACCCTTATAGTGAAATCAAAACGCCTGATCAGGTTCTGGAATATCGAAATCACCCTGAACAATGGGAGCTGATCCCGGACCAGACGAACGGCTATTTCATTATCCTCAAACGTAAACCATCGCCAAAATAACATTCGCATGTCTGATTACAGAAGAAATCGTATTTTTTTTCGGCGAACAGATCTTCACTTCCTGAAGGCTACTGTGAATAATAGAAAAGAGAAGTCAGCGCACCGTCAGCTCAAGCCAGCAAGAGATGCCTCCGCATTTTCCTATGTCAGAATAGGAAATCCCTCATTGAATCCCTGTCCATAATTCAATATTTAAGCCCGTTTTCAATAGTTTTTTGAATTATTCCCGGAGTAGCCCCCCATTTCGAGTGACTTGCGAAGAATGTCCAGCTATGTTATTCCGCAAGCTTAAAGTCGGCTCAGGCCTTGGGGCGTAAAGATATCATCCGCCGCTCTTTATCCGGATCTGTTTTTATAATCGTTTAGTAACAAAAAGTTTAAGTCCAGCAGGACACGAGATTGAGACATGGCACAACAATATATTATGCAACTGGAAGGCGTCTCCAAAGCCTATGAGCAAAAAGAAATCCTGAAAGACATCTGGCTTTCATTTTTCCCCGGCGCGAAAATTGGGGTATTGGGAACAAACGGTGCCGGTAAAAGTACGCTCCTGAAAATCATGTCGGGAGAAGATACCAATTTCACCGGTGATGCCCGTCCTGCCAAGGGAATCAAAATCTGCCACTTCAAGCAGGAACCGGACTTAGACCCCAAACAGACAGTTGATGAATGTATCTCAGAAGCAGTCGCAGAGTCGCAAGCCATTCTGGACCGCTACAATGAAGTCAATATGAAGTTTGCAGAGGATCCTTCTCCCGAAGAAATGGAAAAGCTGATCGACGAGCAGGCAGTACTTCAAGACCAGATTGATGCCGCCAATCTTTGGGACCTGGATCGGACCCTGGAAATCGCCATGGATGCCATGCGCGTTCCTCCCGGAGATGCGGTTGTGGGAACGCTTTCCGGTGGCGAACAACGTCGGGTCGCGCTCTGCAAAATCCTACTGCAAAACCCCGACCTGCTACTTTTAGACGAACCGACCAACCATCTCGATGCAGAATCGGTTGCCTGGCTGGAACGTTACCTGCATAACTTCGCCGGTACTGTGGTGGCCATCACTCACGATCGTTACTTTCTCGATAATGTTGCCGGCTGGATCCTGGAACTCGAACGCGGGCGAGGCATTCCGTTTGAAGGCAATTATTCATCGTGGCTTGAACAAAAACAATCGCGTCTGGCTGTGGAAGAAAAACAGGAATCCAAACGACAAAAGTTTCTCAAACGGGAACTGGAATGGGTTCGCATGTCTCCCAAAGCACAGGCTTCAAAAAACAAAGCCCGTATCCAGCGTTATGAAGAACTGGCGGCGGAAGATTACGAAAAACAGGATGACGCTTCCGATATTCAAATCCCCATCTCCAAGCCACTGGGAAGCCGGGTTCTCATCGCGGAAAATGTCACAAAAGGCTTCGGCGACAAACTCTTGTTTGAAAACTTTACCTTCGAATTACCCCGCGGGGGAATTGTGGGAGTCATCGGGCCGAACGGTGCAGGCAAAACCACTTTGTTCAAAATGATCATGGGGCAGGAAAAACCGGATAGCGGGACATTGGAACTGGGTGATACCGTCCAGCTATCGTACGTCGACCAAAGTCGCGACTCTTTGAATCCGAAGAAAACCGTCTACGAAGAAATTTCACAAGGCCACGAACATCTGGTTGTGGGCAAATCGAGCATCCACTCTCGAACCTATGTAGGCCGTTTTAATTTCAAAGGCGCTGATCAGCAAAAACTGGTGGGAGAACTTTCCGGGGGTGAGCGAAACCGGGTACATATGGCAAAACTGCTTCGCTCAGGCGGTAACCTCTTACTATTGGACGAACCGACCAACGACCTTGATGTGGATACGCTGCGTTCATTAGAAGAAGGCCTGGAACACTACAGCGGTTGCGCACTGGTCGTCAGCCACGACCGCTGGTTTCTGGATCGTTTGGCAACGCATATCATCGCCTTTGAAGGAGATAGCAAAGTGCGCTGGTTTGAAGGAAATTACAAAATGTATGAAGCCAAACGCCATGAGGAACTGGGCAAAGACGCCGACTCTCCTCACCGACTTCAGTTTAAACCGCTGGCGCGATAAGCCAAATTACCGCTTCCACTTCATTGACGGATTGAACCTGTCTTGAGACGCATCTCGCAACAGAGTTGCAGTCAAGACATCTGGTACGAATGCCAGGAGCTACTCTTATAAAGAAGAAGGCTTCATTCTCGTTTACCGACGGTTCCCTCTGGTTCTACTATAAGTCGTGTTGGAATCAAGGTTGGTCTTTAAGTTTGAGAATTCTTGACGCGTCTCTGCTGGTGGTTTTCGACTGGCGTCAACCTGTGCCATTTCAACAATCTTTTTTGCAGTCAGTAATTGTTCTGTTGAGAAAAGAGGAACTCCACCGCCGACGGTGCGGTGTTTCTTTTCATTGGCAAGTTCCCGCCAATCCATGTGGCTCGATAAATGCCAGGCAATCGCCTGCATCATTTCCCAGTCATCATAGCGGGGATCAAACTTTTTGAGTAATAAAACCAATGCCTTGTCTTTCACTTGTGTTTCGATCGGTCTCAATTCATATGTCTTGAGGCTCGAAGGACACGGTTTCCCATGTTCCAGGCAAACCGAACGCAAACGCAAGCGAACGGTTTTTTCTGGGGGGATTGTGAACAGGCCTTTTTTAAAGTCAAAGTTTTGATTGTTCCCCACAGGTGAGAGATTTCCTCCGACTGACTGACTCTTCTTTGACGGCGGTTGTGTGTTGTTCTGGAGTCCCTGTAAGAAACCATTGTTGGGTTCCACCTGCGCCAGGACATGCACTGACGAAACTGCGTTGGGGACTTTGACTGTCAGCGGTGCTGTTGTCAGATTTGTGATAAACACGGACGAATGATACGCGCTCTTCGCTGATACTCTGGCCGCCAGTTTCTGCTTTTCGATTCCGTCAAATAATTCAACCTGAGGTGTATCGGGGAATAACCTTAAAGTCGTAATAATGCTCTTCTTGGGTGCACCGTCGGCTGGCTTTACCAAAGTCCAACCGGCAATCAATACAATTCCCGTTACCGTAAGTAACTGTATTCGTTTGGCCATTTTCCACTCCTGTCTACCTGATTACCCATAGATTGATTCGAGAACACTGTTCAATCTTAGCGCTCACTTAGCCTGCATATGTACAAGGGATGCACACAAGAAACGTGTCCATCTATGTTTAACATGACAAATAAGATGTTACTCAAGCGCGACTTCAAATCTCACTGGTAAACTGAACGACGATCACTTTACAGAACCTGAAAAGTCTGTGATATTGAGCAGAATTATTGGGTAATTAAAGAATTGAATAATTGAAGATGTGCTGCTCTTCTTTTAACAATAACGACTTGGGCCGAGTATTTCAATTTTTTTTTTTATAAATTACTGGAACGCATCTTATGAAAGACTCAAACCGAACTGTGCGCTGGGGAATCCTGGGCACTGCTCGGATCGCAGAAAAAATCAGTATCGCCATTCATCAGGCAGAGAATGCGGAACTCACCTGTATTGCCAGTCGTGACTCTGCGAAAGCAGCCGAGTGGGCACAAAAGCATCATGTCAAACGCAGTGTCGGCAGCTATGAAGCACTCCTGCAGGATCCAGAAATTGATGCGGTTTATATTCCGCTCCCCCCCTCAATGCATGGTGAATGGACCGTTCGTGCAGCGAAAGCCGGCAAGCATGTTCTATGTGAAAAACCATTGGCTTTGAATGTCAATCAAACGAGAGAGATGCGACGGGTCTGCCTGGAAAACCAGGTGCAGTTGATGGATGGGGTTATGTGGTATCATCATCCACGCGCCCAGGAAATGCTTAAGTTAATTCGCAGTGACGCCTTGGGAGAACACCGCCGTTTCACTTCATCATTTACTTTCTGCTGGGATCAAGTTCCTGAAAATGATTTACGACTTCAGCGCGATCTCGGTGGCGGTTCTCTGGGGGACCTCGGCTGGTATTGTATCGGCGCAGCACTTTGGGCGTTTAATGAACTTCCACAAAAAGTCTTCGGAACTGCTCGTCCTTATAATGACGTCGACTACAATTTCTCCGGCATGATGTGGTTCAGCAAAAATCGTATTGCGTCATTCGACTGCGGCTTTGATGTTTGCATGCGTAAATGGTTTGAAATTGCCGGTACGAAAGCAGCCTTGTATTGTGATGACTTCACACGCCCCTGGGAAAATAGCCGACCTCAATTTTTTGTTAAAGATGGCCATGGCAATTCCACTAAACACGAGACGGAAGGCCCATTGCAAGAAACCTGCATGATCAATCATTTTTGCGATATTATTCGCTCAGGCCGATTAGAGCAGCAATGGGCTGACCTGGGGATTAATACGCAAAGGGTGCTTAACGCGATTGACTACTCTTCCCGTACGGAAAAAGTTGTGAATCTGGCAGACTTCTTCCCTAGCTGAGCTCCACTAAAAAAGCACCCTCACCATTTACGATGATGAGGGTGCCTGAGGTGGAGACCTCCGCCTCGATGCAAGCCTGCTTCCTATTCGGAAAACACTGTTTTACTGTTGAACCCGCCTGCCATGCATCAGGCCCTGTCGGCGGGTTTCACATTCGAGCTCTTAATAGTTGTAGCTGTATTGTCCTTCTTGAACCGGGGAACGGTCGCAGACAATATCATTCTCGCCGTCACAGAAATCAGCCTGGTCATGGAAGCTGCTGCCATCGGTGCAGCCTTTATGGCCATGCGCCCCGGCGACATAAAAGCTCTGGTTAATTCGCCCGAAGGCACTGCCCACGTCTTCCAGTTCCTGGTTCACGCCGTGGGCCACTTCGCTCAGTCCCACAATCATCGCCAGCACCGCAATGGTTGAGACAAGCACTAACTCAGACGAGACAATAAAGCCCGCCTCTTCATTCATCAATTCGATCAGCATGGTTTGCATGGTGATGGGCTCCAGTAAAATAATGGTTCGATTTTTGTTTCAGGTTTTAAAGAGCCTGCAGGAGTGGTGAATTCCTGCAGGCGGTCGCCATCGGAAAGAAAGCACGTTTCGGGTAGAGCGTTGTCAGAGAGTGACAACAGGAGATTATCTCACGTCCCACTGACCAGAGCAGAAGTCAGCCTGATCGTAGAAGCTGCTGGATTCGGTGCAGCCTTTGTGACCGTGAGAATTTTTCAATTTGTAAGATTGATCGATACTGGAGAAGGCACTGCCGACATCTTCGAGTTCGTTGTTAATATTCGCAGCCACTTCAGACAGACCGACGATCATGGCCAGGACGGCGATGCTGGAAATCAGAACGAGTTCAGCAGAAACAATGAATCCGGCTTCGTCGTTGATCAGTTGGTTGATGATGTTTTTCATAGTCGCGGTCTCCTGGTTGTGTATTAAAAGGTTTGCATCGAGTTAGCTGTTTCAAAGTTGATACTGGGATGTAAAGCAATCTGAATACCACTCGGGTTCCCGCGTCAAAATCTTTTTACAATCCGTTCAAGTCCGTAATCATAACCCATTGATATGTAATGGGATAGAAACATTACATTTCAAGCATTTTTTCTGGAGCAGGCTCCATCGGCTCAGATGCACAATGAGGTCAAATCGCCACACGTTCCGGGGACAAAAGAGACTTATGCTCGTAAGTCATTTTGAGATAGCCAGTTAGCGGCTGGTTGTCCCAAAGCAACATGTCGAGAAAAATCAACAGGAACTCTGAGAGAGAATCGCCAGACAAGAGTCTCCCCACATAACCGTACAAATTGATAGAGTCTGATTCAAACGGACTGCTGGTAGCTTGTTTCCTGTCAAAATATCAAAAAAGTCACTGATAACCATGATTTACTTCACCTCGTACTCTTGACCTCAGAGAATAACAAGACATAATCTCAGCAAGTAACCAGATACCTTAACCAATGGTGTTCGACGAACGAATTGACAGGTTTCGGTTCACTTGCGGGTGTAGCTCAGTGGTAGAGCACCACGTTGCCAACGTGGATGTCGAGGGTTCAAATCCCTTCACCCGCTCTTTTTTCGCATGCATGATCTCAGGGACCCCACATTAGCCCCCATCATTTGAATGAGGGGCTTTTAGTACTTTAAATAGTATTACAAAGGTAGCAGCATTACAGTTTAATCACTGTCACCCTCAGGTTTTGTACAGATAACTAGTAATGCCCCTACAGCTGTTTCCTACACATAGATAAAGAAAAGGATTGGACCGTGTCTGACGAACTCGCCACAACTGATGCAACCGCTGAAGAGACCGAAACTGCGGCTAGCGAGTACAAGATGTCCGTGACCGCCAAAGTTGACGAGGTTGGCCCTTGTAAAAAACATGTAACGGTCACTGTGCCTCGTGCTGATATTGACCACTACTATTCTGAATCTGTTTCAGAGCTAGGCGGCCAGGCAACTGTTCCTGGTTTTCGCGTTGGTCATGTTCCCCGTAAACTAGTCGAAAAACGCTTTCGGCAAGAGCTTACGGATCAGGTCAAACAACGGGTACTCATGGAGAGTCTTGAGCTGATTGCTGAAGACAATGACCTTGACCCGATTAACGAACCAACAATCGATGTCGAAAGCCTGGAGATTCCCGAAGAGGGAGAATTCACATTCGAATTTGAAGTGGAAGTTCGCCCTGATTTCAAAATCCCCGAGTATGAGGGATTGAAACTGGAGCGTCCCGTTCGCACCATCGAAGACAAAGACATTGATGAATACCTGAATCGTTTCCTCGGCCAATATGGTGAGATGGAAGAACGAAAAGGTGCAGCAGAAGCAGAAGATTACCTTGATGTATCCGTCAAATTTGAGCATGACGGCAAACCACTCAGCGAAATCAACGAACTCGTCGTGCCGCTTCGACCGATACTGCGTCTTCAAGATGCAGAAGTCAAAAATTTCGGCGAGCTAATGACCGGAGTCAAGGCTGATGATACTCGCGAACTGGAACTCGAAGTCTCCGAAGAAGCCGAACAGGTTGAGATGCGAGGAGAAAAGGTAAAAGCGAAATTCACAGTCAAAAGTGTGAAATTTATTCAGATTCCAGAAATCAACGAAGCACTGCTGGAAAAAATCGGTGCAAATTCTGAAGAAGAACTGCGAGAAGAAGTCAAAAGCATTCTCGAACGGCAAGTCACCTACGAACAACGTCAAACAACTCGTTCACAGGTTCTCGGCAAAATCACTGAATCTGCAGACTGGGATCTACCGGAATCATTAGTGACCAAACAGGTCGATAATGCTTTACGACGTGAAATTCTGGAAATGCAACAGGCTGGATTTTCCCGACAGGATATTCAGGCCCGAGAAAATGAACTTCGTCAACAAGCGATTTCTTCTACCCGTCAGGCACTTAAAGAACATTTTGTTCTGGATAAAATTGCTACGACAGAAAACCTGGAAGTTCAGCCTACTGAAATTGACATGGAAATTTACTATATGGCAATGCAGCAAGGCGAAAACCCACGCCGCGTCCGTGCCCGCCTGGTAAAATCCGGTATGATTGAAAACCTGGAAGCACAGCTTCGCGAACGCAAAGCCGTTGACGTTATTCTGGAAAAAGCGGAATACACAGAAACGGAAATGAAGCCACCAAAGGAAAATGAGGTTTCTGCCATCGCCCGCTCTGTCTGTTCATCCTTCTCGGCTGCTGCAGCTGAAGAAGAAAAAGAAGAGGAAGGTGAAGGTGAAGAATAGTTCTTCACGTTTTTACTTTTGACTAACTGATCATCAAAGCGGTACTGTTTTAACAGTGCCGCTTTTTTATTGAAGCAAACTGGTATGAACCGTTTATGGGCCCCATAAAGTCATTTAAAAACCAGTCTCTCGCCCGGCCCGTCATCCTGCTGGGAGCAAGCAACCTGACCCGGGATTTCCCCCTGATCCTGAGACTGCTCCAGAATTCCATTGAGTCACCGTATGAAATCTTTACGGCGATGGGACACGGGCGATCCTATGGCAATTGGAGTCGCCTGCTCTATCGTGCCCTCCCGGGAATTGCGAAATGTGAGATGTGGGACGCGATTTCTAAAACCCGCGCGGAGAACCAACAGCCATTGGCCCTCTTAACAGATATCGGCAATGATCTGGTTTATGGTCAATCTACCGATGTCATCTTTGGTTGGATCGAATCCTGTGTCAAACAATTGCAGCAAATCGACGCCCGGATCACAATCACCCTACTTCCTGAAGCAAGCATTTCTCAACTGTCAGCATTCCGCTTTGAGCTGACCCGACGGCTCTTCTTCCCCCAAAACTCGGTGTCTCTGACTGACCTGAAACTAAAAGTGCGAACACTGAATCAACAACTCTCAGAGTTCGCGGCAATCAACCAGATCGCCGTCGTTGAAGCGCCCCGCTCCTGGTATGGATTCGATCCCATCCACTATCGATATTCTCAAAGATCCACGCTCTGGAAAACCATTCTTTCCGAATGGGATCTGCCTGCGATTACAAATCATTCCGCGCAAAATCGCTGGTACGACACGTTCTACTCTCCTTATTGCCTGCAACCCGCTTTAAAGCGACAGTGGGGCCAATTACACCGCAAACAACAGCCGACCAGAATTCTCGCAGACGGAACCCGCATCTCCGTTTATTAACCCACATTTGCGATAATCTGTTGCCAGATTTGCGGTTACACCACTTTCTCTTATATTTTCCATGCAATATTCCGAATTGCGAGTGATATATTGTTAAAGATAACGCCTTCTAAAAAGAGATTTCCACATTAAGGTATTCGTGATCATCTGCAACAGGATCCTGCAACATGGACATGGCGCTCCTCCTATTCATTATCACTTTAACGAAATTGCTTCCATCTGTCATGGCTTGTGGGTACTGGGCACGATTGGCTTTAAATATTTCACTAAGGATAATTCCTTCCCCAAAGAGACTCCTGTTCAACCAGAAAACGAGACAGACCAGGACCGGCAGACCACACAGCGTTATTTAAGACGGTTATACTACGAAGGAAAAATTCCTGAGCAGGATTACCTGAAACTCGTCAAATACACGGACAAAGATCTCGCACCACCGCCCGCAACAGCAGTCTCCCCCGTGTCAGAACCGACGAGTCATACGCAAACAGCTCCCGCTTCCGCAGCGCCGACTCCCCCCCCAACAGAAAGCCAGGAACACGTCGCTGCTTTTGAAATCGCTGATTTTCTAAACGACGATGACTTTCTCGACGCACCAGTCATCGAGGAACGCCCCGCGATAATCATTCCTGAAATCTCACAACCAACAGAGAAACGCCCGCTTGGTTCTTTGCTGAGTGCGTTTATGGAAGACAAAAATATTCGTTGGGGCGAATTGGTCAGCGGCCTGTTGATTGTGGGGAGCGCGATCGGTCTGGTTGTCAGCCTCTGGTCGACACTGAAAAATCAGATACCTTACCTCCCTGCTCTGCTGTTCCTGCTGGCAACGGCCGCCATTCATGGGGCTGGCCTGTATACATTCAAACGTTGGAAACTGGAATCTACGAGTCGTGGACTGTTAATGATTACCGTCCTGTTGGTCCCGCTTAACTTTTTGGCAGCGATCCGACTCTCGGACCATCGTCCGATCACCGATCCGCTATTCCTGCTTGCCATCGGTATCGGCTTTACAACGTTTGGCTGGATGGTCTCGTCCGCCAGCAAGATTCTGGTCAGCTTCGGACGCTGGCAACTTCTGACCGTTGTACTGGGTTCGTCTGCAGGTCAGTTAATTATCTCTCGCAGCATGATCGGCGAACCATCTTTTCTGCGTACGAACCTGCTGGCAATCCTGCCGATCGGCTGTTTTATCGTGGCCATGGCATATATTCTCCGACGTACGTTTCGTTGGAAAGAGATTACCGATTCCCTGGCCCGTGAACTGACGACGATCAGCGGACTGTCTCTCTTCGCAGTTCTGGCTCCCTGCTGGCTTTTGATCTGGTACTCGACGAACCGACTGGAAACGTTTGCCTACCTGACCCCCTTGATCAGCGTCATGGAAATGCTGCTGATGGGAGTCGGCCTGGTTCTTCACCAAAGAAAAGAGAAAGACGACGCACCGCACTGGTCGTTGACCGGATCATCTATCGCGATCTTCTCTGCCTTAATGATTCTGGTGAATTTCGTCATTGCCTGGCCGCGAGTCGACATCATGATTGTGCTCGGCATCGTAAATGGAATCAGCCTGACTGTACTGGCCATCGAAGGGCGTTTTCCCCTCTGTCATATACCGGCTCTGATTTCAGGAGCCATTGCTGGCTTACTTGGATTTCATGTCCTCACAGACACCATCGCATGGCAGGGGACTTCACAATACGCGCTGATTGAATCACTTCTGCTGGGACGTAGTGCAGCGGTTTTCATCATATTCGCAACCATCGCTGCCATCGCAGCTATCTTATTGAAACGAGCCAAGAAAGAAGAAGCCGCTCGATATTATTTTTATGCGGCTGGCTGCTTTTCGATCAGCTCAAGCCTGATCGCTGTTTACGCCGGTTTTATCACACGCACGGATGATATCTGGTCCACACTGTCTCTGTTCGTCAATACGACCATTTTCCTGATCGCCAACTGGCGGATTCGTAAGCAGGTTCTTTCTGCAATTGCATCCAGTCTGTGGTTCCTGACGTTGCAACACGCACTATGCATCAATGTGCCATTCCGATCCTGGCTATCCAACTTACTACTATTACCAGATGCGCCGTTTGTCTGGGGCTGCTTCATCCATGCCACTTGTAGTCTCATCTTCCTGATCGGATTACATTACTGGGCCCGATCCCGAAATCATTCCCGTCCTCCGTGGTCCCTTATCCCCCGCAAATCAAATCCGTTTACTACCCCGATCGTTTTGGGATCGATTCTGACTTCACCAGTGCTAGTCGTGTATGTTCTCCTGCAAACCATGTCACCAGAAATGCATGCATTCTATGCGTTCTGGATTATGTCCATTTGGATCACCGTTGCTCTGATCCGAAAGTCAGATCTCTGGTTTCTCTTTTCACAACTCGCAGGTACAGTTGGCAGCCTTTATACGGCGACTGCCATTGGTGTGCACTACGGACTATGGAAAGATGCGGGCAGTCTCAGCCCCCACTACTGGTTATTACATATCTTGGCGGTAGCGATCTGGATTTTGCTGGGATCACTCATCCAGTCCAAAAAATATTCCCAGAATATGCTTGGCGCACTCTCCCGAACGTCCCGATTGAATATACAACCGGTGCTCTTAGCCGGTTCGATCGTCGCGACAGGGCTCGTGCTCTTTTTGTCAATCATCCCCACGATCGCTACTGATTTTGACCTGTCGTTCAAAATACACAAAATTCATCAACATGCGGCTCTGTTGATGCTGGGACTATTTCTCTACACCCTCTGTGCAACGATCGTAACGTTGACGAAACCGCGCGCATTCAGCATCGGGACCCAGTCGAGCCTGATTTTAAGCATAATACTCATGACGGTCGCTTTCAGCTTCCAAAACATGCACGTTTCCTTTGCGACAATTGGTTTCTCCGTTGCTCATTCAAAAGAAACCTTCGGGATCTGGAGCTGGCTCTGCCTGGGTTTATTAGCCATTGCCTGCCTGCCTTACATCAACAGCAAATATCAAAAACTGACAACGCAAGGTTTGTTGTTCATCACTTATCTGATTCCGTTCCTGATCGCGGGTTACTTTATTGAACAACACCGTACTGCAGATGCGTTGCGCTGGGGACTGGGATTCTACGCCCTGGGCATGATGCTGCTGATTTTGCAATCAGAATCGCTCATGAATTTTTTACGTTCGAAACAAATCCGCTTGCGCTACCTGCCGAAGCTATTCGAAGATAAAGCAACATGGCGAAACCTGAGTATATTGGGCGCAAGCCTGCCGCTGCTTGTGCTGACGATCTATCAGATATTTGGGAATTGGCTGAATCTCTCCCAGCCCCTCGAGAACCCGGTACTAACCGACTTGATCACGACTGCCGCAACAGTCTGTGCCCCCATTATAATGCTGATCGTCGCGTCTGTGTTGTATGCGATTCGCTTTCGCTCTCCAGGCTGGATGTTGATCGGCTCCCATTTTCTCATCGCTACGGTCATCACGGGGGTGATCGTTACGTTTTCAGAACCGCTGGAAAACTTTCTGCTGGCTGACTATCTGCGAACTTCGATCTATATCGGTCTTGCATTGACGTTCTATGGATTTTTCTGGTTAGCCATCGAACAGAAAATCAATCGAGAATCTCTGAACCATCAAAGCCTGTCTCCCGCTTCCTGGCCTTGCATTCGCGTACATTTTGCAAGTATGTTGACCCTGATTGTCATCCCCTATTTGCTCCCGTTCCTGATGAATCTGAACAACCCCGAACACAACTGGGTATCGCATTTTCCGAACATTCCGCGCATCGCATTACTTTCCATCATTCTCGCGGTGATCAGCGTCATACTCTTCTCCCGCCGCTATTCCAGCAGCCTCAAAACAAACGGATTTACATTTTTGAGTCTGGCATTCATCGGCTTGTTGACGGTCCTGTTTTCGCAACACTCTACCTTGACTGGCTGGAAAGCGAATCTGCTGCTCGAGATCGGTTTGCTCCTGGTGGGAACGTTCCACTCAGTTCTTTTTGTGCTGCAATGGCGTCAATCACAGCAGGGACTGGAACAACAAGCTACCTTAAACCGATATTTATTCTGGTCTCAAACGGTTGTGATGATACTGTTTGTGTTTGCATTCCGCGGAGGCTGGTCAGACCCCCTCAGACCCTATCCCGGCCTCATGATTGCGGCGTCAGGAACGATTTTCTATATCACCCTGGGCATCTGCCTGCGACAACAGATCATCGCGTATGCATCGCTGGGCGCCGCTTTACTGGGTACGATTTTTGTATTCACTGCTCACTGGTTTGATCCGGAATCCCAGCTCGTATTACAAAACGGGATGGATCTCCTCAAGTGGTTAATCACGACGGCTGCCGGCGTATCGGTGTGCTGGCTGATCATTGAACTGTACCGTGAGCTTTACCGGCAAACACATATTTCTGACAACATCACCACAGAGGAAGCACCGGCTCTCCAGCAGATGCTGGCCAGATTTCTGACTGGTCTCGTCTTGTTCTATACCCTGCTGATCACTGTCTCACGCACGTTACTGGTTTCGATAGACGTACCTGTGCTTCGAGACCAGGCAGGCTGGACGGCTTTAATCGCGATCACCATCCTGCTCATCGGGCTGCTCTGGGATTCGAAAAGCCGCTATTGTCTGCCGGCTCTGTTCGCGATGGGGATCTGTGCGATTGCCACGTATCTCAGCGATGAAACGAAATTGCGCAGCCTGGCGCAGCATTCGGGCTTGGCGCTATCCGGTTACGCCTGTCTGCTCGGCGGGTTATGGAGTCTGCGCGGCGCGATCACACAAAGTGGCTCGAACTTTGCGATTCCCAACTTTGAATACTTCCGAAAGCAAACCCTAAGCTGGCTGCCTCAAGCGGTAACTTTGCTTGCCGTTTATGCCATGCTGGCACTACTGCATAGTGTTCTGCGTTTTGAAGAACAGTCCCTGCGCTGGTGGTCAGTTCTGGGAACCGCTCTCACCAGCCCTGCGTTTTTCGCAATCAGCACTCACCCTGATCTCTCTGAGAAGTTCAAAAAACGTGCGCTGCTGGCCGCGGGCGTGAGTGGCATTTATCTCGGCTGGGCCTTACTCCCCGCGCAGAAGAATTTTTACTGGCTCGCTCATCTGATTCGATTCTTAGAAGCGGTTTCCGTACTGAGTCTGGTGACCACAATGATTCTGGCCAAATGGCCGTCTCTGAATCAGGACTGGTCTGAAGCATTACGAAAAAGTTCACGCACATTTTTGATTGCTGCTGGCATTTCATTGCTATCAACCCTGATCTTCGAAACGAGTTCTCTGCTCATTGGAGTTCCTCTCGTCATTTCGCACACCCAAATTGCCGTTGTCTCCGGGGCGCTGGTTTTACTCTCAGCAGCGTTAATTCTGATGGCAGCGGTTCCGAAATACGATCCCTTTCAGTTCCCATTAAAACGACGCATGCTGTATGTGTATGCGGCTGAAATCGTATTGGCCCTGCTGTTCCTGCACATCTATATTACGATGCCGGAACTGTTCCGCGGATACCTCTTACCTTACTGGCCTTATATTGTGATTGCGATCGCGTTCGCCGGCGCTGGCGTGGGAGAATTCTTCGAACGAATCGGGTTGAACGTGCTGTCAGAACCACTGCAGAGAACCGGAACTTTTTTGCCGTTACTGCCGGCACTCAGCTTCTGGATTCACGCGGCTTCCCGACAGGCGTCCCCCGTTGTAGGCGATTATTCGATGATCCTGCTCTTAATCAGCCTCGTCTATGTGGTGATGAGCTTATGGCGAAAGTCGTTTGTTTACACCTCGCTGGCAGCGCTCGCCGGGAATGGTGCCTTGTGGGCGTTCTGGGTGGAGCAGGGGCAAGTCTTAACGCAGCATCCTCAACTCTGGTTGATTCCTCCCGCGCTTTCCGTATTGATTGCCACCCATTTGAATCGAGAGAAACTGACCCCCGCACAGATCACTGCCATCCGTTATTTTTCAACGATCTCAATTTACATCAGCTCCACCGGTGATATGTTTATCGCCGGTGTTGCCAATAATTTGTGGCTGCCCATCATCCTCTGCGGACTCTCAGTGCTGGGAATCTTCGCAGGAATGATGTTTCGCGTCCGCGCTTTCCTGTATGTCGGATCTTCGTTTCTGGTGCTTTCCATAGTTAGCATGATCTGGCACGCTTCCCAGTCACTCGGACATGTCTGGCCGTGGTGGGCTTTTGGAATCGGTCTCGGGATCTGTATCCTGATCCTGTTCGGCATGTTTGAGAAACGCAGAAACGAAATGCTTGAGCTTGTTGGCAAGCTCAAGACATGGGATCGTTAAATTACAAACGAAACGAATTACTCGCCAGTCGAGGTGCGATGATTCCGTTTGCGTTCGTTTTCAGTGAGATAGATTTTTCGCAGACGAATGATTTTGGGAGTAATTTCCACATATTCATCATACTCAATGTATTCCAAAGCCGATTCGAGACTCATGTCACGGGGCGGCTTAAGAACCATGTTCTCATCTGAACCTGATGCACGGACGTTGGTCAGTTTTTTGCCGCGGATCGGGTTAACAACCAGATCATTGTTGCGGGCATTTTCTCCGATGATCATCCCTTCGTAAACATCGACTCCGGGTCCGATGAAGAACTCCGCACGGTCACGCAGTTTCCACAACGCATAACCAACGGCCTGTCCCTTATCCTGAGAAATCAACACGCCGTTTGCACGTCGAGGTACTTCCCCTTCACTCAATTTGTAAGCTTCAAAACGGTGATTGATAATGGCTTCGCCTTTAGTCGCGTTCAGCAACCGCGTTCTCAAACCGATCAAACCACGGGCGGGAATCGAAAATTTCAGGTGCGACATCCCCGTCTCACTTGAAGTCATATCGATCATCTGACCACGACGGGCACACACCAGTTCCATGACAGACCCGACGACTTCAGAAGGGGCATCAACTTCCAGTGATTCAAATGGCTCGTGCCATTTACCATCGATTTTCTTGCGAATGACTTCAGGTTTCCCAACGGAAAGCTCGTAGCCTTCCCGACGCATCTGCTCAATCAAAACGGAGAGATGCAAGATCCCTCGCCCGGAAACGGAAAACGAATCCTTATCTTCTCGCTCAACAACACGTAGTGCCACATTCGATTCCAGTTCACGCATCAGCCGTTCACGCAGATTACGACTGGTAACGTACTTACCATCCTGCCCCGCTAACGGAGAGCTATTGATCGTGAATAACATCGACAATGTCGGTTCATCCACATCAACCCGCACGAGTGCTTCTGGCTTCTCTGCACAGGCAACGGTATCACCAATTTCGGGATTATCTAAGCCAACCAGAGCCACAATGTCACCAGCAGACGCTTCTTCAACAGGAGCTCTTCCCAGATTATTGTATAACTCTACTGTATCAACGGTACACTTAATGTGATCACCATTTCGCTTGATGAGCGTCACACGCTCTCCAGTTCGAACTTTTCCGCTACTGATTCGACCAGTTGCGACACGTCCTACATATTCAGACCACTCCAAAGTCGTGACCATCATTGTGAGTGGTGCATCCTGATTGACATCGGGTGCAGGTACATTCTCTAATACCATATCCAAGAGCGGATGAATGCTATCGCCAAAATTGTCGAGGTCATGCGTAGCAAAACCTTCACGGGCACTGGCATAGATATAAGGAAAATCGAGTGTTTCGTCGTCTGCTTCTAACTCAACAAACAAATCGAACATCTCGCTCAGCACATGATCAGGACGACAATCGGTACGGTCAATTTTGTTAATGACCACGACTGGTTTTAAGTTGCATTCCAAAGCTTTTTTCAAAACAAAGCGGGTTTGCGGTCGTGGACCTTCAAACGCATCCACCAGGATTAAAACGCCGTCCGCCATTCTTAAAACGCGTTCGACTTCACCACCAAAATCCGCGTGTCCCGGAGTATCGATGATGTTGATTTTCACGCCTTTATACATCAAGGCGATGTTCTTGGCCAAAATGGTGATGCCACGCTCCCGCTCCAGATCGTTTGAATCCAGAATACAGTCGCCTTTTAATTGAGAATCACGAAAATGGCCGCTTTGATGTAATAAGGCATCAACCAGGGTCGTTTTCCCATGATCCACGTGCGCAATAATCGCAATGTTCCGCACATCTTCTCGTTTCATGACTCTCAATTCTTCCCACTATGAATCTTCCGTGAAACCATCTTGATATTCAAACGTTCCTTACAGGGAACAGAGGGTTTCACCAAAAAACCGCTTCTCAGCGAATCAGGCAACTATATAAGGGGCAAAATATATCAACAATAGATTAGTAACACAAAGGCCAGAAATAGATATTCTTACTGGCAGTTCTGGCCGGTTTTAGCGATACTTTGACCATTACTACGTCAAAACTTCATAAATTGAGAGCTCACACCGTGAATCTCAAGCTTATTAAGGGATAATCTCGCATGGGACCGCTTCGCGTACTCACCTGTTGTCTGTGTCTCTCACTTCTGATTTTCATCCCTGCAGTATCAGTATCATCGGCCCAGGAATCAGATCAGCTCGATCTAATCCTCAAAGGAGCAATGATTATTGATGGCACAGGAAAGCCTGGATTTACAGGCGATATCGCCATAAAGAACGAGCGCATCGTCTCAGTTGGTCCGAAAATCACTGTCCCAGCTGACCGCATCATTCAGTGCCGTGGCCTGACGATTGCTCCTGGGTTTATTGATTTACACAACCATAGCGACCGGCAAATCATTGCTCCACTGACCCGCGCCAATATGAACTTTGTCACCCAGGGATGCACGACAATTGTCACAGGAAATTGCGGCAGTGGTCCGGTCGATACAGCAGAATACTATCAAAAAGTTGCTGCTGCGGGAAGCGGAACAAATGTGACGCACCTGATCCCCCAAGGGTCCCTGCGTGACCGGGTAATGGGGTCGGGGCAAAGGGAACCGACGCCTGAAGAGTTAAAAACCATGAAGGAACTGGTGCTCAAAGCCATGCAGGATGGTGCCTGGGGCATGTCAACCGGGCTGATCTACGTTCCGAGTTCTTATGCGCAAACGGATGAACTGATTGAATTGGCAAAAATCGTATCGCAACACCGGGGGATCTACGCCAGTCATATCCGCAATGAAAGTACGGGCTTACTCTCAGCCGTCAACGAAGCCCTGAAAATTGGCCAACAGGCAAAACTGCCCGTTCATATTTCACACTTCAAGTCCAGTGGGCAGGATGCCTGGGGATTGGTAATCAGAGCAGCTCAGATGATCGACGAGGCCCGCAAGCAGGGGCAAACCGTTACGGCAGATCAATATCCCTATATTGCTTCCAGCACATCTCTGGGGGCCACATTGATTCCGCCCTGGGCCAGAGCGGGAGGCAACCAAGAGTTGGTTGCGCGTCTGGAAGCACCAGAAACCTCTCAAAAGATCATCAGCAAAATCGAAAGTAATATCAAAAAACGCGAAGGAGGAAAGGCCATCCGCCTTGCCCGGTATTCTAAAAAACCAGAATGGGTGGGAAAAAATTTGCAACAAATCGCGGAAAGCGAAAACAAAACGGTTCTGGAGATCGTGTTGGAGATCACGCGAAAGGGAGGCGCTTCCGTGGTGAATTTCAGTATGAATGAAGACGATGTCCGCCAGATCATGAAAATTGACTGGGTCGCGACCGCCTCTGATGGCCGTGCCTACCTGCCGGGTTCCGATCGCCCTCATCCCCGGAATTATGGAACTTTTCCGCGTAAGCTGGGATATTATGCCATCCAGGAAAAAGTCATTCCGCTGGAACACGCTGTCCGTAGCGCGACAGGCCTGCCTGCTGATATCCTGGGACTCAAAGACAGAGGCTATCTGCGCGCGGGAGCGTATGCAGATATCGTGGTTTTTGATACAAAGCAACTCATTGACCAAGCGACATTTGATGATCCTCATCAATATTCGAAAGGAATTCGTTACCTGTTTGTGAACGGAAAACCGGCCATCAATGCTGGCTCTCCTACAGGCAGCCTGGCGGGAAAAGCCTTGCGTCATCAAGCCGTTGAAAAGTCAGTTGAAAAGACCAGTCCTTAACCGTGCCAGGAAGACCCCTGCTTTGAATTCGCATCACGTACAGCTACTGGTCAGTATCAAGAATCGTGACGAAATCCTGCCCGCCCTTCAGGGGGGATGTGAGATTCTCGATCTCAAAGATCCTTTAAGCGGTGCCCTGGGAATGGTTGATGAGCCAACACTGCGTTCGATTTCCAGAGCGCTCCTCGACCATCCAGTCGATATTCCGTTAAGTATGGCTTTGGGAGAATTAGTAGAATGGCAGGGAAAATGTGCTTCCCCCTCGATCCCTGCAGAAATCACCTATTTAAAAATGGGCTTGTCACAAACAGCCGGGCAACACAACTGGTACGCGCGCTGGTCGGAATTGACAAAACGGATTGAAGAACAGCACAACACCCCATTTCAGTGGATTGCCGTTGCTTACGCAGACTGGAAACTGGCAAACGCAATTTCACCACAGGAAGTTCTCGCGGCCGCCATTGAAAGCCAGTGTGCGGGCCTCTTAGTCGATACCTATTCCAAGCAAGGCCAATGTCT
>Ga0222653_1000351_pt1 | contig 28231 bp, 22 predicted proteins | sample AntAcemetagen419_FD_179856 | JGI IMG/M metagenome (GOLD analysis project Ga0222653, IMG submission 179856) | Saline water microbial communities from Ace Lake, Antarctica - #419 | ecosystem: Environmental > Aquatic > Non-marine Saline and Alkaline > Saline | place: Antarctica: Ace Lake...
AACATCGCGGCGATCTTGGGCGTGTCGTTTAGCCCGCGGGCAAAACTGACCATTCCGGCCGAGAGGAAGTGAAATCGGTCGAGTGTGTCTGAGGCTGAGATTCCCAAAACCTGCCCCTGGTAGCGGCTCTGACAGGTGACGGTATCACCCAAATTTGCCGTCAATTGCTCGGCTCGCTGAACAGCGACGGCATGCTGACCGACTGGCAGCACTTCAACGGTTTCATTGCCCACGCACAGACAAATGTCACGCGTAATTCCCAAGCGGATGCGTGCATTCCGCATCACCGGATAGACGATCCCCGTTACGACGATGGCCATGATAGGACTGAAGGCCAACGGGAGCAAGAAGGTTGATCCAAGGGTTGACACGTTCAACGCCGATCCAGCGATCAGGCCGGTTCCAATCAGCGCCCCAACCAAACTGTGAGTCGTCGAGATCGGCATGCCGATCCGTGTTGCCAATAACACAGTCAGGCCGGCTCCCAACGCAACTGCGGCGGCAAAAGCAGGTTGTGTTGCAATCGCATCATCTACTAATCCCTTACCGCTGAAACTCTTGATCAGATTTCCGGCAAGTAGAAACGCTGCGATTGAGCCTAAAAAAGTCGTGACGGTTGCCCAAGCCAAGGCCCGACGAAAACTTGTTGTGCCGCTGCCGAAGAGCGTCGCAACGCCTTTGAAATTGTCGTTGGCTCCGTTCGCATATGCGACGCAGAGACCGGCGATGAGAACGACTACGAAGATCATCGCTATTGTGCCTCCTTATTATAGTTCCAATGTCAAATGAGTGAGTGTGTTCTCGTTGCGCAACCCTTAGACCTTGCTGGAGCGTTCTTTGAATTCATGATTCAGAATTCTGTCGTTCTCCGAGTAGTCCACCGGGACTTCAACGAGATGCACTCCCGGCGTGTCGAGGCACTTGGTTAGCAACGGACGTAATTCAGCGCTGGATGTGACCCGATGTCCGTAGGCTCCATAGCTTTCTGCGTAGCGGACGAAGTCCGGATTACCATAGTCGAGTCCGAAGTCCTTCAATCCCATATTCGCCTGTTTCCACTTGATCATTCCGTAAGCATTATCTCGCAGAACAAGCACCACGAGATCGAGTTTCAATCGCACAGCGGTTTCCAATTCCTGCGAATTCATCATGAAGCCGCCGTCGCCGCAGATTGCCATGACTTGTTGATCCGGATGAACCAGCTTCGCCGCCATCGCTGAGGGTAGCCCGGCTCCCATTGTGGCCAGTGCGTTGTCGAGCAACACAGTATTTGGCGCGGTTGCCTTATAGTTCCGCGCGAACCAAATTTTATAGACGCCGTTGTCGAGTGCGATGATCCCTCGTTTCTGGATGGTTTGCCTGACATCCGCAACAAGCCGCTGCGGGTAAACGGGAAAACGATCGTCGTCAGCTCCTTCGTCAACACTGACTTCGACCGCATCGCGGACGATCATGAATTGCGTAAAGTCCCAATGTGATTGCGGTTCCAGTTCTTCGCTCAATCGCCAGATGCTGTTGGCGATGTCACCGACGACTTCGACCTGCGGAAAGTAAACCGGATCGACCGACGCCGACGAAAAATTGATATGGATGACATTGACTCCGCCGGCGTGCATGAAGAACGGCGGCTTCTCAACAACGTCATGACCGACGTTGATGATCAAGTCAGCCGCATCGAAGGCGCGGTGAACGAAGTCGTTCGATGACAAAGCCGTGTTCCCAAGGAACAGTGGTTCGCGCTCGTCGATGACGCCTTTGCCCATCTGTGTCGTGGCGAAAGGGATACCGCTCTTGCCGACGAACTCTCGCAGCATTTTGCATGTGCGCTTGCGATTTGCACCTGCCCCGACCAACAGCAAGGGAGACTTTGCCGCCCGAATCCTTTCCAGTGCGGCACGAATGGACTTGTCTTCGGCGACCGGACGGCGAACGAGGCTCGCGGGAATCGGTAGTTCTTCGACTTGCTCGGCGGCAATATCTTCCGGCAGTTCAAGATGAACCGCACCTGGCTTTTCTTCTTCCGCCAACCGAATCGCCTCGCGAACTCGAGACGGAATGTTGGCTCCGCTGACGAGTTGCTGGGTGTACTTGGTCAGCGGCTCCATCATGTCAACTACGTCGATGATCTGAAACTGACCCTGTTTGCTGGTCTTGACAGGCTTTTGCCCGGTGATCATCAGCATCGGCATTCCGCCAAGCTGTGCGTACGCGGCAGCCGTGACGAGGTTGGTTGCGCCCGGCCCCAGTGTTGAGAGACAGACTCCCGCCTTGCCCGTGAGTCGGCCGTATGTCGCCGCCATAAAACCAGCGGCTTGTTCGTGACGGGTGAGAATCAATTGGATGCTCGATCGCGATAACGAATCGAGGAAGTCGAGATTCTCTTCGCCCGGAATACCAAACACGTATTCAACACCATCGGCTTCCAGTGCCTTGATAAATAGATCGGAGGCTTTCATTGGTTTGTCCTATTCGGGCTGTTGGTCGAACTTGGCGGCGTACTGTCATTGTCTCCAATCGCTGCTTCGGCGACAGCGGCGGCGATGCGAGGTGCGACGCTACGATCCAGCGGGTCGGGTAAGACTCGTTCTGCTGACGGATTTATCGTCGCAGCCGCCAACGCGCGCGCTGCAGCGATCTTCATTTCTTCTGAGATGGCACTCGCACCTGCGTCCAAGGCACCACGAAAGATTCCGGGAAACGCCAGCACATTGTTGATTTGATTGGGGAAGTCGCTGCGTCCGGTGCCGATGACAACAGCTCCGCCACGTCTCGCATCGTCGGGCATGATCTCCGGGATCGGATTGGCCATCGCCAGCACGATCGAGTTACTCGCCATTGTTGAGATGTCACCCGAAGAAAGTAGGTTTCCTTTGCTGACACCGATGAACACATCTGCTCCGACAAGCATGTCCTGCAGACTGCCACTACGGTTTTCGCGATTGGTGTATGACAGCAGTTCGCGTTTGTAGTCGGCCAAGTCGTTTCGGTCTTTGTGGATCACGCCTTTGGAGTCACAAACGACAACGTCCTGCACCGGAACGCAGACGTTCGGATCGTGTCCGACACAGCGCAACAATCGTGCGATCGCCGTGCCGGCAGCGCCTGCGCCATTGATGACGACTTTCATCTGCGTGATGTTGCGTCCGAGCACCTTGGCGGCGTTGAGCAGCGAGGCCAGAAGTACGATTGCTGTCCCGTGTTGATCGTCGTGGAAGACTGGGATACCGATGTCCTGCAACGCCTGTTCGACAGCAAAACACCGGGGAGCCGAGATATCCTCCAGATTGATGCCTCCGAAAACGGGTGCGATCCGACGCACCGTGGCGACAATTTCGTCCACGTCTTGTGTGTCGAGACAAATTGGCCATGCATCAATGTTGGCAAACTCTTTGAACAACAGCGCCTTGCCTTCCATGACCGGGATGGCGGCATGTGGGCCAATGTTTCCCAGCCCCAACACTGCCGATCCATCGGTGACCACTGCAACGCTGTTTCGCTTAATCGTCAGCTCGCGAGCTTTGCTTTGATCACTTGCAATCACCTCACACGGGCGTGCAACTCCAGGCGTGTAGGCTAGCGACAAGTCATCACGGTTCACGATTGGCATCTTTCCCACTACACCGATCTTCCCGCGTAGTTGTTCGTGAATAATGAGACTTCGCTCAAAGAAATCCGTCATGATTCGAGCTATCCTTTCGTTTAGACGACGCCGTAAGCCAGCATGGCGTCGGCGACCTTGATGAAACCGGCGATGTTTGATCCGCGGACATAGTTCACGAATCCGTCATCCGTGCCGTGCTGAACACATTTGGCGTGGATGTCATGCATGATTGTTTTTAGTTTCGCATCCACTTCCTCGTGGCTCCACGAAAGCCGCAGCGAGTTTTGGCTCTGCTCTAAACCGGATACGGCAACGCCACCGGCATTCGCGGCCTTTGATGGACCGTAAAGAATCTTGGCTTCAAGGAATGCATGAGCGCCAGCCAGTTCGGTCGGCATGTTGGCACCTTCGCTAACGGCCTTGACCCCGTTGCCAATCAATGTCTTAGCATCATCAAGGCTGATTTCGTTTTGTGTGGCACAAGGAAAGGCGACTTCACAAGGAACGCCCCAAGGACGCTCATCGGCGTGAAACGTGACGCCGTCATACTTGTCGGCATACTTTGAGATTCGACCGCGACGTACTTCCTTGAGATCTTTGATGAAAGCCAGTTTCTCCGCGTCGATGCCCGCCGGATCGTGAACAAAGCCGGACGAATCTGACATTGCGACGACCTTCGCGCCCAGTTCGGTGGCCTTCTCAACGATGTAGATCGCGACGTTGCCGGAACCGGAGACGACACAAGTCTTTCCTTTGAGGCTATCATTAATGTGATTGAACATATTCTCGCAGAAGTAGACGCAGCCATAGCCAGTGGCCTCGGTCCTCACGAGACTGCCGCCGTAGGTTAATCCCTTGCCGGTCAGAATTCCTGCGAAGCGGTTTTCAAGTCGCTTGTACTGCCCAAACAAGTAGCTAATCTCACGACCACCGACGCCAATGTCGCCAGCCGGAACATCCGTGTCTTCGCCTATATGCCGATGCAGTTCAATCATCAACGATTGACAGAATCGCATGACTTCGCGATCACTCTTGCCCTTTGGGTTGAAATTCGCACCGCCCTTTGCGCCGCCCATCGGCAGTCCCGTGAGGCTATTCTTGAAAGTTTGCTCGAAGCCGAGAAACTTCAAGACGCTTAACGTCACGTCCGGGTGAAACCGCATCCCGCCTTTGTACGGTCCAATCGAATTATTGAATTGCACTCGCCAGGCTCGGTTCGCTCGAATGTGTCCCTGGTCGTCTTCCCATGTAACGCGAAAAATGACTATTCTGTCAGGTTCCGTCATCCGTTCGAGTATTTGAGCATCCTTGTACTTGCTATGCTCCAACACGAACGGCATCACCGTTTCGACAAACTCCCTGACAGCCTGATGGAACTCCGGTTCGCCTTGGTTCCGCCTTTCAAGCCCATGCATAAAGCATTTCGTTTCTTCACATTGTTCGATCCACATTTGTTTATCTCCGATTCTTGCGTTTGTATGTTTTCGTGGAGTCAGCCACGACTCCGTACTTTTGTTAGGGAGTTTTGCTCGAACACACGACGCTGCATGTGCTCGAACCCGGACGTGTTGAAGCCATGTGGTCCTTCCTGATCTCCGACGAGTTCGAAGAACGGGATCGTCATCGACTGGCCACCAAACTCGACTGAGAGAGTTTTGCCAATCAGACCGGTACTCAGTGCCAGGCTGTTTAGACCAACTAATGCTTTTCGTCGTTTAATTTCAGGAACTCCTTAGGGTTTTGAATGGGTTAACGGGTCCACGCCAGCCACTTGTAAAACAGTGATTTAACGAAGGGCGTGAGCCGCGTTCGGCTGTATTGGTCGCCAAGTCTGCGGATGGCCTCGGCCTGAGTCGGGTAGGGATGAATCGTGCTGCCGATCTTTGAGAGACCGAGACCATGCGTCATCGCCAGCGTGATCTCTGAGATCATGTCACCGGCGTTGCTTGCCACGATCGTAGCGCCAAGAATCTTGTCTGTACCTTTTTTTGTGTGGACTTTTACGAATCCTTCGTCGTCGCCTTCAAGAATGGCGCGGTCCACATCACTGAGGTGCTGCACGAACGTGTCGATCGCGATGCCTTGTTTTTCGGCTTCATGCTCGTATAGGCCAACATGCGAAATCTCCGGCGACGTGTATGTGCACCAAGGGATCGTGAGCGCGCTGGATTTCTTCCGGCCTTTGAAGAGTGCGTTTTGAATCACGATGCGAGCCATGAAGTCGGCGGCGTGCGTGAACTGGTACGGCGAACAGATATCGCCTGCCGCGAAGATGTGAGGGTTGGTCGTCTGCATGCGGTCGTTGACTTTGACGCCCTTCTTATCGAATTCGACGCCAACGCCTTCCAGGTTCAGGTTCTCGACATTGGGAGCTCGACCGACTGCGACCAACAACGCATCAATCTGTTCGTCGTAACTCTGGCCATGCGATTCAACCGTCAGTCGGCTGCCGCCTTTGTTTTTGATTTCGAGCTTGCGTCCACAGCAGAGTAGCTTCACGCCGTCCCGCACCATCGCATTCTTTACGACTTCGGCGGCTTGGCGATCCTCGCGCGGCAGGATGCCGTGTTCCGATTCGACAAGAAACACTTCTGAGCCGAGTTGTGCGAATGTCTGGGCCATCTCGCAGCCGATCGGACCAGCTCCGATGACGCCTAAGCGACGAGGCAACTCGGTCAGCGAGAAGACGCTTTCGTTCGTCAGGTACTCCACGCCGTCCAGACCGGCAATCGGTGGAGCAGACGCTCGTGCTCCGGTTGCAATGACGGCGCGCTTGAAGTTGAGTTTGGTTCCATCAACGTCGATCGTGCTAGAATCCAGAAACCGGCCCTGACCGAAGAAGACATCAATCCCAAGGTCACGGAATCGTGTTGCCGAATCGTTAGGACTGATGCGGGCTCGCAGCTTGCGCATTCGCGCCATCACATCGGCGAAATTGATGTTTACCCCATCCGGAACTTCGATGCCAAATTCATTGGCATTCTTCACCGTTGCTGCAACGCGTGCCGCACTGATGACGCCCTTGGACGGAACACAGCCAACGTTCAGGCAATCGCCGCCCATCAGACTACGTTCAATCAGTGCAACCTTGGCTCCCAGACCCGCGGCACCTGCAGCCGCAACCAATCCAGCAGTTCCGGCTCCAATCACGACCAAGTTGTAACGGCCAGACGGAGTCGGATTGCTCCAGTCCGGTGGGTGCACGTTGGCTTCGAGTGCTTGATTGTGCTCATCTTTGGGTTGGAGCTGAACTAACGTCATTATGTTTTTCCTACTTCTGAGTGTGTTGTTGTGTCTTGGTCGATTTACCACTTTTCGACAGGTGCTACGTTTTCTAGCCGGTGTTTACAATCATCTTAGAAAGACGCGAAATCTTACGATGACTACAGAGATAAATGCAGATGGTCAAGATTCAGCAACGAGATGTTTTTTCTACTTATCATTCGACGCAGTAGAACATTTAATTTCCTGGAAATAACCACTAACTGCCCATTGTCGAAACCAGTCGCTAAGATGCAATTCGAGTTCGAGTAACGAAAATCCGGAGTGTGCTGCAGCCTGTTCTATTGACTGTTCAATGGTCTGGCCACTTTGTAGATAAGCTAGAATTGCGAATTCGACAGAGGAAACAGAACAACGACGTACGACATAGTCACGACGTGTAATTACCAGGTATGTTGGATTGGCCGTTGGAAGAATTATTTCATTTCCGTGACGTACTGCTGAAATATATTCGTGAACCGGAAACTGCAACTTCAACAATCGTAAACAAGGGACCGGGATCAGCCTTGCATCTGAAATATGTTCGGGAGGGATAGCCGCTACATCTTCCGGTTGCAGAATACGTTGATTCTCAAAACCAGAACTACTGAAGACTTCGCCGTATGTGCGTTCGACAGTGGCCAAATCAATCAGGAAGTCTGGCCAGGTTTCTGCCTCATTCGAAAATTCGTCGCCAGCATTTGGGCGGGTTTCGGTTAGGAATTGAGGAAAGTTTGCGCCGAGGTTGGCGAGCGTGTAACTGCGAGACGGATACATTTGCAAGTAGCCAAACGCAAATGCGTCAAACGTTTCATCCCCCAATGCATGCAACAACGCTGGGAATTCGCTTCGCAAACATTCCAGTAATCTGGCATAATACGCGTTTGAGTACACCTGCAATCGTTCGATACTTGTCTGATTTTGAGACCGTACGATAACGTCATCAACATGCTCGGGGGCAATGGCAATTTGATTGTGAGCCTCTTTAGATACGATGCCGGCTTCTATTCCATCAGGATCCATAATGACTGTTTGCAGCCAGCGTTGTACCTGATCCAGAGAGGGGTCGAGCTGTGACGTTGATGTACGGTCTGTCATTATTCGACCTCCGCGGGGACATACAACGCTGGTTGTGGAATGGATCGTTTTTCAACAACTTCGTCTGAACGCGTAACAACGGTCAATTTTTCGCGAGGCACCTGCGTTGATCCATCCTCGGTAACAAGATCCTCTACAGTATCAACATCGGCAATGTAACGTTTTGCCTTCAAAACCTCGGAATGCAGGACAGGAAATGCGGGAATTTGGGCGTCCCACTCTAACAGGGTTGCTGCACCGCCGGTTAACTTGTGCGCCAGTCGGTACAGATTCCACACTGGGTCGATCACTTCGCCATCGTGTGTGTCAATACAATGTGTTCCACAGTCTGTATGGCCAGCGAGATGAAACTGTACGACATTTTCATGTGGTATCGCCCGAATGTATTCTTCAGGATCGTAATCGTGATTCACACTTGAGACATATACATTATTGACATCAAGGAGCAAACGACAGTCCGTTTCCTTGACCATATATTTCAGGAACTCCCATTCGGTCATCGTCGAATTTCGGAATGTGACATACGTACTGGGGTTTTCAAGTACCAATGGGCGTTCCAAGATGTCCTGCACGATGCGAATTCGCTCAACAAGATGTTTCAATGTAGCATCGTTATACGGTACTGGTAGTAAATCGTGTGCGTTCAATCCAGCCACTCCGGTCCAGCAGACATGATCTGAAACCCAGCGTGCATTGACATTATTGGAAAGTTTTTTGAGTTTTTCCAAATACTCACGGTCAAGTGGATCAGTGCTTCCGATGGACATCGAGACTCCGTGCATCACAATCGGATAGCGCTCTGCAATTTGATCCAGAATGTAGCGTGGTCGGCCATCGCAATCCATAAAGTTTTCGGAAATGATCTCAAACCAATCAACCGGTGGCGTGTGCTGCAATATATAGTCAAAATGCTGCGTTCGCAGACCTACACCCAAGCCAAGGTTTGGATGGGCGTAACCGTACACCAGAACCAGTCATTTCGCTGTGGTTGATTATTTGCCGAGGCGGCGTCGGGCTCGACGCTTGCGTTTGCGGTCAGCGGATTGGCGACGCTCGTCCTGGCGGTACGTTCGAATCGATTCGGGGTGGTCCACTCTCCAGGCATGCGGTGCCAGCGCGGCCCAGTCCGTCTCGCCGTCAAGGGCACGCTGCAACACATCGTGCAGGTAAGCAGCTACGTCCAGGTCGTTACGAATCGCCGTGCCCACGATCGTCATCAGGTTCGCCGCTCGATCGCCAGCGAACACCGAACCTTTAAACATCCAATTCTTCCGCCCCGTGGCCACACGCTTCATCAGTTGTTCGCAATCGTTGTTGTCAATCGGGATCGAGGCGTCATCGATAAATCGCGACAAGGCCTCCCAGTGACGACGAACATACGCAGCGGCCTGACCAAGATTGCTCTTGGGTAAAACACGCCCCGGCGACATCTCTACGCCGGCCAAGTACTCTTCGATCAGACCCAGTACATGACGCGACAGGCTGCGGCGACGGGCAAGCCGCTGGGACGCATTGAGATTCTGGATCTGGTCCTCGACGTCGTAGAGCATCCGAATCCACGATTCGAGCTGAGCGACCTGGAGCGGGAACGCGCTGCGGCACTCGTCAATCTTACGACGCGCATGCGCCCAACACGCCGCGAACGTAATCCGTGAGCCACTTCGAACATCGATTTTCTGAAAACCCGACCAGCAATCTCCGATCAGGTTGCCCGCGAAATCTCCGAGCACTTCATCCGGTCCGTCTCGGTGACGACTGACCGTGAAGTCAAACGCCACCACCGGAAGACGCGAGGCGTAATAGCCCCACATCTTTGCGTTGATGCTGGGCTTGCCAGCAGCGATCGCGGTTTCCAGCACCTCGCCGATCCGCTGCCCGCGGGGATGCCGGGACAGGTCCGGCATCGCGGCGGGAGTGATCAACAACACGCCGGTGTCGTCGCATCCGATCGTTTGATCCTGTTTCAGATAACTGCGCAGGTGCGCCGCCAGCGGACGAAGTGCAAACTCAACACCCGCTTCGATGTTTTGCAGCGTGCTGCGACTGGGGGTCCAGCCACTGCCGGCGAACAGGTCTTGCTGGCGGTAAAACGGGAGGTGATAGAAGTATTTCGCCGCCACGACTTCAACACCGATCGACGGATCAAAACGATTGCCCTCGACCAGTCCGGTCGGCCGCTCAGGGCTGAGGATGCCTTGAGTTTTGTCCGCTGGGTGCGCGTACTTGGCATACCTGGTCACCCGCACGCGCAGTTCACTGCGGATCAATTCAAGCGTTTCGACTTCATCGTAGCCGATCAGCTTCAATCCCTTGCGTTGTGCTGCGGGAAGGTTAACGAGTTTCTCATAACGCGGCAGGTGGGCGGGGAACTTACGGTCGTCGGGTCGCGGCCGCCTGGGTTTGCACTTTCGGTTCGATTCATCGGCGTCCCGGGCAATCTGTTCAGCTTGCCGGATCGCTTCTTCGAGCGCGCTGACCACTTCGGGCGTGACTTCCTCGCCCAGGTCCAGCAGCAACTGACCGGCACCATCGATTCGCCGTTCGCTCTTACGGCCGTAGAGTTGTTTAAGAAGTTTCTCGATCGTCAGGTTCAGCTCGGTAACTTTCTCATTGAGCTGGTCCTGGTTGTCCTTGAGCTGCAAGACCGAGTGGGCCTGTTCTTCGACCAGCTTGTCCTTGAGTGAAAGCTGGGTCGCCTGTTGATTGATCGTTTGTTGCCCGTCATCGACTTGTCCTTGCAACATCGCAATCAAGCGATGGCAGTCTTTGATGTTGTGGGGCAGTGATTCATCAACCATGATGAACACATTATAAAGATTCGGACTTTTCGCACTACCCGATGATCGATAAAAAAAGCGAATCCCAACAAAAACCGGCCCGCGAATAAAATTCTCGCCAGGCCGGTTTGATGAGGTTGCGACTCAGACCACAGTCATTCGCTTTCTTCTGTGCCTGGACGACTTCAGCGAAACGCCGGCGAGCCACATGGCCAGTTCGACCGAATCGATGGTCACGTGGGTTTTGTCGTCTTCGGGCCTGGGCAACTCAACGGTACCTTGCTCAAGCCGCCGATACCAGAGCGTCAGTCCGCCGGTCTCCCACCACAGAGCTTTGATACGATCGCGCCGGCGGTTCACAAACAGGAATAGCGAGCCGTCGATGACGTTCCGCCCCAGCGTCGCGGTGACAATGCCGGTTAAACCGTCGAAGCCGTTGCGAAAATCTACCGGCTCGGTGCACAGGTAGATGGGCGTGCCGCTGGGCAAGCCCATCATGAGTGGGCCTCCTGGCTACAGGCCGGGATCTCGAATCGAATACGAATGCCGCCCGGCAGATCGACGGCCATGACGGTGGCCGGTGAGGGCGGCGCTGCAAGCGTGACGGGCAGGAAACCTGCCGGCTTTCTGGCAGTCTGTCGCGGAGGGGCGGACGTGCTTTTGTGAAACCGTTGATGGCCTGTCCTCGTGGTGCCGCGGATCTTCCGCCGCCAGTAATAGTAGGACGCTTTTGAGACGTTTTCGTTTTGGCAGAACTGCGCGACGGTGATGTCAGCCTGGTCGAATCGCTCCAGTCGGTCTGCCCAGACTTGGGCGGTTTCGCTCGAATTGTTTTGGATCATGGGATCTCCTGTGTGGGAAACGTGAGGAAACCCGAGATCTTAAACCCTGCGCCTACAATGGTTCTGGTGTACGGTTACGTTTCCCTGACACTTTGGACTCCTTGCTCATAAATTCCTCCTAAGAAGATTCTGAAGTATTCTTCAGGAGTCCGCCAGTCTTGGGCTATCGCAAACATGTGGCTGCATGGTCAAGGAAGACCATTAAGGCAATGCTGTTTTTTCATTTGATAGATATAAGTTTAATGCCCCTTACGTCCAAAAATTTCTACAATGCCACCGTTAGTAGAGCTATTGTATCAAGAATTCTGAATTCTTTTTTTGGTGGTTGTTAGGTACGATTTCTTCTTCTCAATTCCAATTACGCTTTTAGCCCCATTTTCCAATCCACTCTGCAGACAAGTTCCTGAACCTGCAAACATGTCTAACAATGTTCCATTTTTGGAAAGGAGATACTTACACCACCAATCAGCTAGGTTGTAGGGTGTGCTTGCAGGATGTTTAAAAGCAGTTGGTTGACCACCAGTTGAAAACGGTAATACATTAAATGGTGTCGTCCCTTGTCTTTCGTCTGATGATTTTGCAATCGTGCTGTTTCTATAAGTTCTTCCAGGTGGTCCTTCTCTTAATGCCATATCTGCTCGATACCTTGCACTTGTTGCTTGTGATGGCGTACACAAAACATTGTCTTGATTCCTGTAGCAATCCGGGCTTCCTAACCAAATACACATCTTCATTGATTGACGCATTAAACCATGCTTTCTATTCGTAATGATGGTGGTCGGCATTATTTCACAAAAGAAGAACTTTCAGGAATTAATGAAAGTTCCAACATCAACTTTGGTTATGGCTACTGCTTCTTAGACAATGACACGATTGAAAAAAATGATTGGTTTCCACATATTAAGGAAGAAGAAGATCAATTTGATGTAATGGGCATGGTCCGATTAGAAACAGGTAATCATAACCCTAAATGGTCTTTTTGGATTGAAGAAGATAAATTGAGAATTTATTTAGCATAATCAAATAAAACGATACCGTTAATAGCAGCCAGATGTTGTCAGGCGTAAAATCTTGTCATGAGTTAAAATCAATTATGACTGCGTGGAGCGTTGCCTCGAAGTAGTCCCTCTTTACTAAATTGAAGGGCTGGGCAGACAAGCCGCTGAGCGGAAATTAAAAATTCTTAAATCTCATTATTGATCTGGGGATCGAGAAGATAAAGAAGTATTTGGCGATAGCACGGAAGCGAATTGAGCAATCGTAAACCGTTTACAAATTCATTCCCGCATCATTGACCCTCAGCCAGAATTTGAAAGTTTTGTCATGCAGACTTTGTTGAAGTAGGAAGTATCATTGACAAAGTGGTGTTCGAATTCCAGAATTGAGTTTGAACTTCTTTGTTCGGAGCATCTCATATTTCATCAGAATGGCATTCAGTGAAGAATTTTACCTCAATGAATAATCACGGTGTTTTCAACTCTTTCTTTTTTCTTCTGTTGTGTAGCGGGTGTGGATACACGGATGAACCTGCTACCGACTCGATCAAGGCACTTGGGGGAGAAATTGATCTTGATGACACGGGCAATGTCATTCGAGTCGCTTTTTCTGGCAGCAAAGTCAGTAACGCAGGACTTGTGCATCTCAAAGGGCTGACCAATCTGACGACATTGGACCTTCGAGGCACCGGAATCACTAATGCAGGACTTGTGCATCTTGAAAGGCTGACCAGCCTGACGACATTGAACCTTCACAGCATCAACATCAGTGACGCAGGAATTGTGCATCTTAAAGATCTGACCAATCTTACCACATTGCACCTTTCAAGCAGCAGCATCACTGATGCAGGACTTGTGCATCTTAAAGATCTGACCAATCTTACCACATTGCACCTTTCAGGCAGCAGCATCACTGATGCAAGACTTGTGCATCTTGAAAGGCTGACCAGTCTGACGACATTGGACCTTTTCGATACCAACATCACTGATGCAGGACTTGTGCATCTTAAAGATCTGACCAATCTGACGACATTGAACCTTGCTAACACCAACATCAGTGACGCAGGACTTGTGCATCTCAAAGATCTGACCAATCTAACGACATTGCACCTTTCAGGCAGCAATATCACTGACGCAGGACTTGTGCATCTTAAAGATCTGACTAGTCTGACGACATTGGACCTTGCAGCCAACAACATCAGTGACGCAGGACTTATGCATCTCAAAGGGCTGACCAGTCTGACGACATTGGACCTTTCAGCCAGCAACATCAGTGACGCAGGACTTGTGCATCTCAAAGGGCTGACCAATCTGATGACATTGGACCTTTCAGCCAGCAACATCAGTGACGCAGGACTTGTGCATCTCAAAGGGCTGACCAGTCTGACGACATTGAACCTTTCATTCAGCAACATCACTGATGCAGGACTTGTGCATATCAAAGGGTTGACCAATCTGACGACATTGGACCTTCGAAGCACCGGAATCACTAATGCAGGACTTGTGCATCTTGAAGGGCTGACCAGCCTGACGACATTGAACCTTGATTACACCAACATCACTAATGCAGGGCTTGTGCATCTTAAAGATCTGACCAGACTAACTTATTTAAATTTGTCCGAAACTAAAGTCACGAAAGAGGGAGTGATGAAATTGAAGGCAGCAATACCCGATTGCAGGATTACACATTAGAAATGTATTCACCTAAATACAAAATCAAACAATGTAAAATTGTTGACCAAGCCAGATGATGCCATCATCAAATTGCTTCATTGTCTTACCGTCTTTGAGGTATCCTATAAGTCTATTCGAAGAACACTTGCTTTACTTCGATCTCTCCACCATCTTCTGAAACGCTTCCTTTGGTTTGCCATATCCATCAGACTTTTTCTCTGCGATTGCTGACAGCAAAATGTCATTCAGCTTAAAGCCCACTTCATGTGGTGGCATCTGATCTTCAATCAGCAAGTCCTGAGCGTATACCACTAATTGATTCATCGAACTTGTCACAGAGCGATTCAATGCCTTAGCAAATTGAACTGTTTCAATTTCAGTTGCAATGAATTTCCTGAATTCCCATTGATTGGCGTCATCGGCTGTGAAATCCCGAATGCAGTTCACAGCACTTTCAGAGAACATCTGCTGATTTGTAATCCCCTTAGCATCCATCACACAGGAATAAAGTGATTTGGTATTACTCAGTAAAATATACTGACGGCGATTGGCTGGAAATATGTGGCACGACCAGTCAGCGAAGGGGTTCTGGTGTAAGGGAAGGGCTGCTAATGGGCCGGTTTTGATTTTCTGATTGAGCTTTTGGGAGAGACGAAAGATCATTTTGTTTCTTTTTAAAGACGGGGTAATTATCTGTATGTTACTTTGTATCAGCAGTCGAAGAAGGCTAACCCCAGACAACAAATCGGGGATCGATTGAGAACCCACACTTATCACATTGGGAATCATTCATCGACAGCTTTCCCTTTTCGCAATAGGGGCACACATCAGTATCGAGCAGAATCTTACATTCCTTACCTAATTTAATTCCACATTCAGGGCAGATCGTGTTTTCAGTTTTGAAAAGCCAGTCCCCCCAACAGCTCGGGCAGTGATCGTGTGGAACAGTTTTGAGTTCTCCATTCACTACATATCTCTGTGGAGAAGCATCATTCCAATTGCGATGCAATTCTCCGCTTTCATTAGTCGAGATTCCAGTATTGACTAATGGTAAGCATCGCTCTTCCGTCCAATCTACAACGTCCAAAATACAATTCAGGTTGACGTTGTACCTTTTTCCCAAACGTCCTCCCAATTCAGTAAGCTGTGCCCGTATTGCTTCCAGTTCAGGTGAGTCCAGTAGTTCGTCTATAGATTCAGCGATTTCATTTATCACATCCTCTGATTTCTTCCAAGTTTCTTGATCCATTTGGGTTTCCTTTTTGCCCAACACTTCATTCAGGGCAATAAATATGAAATTTCAGTACTCTCTGGTTTCGTTGAATGAAACACCATAATACATTTGAAGAATAGGCCAACCAATTTTCCAGCATTGTGTAAATGGTAGAACATTTATAAGCAACAAAGATCATAGCGGTTCTTTTTATAAATAGTTGTTTGCATTTGGATTCATGGCAGTATAATAAATCAGCCGTCTGGAGCAGGCACACAGACGGCTTTTTTTACGAATTGATCCTATTCAAGCTATTCAGCCATGCCGAAATTATCTCATTGTGCCTCCATAATCTTATGCCTGCATTTTGCAGCCTCAGCTTGCCAAAGATGATAGGATCCAATTTGATGAAGAGGCAGAAGAAAACGGGAAGATGAAATGGTCAAGATCTCACGGAAAGGGCAGGGGATCAGTGTGATAGTGCTGGACGGTGGGCACAATTTGACCGATGATTTGGTGAAAATGGAGTTGGATTCGGTGCAGTATAGGGGACAAAGCAAGACCTGCGATCCCATCGGGGACCGCAGGCCTTTTTTTTAGGTGTCAGAGAAAGCCACTTGAGCGTGGCATCTGCCCAGCCTTAAGTCCCAGGCGAAATGATTAGTACGAAAGTGTGACCCATCAAGCATTCCATTTGAAGAAGATGTGCTCAGGGGGCAGCAACCCTTGCCATTGACCGGCTCAGAAACCAGATCGAGATACCATCGTTTATTCCTCGCTCATCGAATCACCATCATTAGAATTCATTCGTTCGCTGCTTAGACCTCTCACACGCTCGGCAATCTTCTGTGCAAACTCTTTGAACTCTTCTTCACGTTCAAGGATCATGGATTCCATTTCATTGATCCGACCTTCTTCCTCACTATGCCGCTCCTTCCGCGATTCCAGAGCCTCTGTGAAGCGGTCGCCGATATTGTTTTCGGACCGGAATATTCCCTTGCTAACAAGTTCAGTCCATGCTTCCTTCCAAGATTCCACCCCTTCGGCTTCGAATTCCTCGATCTGGATTTTTCTCTCGTGGTGACGGTCCTTCCACGAGTTAAATCCTTTCCAGTCTGAATCTATTTCACGCCGGAAAGAATCAAGCTCTTGATAAGCTTCAGCAATTTGCTCGTCAATGGAGAGCTCTTCGCCTCTGTCAGTATCAAAGTGCACGCCGTACACGGAGAGCTTTTCAAATACTTCTTTTGAAGCACTTCGTCTCGTCGCCTCGTTGGGGAATCGGGCATCAATGTGTCCAGAGCCAAGGTACTCCTTCGGAAGACTACGAGAAATGTTCACCAAGTACCCGCTGTGTTTGGCGATTATGCCTAGCAAAGCCCTTTCGACGCGATCTATTTCGTAAAACTGTTCTGATGGTGAAGGGAGGCTCGCTTCTGTGTATCCGAGGGCGAGGGGATAAGTGAATATTCGCCAGTTCTTACTTTTGTCGTAGCGAAGTTCAATACCGCCATCTACAAAAACGACGCCGTTCGAGGCGTAAACAAAACCAGTCTTGCGATCTGTGTACTTCAAGTCGATTTCTTTCGATGCTAGATCTTCGATCGCCGTCAGTCGGTCATCATGAGAGAGTTTGGCAAACTGCTTTCGAAATCCTTTTCGATCAAAATCGTTTTGCCAAAACGCTTGTCGCTCGTTTTCAACCAATCTTTCGTTATGAACGGGCTCGGTTCGGACTCCATATTGACCCCACTCCATTAAAACCTCCTCGATTGCTTGGTATCGACTGGCTTCCGAAAAGAAGAACCCAATCAAATGATTATCGCTTCCGAATCCTTCTTTGAATCCTTGGAAGATCCACGTCGACTCCCCGAATTCGGGGGCTTGAGGCAAAGGGTCGTCACTTTTTCGTGCAATCCCCTTATGACGCCGGATCGTTGACTTGATCGAGTTCTTCACAGTTTGCACCGCCACCGCAATGTCTTGCTGTGTCGAGAGCTTCTCCCCTTTAAAGCGAAAATAGCCTTGAGCCAATTCATCATGGCAGATGGTGAATGCCCTCATGAGAGGAGCACTGCGATAAAAGCAATTCGTCTTCCTGTCTAGTCTTGTTGCTTCGTAGTCCATCTCCCAAAAATTCCGAAAGGCGGCAATCCTTTTGGCTTCGGGCATATCGTCGAACTTGGATTCGACTTCTTCCCATAGACAATGGAGTTCGTCTTCGCTGAGTACGTCTCGCCTCTTTGGTCCTTTGGCTTTTGATGGCGATGAAATGGATCTTGAAAGTTTCGTTCTGAAATATGACTGAATGTTCTGCTTCGTCTTCATCATGCACCTCTTCTAAATAGAGTTCGGGGGATACGGCGTCGCTTCAGCAGCGTTACTGACGGGTAATTTCAAACCGCCGTTGCCGTTCATACCCATATCTATCGAAGGGCCGTAACACGGAAGCCGAAAACCGGGCAGGGAATAACACAAGCCCTGCGATCCCATAGAAACCGCAGGGCTTTTTTTTAGGAGTTTGCGACCCAGGCTGTCTACCATTCTGAAATGTCCATAACATTTAGATGCAGAGATAATCGTCGATCACGGTACCCTTCTTCAGAGACACTCAAAAATCCAAACTTCGATTCTCCAAGCCAGCAAAATTTCGGCAGCGATGACGATGACCCTTCCAAACCAGGAAGCAAGCACTTGCCTGCCAATTCTCCACTGAGTGAATACCGAACTAATTTCGAATCGGAAATCCAAAACCATTCGCCGTTTCTGCTTTGTTGCAGTCCCCCGTCAACCGGATTACCGCTAGCTTTCCAAAGCTTCTTTGCACTTCGCGTGTCGATGCAGTAAACATCGTTGCCCCTATTGCCGACTATTGCCAGATTGCCAAACACCTTAAATGTTGATTTCGGTCCGTATCCCACAGGTATGCGGCCTGACATTTTACCGTTACTACCAATAATCACTACCGAATCATCAGTGCGAACAACAATCACATTCGCCTCAGTGATAGCCACCCCCGTCGGTGGACGATAAGAGTCTGCACCGATCGCTGCAATGTCATAGCTCGCCACCTTTTTACCCTTGTGCAGCAACGTAGCTATTCCGCTTTCTAGGCTCACGATCTGGATTAGGCCGCCCGCTAAAAACGAAATCCTTGAACGCTTCGATAGATCATACCGCCAAAGCTCCCTTCCACTATCGCCGTAACTCGCTAAGGAATTCGAAAAATCTGCCCCATTCGATGGGTGCACGTTTTCATGTCGAATGATTCCAGAAGCTGAAAATCTTGTCGAGCTTTTGTCTAACACGCTTTTGTCCGGGAAAAGATATTTCTTGTTGAACCGGATCGTTTTTGACTCGGCCTTGCCCTCCTTGGATACATCCCAAACCGTCAAGGAGAATCGGTCTACAGAATCAGGAATCGCTTGGCCAGGTCCTCGTGCTATGGCCGAAGTTAGTAGCCCGCTGTCAGTAAGCCGCAGTTTGCTACCATCCGCATTGAGGTGGACCGCGACCGGACCAGACAACTCGTCGAGTGCAACCGTCTTAAGCGTGCTCCCGGAATCAGCCAATACGGCAACTCGATGATCGAATCCGCTAGAAGTTCCAGCAAAGAAAACATCGCTACCAGCGATCAGAAAAGGATGCCAATCTTCTATCGCTATAGGTACATCGTGAGACTCAACCAGCAACAGATGCCGAAGTGAGTCACCCAAATGGAATGCAGCATATTTGCCATTTGAGTCCCGAATCAGCTTGTCCGCGTTATGCTTTAAAAGCAACTTTACAGATTGCTGGATTTGATTCCGATCGCGAAGTTCCACGGTTCCCCAAAGCTTGCTTAACAGTAGCAATGGCGTATCACCGGACTTATTCTTTTGGTTTACGTTGATATCTTTTCCGAGAACCATCTTCAGCAATTCAAGATCTGCTACCTCACATACTTTATGAATCAGGTTATTTCCTTGCTCGTCCCGCGAACGAAGATCTGATCCGTGCTTGGCGAATAGTTCGAGCACTTTACTACATCGCTCGGCTGTTTCTGCGTGTATAATCGATGGCCTGCCTTTTCTTTGATCTGTTGCCTTTTCAATAACACTGTGCAGCACCAAATGTATGGGATAGTTTCCTTGTGAATCAGTAGCCCCAAAGTTGAACCCTCTTTTTTGCAGGAACTCAAGCAATGTATCCACTTCGTCGAGTCCAGTTTGATTATTTAGTGCCAGTACATGCACAAGATTACGTTGCTTGGAATCAACTTGCTTAACGTTCGCATCGTGGTTCGCGAACCAGTCTAGGAGTCTCTTGGTAAAATCGGTTGCGTTCCTTCCAGTCAGTTCTCGCAGGCAGGATTCAAACGCAATATGCAATGGTGGTCTACCTACGTCCCCCAAATCGGAAAGACTCTCACCGAAGCTAAAAAGTGCATTCAGTGTCATTAAATTTCTCTTTTGTGCCGCATAATGCGTAGATGCGTAGCCGCTCTCAATCGCTTCTCTGGTTTCTCGATATGCACTTGAAACTTCAATAGAAAAATAGTTTTTTGATCGTTTGCTAAGGTAGAGAGAGTCATCTGAAATCATCTCTTCCCATTTATCGGCTCCAACAGCCGTATGAAAATCTTTCCATTCGCCTGTGATAGGGACGTTGAAGTGAATGGAAGAGCATACGAGCATTTGTCGAAGGTCTTTCATTTCATCGAAGTATTCTCTTTCTCGAATCGCGACTTCTTTGGGAGAGAGAGCAGACGCCTCTTGGAAAATCCGGACTTGACGCTTAAAGCCATTCTCCAAAGTAAATGATTGAAGACCGGAGTATGTGAGGGGCAGGGCAGCTCTACCTGTATTTTCAAATTTTGTTCTCACCGTCGACAACACAGCACGCCCTTTGGATTGGATTGGCAGCTCGATTTGGACCTCGTAAAACCCTTCAGAGATCTGTTTCAAGATTGTAAACCGATGATTGACTGGCTTTGTTGCTTGCAGCATCGTTAGTGATCCCATCTCAGCAACAATTTCATCAGGCTGAGGCCATTTATTCCATTTTACGATGCCCGGCTTAGCGGTTTGCCGAGAAAGAGGGGTAAGCGGATCGTCCCCGTTAAAGTTATCTGAGTCTTCAGTCTTCTCGAAGATTCGCACTTGACTAGCGTCTCCCATAGTTTCATGGAGTCGCGTGCTGGCACCACCTCGGAAATAACCAAATGCGGTGAAGAGCAATACTACGACAATCGGGGCAGAGGCAACTCCGATTTGCAATCGGAATGGCAATGTTTGCCAATGAGAATAAACCGACTGAATTAGTCTGACGCCACGCAGGTGTGATGCTGCCGATGAATCTGAGATGGTTTCTAGTTCTTGCAGCTTCTCACCAATCAAGGCATTTTTACGCAACGATTGGTCTCCTGCAGCTGCGTTCACAGTTGAAGTTCGTAATTTTGTGATCACCTGTTCGTTCTGCCGATGTTTCTTGCGAGTTTCTTTGAGTTCCGATTTCAGTGATGCTGCATCAGTCACGTCGGACCGACCAAGCGTTTCAGCGGCGGCTGATTTTCGGTCTGCCACTGCTCCTTCCGCCTGCTCTAGTTTCTCTTTGGCCGTCGTGACCTGCTTACGCTGGTGTATGATTGCTTTCAGTACTTTCTCAGTCTGATCGCATCGAACGGACAACTTTTCTTTAGATTTCAGCATGGCTTCACCCAGAGACCGCTCCACTGATTTGATCTTGAGCTCCTCTATTTTGATTTGGCCAGTCAGTTTGAGCTGCTGAGCTTGTAGTTTCGCCTTCTCCATCATTCCAGCGTTTTCACCAGCTGTGAGTTCCGACCGTTGACGCTGCAGATTCTCGATGCGGGACTGTAGTTCTTTGCGATCAGAGAAGATCTGGTGATCCGGTAACTCGCCGGAACGGAGGCCAGCGAACGCAGCCATACCCAGCTCGCCCGCATAAGCAGCTAGTTCCTTCTTTTCTGCAGCAAGATGCTTTTGGGCGATAGCCAATTCACCTTCGGCCCGATCGAGACCAGGTAGGACTTCAATCAGCTTCGTTTCTAAGTCTTTCAGCTCCGCCTGGCGTGAAAGTAGACGATCGTGCTCAGAGATTCGCTTGTCGAATTCAGTTGAACCCCGTACTGGCGAACTTGGGCCGAGAAGAATATCGGCGACTTCGTTGCTGAGGTCGTAGTAGAGTTGTTGCGGATTTGTATCACCTTGTTGGTCGCGGCTCATTTTGTTGTCTCTCTATGATGATCTCGAAGTTTTATGTTATGTTCCGCTATATCGAAACGTTTTACAATTCAAAACGTTATATGAGAAAATCAGTTCGGAGTAATGATACCTAGTTGGACAGCTCGGCTATTTGCTCGTGAGATACAAGTATCTAATTGGTTGGTGTACTGATTGATCTGATTTGTCAGGCGTCGGTCTCTTTCCATCACTTCCAGCGTTTTTCCAAAAGGATCACCGGCTGCACCACGAAGGAAACTTTCCAGCAGATCGTTCGTGACATTTTGGGTAGACCTGCTTTGTGAAAGCTTAAGGCAGCAACCACGAAGACGATACATTTTTTCTGAATACTCTGTCACAATAGCCACAAGAGTTGGATCAACATTAGAAGGATCTGCTACCGAAACCATTGACGCGGTCCTATTCATTGTCGTCAAAATACTTTCAGTTGATGGATTACTCTGGGAGTTGCCGATTGTAATGTACAAGTCGTTTGCCCGACGAAATATATCAAAGTAATTGGAATTTGCCGCCCTCTCAAGCTGTTCTCGGTTTAACTCCGAATTAACCTTGCCGACGGGATCAGAATTGTTGCAACCAAATAGAGTGATGAGGCAAATGACAGTGAAGCTGGAGGCTGATAGTACATAACGTAACTTGATGAATGTAGACATTTTGTCTCCTAATAGTATTGAATGTGTTTCTTTTCGACACTCATACCTATCGGGCATTCGTAACACGGAAGCCGAAAACGATTACTCCAACGCAAATACGCAGACATACCAGCTATTTTGATGACAGGACACCACTTGCATGGCATTTCCAAAATAGCTTGCTGTCGCACCCTTAGAGCTCTAAGTCCGGTTCCGGGACAAAGAAGACCGCATTCCCTCGTGGTGAAGGAAGCGGGCTGGATAGATGGCTATTGCTCCGGGATTTTGATTTGAGCTGTAACTCGTGCCCGATTCGGTTCTTACCTTTAGGGGCAAACGAAGTGGCTAAAGGATTCCCTTAGTTTGCTTCCGAATTCTTCCTCCAATACACTTGCAAAACTCTTTGACTCGTATGCATACAAGTCACCTTTGTTCTTGAAAAACAGCATCTCGTCGTCGTCAAGTGTGTACCAAAAGCCCTTCGCGGATTTTCTCGAATAGCCAAGCGACAATGCTCGAATTGCTGTGACGGCACCTACGGCGTTTTTACGGTCGGGAAAAATCGCTTCTATGAAGAAGCCCGGGTTCTTCCGGTCTTCTACGCTGGAGCCGGCGACGTTTTGCCCACCAAAATGAAGCATCAGCCTGCGAACATGAGTCAGAAATTGTTTGTTAATCAATAGACTGGTGGCGATTTCGAGAGGAATAGCTACTTCCAGTTTCGTTTGCTTGGGCATGGGTAGTTCTCCATTGAAAGGTAATTGTCTGTGAGTCAATAAACGATCATTGACTCGGCACACTTATCACAATCGTGGATGTGTCACACCGAGGCGGTAAAATAGAATGTATTTACAGAGAGGCCCTGCACACCCGACACACCTGGCACGGTGTTGGTAGTCTTGCAGGCGATTCAAGCCTATCTGCGGTCTGAAGATGGGAAGGATAAAGAAATGTTCAAATGAGCTCAAAATCTGGCTGTTTTCGTCTTAACAGTATGCAAAAACAGTCATCTGCAGAATCCCAGCCAGGACAGTTTTCCTCTTCTGAGAGTGGTGACAGATGTTCTGCGTTTTGTGCATCAAGGCAAAGATCATACCCCGGGGAGACATGATCTTTGTAATCGGTAAGAAACACCGGCGAAGACTTGAAGTGAAGTTTGGAGGCACTCTGGATGACAGGGAAGTTATATGCTTAAATATTCCAGGCGACTACAAATACTGGGTACCGCTCTTTTCAATCTGCTGTTAAAAAACAGGTTTAGAAGAACCATCCCCAATCGAGGACACAAATGAGTCAGGCAAAATCAATCTCAAAGTTTCTGCTCGCAATCTTCATGATCGTGGCTGGCACGATGCACTTTGCGAATCCTGTATTCTTTCTGAAGATCATGCCGCCCTATCTCCCGTTTCATAAAGAACTGGTTATGGTCAGTGGCGTTTTTGAGATCCTACTGGGGGCTCTGCTGCTGATACCGAAATATTCACATCTGGCGGCGTGGGGAATCATGGCTTTGCTGATTGCCGTGTTTCCTGCGAACATCTACCTCTACCAGCATCAGGAGATTCTCCCGGCTTTGCCATTGATTCACCTGCTGCGACTGCCGTTGCAAGGGGTGTTTGTGCTGTGGGCGTTTTGGCATACACGGTCACAAGTCTGACGGCAGTGAAGACTTTGCTTTGGACGAGGAAAACCTTCATTCACAACTTCACCGTTTAACGTTACCGTAATACGATCGTCCTTGCAGACGATCTCGCAGGTTTGAGCTTGGACTATCTAGCCAACCGGCGAATTGTGATGTTCTTGAATCGTGCAGAGCCACTATGACTTTGAAGGACAATGGGCCCCTGCTGATCTTCTAGGTCGTCGATTGCCCCATTTGAGACTTTGTTGATGTATCGATGATCGATGACTTTCATTCCATTTAATACGACCGTGACTGTCTTGCGTTCGAGGCGAACAGAAAGCGTATTCCATCGATTGGGTCCACGATAAACGGCCCGGCTAGGTGGCAATTGGCCATGAATTGCCCCACACTTTATCTCCAGTGGGAGATTCTGATAGTTTCCATCATCAAGCAATTGCAACTCATATCGACCTCGAAGGAAAATTCCGCTGTTTGACTTCTTATCAAGCCAAAACTCGCATTCGAACTCAAAGTCGTCGAACTTGTCTTCAGACACAAGCGAAGGTGTACCTTTGCGGGGAACGAGAATTAACTCGCCATTTTTTACTCCCCATCCGTCAGTTTTCTTGTTATCGAGGGCTTTCCACCCTTTCAGGGTCTTGCCATTGAACAGGACAATTACGTGACTTTCATTCGAGTCAGAAGTTGTCGCTTCGATCTTCTTGATCATTATGTCCTTAAAGGCAATGTCTGCACCGCTCCCGTGGAGTTGAAATCCAATGGATCCACTTTTACGGTCCTGATATTCTTGGTCGACTACGACGATCCCGTTAATAGTTGCCCCTACGCGATTTCCCTTGGCAGAAATTGTGCAGTCATTCCAGCCCGTGACATTGATCGCATTGGCAAGCTCACGCCGCTTCGGTACCGTCAGCACGGAAAATAATTGCTTGTTCACATAGAGCTGACCAATTTCTCCTAGATTTTTCTCATAGGAAATATTGAAATGAGAACCCGTCATTGCTTTAAGGCCCGGCAACAATTTACCTCCAAATTGAATTCCACTGTCGCCTGAGTTCAGCTTGAATTTCAGCTTCAATATGAAATCGTCAAATACATCCTTGGTTGCTGCGTAGGTAGTGCCCTGTCCAGATCGTGGGCTTTTCTTACCAAGCAGGACTCCATTCTCGACCCGCCAGAATCTTTGGTCGGCATTCCAACCTTGTAGATTCTTTCCATTAAAAATTGGAATAAAACCAGAATTATTCGTCTTGCCCGGCCCCTGACTTATTTTTTCAGCTTCGGCGGTAGACATACTTCTCACAATTTTGGGGGATGAACTTGCAGGTGATTCATTGGGAGAATTACCGGTTGACCTTTGACTTGTCTTCTCTCGCACAACCTTAGTTTCTCCAGTCGACAGTTCTTTCGCCGCCACCTTCGATGAGGTTTGTGGTTTCGATTCCTCTGAAACTTTTAGGGAGTCCTTCGTATCAAGTGGGCGAGAATCAATGCCCACTTCAGGTTGACCGACCGAATTTTTTGCAGGGATGTTTTGTGTCTCAACGAGTTCTGATTTTCCAGAAGATGTTGTTGACTTATCCCACGGTAGCTGAAAGCTGAACCAGGCCATGATGCCAAATCCGACCATGAATACTCCCAGCACTTTAACAGTCGTTCCGACGATTCCACTATCTTCTCCGACGGATGAGCTTATACTTCCGCGTGATGTTCTTCGTCGTGACTTCACCTGAGAACGATTTGGATATGGATCAACTTGTCTTCGTTTACTGCGTTTATGAAATAGGTTCATGCTACGGTCATAATCACGTCTCATCTCAGGATCAAGCAGAGTCATTTCTGCTTCCTGAAGCAGATTTAACACAGTTGTGACTGCACTGTCATGCCCTTCGCCTCGCTTGGATTCGACAAACTGCATTCGCTGTTCGACAGCACTCTTGATGACTTCAATGTCATCCTCGTCTAAAGCTATTCCGAGCAAGTCGTAGTGAGTAATCGCTCCCTGTTTTTTGCGAATCCCAAGCCATTTGTGATACGGGTCGAAGTTCTGTTTGCCTGGACGTGACATTTTGAAATGATTTCCTGCAAAGGACTGTTGCGATCTAACCAAATAACAAAGGAGCTTAATCTTTTGAAATTAACAAACAATAAAAAATATGCCAGCTAAGAGGCTGGAGACGACGATTCAGGGAGGGCATTACCGGCCTTCAGATCCAAGGCTGGTGGAGGAAGTACTCCCTCCACGACACGAAACCCCTGTGTGTTCAACGCTTTCCTGGGGTCAAGTAACCCACGACGAGAAGAGCGAAGGAATGAGTTAAGGTCCATAAAACATCCGCCACGGATAACTCGTAGAGTTCCGGTAGCGGGGCCTGATGGAAGAGCAAGGAATTCCTGTCGGTAGGCATCCTCTGAGTACCAGTCCAGGCACCACTCGCGTACATTGCCGCTCATGTCGTAGAGTCCCCAGGCATTGGGTTTCCGAGTGCCAACTGGACGTGGACGAAGAGTGCTTTTGGTATTCCACAATGACCAGCAATAGGCGTCTCGGGAATCCAATGGAAAATGGTAAGTGGTGGTTATTCCGGCTCGACAGGCGTATTCCCATTCCGCTTCGGTTGGCAATCGAAACAGGCGGTTATCACGTTTGCTGAGCCAGTTGCAAAACGCCATTGCGTCGGCGTATGTGACCATTGTAACTGGATAGCTTTCAGAAGCCAAATACCCTGGATTGGCCCAGTTAAAATCCGGATTATGCTCTCCATAACTCGACGCCCGACTTGCCTTCCAGCCGCCCTCACCAGAGGCCTTAGCTTCGGCCACGTAGCCAGTTGCCTCCACGAATTCACGAAACTGACCAACCGTGATTTCATAAGCACTCATACGGATGGGCTTAGAGATACTGACTTTTCGTCGCGGCTGTTCGTCCGGCCTCGCGTCGGGATCACCTTCTACGCTTCCCATCACAAAGGAACCAGCCGGGAGTTCTACCATCTTCAATTTGAAGGGTTCATTTTTCGCTACGGGTTTTTTGTTGATTGGGTCGTCGTTGACACCAGTTGTCCGGTCCTTGATCTGTACATTTAACTGATCTCGTCCCTTGACTGTGATGTTGCCGGGAGTCAGTTGCCGATTGCCGGGGCCATCGAGAGTGAGTTCATAACTCCCAGGGGCAACGACAAATTTGGCCTGGTCACTCAGTTCAACGGATCGGACCTTCCCATTTTTACTGGTGATCCGGATCACATCACCGGGTTGATGATTTTCGACCAGAATCGTAGCTTGTTTGTCAGTTTTGAAAATAAGCTGGTACGCACCGAAACTACCCATTCCGAGTATCAACGCTACGAGGTACAGCCAGGGACTAACACGCTTCTTTTGGGGTTTGAACTCTTCCTGGGACTCGACCGGTTGCAACTGCTCCAATTTCACAACGACCGCATAGATGTTTTTCAGCCGCTTTTGGGGATCCTTTTGCGTCAACTGATCAGCCAACTCACTGAGTTTCTCGATCAGGTCTACCTGTTCCGCGTCATTCGTATCCGATGGTAGCTTACTGAGCAGATATTTTAGCACGCGGCCTGTTGAATAGATGTCTGATCGATAGTCAATTGGTCCGCTACCGTGTGCCTGTTCGGGGGACATATAGCCGATCGTGCCAGCTCCGACGCGGGCTGCAGATTTCCCCGACTCGGCTGCGATGGCCAATCCGTAATCAATCAGTTTAATCGTGCCGTCAGTCAGCCGCATTATGTTGCCCGGTTTAACATCCCGATGGACAAAACCTTTGGCATGCAGCTGTTCCAGGGCACGACACGTCCCCAGCAACGCATCAATGATTTCATCTGGCGTCCTGATTTGTTCCTGACTGGCGAGTTGCTGCAGTGAATCTCCATCGAGCAGTTCCTGAGCGAGAAACAGACAACCGTCGTGCTCCCAGGCATCGTAGGCCCGGACCAAGTTGGGATGTTCCAACTGACCAGCGGTCTCCATCTCCCGGAGGAAATGTTCATAGGCGATCGGGTCATCCTGTCGAATTCCCTGGATCACTTTCAGGGCGACAGGGCGTTTCAGGTTCGAGTGTCGTCCCTCATAAACCTCGCCCATACCGCCATAGCCGATCAGCCGCAGAACTTCGTACTGCCGCAGATTGCACGGTACAGTCAGTGTCGGCTCTCGGTCTTTTTGCTGAATGGGGGTGAGCTGTCCCCAGATCATCGTCGCACGATCTTTAAGCGTCTCTTCTTC
>Ga0222653_1000353_pt1 | contig 28041 bp, 17 predicted proteins | sample AntAcemetagen419_FD_179856 | JGI IMG/M metagenome (GOLD analysis project Ga0222653, IMG submission 179856) | Saline water microbial communities from Ace Lake, Antarctica - #419 | ecosystem: Environmental > Aquatic > Non-marine Saline and Alkaline > Saline | place: Antarctica: Ace Lake...
AATAAATGATTCAAGGGTTTTATAAAAAAAGGGGAGATGGAGAAGATCAACAGAAGGGGAATCAATAAAATCGGAAGTTGTTTGAAAGCAATATTGGAGAAACTTCCAAATCCCCAAAAGACGAAGGCTTTTAAAGAAGTCTCATCGGCGTAAGCCTGAAGCAGACTAACCATTGCGGAAGCAAAAAATCCAAGCATCAGTCCGACAATGAGCACAGAAGCCATATTTGCAAATCGGTGTGCTACTGCCAAGATGACTAGGAGCACTGCTATGGAACCAATCGCCGCCGCAGAAACAACGGCAAACTGAGAGGTAGCTAAGACGCCGCCACCCAGAGTGAGAATGCCGACAGCAAGTGAAGAGCCACTGGTTAGGCCCAAAACGGAAGGCCCCGCCAAAGGATTTCGAAAAAGTGTTTGCATGAAAAGTCCGCCCAATGCCAATCCCGCTCCACCACAAAGAGCTGCGAGAGTTCGCGGAATTCGGGACTCTCGTATGATGATATTTTGCAACTCATCTCCTCCTCCAAAAAATGCCACGAAGGGAATGTCAACGGATCCCAAAAAGAGAGACGCAGGCACCAGAATAATCAGAATCAGAAAACAGAACACCCACTTGACCGCCTTGGACATGGGCCAAAGATAAGGGTAGTATAAAGATTACTGAATCGGTTTGAAGTAATGAAAGGTCGAATCGTTTTCGGCGTTGGGATGAAAGATGTGATAGAGATCGGAAAGAATGAGCTGAGGCTCCATTACGGCATCGCCGAAATAGTCTTTCTCGGCGGTGTTGCAGATAAAAATCTGCCTGTCTTTAAAAGCCTTCAAGTTCTCATAAAGCGGACTCATTTCCAAAATATCTTCGGAAGTGAAAGGCTCTTTTGAGGAAACTACCAATCCCCAATAGTCTGCCTGAGAAATGGTGACGAGCGCCTGCTCGAAATCAAGTTCGGCACTTTCTTGCCCTTCGATATGATCGAAAGTATAGCTCGCTCCCGCATCCTTGATGAACTTGGCTATGTAGCTATCCTTTCCTGGAGCATACCAAAAATCGCCGTAGCGACTACCCGTGAAGGCGGAAGGAAGGGATGAGTGCATGGCAGCTTGTGTTTGAATTTTTCGATAGGCCTCTTCTACTTCCGTGAAAATCGTCTGAGCTTCCTCGTACTTGCCAAGAAGGCAACCGACGACCTTGATCCACTCCGCTCTCCCAAGCGGGTGTGATTCTTTGTAATCCATCAGCAGAACTACTGGAATTCCCAAATCTTCGTATCGCGAAAAATCTGCTTCTCCGAAGCTATAGGCGAAAACCACGCTGGGACTCAGCTCCAGCATTCTCTCGAAATCTATTCCATCGCCCGAGATCATTTCTGCAATATCTCCCGATTCGATCAAATTGAGAATCTCACTATTCTTAACGCCGCTCGTATAGGTCATTCCTTTCACCGTGCTCAAGGCATCGAGGTGATTGAAAAAAGCGCCGAACGTCGTGCTATTCAAAACAGCTGTTTCAATGGGAATTGGAATTCCGACGGTGTCAGATTTTGTGAGCAAATAAGTTCCTAAGATCTGCGAGGTGTCTTGCGGGTTTCTCACAATAATAGAATATCCCTCGTTTGATTTTTGGATGGTAAATCCAGTAGCATACTTGACTTGGAGCTCCTCGGCATCCTGAGCCGCTTCACGTTTTTGTTCAGTTACTGTGGTGGCACACCCCGCCAGGAAAAGACAAAAAATAAAAAGGTACTTGATCATCCTTCGGTTATGGGTTGGTTCCAAATCTTGATTTCATCTTCTTCGGAAACACCGCTTAAGACTTCTACTTTAATGCCGTCAGAAAGTCCAAGTTTCACATCTCGTCTTTCGAATTTCTGATCGCCGACTGCTATTTCCACGAAAGTGGTCGTGTCATTTTCGTATTGAACCAAGCCCTCGTCAATGGCGAGCACGTTATCTCTTCTGTCCAAAACTACATTGGCATTTGCAGAATAACCAGCTCGGATGAACTGGTTCTCTTTCAAGTCAACGGAAGCTTTGATCTCAAACTGGATCGCTCCATTTTCTTCGACACCTTTCGGTGAAATATATTCCAGTTTCGCATCAAATTCTTCGTCTTCGATGGCGCCAATAGTAAGTATTAAATCCATTCCCTCCGAAATCTTTCCGACTTCACTTTCATCGACTTTCCCTTCAAAAATTAGGTCTGTCATATCAGCCACCGAGGCGATAGTCGTTCCCTCATTGAAGTTATTGAGTTCGATAACGCTATTCCCAATTTCAACAGGAACGGCCAATACCATTCCCGTTATTGTGCTTCTAACCAAAGTATTCGCGGCAGCGCTATTTTTGCTACTCACCCCTTCTCGGATGATTTGGAGATTGTCCTTCGCAGCGTCATACTCTGCTTGGGAATTTCGTTTTTCCAAGTCAAAGGGCTGATAGTCGGCGTAGGAAATAACTCCGTCATCAAAGAGTCTTTTATTTCGATCAAAGTCAATCATTGCATTTTCCAATCCAATCTCAGACCTCTCCAAGCGGTTCTCCGCGTTATTTAGCGTCACCATATCGGGAATCACTTTTATGCGGGCGATTATTTCTCCTGCCTTGATCGACATTCCAGGCTCAATGTAGAGCTGGTCGATAATACCCGAAACAACTGGCTTGATGTCTATCTCCCTTCTTGGAAGAACGCTCCCAGTTGCAACGGTTTTCTTGATAATATCCGTTCGTTGGGCCGCTTCAACTTTAAATGAAACAGGTTTCTCCTGCGACTTTTCGTAGAGGTAATACATTGTCCAGGCCAAGAGACCGACAATGAGAATGGATGCAATGATGAAAATGACTTTTTTCATAATGATTGATTCTATTCAGTTCTGAGTGCTTCAATAGGTTTAATTCGTGCGGCTCTCATAGCAGGCAAGAGCCCAGCCATAGAACCTGAAATAATTAAAATCACTAGTGCGGTGAGCACTATTTGGAAATCGACTCCTGGATTGCGGAAAGATCCGTCTTGGCCTTCGACAAAAGTAGAGACCAGCTCCAATAACCAAACGCCAAATATAACCCCTAGAAAACCTGCTAGTGACGCTAGAAACAAAGACTCCAACAGCACTTGAGAAACAATACTCCAAGGTGTGGCACCGAGCGCCTTTCGAACGCCAATTTCATTGGTGCGCTCTTTGACAATCACGAGCATGATATTGCTGACGCCAATACTTCCCGCGATCAGGGTCAATATCCCTACAAACCAAGACAGTCCTTTGATGCCGTTGAAAATTCCGTTCATCTGAACGAATTCTTCTTCGCGATTGTACGAACCAAAAGCCCGATTGTCTTCGGGATGAACCTTGTGACGCACTTTCAATTTCTCTAAGATTTTCTCCTCCATGGCAGAAACGGGAACACCCTCTCGACTGGTGATGCTCATCCAACCCACCACATCACCGTAGTTAAATGCCTTTTGAAAGGTGGTAAACGGCACGAATATGCTCTTTGTATCCTCTTCAGCACGCTCTCCCGAAAAGGTTGATTTGTAAACGCCAACGACCTGAAAATTTACTCCACTGATCTTAATGTATTCACCCAATGGATTGACTCCTTTTTCAAAAAGCTCTTTGTAGACTCGCTCACCAATCACACAGACTTTTCGCAGTTCATCGAGATCAGCCCAATTGATAAATCGACCCCTAGTAATGGGTTTCGGTTCTATTTTGAAATAGTCTGGTGTATCGCCAAATGCTGAAAAGGAACCTGTTCTGATTCCCCGTGTCACATTGTTTTCGCCGTTGTAGCCACCCAATTGATTTCTGGGAGAGAGGATATCAATTTCGGGAACATTGCTTCTGAGAAATTCCACATCGCTGCTTCTCAAATTAAAACTTCTTCCTTGCTTGAAACCCGCATAGGGTTTAGTAGTAGATTGAGTCCAAATGAACATGCAATTGGTCACCCGGCTAAAATTGGCTGTGACCCCATTTTGCAATCCTTGTCCAGAACCCATCATGACAATGAGCATCATAATGCCCCACATCACACCAAATGCCGTGGCCGCGGTGCGGAACGGATTATTGCTCAGCACCTGAATTACTTCAGCCCATTTGTCTCGATCGAACATACTATTCGTCTTTTAATGCGATTACGGGTTTTATACTGGCCGCCCTAAGTGATGGGAACAATCCTGCTAAAGCTCCAGCAATAATCATTACGACCAGAGTAATAAGAGCGACATTGAAATCTACTTCTGGATTGCGAAACATCTCTACCTCTCCGATGAGATTTGAAACTCCTTCAAGGGTGAAAACACCCAATACAAGACCGATATATCCAGCAACGGAAGTGATAAATATTGACTCCTGAAGGATCAAGAAAACAACCGAAGCGGGAGTTGCGCCAAGTGCCTTCCTCACTCCTATTTCTTTGGTGCGTTCCTTCACCACGATACTCATGATATTGCTCACACCAACGATTCCGGCGATAATGGTGAATGCGCCGATTATCCAAACAAAAACCTCGATACCTGTCAGGATATTGGCAACCTCTTGGAACTCCTCGTTGTTGTTGCTCACACTAATGGCGCTTTCATCATCGGGATGAATGGTGTGCTTTCTGCGAAGCATGTCTTCTATCTGGGCGGTCATTCTCATCGTTTCTGGCAAGGGCAATTGACCAGTGGTAACCATGAACTGCTGAATATCGTCACCAGCACCAAAAACATTCTGCCCTGAGCTCAGCGGAATATAGATGTACCGTTGTGCTCGTGAGTTCCCGGTGTCTTCAAATACGCCCACTACTTTAAAAGGAATGCCGTATACCCGCAAATATTCGCCGAGTGGATTCATGTCAGGAAATAAGTCATCGACAATCTCTTTTCCGATCACCGCGACTTTTCTATTCTCGAGAAGGTCAGTTGGATTGAGAAATCTACCCTTCTTAATGAGACTATTCTCTAGGAATTGATGATCGGGATTTACGGCCCTCAGCGGATAAGTGCTGTATTCATCACCGTAAGCCACCCCTGCGCTCCACACCATGTATCGAGCCGTGGCATACTCTATTCCATCCACCGCATCTCGGACATTTTCGAAGTCCTCAGTCTTGAACTGGATTTGCCTGCCTGGCTTAAGCCCTTTGTAAGCCATGGAAGTTTTACCCGAATACACCCAAATACTATTGATGGCATTGTCGGAAAAGCTGAGTACTACACCATTCTGCAGACCCGTGCTTACACCAAGAAGTAGAACGAGCATAAAAACACCCCACATTACCGAGAAAGCGGTAAGAAAAGTGCGCAACTTATTCTTCCGAATCGTTGCAAGTATTTCTTGCCATTTGTCCAGATCAAACATGCAACAGGTAGTTGTGGCTTTCGATTACTCCATCTTTCAGTTTGATCAATCGATCGGTTTTTTCGGCAATGTCATTTTCGTGGGTAACGATGACCACTGTCATTCCTTCTGAATTCACCTTTTTGAGCAAATCCATAACGGCGTATGAAGTGGAAGAGTCTAAGGCTCCCGTTGGCTCATCAGCCAAAATTATTTTGGGATTGGTAATAAGCGCTCTGGCAATCGCTACACGTTGTTTCTGGCCACCACTAAGTTCAGAAGGCATGTGGTCTGCCCAATCCAAGAGGCCTACTTTGTCCAAATACTGACGAGCAAGCTCATTGCGTTTTCGTCGTTTTATTCCTTTGTAATAAAGAGGCAATGCCACATTCTCGACTGCATTTTTAAAAGAAATCAAGTTGAACGACTGGAATATAAATCCGATCATTTCGCTGCGGTACTTTGCCGACTTCGTTTCGGAAAGGTCTTTGATCAATTTTCCGTCAAGAAGATATTCTCCCGAATCGTAGCTATCGAGAATCCCTAAAATATTGAGCAGGGTTGATTTACCCGATCCCGAGGAGCCCATAATAGAAACCATTTCACCATCCTTAATATCGAGTTCGATACCTTTTAAGACAGGAAGCGGCCTATTGCCGACCATATAACTCTTATTGACATTTTTGAGAGTGATCATAATCCGAATCAAAAGTATTAACGTAAGGGGTTCCGCGATGAGTGTATTACTTGGGCGGCCGCATGACTAGATGCACGGATTAAAAAACCACCCGGCTCGAAATTAACCGAGACGGGTGGTAAAAGATTTTAAATCAACAAATATTAACAAGTCGCTAATCGGGGCAGCCTGGAAAAAGCGAGACCGCACTACTAAAAGGGGCCGTTGAAAGTGGAGGTTTTGTAAACGACACCCGAATTTCGTCGAGGATGTCATTTTCGTTCAAGCCAAAAAACTCCTCGGGAATCATGGTTATCGAAAAGAAACCATCACCTTCAGGAACCATCGCAACTTTGGACTCATCCGTAACTTCCAAAATCTGATAAGGTCCATTATTGACCTTGTACTGGAACCTAGCGAAATATTCATCGCCATTTTGTAGACCAGGATTGGCTTCTTTATTGGTATCGTATGTTAATGCAAAAAAGTCTTCTTGGAAGAATGTTGTTGGAAAGGGACAAACCTTATCGAAACAGCCAACTGGTTCGGGAATGATATTAATATCAGGAGACTTTTGCTCGCCGATACCCTCGCCTGGTGACTCACCGTTTTTCTCTTTCACGAGAAAATCGATTCCGCTTTCGTAAAACTGAGCAGCGGGCACATTGTAAAACTGAACCATAGAAGCTCCTAAAAAATCAAAGTACCAGAGATTTGGATTGGACTCATCCTGCGTCAAAACCAAATTATCATTTGAATTTCCCCAGTCTCCATTTGTTACAGCGAAGGTTGATCCACCTACTTCCAAATCAGGACGATCACCATTTGGATTCCACGCCCAGATATACAATGGATTGGTTTCGGAGTCGCCATCCATTAATTCAGGACAGTCACATTCTGAAGATGACACGTCAACGTACAACCTCACAGGCCCCGTAACATCTGTAGGTTCGGGGTCGAAATAGATTCCTTGCGCCGTCGCCAAAGAACTCCATCCTAAGGCAATAGCAATGAGTATGATTGATCTAAGTTTCATTTCTTTTGCTTTATGACTTTCTTACAAATACCAATCTGTAACCGAGTACGGCCTTATCTTCACCGTCGGTGTTACAGAATTTTTGAACGTTCATTTTGAGTTCGTTATCTACGATTCGAGTCGGTCCCCCCAGAGGTGAATTGATCGTTTGATCGTCAGAAACAAGCATGATACTCGATGGTGTCAACGGATCATTAAACGACCACGTACCTGCATCTGGGAAAAAGTTCACTCCATCTCCAGAAATTGTCTCGAATGTACCATCGGCTTCAAACTTGATTTCTAGCAGGTCAGATCCAGAGGTATAGTATTCTGAAATTTCTCTCTCGGGTTTTGAGGGGTTCCCTTCGTCAACCAGAAAAACTTGATTTACTACCCAACCAGTGGCTACCAGACCTTCAGTCTTACCAAATGGTTCACCAATTTCAGCTTCGTCTTCTTTACAACCTTGAAAAATCAAGGCGGTGAAAAGAATCAAATAAAATATATTGAACTTATTCTTCATCACTTTCTATTTTCAATTAACAGCCTCCTCCTGGATTAAGAGGAAATAAATCAGTTTGTTCCGTTGAAGGAAATTGCAAAATCATACCGGGACAATCGTAAGGCTTCTCTCTTACAATGACCTCTTCACCTTGAGCCCCAATTCGCTTTAGGTCATGAAATCTTTGGCCGGTGCAAGGAAACTCCAATCTTCTTTCGAGTCTGGCAGCCTCGATAATATCGTCATCTGACGCTGAAGCTATCAGATCGAAAGCAACTGAGCCATAAGCTCTGCCTCTTATATCATTGATATCTTGGATTGCGATCGTCAAACCAGCTCCAGTTTCCGCTGCAGATTCTGCTCTGATTAATTTCATCTGAGTTATGGTCAACACTGGAATATGAAAGAATTCAGGCTCAAACATGTTTGTAACAAAGAAAGACACCTCTTCCTGATTTACCGTTTGATACAAGAGTGGTCTTTGACCGAGATCGCCATTGGCTTTTTGAAGGCCATAAAACTCTTCTGTAAAATTAAGTGTCGTCACCTGCTCAGGCCCTGAGTAATAATTTCCGCGAAAACCTCCATTTCGAGAATCAATAGAGCCATCGCTGGGTCTTATTCCTGTGAAGATATAGAAGATGGCTTCTGGAGAAACGGCTGGATACTGGTATCGATTTACTTCTGTATCGAAATCATAGGGTGCTTCAGTGATCACTTGGTTTGCAAGTTGAAACGCGCGGTCGTATTCGTGCATTTGAAATCTTACTTCAGCCTCTAAAGCCAAGGCCGCCCAGCGTGTGGCATACACAGGATTCTGGTCCGTTAAGTTTTCTTGAGCAAATGCCAAGTCAGACAATACTAGGTCATAAACTTCTTTCACTGTAGACCTGCTCGCATTAACAATATCAGAACTAGTCCGAATAGCAACTCCAGGGTGCTCGTTTCCTGGTGTATAATCATAAGGATGTGCCCAGCCCCTAACAATATCAAAATGACAGAGGGCTCTAATAAAGCGTGCTTCAGCCTCGAACTGGAGAGGGTTAAAATCTGAATTGGTGTAATCCACCATATCTTTATTTTCAATGACAGTGTTTGCTCGTAGTGGGCCTCTATAAAGGTTAGCAAATACACCTCCTACGTTTCCATTGAAAATACTTGTGTTTCTCAGCCACACTGAAGTATAATCATCTTGCTGAACAGGACGCTCCAAATTGTCACCGAGAAGATTGAAAAGGTTTTGTGCATTTCCGTTGTAAGTATTACCTAAAACGTCGTATGCGGAAACCAATATCTCTTTGACGTCCTCAGGCGTTTCGATTGCATTTTCAGGCAAAAGGTTTTGACTATCCTCAGGTGGCGTGCGCTCCAGAAGATCCTCACAAGAAGAAAAAACAAACCCCAATAAAAGGATTCCAAAAAGCTGCGGAATAAAGTATGTCTTAATCGTCATTTTTCTAAAATCTTAGATTGAACGCCAGGTTAAAACTCATTTCCTGGGGTGGAGTAAGGTATGTGATGTTCGGACTCATGTTCATATCGGTAGCGTTATCGAAGTCGCGCGCTATCTCAGGATCGAGGCCTTCAAAATTTGTGAATGTCAAAAAGTTAGAAGCGGTAAGGGTAACTGATGCTCCTTTAAATGCCGCTGCTGCCAAGTTAAAGGCTGGGATATTATAAGTCACACTTAATCGGCGCACCCTTAGGTAGTCACCATTTTTGATCCATTGGTCAGTATTGTTATTAAAGGGATTGTCAATACCGTAATTCTCAACCAACCTCGATAGACGTGCAAACTCAGCTTCATCGCCTTCTTGCTGCCAACGGTCAAAGACTTCCGTTCTCATATTCCAGTCTGTAACCACTCCATTCTGTCTCTTGCTCGAAGAGTCATAAATATTACTGCCCAAGCTGAAAATCATAACCAGCCCCACATTCCAGCGACCAAAGTCGAAATTGTTTGTGATTCCACCGACGGCCAATGGAAGAACACGCCCAACAGGAACTCGGTTGGCAGGATCCCAGGTACTCGTAGGATTTCCATTAATGTCTAAGTATACATTTCTACCTGTTTGAGGATCTACCCCTTGAAATCGCACGAGGAAGTTAGTTCCAACAGGTTCTCCAACTACTACACGGGTATCATTGGTACCTCCGCTGATTGCATCTTCACTGTAATTTCCGATGCTGACAATCTCATTGTAATTGTAGGCTATGTTGAAATCTGTTCTCCAAGTAAAATTTTCTCTATCCATGTTGATAGTGCTCACTTCAAGCTCAACCCCTCTATTGACAATTTCTCCTACATTATCCCAGAACCCTGTAAAACCCGTACTCGGCTGTGGTGTAAGATTCAGTAGTATGTCTGTTGTTTTCTTATTGTAGAGTGACAAGGTAGTAGTCACCCTGTCATCCCATAAACCCATTTCTAGTGCTACATCAATAATTTCAGAAGTTTCCCACTGAATATCAGGGTTTGGTGGAACACTCAAGAAACGGATGTCCTCCCCGTTATAAGCTTCGTTAGCTCGGGTGTAAAAACCATATTGCTGATAATTCGGGATTGCAGCGTTTCCTGTTAATCCCCAACCAGCTCTCAATTTCATAAAAGATATCGTCTCGTTCCCCTTCAAGAAGTCTTCTTCACTCATTACCCATCCCCCAGAAACAGTTGGGAAGAATCCGATTCTGTTGTTTTCCCCAAAGCGAGAAGAACCGTCAGCTCTGGCACTAAATTGTCCAAAGTATTTATTGTCTCGGGCGTAATTCACTCGTCCAAAACCAGATATAAAATTGCTGAATTGTTTGTTGTCAGCCGGACTGGCTTGTCTTATACCAGAGAGCGCATCACCCGATATCTGACCATTCACGTCAGTGCCCTCTTGAGAAATCCCTGGTCTGAAAACCGTTCTTGAATCTTGGTATTCGAATCCGAGCATGTAAGTGAACGTATTCTTGTCATCCAATTCATGAATGTAAGAAACAGTTGCATTCGTATTCCAGTTGTTGGTGTAGTTGTGATTTCGAGTAGCGATATTTTCTAAATCAGATGTTCGTTCAGCATTTCGTAACAATCTATCTTGAAATATATCATCAAAAAGATTCATGTAGTCATAACCGAAGTAGGCCTTTACGAACATGTTTTTGATCGGACGGTACTCTAAGGAAACGTTATTAATCGATCTGAATTCGGTGGTTGTCCATTCTTGTAATTCTCGCTGGCGCACCGGATTTGGGCCATCATCCCAATAATCAGTTGGAAGATGCAATATATTTCCATTGCCATCAAAAACGGTATCAGGGTGAAAAATCGGGTAGATTGGAAGCGCTCTAGACATTGCATCACCCAAACCACCGCTCCAAGCAGCATTTACTCGATTGTTCACTCCCTGGCTAACGGACACATTTGCCGAGATATCGAGCTTGTCGTTGATTTTATAAGATGCATTCGTTCTAAAAGACGATCTCTCATATGAGTTGCCGACAAGGTAGGAGCCATTGTCATCATAACCCAGAGAGGAGAAGAGCTTCAATTTCTTAGTTCCAAAATTTGCAGAGAAGTTGTAAGACTGCTTAAATCCAACTCCGATCGTTTCATCTACCCAATCTGTATCTGTTTGTCGTGCCTGATCCCAAGAAATATTTCCAGGCAAAGTCGCCAATCCCACATTGCCATCGTTTTCCCATGCCTCTTGGTACAACTGAAGGTACTGAGATGCATTGAGCATATTAGGTCGGGCGGTAGGGACTGAAAAACCGTGTCTTGTATTCAACGAAAAATCCCAACCTGTTCCTGTGCCTGTTTTCGTGGTAATCAAGATTACACCATTGGCACCACGTGAGCCATAAATTCCAGTAGCTGCGGCATCTTTAAGAATTTCGACACTTGCAATATCATTCGGGTTAATGGTGGCAAGAGGGTTGTTATTCATTCCGCCAGAATTCCCGTTTAAGAAATAATCTTGAGTAATGGGTATTCCGTCTACGACATAAAGAGGATCTCCTGCGGCAGAAATCGAAGCGATTCCTCTCACGCGAATGACTGATGCCGATCCAGCTAAACCACTACCCTGTGTTACTTGCACCCCAGCTGCTTTTCCTTGAAGTGCTGCTTCAAAACTTGGCGTCGGAATATCGGTAAGCTCTTTTGATCCTACTTTGACTATTGACCCAGTTACTTCTCGCTTTCTTTGAACACCATAGCCAACCACGATAAACTCTTCCAACGTTTCGGCATCCACTTCCATATACCGATTTACAGTAATTGTACCAGTTGGTGCAACATTGATTGTCTCTCTCGCTTCCAGGTACCCAATGAAAGAAAACACCAAGACCTGCTCTCCAATGGGAGCGTCTTTGATTTCAAACTTTCCTTCTAGGTCAGTAGCGTCTCCTTGAGTGGTTCCGTCAATCCTTACCGTAACACCAGGCATTGAAATTCCATTTTCGTCGTTCACCACACCCGTGATGTTTTGCGCTTGAAGCGCAACGATGGAAATCAGAAGGAAAGAAAGTACCCAAAGGAATCGGGACATTTGAATCTTCATAGTCGAGCAATTAAATGAAGTGTTAAACTTATAAAATTTTCTATGTGTCATATCTAAGCAATTGCGTTACCTCACAAAAGTCATTATTTGGTATCGACCATTACTTTGGTCGTCGCCACTCCACTTTCTGTGCGAAGCTGAATTAAATATAAACCACTTGCGACCTTTGCACCCGCGTCATCTCTAGCGTTCCATCGTTGCATATGGTCACCCGATGAGAAGTTTCCAGTGGCCAAGTTTCTCACGATACGACCTTGGAGATCGACCACCACCATGTCAACCTGAGAAGATTGATCGAGGGTGAATGACAATTGGGTGAAATCTGAAAATGGATTTGGATAAGGTGAATCCAGAGAGCCACCCACAAAATCGGCTTCATCTATGCCCAATGCAATGTCAGGCGTTTCAAGTTCTAAAGTGGTGTAAATCCGGTACTCTCCTGGCTCCAGTAGAAAAGCGTTGCTTAGGTTTTCTTCAATGATTGATTCTCCCGTAAAGTAGTCATACCAAGTTCCGGTCTGGGTAAACCCAGGAACGAGATTAATAGGGGTCACTTCGAAATTTGCAATGATTACGACATCCATTTGAGGGTGTTGAATGATCAAGCGCTTCCCAAGACCGCCCACATCCCAAGTGTAATTGTCGCTTCGAAAAGCTTCATTCTCAATTTTCAATTTAATGAGGGCTGCGTTTACTTTAAAGAGTCTTTCACGGGCAGGAACGTCTTGATAGTCCCATCTAATAGGTTTGGGAGCCGTTCTGCAATCTTCTTGAATGCTTCCGTCTTCGCAAAGGTTAATATGAAATTCATATCCTAGCTCACCAAATTGCCAAAGCATTTTGGGTCCTCTATGTGGATAAAGAAAAGCGGCAACGGCTTCCTGTCGTGCCAAGGCAGTGGTCAATTCCGTCACGTCGTAATCTCCGCTGCTATTACCAAATGCCAGGTTCTTTTGCATCAAGCGTTGTTCATCGTGGCTTTCGGCATAGCTCACCAAATTTGGTTGTTCCCAACCTCGTACTTGATGATCTACCCTAGCGAGGTTGGCATTGCTTGCATACCCCATTGAGTTTTGATTGTACTCTTCGGTCATCTTTCCCCAAAGCATAAAACCCAAATTCGCCAAAGCCGTTTCTTCAGGATTGTCACCAAGGTGTTCCAAGATCAGGTAAACCTCGTCGTCATAAGTGTAAATCTCATCTCTAATTCGGATCCAGTGGTCAACTCGATCTTGATCGTATTGATTCCACTGCCCGACATTGCTGCTAAAGTTTTGGGTAAACCCTTTACTCAAGTCAAAACGAAAACCATCGAATCTGTATTCCTCAATCCAAAAACGAAGATTGCGATTAACGAAGGCCTGTGTATGTGGGGAGTCGTGGTTGTAATCGTAACCTACGTTGAAAGGGTGTTGGGCCTGAACATTAAAGTATGGACTCTCGGCAGTTGGAGGGCCTGCGGCACCATTTTCAGAATACATTCTCACTTGAGGGTTTTGACCAAATGAGTGATTGAATACTTGATCTAGAATTACTGCAATACCTCTTTCATGACACTCGTCAATGAACTCTTTAAGTTTTTCGCCAGTTCCGTAATACTTATCCGGAGCGAAGTAAAACATTGGGTTATACCCCCAACTGATATTCCCTTCAAACTCCATGATGGGCATAAGTTGAATGGCATTAACCCCCAGTCTCTCGAAGTAAGGCAAGGTATCGATCAAGCTTTGGTAAGAATGATCTTCCAAGAAGTCTCTAAGCAGTAATTCGTAGATCACCAATTGATCTGAAGGCGGACGTTCAAAATCATTGACTTGCCAATCGTAAGGCTCTTGAGCAGTTTGAAGTACGCCTACAATCTCGGAGGTAAGTCCTTCAGGGTAGTCAATTAATCCAGGGTAAGTCTCTTCAGGGATAAAGGGATCATTCCATGGATCCAAAATTTTCTCACAATACACATCGGCAACGCGAAGATCCTCCTGATCTATACTGTATTGAAAACGATACTCTTGACCAGCAATGAGGTTTGGGATTTCCACCCAATATCGATCTCCTTCCGAAGTAATATTCATGAAGTAATCGGGATTGTATTCCCAATTATTAAAATCTCCCACGACGTATACGAAATCCTTGTTGGGTGCAAACAACTGCAGGACCACCGTATTGTCATCGATGTAATTGATTCCATCAATTACTCCTCCTGGAGCAGGGGCGACATTTGGATCATCTTGGATAATCACATATACAGAGTCGACTATGGTTTGATCGCCACTTGTGGCTTCCATCCAAAGCCATTGCTGACCGGTAGGAAGTGTGGTCAAATCAACCGGTGCTTCAAGCGAAACAACTCCTGTTTCAGATGCTATGATATCATCATTTACATACAGAGTGATATCCGAATTACCATTTGATTCTGCCAAGAAAGTATAATCAGAAACTGGATCGAGGATAACCTCAGAAGAAGCAGGTGTGGTAATAGCCGCTGAAAACGCCCCTTCGGGAAAAACATTTATGAATATATCGGAGCCATCAGCTTCTCTTCCGACAATGCTGCCGTTGCCATTTCTGAAAACGAATGAGAGTTGGATCACATCCTCATTACCCGTTAGGCCATAAAAGTCAATAATATTGTAGGAGATCTCGTGGGTGTTCGTCCCCTCAAATGTCATTATCACGTTAGGGTCAGCCGTAGCCCATTCACCTTGTACGTTTTGCCAATCTGGCTGACCTTCAATGATTACACCTGTATGCGCATAAACTGGCACAACACCGGTCAAGTCTCCATTCCCTTCAGCTGCATTGAAAGTGATGGTCACGTTATCATTTATGGTTGGGAAAGGCGGGTCAATCGTTACAACTTGCGCTATTGCACCTAGACTTAGAGTAAAAAGCCCAAATGCATAAATCAACTTCTTCATATCCTGATTGGTTTTATTGCTAAAATGATAAGTGTCAAAAATACACTTTAAGATGTTACGGCAACAATTTCAAGCGAAATAAAATTACACTAATGAGAATCCAATGATGTAGTGCTGTGAGAAGCTATTGTTTCACAAACCGCTGAACGTGGTTATCAAAACGAATCAGATAGACTCCATTTGCTAGGGAAGAAGCGTCAAAGGAAGCTCCCGTTCCTTTCGCAATTGTCCTGCCTTCTAGTGACTCAATTCGAAAATACCCATTCGCTCCGAAAAATAAAGTAGTGGATACAGGGTTCGGGTAAATTAAATCTTCGATGACTTCTCTATTGGCAGTATTTAAAGAGCCTGAATTGGAAAAACCAGGAGTAGTATCGTCGAAAAGAATCCAAGGAATTTGCGCGTCATTCTCGCGACCAAAGCTAAAGTCGGCAGGAAGAGCGGGGAAAATAATCCCATCCACCCACCGTATTCCGTCGGGTTCCGATTTGAAAAGGTGGACTTCTTCCCCTCCAGCACTCAATCGAAAGTTGGCATGAAAGGGGCCGTCATTGAGATCCCTATCCGCCCAAACCAAAAGGAATTCTCCCGACTGCAAATCGTATTCTGGAAAGTGCCACTTGGTGGGCGAAGTCGAATTATCGCTCAAAAAGAAATCGCCCAGATTTACTGAAGAACTGGATGGATTATAAATTTCGATCCAGTCGTCAAAGTCCCCCACCTCATCGGAAATGGTAAAATCATTAGAGCTCATCAATTCATTGATCACGATGCTCGAAGGCACAGCATTATAGATATGTCTTGCTTCGCAATAGACTGTTCTATTCGCTCCTGCGGTAGATAAAAGACTGATATTATAGGCTAACTCGTCGTATACCTCTGGCAATTGAATTTCAAATACGAACGAGTTGATCGGATTGGAAATCGACTGGCTCACCTGTTGAACGCCGTTGATTGAATAATTCAATTCAGCCAACAGACAGCTAGGGCCTTCTAGAAATACTTCGACACTGAATACGACAGGAAATTGATCAAACTCTTCTTTTACTCTAAATGGAATGGGAGCAATACTAATGGACTCCAGTTGAGCCAGGGCGGTATTTTTACGAATCTCCGCAAACTCAAACACTCCGAAATCAACATGCCCGCCTGCGGCTTCGTCCAAAGAGTTTAAAAAGTCGTCGTTACCAAATTCAAAATCCAGCGGCCGATATGGATCGGCAAATGCCGAAGCTTCAATGAAGCCTTGAAGGCTTTCGATGTAGGTTTGATGTACCGACGTGAAGTAGTGATTTTCCAATAAGTCCCCGACATGGTATGAAAAAATGTTTCTGAACTCTTCCACTCCCATAAGCCTATTGAACAATGGACGATCTTGCCCTGTCTGGCTCCAAGTGTAAATATTCCTATTGGACCAGTTTCGATCCAACCAGTCAATGCCCCATGTATTGTCCGTATCGTAGGGTATGTACTCAAATTGATCCGTCAACGGATTGTGGTACAAATAGAAGTTATTCTGGTTGTAAATATATCCGTCCCAATTTCCTGTCAATACATCTATGGCCGCTACTTTGAGGTAGCTGTAGACATTAAAATACTGGTGAAGCTCACAGCTCAAGTCGGCATCTGAAGAGAGATTCAAGAAACCAATAAACTCGGCCAAATCGGAATAGTCATCCCATTCTGTATTGGTCTTTAAGTCGTAAGTTCTCGAATTCCATGGCGCCACTTTGTAGTCGTCGGGATCATCTCCCAAGTATGCCAGGTCTGCAGGGAAGCCGCATTTATAAAGATTTCCTCCTTGGCTGCCGAAACGCAACTCGCAAAACTCCTCATCAATGTGCTCGGTGTTTAGATAAAGGCCATAGTAATCTCCGTTTACATAAACCTCCACGTGGTTTGATCGGGGCGCGGGCACTTCAAGGTCATTAAATAATTCCCAACACAAGCGCGAGCGCATCATGGCAGGATCATTCACTTCGGCATTGAGGTTGAGCTTTTCTAAACCAAAATATTTTTGTCCTTGAACGAAAGTGTTGAAGGAAACTTTGAAAGACTTCTTGATTTTATCGCGGGATGTATTTCCGCGAAAGCGAAAACCAATGAGAGGAATAGAATCAGTTTGAGTGGCGGTTTCGAAAACGAATAGTGCGGGATATTCGTGATTGGAATACCAGTTATCTTCAAGGTAAAGCTCTTCCAGGCTGTCGGTATCCATGGTGATATAGACTTTCGGGATTTCTTCAGAAGTATAGACTATTCCATTTTCGGGCAGGTTGGGCTGCGCGCTTATAGAAACTACAGCCAGCAGGAGGAAGACCGAAAAGGATAGACTCTTCATCAAAGCTTAATGAAGGTTTCTGAAATTATTCCATCTGCATTCAGCGCATTCAGAAAGTAGATACCCGCAGGTAAATTTCTAATGTCAATTTTTCCTTGGCTCGAGAAGCCCGAGTGCAATTCCCGACCATTTGAATTGTAAATTGAGAACGCAAGAGTTTCTTCGATTCCCGAAAAATGAATGAAATCAATCGAGGGATTTGGATACAATTCGATTTCTTCCTTTAGAATACTTCCTGACGACAATGGATTGAAAAGGTAGAGCCAATCAAAAGCATCGGGGTATTCTTGCGCCCAGAACCACTCGCTGTGCTGACCGTTCGATACAAACTGAAAATTGATTTCTTCTTCTTGAAAACCAGTACCTTCCAGTGTGCTGATCATGTCTTCAACTTGACTTTCAAGGCTTTCGCTCTCTTGGCCACCAGCCAAGAAATAAAACTTCATATCGGCTTGCTTCCCCATTTCTTCGGCGAAGTCATAAATGGAATCATTGAACCAAAACGAGGGAGAGAAAATTCCCACCTTAGAAAAAACAGTTTGGTACTTCATACCAGTATAGAAGGAAATCAATCCCCCTAAAGAGCTACCCATAATTCCTGTGTGATCTCTTTCGGGAAGGGTGCGGTATTCCAAATCGATGGCTGGCTTCAACGTATTGACAATAAAATCAGCGTAAGCATCGCCATCTCCGCCACCATATTGAGGATTGGAAAACGGGGTGTACTCATCAATACGGAACGAACCTCCATTATCAACGGCCACGATGATGGCACCATTGTATCCATCTTCTTCAAAAGCGAGCATGGCTTCATCTATCTCCCACTCTCCTGCAAATGATTCTTGACTGGAAAATAGGTTCTGGCCATCGTGCATGTAGAGAACGGGGTAATTCAGTTCCGTTTCATCATAATCAACGGGCAATAAAACACGAATCCTTCTCGACCGATCGAGCTCGGGCATGTAGAATTCTTCGTCAAATACAACGAGATTTTCGGGAAGATCATCGGGAACAAACCCGCCTTCCCAAGAGAGTACTTCTATAAATACGGTATCGGAAGTGGAAAAAGAAAACGTTCGATCGGGCAGGAATCCACCCGTTGCATTTCCTTCCACCGTTTGCCAAGAGCCTCTAGTAATTTTCCCACTAAATGATGCAGACGTACTTTCTGGTAAATCAAGAATCCATTGGTCATCGCTTTGCGCGAATACCCAATCAGCGTCTCCAGGGTTCCAACTGTTCGGATCTCCTGCAAAATAGATTTGATCGGCTTGAGGAGTGTTGGAAGGAAGCGATGTAATGACAATAGCTCTCTGAGCGCTTGACCCAAAGGAAGCCAATACAAAAATGAAAGTGTAGAGTAAACGCATAATCTGAAAGATAAAAAAAGGCACCCGCTTGAGGCGGATGCCTTAATTATGCCATTAAATATCGAACTACTGCACCATCAACTTGTAAACGGCACGTTCGCTGCGCTCATTTACAATGTTTAGGAAGTAAAGTCCTGAATTCAAGTTAGTCGTATTGATTTCGTAACGAGTGGTGTTAATCAACATGTTCTCCGTTACTACTTTACCCGTAATGTCCACAATGTTCATGCGAAGCGTGTGGTTGTTTGGGTTCTCAACTTCGATGAAGCTAAGACCTTGAGAAGGGTTCGGGTAGATGGCTACACGTCCTAATTCTACCTCGGTAGTGCTAAGTGGCTGACAAGAATTGAATGCAACTACTGGCAATACTTCTTCAACGCCAGAACGCACATGGGTTCTATTAAATCCTCCAACACCATTTGAAGTACCACATCCACCTGCTTCAAAATCACCTAATTCTTCGTTCTCAACAACATTTACGTCGCCGTTAACAAATTTGTATTGAATATCAGGAGATCCAGTTACTTCGAAAGTCACCTCATAAACTCCATTGGCATTGTCGTCAGTCATAGACAAGGCACCACCTTGATAAGGAGGAGTTGTGAAACTACCAATCAAAAAGACTCCGTCGGCAGATACCGTTTCTGCGTTCATATCAACTTGGAAAGTAATGTTTGCTGGATCTGGGTTGGCAACACATTCCTCGCTGCATTGATTAATACATGCAGCAGTTGTAACGGGATCAGCACCTACTACTAATTCTCTATTTCCATTCACCGAGCATTCACCAGGAACTGACTCCCAGCCACCGTTTCCGTTCTGGAATTTGAATTCATACGTTCCTTCTCCTAAAGCAAGGGCCAAAGTGTATGTTCCGTCGCCATTGTCATCCATAGGCTGTCCAGAAAATCCATTGAATGATCCTGCGAGAAAACCACCGTTGTCTACATCTTCATTAGACATATCTACAGTAAACGTAACGTTCGGGTCTGAGCAAGTTTCGCAGCTGCCAAAACAGAATGACTCAGTAACCACAGTAGTTGCGCCAACAACAAGCGCTCTGTTACCGTTTGATCCGCAAGCACCAGAAATTGACTCGTCTGGGTCAACTCCGAAGGTGGTACCATTTACAAACTTGTACTCGTAAGTCGCATCGGCATCCACATAAGATACATAACCCCATTCATTCAAACCAAACGGAGTACAAGTTCCATATTCAGGAGTCCAGTTTGGTTCAATGATAGTTCCAGCAACGTGAACTCCTGCTTCTGCAGTTGTTTCGTTAGTCATATTCACATTAAGTCTCACGGCAACCTTACCTACTGGAGCAGTTCCATTGTAAGGAATGGCAGGCAATACAAATCCGTCAGGAAGGTTCAAAGCGTCACCATGCCAATCAGTCACAGCAAAAAATCTGTTTCCACCGATAGCAATTTCTCCAGGTACAGACTCATTACCGAGGTTCGTTCCATCAGGATCCCAATTATTACCATTTATGAATTTGAATTGGTAGGCTCCAGCTGGAAGATCAACTGTCAAAGAGTAGATTCCATCTGCGTCATCATCCATCAACATTGACTCACCTGGTTGCCAATCTGCAGAGAAACCAGCTTCTTCTTGCCAGCTACCTGCTGCGTGAACACCGTTGGCCGAAACCGTTTCGCCGTTCATATCCACTTGAAAAGTAACACTTACCTGCGCCATCGAAGCTGATCCGAAAAGCGCGGCAACTGCCATTAAGTAAACTTTTTTCATGTTATTAAATTTTGAGGTTTGAATAGAGTTATTGTTCTTTTTACACTAACAAAATTAGCGTAATTTTGATACCCTTGAAAAAACATAAACTGATTTTCATCAGTTTCAACAACAAGTAACTGATATTCACATGATTAAAATTATTATCACAATTGGATTCACAGCTTTTGTATCCACTCTTCTTTTTGGAAACACCCTAGAAGCCGAAACTCTTCAATTAAATAAAAAAACTGATTACTCCATAGAACCACCACATTGGTGGGCCAATATGCCCAATGAAAATCTTGAAATCCTCATCCACAAAGAAAACATTAGAGGCAACGATTTTGAGCTAAAAAGACAAGGGGATGGTGTACAGCTTACAAATACGACTCAACTTCCCAATCCGAATTATTTGATTTTGCATTTGGAGATTAACGAAACTGCAAAGCCACAAATATTGAAGTTTACTTCTAGCGGCGAAGCTGGAAAATTTTCTTTTGAGTATGAGTTGAAGGCACGTCAAGAAGCAGAAAGAGGTCTTTCGGGAAAAGACCTCATATACTTGGTTACTCCCGATCGATTTGCCAACGGTGATGAGTCCAACGATAGTTTTGATGGAATGACCCAAGTGGGAATTGACCGCTCTGAACCATACGAGCGACACGGTGGGGATATTCAAGGACTTATAGATCATCTTGATTTTATACAAGAATTGGGTACGACCGCTCTCTGGCCCAATCCACTATTGGAAAATGATCAACCTCACGAATCCTATCACGGATACGCCATTACTGATCACTATAAGATTGACCCTCGTTTCGGCAGCAATGCGCTTTTTAAAACCTTGATTGATTCACTCAAGGCTAGAGATATGAAGATGGTAATGGACGTGGTCTACAACCACATTGGAAACGAGCACCACCTCTTCACGGACATTCCCGACAGTAATTGGTTCCACTTTCACGATGAGTATTTCAAAACGAATTACCGCGCTCCGGCATTGATGGATCCTTATGCTTCGGATTTCGATAGAGACAAAATGACCGATGGCTGGTTTGACAAGCACATGCCCGATCTCAATCAAAAGAACAGTCATGTGGCAGCTTATTTCATCCAACAATCCATTTGGTGGGTGGAAGAATTCGGGATTGAAGCTCTTCGCATCGACACCTATGCTTACCCCGATCAAGATTTTATGAGAGCATGGGGCAAAGCCATGAACGATGCTTTTCCCGATCTTTTTCTTTTTGCCGAGACATGGGTACACGGAATACCTGTACAGGCCTGGTTTCTGGGAGATGCCATGGGCCCAGAGCCAAACTATCTAGATGGACTTACTGATTTTCAATTGCACTACGCCGTAAACGAAGCGATGAATCAAGGCCAGAGTTGGACAGGAGGCATCGCAAAGGTTTACTACACTTTGGCAAAAGACTACGTGTATGACCATCCAGAAAAGATGGTGACCTTTTTGGACAACCACGATTTGGCCAGATTCAACGGGGTGGTAGGAAAGGATTTTAACAAGTTCAAAATGGGCATTGGCATGCTAATGACCATGAGAGGCATTCCAAGTCTCTACTATGGCACTGAAGTTCTGATGAGCGAAACAGACGGTCACGGCAAGATTCGAGAGGACTTTGCGGGAGGCTGGGCGACGGATAGCCTGAACAAATTTTCAGCTGAAGGCAGAACAGAGCTCGAGAATGAAGCGTTCGACTACATCAAAAAGTTGGCTGAATTGAGACAAAACAATGAAGCCTTGCACTCGGGCAAGACGACCCAATACGTTCCCGTTGATGGATTGTACGTTTATTTCCGATATACGGATGATCAAGTTTTTATGGTGGTCGTGAATACTTCTGACAAAGAGGTGAGCACTAAAGCTGCCAAGTATGATCAGTTCTTAAAGGGAAAAACGCGTTTGACAGATGCTCTATCTAACGATGAAAACGATGTGCCTCTGGAGTTTAAGGTCGAGCCTAAAAGCTTTTCTCTCTACCGAATCAAATAACCTTCAATACTGGAAGACTGCTACTTAGCGTCTGTATCTTTTACCATCAAGGTCAGAAATCCTGCTAGGATCATGGTGACTCCACCGAGGATAAGCGCGTAAATAGATTCATTCCCGAAAAAAGTACTGAGGAGAAATCCCAAAATTCCTGCCGCCACGATTTGTGGAATCACGATAAAGAAGTTGAAAACCCCCATGTAGTAGCCCATCTTATTTGCCGGAAGGGCGCCCGCAAGCATGGCATAGGGCATGCTGAGTATACTTGCCCATGCGATTCCCACTCCAACCATTGATAGTATCAGCATATTTGGGTCACTAATAAAAAACACTGAAATAAGTCCGATACCTCCTGCAATGAGGCACACTAAATGCGTTATTTTTCGATTGGTTGCTTTCGCCAAAACAGGCAGGAGAAAGGCCACCAGGGCTGCCACTCCATTGTAAACAGCAAAGAGCACTCCTACCCAATCTGCGCCTGTGTTATAGGCTTGTCGGATTTCAATGAGACGCTCTTCCATTTGGGCCGTAATATCAAACTTCAACACTTTATCTTCATCAATAAAAAACTTGGCGAAGTTAACGTTGACACTGACTAAATCTGTTTCGCCTATTGTTCCCGTATAATCTTCAAAATCGGCGGTGATCTGACCCGCTTTCTTCGATTCCATTGCCATCGAATTCGACTCAAAAGCCTCTTGAAGCAATTCTATTTCGCCCCCTGATAAGTTCATGTCGTAGATGTGACTGGTAATTCCAGAGGTGGTATAAATCCACATGGCAAAGAGGGCAAACCAAGAGAAGAACTGCACCAATGAAAGTCGAACCATCGTCTTGGGCATTTGAAAAATGCCGATAAACGAATTCTTCAGTCCTGTAAAAACTCCTTTGTTCTCTTCCTTTTCTTTTAGAAAGGCCTCCATATCCTCTGGTGGATATTCCTTCGTTTTAAAAATAGTCCATAAGACTGCACCCATAAAAGCGAGGGCGCCGATGTAGAAAGACCACTTTACAGAATCGGGGATTTGGCCTTCTGGAGCGGTATTGCTTACGCCGAACCAATTGGTGAAAATCCACGGGAGCATGGAAGCAATTACAGCACCTGTACCTATAAAAAAGCTCTGCATAGCAAAACCCTTCGTGCGCTGTTCATCGGGAAGCATATCGCCTACAAAGGCTCTAAATGGTTCCATGGAAATATTAATGGAACCATCCATTAGCCATAGCATACCTGCTGCTACCCACAATACGCCGCTATTCGGCATGAATACCAAAGCGATGGAAGCTAGAATGGCTCCAGCCAAAAAGAAAGGCCGTCTTCGTCCGAGTTTATTCCAAGTGCGATCACTGTAGTACCCTACAATTGGCTGAACCAAAAGACCAGTAACGGGAGCGGCTAGCCACAAGATGGGCAGTGCCTCTTTATTGGCTCCAAGCGTTTCAAAAATTCGACTAACGTTGGCATTTTGCAATGCGAATCCGAACTGGATTCCGAGGAATCCAAAACTCATGTTCCAGATTTCCCAAAAACTTAACTTAGGCTTGGTTCCCATAAAACTCAATTTTGTTGAGTCGTGAAATATAGAAAAAACATTGGTGTCAGGTTAACACTAAACAAAAAAGGCGGTATCCGTGTCGGATACCGCCTTTTTCAAATGGTTGATTTCTCTAATTTTTAATCACACGTGCCACTCTAGTTCCGATTTCATGGTAAAAGCGGAAGGTATATTGACCTGACGGCATTGCGTAAAGGTTGTGCGTCATTTGTCTTTTCTCTTGAAAGTTTACAAAATCGATTTGATAGCCTTGAGTATTGTACACTCGATAAAATCCAGTTGCGACAATTCCCAAATCGAAAGTCACTCGCCCCATAGTTGGATTTGGAAAGGAAGTTACTTGATAAGGTTCAGTAATCCTAAGCGCAGTGTAGGTCCTTAGAATGCCCGAAACCTCGACATTGTCCAAAAGGAGGACACTATTCGCCTCGGGGTTTCCATCTTCTTTGCTCGAAGAAAACTCAATTGACATTTTAGTTGCCGAGACGAAATTCTCTTCAAGGTCTTCTAAAAATGAGTACTCAATAGATTGATAAGAACCATTGGGTTCAAGATCTATCACTTTACCATATACAGGCAGTAACGATTCTTCTGATTCTTGATAAAATGTAATTACAACTTCAGCCAAATCATTCTCAGCCAAATATTTGTAATCAAAACTCAGCATCGAATGTTCTTCGTTAAGGTCAATTGTGGGCACTCCGCCCGCAACCTGAATGACTCCAAGCATCGCTTTCGATGGTTCAGCAAATCCGTCAAAATCACGGGTAATCAAGCCTAGAGCAAGCTCTCCTTCCGAAGCATCAGCAGATTGGATATACGTCGGATTAAGCAGATCTATTTCCACATCTACTTTCACTGGGAAAAACACTGGAGGTACTTGAGCCCAAAGTTCAAAATCACTGTTGGGAATTTCGTCGGTTGAATTGATAAAAGACAAATTGTCAATTTCCATCCACGACCCCAAAGGAAATTCACTGTCGGTTCCTATCAAATCTCCCGTAGCAAAACCGATAACTACCTGATCGTATTGCGTGTCGATGGTTGTCCCGAAATCGAATACCACGTTTTCCCAGTCTTGCTGTCCTGTCATTGGATAGAAGAAAGTACCGGTTCCCATAGTTCCTGGGCCAACTGGCACGCCGTTCGATTTAAATTGTACAATTACGAATCCCGATGCTTCATCAGAAAACTCATAACTCATATCTACCGAAATACCTGTTACGTTGGGATCCGAAGCAGTTAATCCACCTGGGAAAACGAGGTCTTCTCCGTCTTGATCGGGACTTTCACCCAAAAGGTAAAAAGCAGGAACTACATCTTCTCCAATTTGGATATTTTCTAGTCTAATGGCTGAGCCATCTTCATGTTCAACTTGCGTGACGTTGGTCTCGCCAGTCTCAACAAAGATTTCGTAGTTCGAACTAATGGCGTCGAACTCCATGAATGGTTGTTCGAACAGAATGAGTTTATTCCAATTCTCAAAATCACCGTTTTCGATTTGTGCAAAAGCGGCAGTCCCAAGAACCATGCATGCTAAAGGAAGTAAAGTTTTTTTCATAGTAAAACGAGTTTAATGCCACCAGGGGCGAACTGCTTTACGGTATAAACTCACTTTAAGTTTCGGAAGAAGGCCAAGTAGGCCTAGTTTCTCATGGCCTTGTAGGAATTGATTAACCCGTTAGTACTGGCATCATGCGAGTCAATCGGATCATCGTTTTCAAGCTCTGGAAGAATATTTTTAGCAAGCACTTTTCCAAGCTCTACTCCCCATTGGTCGAATGAGAAAACATTCCAAATAACTCCTTGGACAAAAATCTTGTGCTCGTACATCGCAAGAAGACTTCCGAGGGTGTGGGGATCAATTTCCTTTACAAGAATTGAGTTAGTCGGCCGATTCCCTTCGAAAACTTTGTGAGGAAGCAATTCTTCCAAGGCTGCTCCTGTAAGTCCTGCAGCTTGCAGTTCTTCTTTGGCCTCTGCTTCAGTCTTGCCTTTCATCAAGGCCTCCGTTTGGGCGAAATAGTTGGCGAGAAGTTTCGGATGATGGTCTCCTATAGGGTTTTGACTGATGGCAGGAGCAATAAAATCGCAGGGAATCAATTTGGTTCCTTGGTGAATCAATTGGTAAAATGCGTGTTGACCGTTGGTTCCGGGTTCACCCCAAATGATGGGACCCGTTTCGTAGTCTACTTTCTTTCCGTTTCGAGTGGTCGACTTGCCATTGCTCTCCATATCTCCTTGCTGGAAATAGGCGGCAAATCGATGCATGTATTGATCGTATGGCAAAATGGCTTGACTGGCCGCACCGAAATAGTTGTTGTACCAAATCCCGAGTAGCGCTAAAATACCAGGCATACTCTTCGACTTTTCCTTGCGAAAGTGGTCATCCATGGAAGCCGCGCCCTGAAGAAGTTTTTCGAAATTTTCGAAACCGACTCCCAAGGATATGGACAGGCCAATAGCCGACCAAAGAGAATATCTTCCCCCTACCCAATTCCAAAACTGAAACATGTTAGCAGTATCGATACCAAAAGCTGACACTCCTTCAGCATTGGTAGAGAGCGCTACAAAGTGCTTTGCCACGGCCGACTCTGAACCACCGTTTTCTAAAAACCAAGACTTAGCCGAGTTGGCATTGGTCATCGTTTCTTGGGTGGTAAAAGTCTTGGAGGCAATGATGAACAGTGTAGATTCCGCGTTGAGATCTTTGAGTGTCTCAGCGATATGGGTTCCATCCACATTGCTGACAAAGTGGAGCTTCAAACGTGTAGAGTATGATTTAAGCGCTTCCGTGACCATCACGGGCCCCAAATCAGAACCACCAATTCCGATGTTCACCACGTCGGTAATTTCCAGACCCGAATAACCTTTCCACTCACCGCTGATTACCTTTTCAGAAAAGGATTTCATGTGAGCCAACACCTTTCGAACATCGGGCATCACATCCTTCCCATCAATCATCACGGGATCGTTTCCTTGATAACGAAGGGCAGTGTGCATCACGGGGCGGTCTTCAGTTTCGTTGATGTGTTCACCACTGAAGAAAGCTTCGATTGCCTCGTCGAGCTTGCATTCACCCGCAAGGGCTTGCAGTTGCTCCACTACAGATTCGTCAATGCGGTTTTTGCTGTAATCCAGCAAAATATTCTCAAAGCACTTGGTGAACTTCTTGAAGCGGTCTTCATCTTTTGCAAAAAGCTCACGCAAGTGAATGTTCTTCATCCTTTCGGCGTGGCGCTCCAGCTCTTTGTGTGCAGCCGTTTCTTGGAAATCGATACGTGGAAACATCGTTGTATGTGTTATATTCCTGATAGTTTGCGTTCTAAGGCTGCTGATATCAAGGCCCTCGAAGTTGTGTAATACAAGGAATTGACTGAGGTCAATGATTGATTACACGACAAGAAAAACGCCAATAGCGGCAGCCTTGGACGGAAAAAACTAGTTGCGGTTGATGCAGTTTAGATCATCAAAAGCCTGAGTCAAACGCTTCACAAAACTCTCCTCTCCTTTTCTCAACCAATTGCGTGGATCGTAAAATTTCTTGTTTGGCTTGTCGCTGCCATCAGGATTTCCAATTTGAGTTTGGAGAAATCCCTCGTTGGCTTGATAGTAGTTTTTCACTCCTTCCCAGTAAGCCCATTGCATATCCGTGTCGATATTCATTTTGATGGCTCCGTAAGAAATGGCTTCGCGAATTTCTGCTTGAGAAGAACCCGAACCACCGTGGAAAACGAAATTAACTGGTTGTGGTGCTGTTCCGAATTTCTTCTGGATAAACTCTTGTGAGTTTTTGAGAATGATCGGCTCTAGGGATACATTACCAGGCTTGTATACTCCGTGAACATTTCCGAAAGCTGCGGCTACGGTAAAGTTTGGAGAAATTGCTTTCAACTTTTCGTAAGCGTAAGCTACTTCTTCTGGCTGAGTGTAAAGTTTTGAGCTGTCTACATCGCTGTTGTCCACTCCGTCTTCCTCACCACCCGTCACGCCGAGTTCGATTTCAATCGTCATGCCCATCTTGTTCATGCGCTCAAAGTAT
>Ga0222653_1000357_pt1 | contig 27989 bp, 18 predicted proteins | sample AntAcemetagen419_FD_179856 | JGI IMG/M metagenome (GOLD analysis project Ga0222653, IMG submission 179856) | Saline water microbial communities from Ace Lake, Antarctica - #419 | ecosystem: Environmental > Aquatic > Non-marine Saline and Alkaline > Saline | place: Antarctica: Ace Lake...
GTGGACAATACTGGTATTGGTTTTCGCTATTCTTCAGCTCCCCGTTACTATCGTGGTGCTGGGTGTTGTTCTTTGGATGTTCTCTTCTTTTGAAACGCTGCCAGCCGTGCTCTGGACCATCTACCTCTTTGCTGCGGGCATCTCAGACAATGTGCTGAAGCCCATATTGCTAGGGAAAGGTTCAAAGGTGCCGATGCTCGTGATCTTTTTCGGAGTAATCGGAGGCTTTATTGCTTCGGGATTTATAGGGCTTTTTACGGGAGCCATTGTGGTGTCTTTGGGATACATGCTCTTTATCTCCTGGGTGAAAGGAGACGATGCAAGCCCAGCAGCATAAAAGCTTAGTCCGAATAATTGAAGCTGAACCCTCAGGAGAAGTGAATTTGCATTACTAGAGGACTTGCTGCTATCGAACAGACTAAGACAAAGTAAAGGACGTTCTTTCACACACACTCAAGCGATCGCTATGAACCTCATCAAAATAGTCACCACAGCTCTTTTCTTTGCCTTTCTTTCCTCTGGGGCCTTCGCCCAAGAAGAGGTACCAAAGGAATTGCCACCAATAAAGGATCTACCCAAAGTAGGTGAAGTCAAAAGCTACTTCGAATTTGACAAAGTGGAATCTTACAAGCTGTACGATAGCGAAGGCACCCTCCTCAAACAAGGAAACGAGAAAATCGTAGACGTGACCGAACTATCAAAAGGCACCTACTTCTTTTCATACGGCGATACAAAAACAGTCTACGAGAAGAAGTAAACTCCACCGTTTAGACGCCCGCTCGAGTCACAAAGAATTTACATCAACGTCTTCGACCTCCGCCGCCGCTTCTTGCTGGCGCCGAACGATTCATTGATGGCGATGAACGCTGCATATTGCTGCGCTGAGTATTGCTGCGCTGGTAATTTTGTGTTCCCCGAGCTCTGTTTTGAGAAGCTCTATTTAGGTCTGTATTGTTGCTTGAACGATTGTAGGAACTATTCGAAGAGGGCTGTCTGTTTGTGTTTACTGGACCTGTAGTGGGTCGAGTTTGCGTTTGTGTTCTCGAAGGAGTTTTGGCTGATGAAGTAGATCTATCCCTCGATGATGGCGTAGTGCTGGGAGTTTTCGCAGTTGGCTTTGAGCGATCACCAGTCGATGGTCTATTTGCTGCTTTATTGGTCCCATCCTTTTGTCGGGTGCTCGAACCAGCTCGGTCTCTTGAATTCGTTTTTTCTTGCCAATTTCCACCCTTGTCTTTTTGGAATACATTACCCCCATTATTCGCGTAGTGGTCATTCTTCCCTTTTGCGACACGTGATCGATCGACATTTCCACGGTTTTTTAAATTGGTATTGGTGACCCCTGATCGTTGGTTGCGGTATGCATTGTTCTGGCCAGCTCTATAGCCGTTTGCATATCCATTTGCCATTCCGCGGTTGTAACCATTGTGATAGCCGTGATTGTATCCATGACCATACCCGCCGCGGTATCCGTATCGATATCCACATGGACCCCAATACGGACTGTAGTGTGGATGATAACCCCACCCTATCCAGCCTCCTGCCGAAATACCAACACTGAACCCCCAGCCTGTGTATGGATTGTAGTGCACATTGTATCCATAAGTAACGGGTCTTGGGTAGTAAACGCTGCCATACCAATAGGGGTAGTAATAACCGGTGCCATAAACCACGACTCCATTGTATACATAAGCATGGGTATATCCAGGGGTATATCCTACGTAGACTGTGGTCGGTGTCGCATCGTATATGTAGACATATTTGGTATTGTAAACGGGTGAATCAGCGGGTAGCTCATCTACCTCTTCTGGTCGAGTATCGCTAACAATATATGGCCCTTCGGGGTAGTCGGCAACGAACCAGATTCCATTGTCGACCGCATAAAACGCTTGCCCGATTTTCATCACCTGCTTATCGCTGTTCTCAGCGTATGAAACTTTGGTATTGGGCACTTGCTTGAACTTGGGCTGGCCGTCAAAGCTTACTTCGATCTTGGTATCGCTTCGAGACACTTCGGCCGTTTGCGGAATACTTTGCTCGAGCAGTGCATCGCGTGATTCGTCCGTTCCTGGAACGTTGGTTCTCACCGAAGCCAAATCACTATCGGCAGGAATATTGGCAAAGTCATCGGGAAGTGATTCAGGCTCAGTAAAAGTCCATTGATCGCCGGTCAGTTTATTTGCTTTATACCATCTTCCCGCAAGGAGAATATAGTGCTGTTGTGCGTCTATATCGAGAATAATATCACTTTCAGTATTGGCCACATACAGAAGACTCGTTCCCTCCACTGCCTGATAATCAGGCTCCCCATTGGTGACGATTAATTCAGAAGGTTTGGTTACCACCACTATTTTTGGAGGAGCAACGGGTTCCCTACTCTCCTCTGATACGGCATCGTCTTGCGTCTCTCTTTTCGGAGCATTTTCTTCGGCGAATTTCTTCACATTCGAAGGAATCTTTTCGGTTACAGTCCAATCTGAACTTGTAGCCTTGGCTGAGGAATACCAATACTCCCCACCATTGATGTAGTACTGTTTTGACTTGTCGTCTTGAACGATGAAGAATGGGCTGTTAACGACAGCCTTCAAGTTATTCTCGTCCATCATTTTCCAGATCGGATCACCGTCGATAGTAATTAAGACGGTTGGCTCATTCTTATAATAAATATCGGGAGGAGTATTACTGAGGTTTGCTGAAGAATTTGATTCCATTTCTGCATCATCAAGAGATGCGATCAGCCTATCGAGAGACATAACGATGTCCATTGATTCCAGTACTGATGCTAATTTAGTTTTGACAGACTCGACTTGAAGGCTGTCTTCCAATCCTGGGAATTTGATACTTAATACATCGACTTGATCCAAAACGGCTGTTCTAGCCTCGCGATCCGTTTGAAGAAATGCTCTGAACCAATATGCTCCGAATAGCATCTCGCCATCTGTGGCTTTGTAACTAATCGCAGAGCGGCCTTCGAGTATGTTTGCTTCGAACGATTCAAGTTGAGGTTGGTAAAAGGTCACAATGCCTTTGTCCAAATCCACCTCACGCGGCCAAGCCAGTTCGGTGACGGTTTGTGCGCCTGATGTGAAAAGAAGAAAAAATAAGGCCAAGAATACGAAGCCTCTGATTAACATAGTCATATGGTTAGAGTTGATAACGCAAATATGTAAAAACCATCTTCAAATTAAGTGAAAGCTAGAAGAAAGACGGGGAGTTCTTGAATCCCTAGATAGAGAATTAGTGATGCTATTGGCTGAACAAATCACTTAGCCAATTGATGTTCCAAGTGCTTCACAAGTATATCGGCCATATTAGTGAGCAACATGAAAGAAGGGTCTTTGTGGTGTTTCCCGAGCTCTCTCTTCAAGGTCTCTACATTTTCGCGCGTAGATATTCTGTCTTTCCTCATTCTACTTATTAAACTGCGGAAACGCACGTGATTGGCTGAATACCTCTTCCGCATGGCATCATGCTCTTCTCTGGTATATTGCTCTGCCACATCGAGGGACAACATTTCGGTAGCCAAATCAACTAGTGCGACGTTGTCTTTAAAATACTGGGGGAGGTAGATGCTTTTTCTTCCTTCGTAGCTCTGCTGGTCGAAATCTATAGCTCGAATTCTGTACTGAACGGTATCGAAATCTTGAGTGATCTCCACCACAAAGTTGTAAGCACGCATGTCGCCAAGCAATCTGGTAAAACATCTTTCATTAAACTTCACAAACTCTTTGGCAAACCTAAGTCGATTTTCAATTTTTATTCCCTTGTTCTTTTTGATAAACTCATCACAGGGAATACCTACGATATGTTCTTCAATCAACGTATTTCCGCTGACTAGGAAAGACACTTTATCAGGAGAAAAAATCTCTTCCAACTCAAGACCGTAAATTCGCGAAGCATCAGCCCTCTTTACGTAGTAGTAATCGTGGTTGTCATTGATTTCATTGACTACTTTAATGCGAAAAGGCTTTGAGTTACCAAAGGAGCAATATTGGATACTCTCTACCCTCAAATGCCTTGTGATATGTCCACTACCCAGCAATAACTGGTACCCTTTAAGCAATTCGTTCCGAATGGTCTTGTTCTCTTCGGGATTGTACATAACCGAGTACCACAATGTTTCTTGCCCATCGGTGTCGAGTATTGGCAAGAGGTCATTGTACCTTGTCAGGTCTTCATAAGTGAATGACAACTCAGCTTGTCGCGAGAACCTTTTGAGGTGTTGCCGCAAATGCGTCTTTATCGGATAAAATGGTTTTTTAAACTGTATATTATTGAAGGCCATTAGCTTCTCTTAGATTCAATATTATGAATTGCGGTGAGAGTCTTAAGGACAGAATCAGGGGTAACCGAAATGGTATCGATTCCCTCTTGCACCAAAAACTCTGCGAATTCAGGGAAATCTGAAGGCCCTTGCCCGCATATGCCCACCTTGACGTTGTTTTTCTTGGCAACTTTTATCAATTGACTAATCAATGCCTTCACCGCGGGGTTTTTTTCATCATATAAATGAGACACCAAAGAAGAATCGCGGTCCAGTCCTAAAGTAAGTTGAGTAAGGTCATTCGATCCAATTGAAAAACCATCGATGTGCTTAGAAAACTGCTCTGCCAAGAGTATATTTGATGGCAGCTCAGCCATGAGGTAAACCTGCAAACCATTCTCACCACGCACCAATCCAAACTCAGCCATGGTGGCTAGTACAAGCTCCATTTCTTCGGGTGTTCTACAAAATGGAATCATCACAATGACGTTGTCTAGACCCATTTCTGACCGCACACGAAGAATGGCTTCACACTCCATACCAAAAGCCTCTTTGTATTCTTTCGAATAGTATCTAGAAGCGCCTCTCCACCCGATCATTGGATTTTCTTCTTTGGGCTCAAAGTACTTTCCTCCCAGCAAATTCATGTACTCATTTGACTTGAAGTCAGAAAAACGAACAATCACATCGTTGGGGTAAAATGCCGCCCCTATTCGCCCTATTCCATAGGATAGCTTTTTGATGAAGAAATCTCGCTCGTTCTCAAAGCCCGATGTTATCTGCTCTATCTTGGCCGTTAGTTCAGGATCTCCCACTTCGCGGTGCTTGAGCAAAGCCATGGGATGAACCTTTATATAATTATTTATAATAAACTCTTCTCTTGCCAGCCCGACACCTTTATTCGGTATTCGAGAAAACTTAAAAGCCAAATCAGGCGATGCCACATTCATCATAAGTGGCGTTTGTGTTTTGGGGAGTTCTTCCAGTTTTGTTACTATTTCTTCAAAAGGTAAAATACCTCGATATACCATACCCACTTCACCCTCTGAGCAAGATACCGTAATGGCCTCGCCCTCTTCGAGAACCTCAGACGCATTTCCCGCTCCAACGATAGCGGGTATCCCCATTTCTCTGGCGACTATTGCGGCATGGCAAGTACGCCCTCCCTTATCGGTAACTATTGCAGATGCCTTCTTCATCAATGGCTCCCAGTCGGGATCGGTCATTTCAGTTACCAGTACTTCACCTTCTTTAAATGAAGACTCGTCTTGACTACCGTCTCGGCCATCGAGCGAAAATAGCTTGTGAACCTTTCCCGCGCCTATTCGGTCGCCCACTGCAATCCCCTTTAGAATCAACTCTTCAGGTTTTGGAGTGGCTTTGAATTGATGCTCTATCAGCGTTTCACTCGAAATCTGTGAGTGTATGGTTTCTGGTCTAGCCTGAACAATAAATAGTTCTTTTGATAATCCATCTAGAGCCCACTCCACATCCATCGGGGTCCACACCCCTCTTTTATCGCTGTAGTACTCTTCGATTTCAACGACCCAACGTGATAACTTTAAAATCTGTTCTTCATTTAAGCAGAACTGCCCTGCCAATTTTTTTTCCACTGGAACCCTTTTGACCAACTCAGTGAGCGAAGTACCATACACCATTTTATGGTGCTTTTGACCCATCTTTTTTTCGATGATGGGATTGAGTTCAGGATTAGATAGCTTGGGTTTGTAGACAATAAATTCATCAGGAGAAATCTCGCCTTGCACCAGCAACTCCCCCAAACCATAGGCACCGTTTATAATAACGGCATCTTTGAAACCACTCTCGGTATCTATAGAAAAAGCTACTCCTGATGCACCCAAATCTGAGCGCACCATTTTTTGTACACCTACCGAAAGAAGAACCGATTGATGATCGTAGCCGCGTTGAGTGCGGTAAGAAATCGCTCGGTCGTTATAAAGTGACGCAAAGCAGCTCTTCACTGAATTTAGCAAAGACTGAGACCCACGAACATTCAGGAAAGTTTCCTGCTGACCCGCAAAAGAAGCATCGGGAAGATCTTCGGCAGTGGCAGATGAGCGAACGGCAACATCCGTTGCTTCATTTCCATATGATTTTGAAAGATCCCGGTAACGCTGAACAATTTCGTCTTTCAGATCATCTGGAAAAGTTCCGTCCGCTACCATATTTCGGATAATTGAGCCCTTTTTCCTCAAGGAAATAATGTCGGATGTATCCAGACCTTCCAATTGATGGCCAATTTTATCTTTTAATTCATTGTGCTGCAAGTACAATTCAAAGGCATGAACGGTGACAACAAAACCGCCAGGCACCCGTATTTCACGTTCAGATAATTTTTGGATCATTTCGCCTAGAGAAGCATTCTTTCCTCCGACGGTATTTAACATTGACAAGTCAACCTCATTGAGGTCGAGAATTAAGGGTTTGGCTTGCATTTAGAAACAGATTAAGTGATTAATTTCCGTAGGTGCTCCCAAGGTATTGAGAATATTCCGCTTGTGATAATAGACCGCAGATCTATGAGAAAGAAAAGTGCCTTAAAGTTTCCGTCTGCCCCGATCCTCTTGTTGCTGGATTCACTTCATCCGTTGACAACCAGATAAAATACTCAAAAAGAATCCTTTTCCAGCGGCGAGTCTCTCGCACTTAGACGGGGCAATACCGACCATTAACCACCGGACCTTTACCCCTTTGGCGACTACTCTAGAAGGCACTATTGGACAGTATCCAGTATGGAGTACTCAACAAGGAAAGTCGTGACTTGAAAAGTTTAACTAAAAGAAAGGTCCCGCCAAAGACGGGACCTAGTGGTGCACATTGCTATGAATATCAGCTGAGAGCTGAATAGCGGCTAACCAAAACCTCGCACCGAGTCAAATGTAGTATTTTTCTTCTTTTCTCAAATACAAACAAGGAATAAAACGTACATTTTTGGGGTTGAATCTTCATATTGAAGTTTTATTTCTACCCATCTATATTCTCTGTTGATGTAAATTTGTGCGATTCCTGTAGACAGATGATACTATGAAAAAGATTCAACTCCTGATAATTTCAGTTTTGATAAATACGGTTCTATTCTCCCAAGAGGATAGCACTTATGTAGAAGAAGAATTTGACTTCTCGGAGTTTGAGCTTGCCACAGAACCAGCAAAAGCTTTTTGCAATAACAAAGTCTTGGGACAATCGCCAACTACTCTGGTAGGCGTATTTTATGATTTCATGCCCGACCACTCGCTGACCGCTGGTACGCCCTTAGCGAACCAAAACGTCGATATTTCAGATAACGCTGCAATTAATCAAAACCAGCGTTTGGCATTGACAACTAACCTGCCGATTATTTCCAGAAACAATCTTCTGATCAATTTTAACCTCATTTTCCAAAGGCAATTTTACAATATCAAAGGGTCAAACGGACACCCACTATTGCAAACGCTCAACGAAAACGGGCTAACTAGAATGGGCTCACTGTTCACGATATTCAAACCCTTGAACGATAAGAATTTCTTGTTGGGCCAGTTTGGATTCGAAATAAACGGCGACTACTCTCTTAACAGTATTCAAACCGACAACGCTTTGCGTCTCCCTGCTGCTTTGCTTTATGGCTGGAAACCAAACGATAGACTAATGTACGCATTCGGTATTTCCAGAACCTATCTGGGCGGCGCATTAAATTATGTACCGATCATCTACTATTACCACACCTTTAAAAACCAAAAATGGGGAATAGAAGCCGTTGTTCCTTCGAGAGCTGCTCTTCGGTATCGATTTGATTCAAAGAGCTTACTGAAAGTAGGATTCACTCTGATCGGGGCTACTTATGCGCTCAACGATTGGTCCGAAAACGCGGAATCTTATGCGCCTGAAGTGAATGAACTCTTTGCCGCAGAGGCAGTAGAATTGAGAAGATCAGAAATAAGGACAGGCCTTACCTACCAAAGGCAACTGTTCGGCTTCTTCTGGTTAAGTGCAGAGGCGGGATACCGGTCTAATTACAATTTTGAATTGGATCAGGATGGTGATTTCCTGCGTTTCTTTGGCAATGACGACCCTTATTTTATAGAGAACGATCTTGAAAACCAGGTGTATTTCACCATAGGAATTACTTACACCAGTCCTTAAACCGCTTTATTTCTTCTTGACGAGACGGGTCCAAACATCCGTGCGACCAAACACCGCTGTACCAACAAAACCGCGCACTTCTATTTGATCGTCAGCCGTGAGTACAATTTTACAATTGTAAGTTGTGCCGTTCTTCGGGTCATAAATTGTTCCATCCTCCCAGAGGCCCTCCTCCGCGTTGTAAACGATATCCTTTAGCATTCTATACCCCTTCAATGGCGTTGATCTCAGAGACTCATCGGGGTTATTGGCGTCCACTCTCGGCTCACCATTGTCGTTGTTCGGTTCTTTCATCCAAACAATTCTTCCGTAAAATTTATTGCCAATTTTATCAATTTTTATATAACTTCTTCCGTCACTTGGCTGCCAAACACCAATCAGTTTTTCTTCATCTCCATTTCCCAAATAGGAGAATGAAAAGAATGTAAGAGCAATAAATCCAAGAAAGAGTTTCAATTTCATATCAGATATTTTTAATTAATTGAAGGAATATAGTCGACAGTCAAACTTAGAGTTCCTAGCACATTCATTTCATCCATTTGGTCTTCATTGATGTTCAAGTCAAGAACCCATGTTAAACCTTCATCTTTTAAATAAGGAAGAATAGATGTGTCTTCAGCTAAGGAAAGCGTCATTGCATTTCCGCTAGGCAGTGGACTCAATGTGCCAATGGTAATCAACTCTTGATTGTCGCTAACCACTTGCAGCAGTAAACTTTCAGTAATTTCTCTCGATGAATCGTCTAGATTCAAAACTGCGCTTGAAACGGCAACATTCTTAATGTCACCTATCTCTGCCCCGAGTTCATCAGCCACCTCTTTCAGATGGCTTTCTCCCGAAAACTGAAGTGTATTTGCTCCTTCAAAGAGCATTTCTCCTGCAAGCTTTAACTGAATATCAACGGTCTCGGTGGAAGCACTAGGACCGCATGACGAAAGCAATATTCCTAAAAAGGCTATCCATGCAATGGAGAATCTCAGCTCAGCATTTTTCATGGTGCCAAGATACTTTTTAGTCAATAATTTTGAGCAATTCTTCATCTCCAAAATCAGAGCAATAAAGGAATGCACACTCAACTAAGGGTCAGTTCATTTTAATCTACTCATTCGATGAGATCCTTCAATAAGATTAAACTTATCGCTTTATCAGTACTTTTGGCGTTGTGAAACCATTGACCATTCTGGCACTTTCATCTTGGTACCCTAGCGATGCAGATCCTTTCCTCGGAAACTTTGTAAAAAGGCATTGCGAAGCGATTTCTACCATTCATAAGGTTTGGGTAATCTTCGTTGCGGCTGTTGACGAAAAGTCAAAAGAGCGAATCGAAAAGACTCAATCGGGAAACCTTACGGAGATTATCATTTACCAGAAATCAGGCAGGAATGATTTAATGAGGTACTTTCAGAAACGAAAGGCCGTTCTTCAGATGATTGAAGAAATCGGAGTTGATTTTGACATTCTTCATGCCCACGCCCTATTTCCTCTGGCACCTATTTTCTCTTTTGTGGCCAAGAAACTCAATATTCCATGGATGTTTTCTGAGCATTGGTCTGGTTTTCACGAAAAATTTCGTCCGCCAATCAATCCTTTAAAATGGAAGTGGATTATGGATGCTGCCAAGACGGCAAAAATGGGATTTCCTGTCTCAGAGAATTTGGCTTCTTCTGTTAAGAAAGTATTTCCCGATCTGGAATTACGTTGTGTACCGAATGTGGTTGAAGACGTTTTCTTTCAATCGACTTCTACCGTGAACCAGAACACTCAAGTCCATTTTTTACACGTGTCTACTCTTGTTGAGCAATACAAGAATATGCACGGTACGCTCGAAGCGTTCTCAAAGTTGAAAATGGCTGGTCACGATTTTCATTTTCTAATCGTCTCTGACGGTGATTTTAGTGACGCACGAAATTGGACAGCGGAATTTAACCTTACCGATAGAGTGGAATTTAAGGGTCCCCTTTCTTCCGAAAAAATTGCTCACGAAATGGCAAGTGCCGATGCACTTGTTCTTTTTTCGAATACCGAAAACCAGCCCTGTGTAGTTTTAGAATCGCTTTCAATAGGACTCCCTGTCATTGCTTCCACGGTTGGTGATATTCCTAATTTAGTTTCTGACGGAAAAGGCTTTTTGGCTCCTCCGGGCAATGTAGAGGCCTTGTACGAAAGTCTGGCCAAATTCATAGAAAGGAGGTCAACCTTTAGCCGAGCGGAAGTGATGAAGGGCACTGGAGAAAGATTCTCTAAGGAGGCAGTTGCTCAGATGTATTCTGATGCCTACGTAAAAGTATTAGCCATAAACTAATTAGTGTCTGTCTGTCCATACAGTCCGTTATCATGCCTGTAATTTGATGATGGGCTATATAGGCAGACACTATTTAGAGTCTGTCAATACACTCCTGTGGCTGAGTCAGATAGCTCGATGGCAAGGCGCATGCAGGTTTAAAAATCAAGGAGTTGACCCTTGTCAATGACTGTTTTTAAAACAAGTGCAACGCCGATAACGGACTGTATGGACAGACACTATTTATTGCCGTCTATTGGCCAAAAGCGGCGGTGGCTCTCCATTAAAAGGATTGAAACGCCCTATCGTTCTAGCTCCCATTCCCGATGCTCGAATCACAGCCCTGTCGCCGTAGCGATCGCGCATCTTGTCCATGGCTTGGTAGAGGTTGATCAGCTCTTCGGTATCGTCAAAAATATTGATCTGATGTCCGCCATTGACCAAGTGGGTAAACCGCACCCCGATCAAGCGCACCAGCAACCGACGACTGTAGAGTTTTTCAAAAAGTTCTTTCACTCTTGGTATGATCATGTGATCGGCAGAAGTGTAAGGCACGCGCACCTGCATGGTTCGCGTATCGAAATCGCTGTAGCGCATTTTTACGGTAATGCAGGCCGTAAGCTTTTCTCCTCGTCTGAGCTGAAAAGCCAAATTCTCGGCCATGGCCACCAAGATCCCTCGCAACTTTTCCACATCGGTGGTATCTCGATCAAAGGTTCTTTCTGTAGAAATGCTCTTTCGCTCGGTGTATGGTATCACAGGCGATTGATCAATCCCGTTGGCCTTTTTCCAGATGATCTCTCCGTTTTTCCCCAGTACGCGGCCCATCATATCTGAAGGCATTTCCTGAACGGTCTTGATTTTCTTTACACCAAGATTGCGCAGCGTCTGGTAAGTCTTGGCGCCCACCATAGGGATTTTCCTCACCGAAAGGGGAGCCAAAAAAAGCTTCTCAGTACCGTGAGGCACGTATAGTTCATTATTGGGCTTAGCTAATCCAGTGGCAATTTTCGAAACGGTTTTATTGGCTGCCAAGCCAAATGAAATAGGTAGTCCCGATTCTCTCATAATGGTTTGCCGAAGCTCAGAAGCAAGTTTTAGGCAGCCAAAAAATTTGTCCATTCCCGTAAGGTCTACATAGAACTCATCGATCGATGATTTTTCAAAAACGGGTACGCGTTCTCGAATGATCTCGGTAACTATTTGCGAGTATTTGGTATAATTTGCCGAGTTTCCACGAATCACGACCGCTTCGGGACAAAGCTCGCGCGCCATACGCATAGGCATGGCCGAATGAATGCCAAAAGACCTGGCTTCATAGCTGCACGAGGCTACTACTCCTCTATCGGTAACTCCACCGATCAACACAGGCCGCCCGTTGAGGCGACTATCCATAAGGCGCTCCACAGAAACGAAAAACGTATCTAAATCGAGGTGACTAATCGTCAACATATTAATTAAAGTTTGTCCATTTAGTCGAGTGGCTGAGCTAGAGAGTTCGTTAGCAAGGTGTATACAGTTTTAAATACTTAGCGAAAGCAATCTCACAACCGAAGGGCGCAATCAAGGAATTGACTCTCGCCAATGCGGTGTCCTGAGCCAAGCCGAAGAGACTGTTTTTAAAACAAGTCCCTAGATCAAGCCACAGGCATGATAATGAAATCTGTAGACAGACGCTAGAGTTTCTTTTCAATGCGTTCGATGGCCTCCAAAACTTCTTTCATGGAAGCAGGTGCTGAGTGGAAAGCATCTAAATCGAAACCGATGATTCCGCGAACTCTCCACACTTCGAGCACTTGAGACTGTTTTATAAAATAGGGTTTGAAAGCAGTATTGTCTGAAATCAATTCGTAGCTGCGCATATGCGGATGAATGCGAACACGTTTAAAAACGACCCCCTCATCTTTGGTCAGAAAGACGTACCGCTCGTCTGTTTTGAGGTCGGTCCAATCTTGAACGTATTCAGAAATGACGTAAGACTTTGGCGGTACGGGCAACATACTCTCTCCCTCGATTTGAAAAACACGGTAAGTACGGTCTGATGGTAATTCGGGGAATGGCATGGAAAAATGAGGCAATGAGCCGACGAACTCCATATCGCCAAAACCCGAGAGGTATCCCGCCGCCGCTTTCACGGGCACCAAGGTTGCTCTTTCCTCTCCTGCACCATCATTTACGGCTACGGCCAAAATGCGCAAACTCTTGCCCGTAACATCGGCGGAATGCTCGCCAGTAGAGAGGTCTTTGTCGAGCAAATCATCTACAGACACCTTAAAAAAGTGAGCCATGAGCTTAAGCGTTTGTATTCGAGGCTCGGCTCTACCCTCTTCGTACGCCCCGATTACGGGACGGTTAACGCCTACACGCTCCGCCAATTCTGCTTGCGTAAGGCCAGCTTCCTTTCTCAAAAAACGAATATTTTCACTCAACAACATAGATCAAAACCTTTCCGCTAATATACGAATCATGCTAAATATATTTGCACTTTAGGTGTAATTTCTATTTCCGTGAGAACGAGAGTTCTCAAAATTTCTAGAATAGAAAGAAGGGCATAAAACCATTTTTCAGTACGTAAGTAAATCCTAACTTTAGCCCGTTAGGCAAACTGTATGAATACGCAAAAACTGTGGTACTTAGAGGGCATTGATCTGTTTGGGAGGTTATGTCCGATCAAATCAGAAAGCAATGCATCTGTTTCTGACCCTCGACAATTCAAAGCATCAGATATTATCTACTTTCAGGATTCTGAAGCAAAGTACTTACACGTAATTGTACAGGGAAGGGTAAAAATCGGAACGTACTTGAACGATGGAAAAGAGGTGACGAAAGCCATTTTGGGAGAGGGAGAGGTATTTGGAGAAATGGCCCTAGCTGGCGAAGACCAGAGACAAGAGTATGCGGAGGCGATGGATAATGACACCCTTATATGCATGCTTAGCCTTGATGAAATAAAAGAGCTGATGTTGAAGGAAAAAGACCTAAGTATCCGCATCATGAAATGGATGGGCCTTCGACTCAGGAAGTTGGAAAGGAAAATAGAACTACTGACATTTCGCGATGCCAGAACGCGCATCATCGAATTTCTAAAAGATGCGGCCGCATGGAAGGGAAAGCCCATCGGCCATGAAGTATTGATTCGCACCAAACTCACTCACTCCGACATTGCCAAACTCACTGCCACTTCTCGCCAAACGGTAAGTGAAGTCTTAAATCAACTCAAAACTGAGGACCAGATTTATATGGAAAGAGGTAAGATATTGATAAGAGATTTAGAAAATCTGAACTAACAACTACTTGTCGTCCGAAAAACGAAAGTGTCCCGCTTTTTTATCCAATCTATTTGAAATTATCGGTAGGGCGAAATACTGGAAGAAACTCTTGTGGGAATTAAAGACGTGTTCGTAAAAACTCTCCAGGCTTTCTTCTAAGGAGGAAGTTACATCAGGATCTAATTTCAACATGATATCATGCACTCTATTAAGCTGTCGCTCAAGATATATATCCTTATCCTTAGCGGATGACGGCAGTCTCAGATCCAATATATGAAAGCGCTGTGCAAACTGCATATCTACCAATTCGTAAAACTTACGAAGAGATTTTGGGGCAGTAAACCTTCTTAAGTGAGCTAACTTTATTGCCTCTGCTTTTTCATCTTCTCCTACCACCCCGTCTCCAGCATAAGCAGCAGCTAGAGATATCCATACTGGTGAGTCTAAAAGTTGACTAAATTCTTCAGGAGTAAGATTTTGAAAGGCTTTCTTAATTTCAATCATTGTAAATATTTCTGGCGTTACAAAGCTAAATACTTCTATTTGATCCTACCAATTGAATTGACGCTTAATATTCCAGATATTTTGAGCAAAAAAACCCACAGCTTTGTCGAAAAATGTTCTGAACCGAAATCATGAAATACCCATTTCGAGAAAATTTAATCCAATATTAGAAATAATTAGACCTTGCATCTAAGACTCAATTAACTTAATATTACGATTCTTAAAATCAAGTGTTTATGTGTTGAAAGATGTTTGTGTTTAAGATTTCACTTTACCTCCACTTTTTAAACATTTATTTAAAGCCTCATTAAAGAGCAAAACCCATCATTTATGAAAATATTTAGACGATTACTGTTTGTTTGCGTTGCCTTATTTGCGACAAGCGCACTAATGGCTCAGGAAACCATTAAGAAGAACATTCAAAAATACCAGCAGTCGGGCAAGGTCTTTGAGAAAATGACACCTTTTAAAGCGGTTACAGCGAAAGGTACCGAATCACTTAGAAGTTTGGGTGTAGATGAGTCAGCACTGCTAGACGGAACAGCATTTTTCCTCAATGAAGAGACCGCTAAATCTTTAAAATCAGATTTATCGAGTTTTATAAAGATGGAACTTCCTGCGAATGATGCGCCTATTGAAGTGCTGCTTTACGAGCAGAGTATCTTCACAGATGATGCGACAATAAAAAGCAGTGAAGCTCCTGATGTAAGCCTTCCCTTGCCAGATGTTAAATTTTACAGAGGTATTGTAGTTGGTCAAGAACATTCGCTTGTGGCATTGACCATTTCCAATGATGAAATTAACGGGTTGGTAACATATAATTCCCAAACGTATGTGCTTGGAAAAATCAAAGATTCTAAGACCAATGCGCATGTGTGGTATAAGGATCAAGATTTATTATTGGATGCACCATTTTCTTGCGAAACTATTCCTTCAGAAGAGCATGATGATTCGCCACAAGCTGAATCCATCGGGAGTCCAAAAACAATTAAATGTGTAAGAATGCGCCTTGAATTGGATAATGACTTCGTTGCTGATTTTGGGGGAACCACAGGAGCTACCAACTACATTACAGCTCTTTTCAATCAAGTATTGGTGCTTTTCGCCAACGATGACCTTGATGTTGTCGTTTCTGAAATATTTGCTTGGAATGGCAGTAGTCCTTACTCAGGAGACATACAGGACAGACTTTTCCAAATGTCCAATAACTCTCCGAATGCTGACCTAACTCAGTTGATTTCATCGCAAGGAGGAGGAGGTATCGCCTTTCTATCAGGATTGTGTTCAGTTAATAACGGCGTGAGTGTTTCAGGTATCTTCGGATTCTTTAATAACGTGCCAAGTTATTCGTGGGATGTAAATGTAACGACCCATGAAATTGGTCACAACCTTTCATCCGCACATACTCATGCTTGCGCATGGAATGGCAACAATACAGCAATCGACGGATGTGGACCTGCTGCGGGTTACAACGAAGGCTGCAGTGCGGCTGTCCCTTCTGGAGGAGGTACTATTATGAGTTACTGTCACCTTTTAGGTACAGGTGTAGACTTCAATTTGGGTTTCGGCCCTCAGCCAACTGCGAGAATTGCAAGCTATATCAACTCAAGATCTTGTCTTGGCACAAGTTGCGTTACTGCGCCTCCGGTAGAATGTACCGATGAGAGTTTGACATTAACGATCAACTTAGATGAATACCCAGCTGAAACAACTTGGGAAATAAACAGTGGTGCGACAATTGTAGCTAGTGGCGGTCCTTACAGTGGTTCTTTTAGCACAACAGTTGAAGATATTTGTTTACCAGTAGACTGTTACACGATTACCTTCTTTGATTCTTTCGGTGATGGCATTTGCTGTGGCTTTGGAGATGGTAGTTACACTTTGACTGACGATTTAGGAACAGTTTTGGTGTCAGGCGGAGAATTCTTGACCGAAGAGACATCATCATTTTGTTTGACTGATCCTGCAGCTTGCGATTTTGTCAACTTCAACGAATATTCTGTAACCTCCTATATTCCTTCTAGAGACAATGGAAACTGGGCTATTCAAGAAGGTGGAACAGCCATTTTCTTGGAAGACAATTCCTTGAAATACATTCCGATTAACTATAATGTAACTGCAACTACTAATTTGTCTTTTGAGTTTAGAAGCACAGATCAGGGATCAATCCATGCCATTGCCATGGAAACAAATGCCAGTCTTACACTTCAACGTCTATTCCAACTGCATGGTGGATTGAACAACAACAATGTAATTTCTGACTTCAACAACTATTCAGGATCTGCATATCAATCTTACGTGATCAATATTGGAAGCTACTACACTGGAAACAATTTGGATCTAGTTGTCCTTTCTGCCAACGTGAACCAATCTCCAGGTAATAATTCCTACTTCCGAAATATCAGATTGTACGAAGGCGATGCTTGTGGAAGCGCATCATCTCCTCAGGGTTTATTTGCAGAGTCAACTGACGGAAATTTTGTTTTATTCCCTAACCCTACTAGAGGCGACATAGAGCTAACATCTATGAGTGGTTTAGACATCCAGACTATTCAAGTTTTCAGCATTACTGGTGCATTAATTGATCAGGTAGTTGTCAATGGGCCGAGAGCCACGATGGATTTCTCTGACAAGTCTCAAGGTATCTATTTGATAACATGGACAGACTCTAACGGTCAGAACCATCAAGAAAGATTGGTAAAGACACAGTAGGTTTTTCTCTTTAAAAAACTAAAGCCGGGTTTTTACCCGGCTTTTTTGTGCCCAAAATTTCCTCATCGATTCGTTATCTTTGCGGCAAATTTCGAAGCTTAAACCACCGTACATGAAAAATCATTCAGTTAAAGTTTATCCATCTAAAGCGAACCTTCCAAAAGAAGAGCAACTGGCCTATAAACTGGCTAAAATGGTTACAGATAACGTAACCATTAGCGCTGAAGTTGAGGATATGGTCATCAACCGAATCATCGATAACGCTTCAGTAGCTATCGCCTCGGTTAATCGAACACCAGTGGTAAATGCAAGGGCTCAAGCTTTAAGTCATAAACGAACTGATAAAGGCGCCAATATCTTTGGAATGCCTAGAGATTTTAAGGTACACGCAGAATGGGCTGCTTGGGCCAATTGTGTCGCTGTAAGAGAATTGGATTACCACGATACTTTTCTTGCTGCAGATTATTCTCATCCTGGCGATAGCATTCCTGCAGTAATAGCAGTTGCGCAGCAAATGGGAAAAAGTGGAAAAGACATTCTTCGGGGAATTGTTGCCGCGTACGAAGTGCACGTTAATTTGGTGAAAGCAATTTGCCTGCACGAGCACAAGATTGACCATGTTGCTCATTTATGCCCTGCTCAAGCTGCTGGTATTTGCGCCCTTCTGGGATTGGATACAGAAACTACTTACCAAGCTATCCAGCAAGCACTGCACGTTTCAGTATCGACACGTCAAAGCCGTAAAGGAGAAATTTCAAGTTGGAAGGCATACGTTCCTGGTCATGGCGCAAAACTCGCCATCGAAGCAGTGGACAGAGCGATGCGTGGCGAAAAGAGCCCCTCACCTATATACGAAGGAGAAGACAGTGTGATTGCTTGGGTTCTTGATGGTCCCGATGCGAATTACACCATTCCACTTCCTGAAAGTGGTGAGGAGAAAAGAGCGATTCTCGAGACTTACACCAAAGAGCATTCAGCCGAGTATCAATCGCAGGCATTGATCGATCTGGCTGCTAGAATGAAGGAAAAAATCCAAGACTTTTCGGAAATCGAAAGTATCCTAATAGAAACCTCACACCACACGCATTATGTGATTGGAACGGGGTCAAACGACCCTCAAAAATTAGATCCTCACGCTACGCGAGAGACACTTGATCACAGCATCATGTACATCTTTGCCGTGGCGCTTGAAGATGGTGCTTGGCATCACGAACTTTCGTATGCTCCTTCACGAGCTCAGAGACCTGAGACCGTTGAACTTTGGAAGAAAATATCGACCGTTGAAAAAGAAAAATGGACTACGCTCTACCACGATACTGACCCCGATAAAAAAGCTTTTGGCGGAAAAGTCATTATCAATTTGAAGAATGGTGACGTCATAGCTGACGAAATCGAAAGAGCCAATGCACACCCTGCTGGAGCTCGTCCATTTAAGCGTCCAAATTACATCGGGAAGTTTGACATGCTAACTGAAAAACTTATTTCGAAGGAAGAAAGAAATCGATTCATCTCTGTTGCAGAAAGGCTAAAAGAGCTGTCTTCTCAAGAAGTAAATGATCTAACGGTAGAGATGCCTTTCGATGAAGTGAAAGAGAATCAACCAAACGATAAAGGAATTTTCTAATGATCATAAGCGACAAATCTCCAGCAGAAAAGAGAGCGGCATTTAGAAAGCAACTGGATAGCGGTAAGCTTCTGCAATTTCCAGGAGCATATAACCCGATGGTGGCCATGCTCATTGAGCAAAAAGGCTTTGACGGCGTCTACGTTTCAGGGGCCGTAATGGCCAATTCTTTAGGCCTACCTGATATTGGTATGACTACTTTGACGGAAGTCTCGCAATTTGCATCCGCCATCGCACGCGTCACGTCACTCCCTACTATCATGGATATTGATACAGGTTTTGGGGAGACCATGAGTGTGGCTAGAACCATAAAAGAGTTAACCTACCTAGGTATGGCTGGATGCCATATTGAAGATCAGGTTAACCCAAAAAGATGCGGACACCTCGACAACAAAGAGCTGGTATCTGTTGATGCAATGGTTCAGAAGGTAAAGGCAGCAGCTGACGCAAAAACGGATGAGAACTTCCTTTTGATAGCACGCACCGATGCTCGCGGAGTAGAAGGTCTGGACAAAGCACTCGACAGAGCAAAAGCTTACATGGATGCTGGAGCGGATATGATATTTCCCGAGGCCATGAAAGATGAATCTGAATTTGAGGCTTTCCGAAAGGCCGTTGATGTTCCGCTTTTGGCGAATATGACCGAATTTGGGAAATCACGCCTTTTGAATAAATCAGAATTGGAAAGCTTGGGATACAATATGGTAATCTATCCCGTTACCACTCAGCGACTAGCCATGTATGCTGTCGAGAAGGGCTTGGATATTATTGCCAAAGAAGGCAGTCAAGAAGGATCAGTTGATGAGATGCAGACCAGAAAAAGACTTTACGAAGTACTTCATTACGAAGACTACAACACTTTTGACAGTTCCCTTTACAACTTCAAATTATAACCACCTACTTATACCACCTACACATGAGTGATAAAATAATTGCACCAAAAGGACTGGCAGGAGTCGTAACAGACGAGACCAGCATTTCTAAAGTAATGCCCGAGATCAATTCATTGGTTTATCGAGGCTACAAGGTTCAGGATTTAGCAGAAGAATGCTCTTTCGAGGAAGTAGCCTATCTGATGACTCACCCCGACTTGCCTAACGCAGAACAATTGGCTGCTTTTGCAGGCAAGGAAAAAAGCTACCGCGATTTATCAAATGACCTTCTCGAAGTCATCAAGAAGTTTCCGAAGGGAGCCCACCCAATGGATACATTGCGCACCGCCGTAAGTTATATAGGGATGGAAGATCCACGCATCTGGGATGATTCGCCGACGACGAATATGGACAAGTTCATCAGTTTACTTGCCAAAATCCCTACTGCAATTGCTGCAGCTTACCGCCACTCAAAAGGTCTTGAATTCATTGCCTCAAACAAAGACCTCTCGATCAGTGAGAACTTCTTTCACATGTGCTTCGGCAAAGTACCGGCAAAGGAAGTGGTGAAGGCTTTTGATGTTTCTCTCATTCTATATGCAGAGCACAGTTTCAATGCCTCGACATTCGCCACTCGCGTTATCACATCAACTACCAGCGATATATACAGCGCAGTAGTCGGTGGGATTGGTGCCTTGAAAGGCCCACTTCATGGAGGTGCCAACGAACAAGTCATGCACATGCTCAAGGAAGTCGGCGAGCCTAGCAAAGCCAAAGAATGGATGTTGGAAGCCCTTGTTGAGAAAAAGAAAGTGATGGGGTTTGGACACCGCGTTTACCGAAAGGGAGATTCTCGCGTACCTACAATGAAGAAGTACACAGAAAAAATGGCCGATTTTACGGGTGAGAAGAAGTGGTTGGAAATCGCCAATATCTTGGAAGAAACGATGGTTTCAGAAAAAGGAATTCATCCCAATTTAGATTTTCCTGCAGGTCCTGCTTATTATATGATGGGATTTGAGATCGACATGTTCACACCTATTTTTGTAATGAGCCGCATTACGGGATGGTCCGCTCACATAATGGAACAGCAGGCCGACAACAGAATTATTCGCCCGCTTAGCGATTACATCGGCGAACCCGAAAGACCCGTAAAAGCAATGGCAGCTCGTTAGAAAAAGTGCCTATTATTATTGAGTTTATTAGAATGGCCCCAATACGGGGCCATTTTTATTTAACCCTTATTGATTCTTTGCATATTTTGTGGAAGTGAAAAGACCTAGAAAATTACGGTCGGTGATTCTTATCTCTCTGGGGATATTTCTGGCTATTTGTGTGTCCGCAATGCTCTACCTAAATGCTCATCTGGAAGAACTCCTTAAAGAGCAAATAGATCTTCATACCCCAAAGGACATGGAGATCGATTTCAGAGCTATCTCCATCAATACCCTGACCCAATCGGCAAGGATCGATCAGATTGAGGTATCCAAATACGACTCGGGATTTATCGACTGGAGCACTTTTGTAGAACGGCTGTTTATCAAAGAGATTTCTGTATTCACTCTTCTTAAGGGAGAAGGGGTGAAACTAGATTCGGTTGTGATTTCGGGCTTAGACGTTGTCATTCATAATTTGTCTAGTCACGACGGCATTCAGGAACCTGAACCAGAAGAAACACGCCCTACATCAAAATTGCCAGTGCAAATAGATGGTATTCGCATCTCCTCGGGAAGCTTTCACTATGATCCTGAAGGACCGTCTTTGGCCTCTGGGAGCTTCAGCTTTTCACTCGGCAATTTTCAACATGATTCCTTAACTAGAATTGATTTGAATGAGCAATTCCTGAATTCACAGTTCAATATCCGCTTAGATAAAATGGTTTCGAAAGACTCCCTTTATGTCGCCCGCATTCAGTCCATTCATAAAACACTTGGTGATACGGTTTTCATTGACAGTCTTTCCTCTTTCCCCACTCAATCCTTGGCCGCATTTACAAAGTTTTATGGCTGGAACAAGGGCATGCTCGGTGCAGAGGTTCCAGAAATTAAAATCAAGATAGATTTATCGAGTTATCCTGATTTTATTGGAATTCCATTTTGCTCGGTAAGAGAGTCGAAAATCCATATCAATAAGGATAATCGCTGGCCTCTTCCTAATCGAACCACCTTGATGCCCCAAGAGATGCTTTCAGGACTACCCATCAAATTTCGGCTCGACTCTCTCTCCCTAACCAACGCTGAAATTAAAATTGACTTGATACAAGAAAACGGTAAAGAGGCTTCGTTAAATATAGAAAACGTCTTTGCCAATCTATCCGTTCAAAACCTAAACGATTCGGAACCTGCCTTTGAACTAGCCGCAAGTCAAACACTCATGGGAGAGGCATCAGCTCATATTTCTACAACCTACCATTACGGAGACAATTCACCTTTCGAATATTCACTTGAGATGGAAAACAGTAAACTGGATTTCATGAGTGATTTTCTTCAGAAAGCAATCGGTATTGAAATAAAGGAAGGTCAATTAAATAGGCTAACCCTCAATATGACGGGAAACAATTATGGCTGCCGAGGCGAAGTACTTTTCGAATACAGCAATCTCGCTATTGCGGCAGTCAATAAGGATACAGGAAAAGAGAAAAAAATGCTAAATGCTTTGGCAAATGTTTTAGGAAGTCTAGTATTCTGGAAAGATAATCCCTCACATGATGAATATCGCACAGGGACATTTTCAGTCGAAAGAGATGTGCGAAAAGCATTTATGGCCCAATGGTTTGAAGGGCTGCAAGCAGGTATAATAAATGTAGTAGCAAAAATTGACCCCTTAAAAGTAGGACACAAGAAATCTGAGAAAAACCCACGTAAAAAGACATCTAAATAAATTGAAACCTAAGGGAATGTCTTGAGCTTAGTCGCAATAATTTAAATTTTATAGAAGTACTATTGGAATCATTGACAGATGTCTAAAAAAGGATTAAGATGAACAAAGCTATATAGCTCTGAGAAAAAACTTAATCGGCTTATACCCTTCTATTTGAAGAACAATCAACCTATTTCGTGGAAGCTCAAGCGGAATGGGCATTTGATTGATGCCAGTTAGCACCTCTTCATCCGCGGCCAAAAGTTCTTTTCCATCTTCACTAAAGTATTTGAACGTGTGCATTTGACTTGTTGAAGAAAAAATCTGCATGCAGAGGCTGTCATCACATTTGAGCAATGTAATATTTGAAGTTATTTTCAACGAGTCTATGGATCCACCTGACGGTGGTACCAGGTCACAAATGCTCTCGATACCGCATTCATTGAAAAATTCGCAACCATTAATATCAATAAACTCTAATTGATTTACCTCTAAAGGATTATCATCGCCACAACTACATTTTTCCAGATATGCATAGTCCTCGCCTATCTCACAGCATTGGTTGGAATAGTTCTCGAATTGATATCGATATACGATATCATAGACATCCCCATCCACATAGTCACCTAGGAGAATTCTAGTTACAAAATCGGTACTATGCCCTTCAATGATTTCATCTACACATACATTGGTATCGTGTCCACCTCCGCAAAACGTTACAATTTCATTGTAGATATTGGCCTCAGCCATAACGTCGGAAACGAATTGAGGGCCTTTCAATGTGAAAGATCTGTCTTCAGTCCCATCGGGATGGGTTAAATTAGCGTCACAGAGTCCTTCATCGCCAACTAGAGTTCTGGATGAATATGGGATAATCTTGTCACAAGTACCAATAACAAAACAGATTGGAACCTTACTTGGAGAAATAGAATAGTCTAGTTGATCGTCTGAGAATATGGCGGCAGTTCTACAAATCGCTCCTTTTATTCTATCATGCGGAAAATCATACTCCCTAATTAAACTTCTTCCAGTACTATGAAGTTCACCGTTATTGCCCATATCTACAGATCCTTCAGAACCTGTCACGACGTGCTTTTCTTCTTTACTGAGATAATCTTCCCAGTGCCCCTGAACCGATCGAGAAGCTGAATGGAAAGCTGTTGACCCACCAAAACTTTTTCCAACGTAGAAAATTGAATGTCCATCAATGGGCTTTCCAACAAGAAAGTTGCCCTCTATATTAGGAACAGACTGCTGGCTATCATCGTATAAGTAACTGAAAGTCCTAACCACTGCAGAAATGTCCTGAACAGCCAAGTATATTGACTTCGTATAAGTGTGACAATAATCAACACCCGACCTATCGATCCTGTACGTTGGGCCAATTACGATATAACCCCTTGTTGCCCAATAATATGCGTACTCTTCTACAGATTCCTTAGATCCTTGTCCTGCATGAAATACAACCATGACCGGTAATTGTGATACCTCGCCTTCATTGTAGAGCAATGAGTAATTATCTAATGGATAATAGATATCGAAGAGTCTTTCGACCAAAACATCGTTTCCATTTGAATTCGTCACAATAGTATCGCTATCATAACGCAAGGTTTTTAAACCGATCTGATCTATCGTAAGTATGTTTTGCTCCAAAAGTAGACCCGAATTTATTGTGTCTTGACCTTCATCAACTACATAGACTGTTTCCCCGATAAAGCCGTAGTCAGCATCCTGAGCATTCGTGTCGAAAGAATGAATGATCATTGAGCAGAAAAGAGCATTACAAATCATGAGAGATTTAAAATCTTTCATCTTAAATTTTTTGGTTGTTGGATTTATTGATTCTAATCAAAGATATAATATATATTGAATATTTTTCACAACATAAATTAGAGAGCGTTGATAGTCACTCTACGTGCGAAAAGGTTTCGGGGTTACCATCTGTAGTATGAAAAACTAAAATCCTTCTTAAAATCAGAATGAGAAAGAACCAGAAGCCCTTCTAATCCATTTTGATAGCGCTAGATTTTGACAAATCTCAATGTGTAATTCTCATAATTTGAAAAACGAATGACATAGGACCCAGGGGCTAAATACGTGGTGTTAACCAAATGCCCATTTGATATTCCACCAGCTGGCTGTAGCTGATCTACCAATGCACCCGAGTTATCGTAAATTTCTATGTACTCGTTGTAGAAAAGAGGCACTCTCGAAAATATTCTCAATTCGGTTGTACATGGATTCGGCGAGGCAAGTAGTATGGAACCCAAATTATCGTTTAGAGATGGGTCAAAGACAATGCTATTACCAGCAGATAAAATGGCTAAGTCTGGATCAAAATCTATCGACTCTACTGCAATATCGGTTTCAATAAAGTAAACTTGGTCTTGTGTAATGTTTTCAAGTACAACAGTGGTATCGCCATTTTGACCTTGAATTTTTATGGGAATAGGCATTTCAAAAAACTGTACGGAAGAATGACTCTGATCTTGATGAACCTTTATTGTCACGACTTCAGAAGAGTAACTGTAATCTATCCTGTACGAAGGAAACCCTTCACCATAGTACCAATCTTTAAAAAACTCGGTAAGATCTCTTCCCGAAACATCTTCCATTGTTTGAATAAAATCGTCTGTGTGGGCATATGAGAACGAATGGCCCGGATCATTTAAGTAGTTCCTGCATCCTTCAAAAAAGAATTCGTCACCAATGACCCACCTCAACATATGCAACACATAAGCGCCCTTATTATAGGTCAAGCGTCCATTAAAAATTTTATCTCTATCCAGTGTATCCATTACATGCACCGAGCCGTCTAGTTGGCGGGTTATACTAGATATTCGTGCGGCTTTCCATTCATCAAACTCATTTGGTTTCAAGTTTTCAATAACCAATCCAGTCAAATACGTGGCAAACCCTTCGTTCAGCCATATATCAGACCAGCTCCCGCAAGTCACCTTATTTCCAAACCATTGATGAGCCAATTCATGTGCCGAGAGATTATAAGATAAACCCGACATCGTGCTCATTGTGCTATGCTCCATCCCTCCAGGAATGCTGGCTTGAGCGTGTCCATACTTTTCTTTAGCATAAGGGTACTCGCCAAAAAGCTGCGAAAATAACTGCATCATAGGAATGATGTCTGCCCCTCTCTCCTTTTCATTTTCCGCTAGCTCGGGATATACGTAATTCAATATCTCTACCGTGCGATTTTCTAGCTCAGCGAAATAGCTAAATTCCTCATAGTTTGTAACAGCAATTGAAACCAAATAAGTAGGAATCGGGTAACGGTGAACCCACACATATGTACTTGACATGTCAGGGTTTAAGTTTACTTCTTCCAAGATTCCTTGAGAAGCTGCCTTATTTCCATCAGGAACCGTAATCTCCACCCTTATGCTATCAAGCTTATCACTCAGCGACATCTTACAAGGCCACCAATCAGCTGCGCCGAAAGGTTCAGAAAGAGTCCATATCTCAGGCACACTGTTCCCATGAAAACCCTGGTTGAATGAGAGGTAATTGTTTCGCCTTGGCTCTCCGCCATATAGAATTCGGATATCGTGTTCGACACCATTTTCAAATAAGGATGATTTCACAAAGAGTGAATTATTCTGCGAAATACCGTATTCAAAAACCTCTGATCCGTCTACCCAAACCTCGATCACATCGAGCTCAACACTAAAGTCAAAATCGATGGAGTCAGTATTATAAAGAAGTTCAATTTTATGAAGCACTTCACCGTCGATTCTTCTCTGCCAAGGGTCAATGTCCCACTTACAAACAGCGTATTTCCAGTCATAAGATTGACCTATATCAGAAGTAGCTCCTTTGGCCTCAGACTGACCAAATCGCCTGGACTCCATTTTAGCAATTTCTTCAACTGACCACTCTTGGCTTTGAGCAGAGCATTGAACATATGCGGCTAATAATATTAATAAGAGTGACCCTTTGCGCATTTGGTTAATTTACAATAATGTGAATCAAAACCCGAATATTAAAGAGTCGTGACAACAATCATCTAAGGACAATAGCCTTTGACAGTGGTTTATTGTCAAGCAGAATTTACGTTGTGAAGTTCTTAGCGAACAGCGAAACGTCTATCGAAAAGATCATGAATACCAGATAGTCTTATTCCTAACTCAAAAAAAGGAGATCGCCAGTATTGGTGGTCTCCTTTTTGGTATTATTGAGGTATGTTTAAAATCCTCTTTTCGCTCTTTGGTCTCCTTGCACTCAACAGCACTGCTCAAAATCTTGTAGTTCAGCTATCGACTGTCAACAATCCCAATGAAATTTCAATTTGCATTGACAAGAATGATCCTCAAAGACTCCTGGCAGGAGCAAATATCTACAGCATCTACCTTAGCGAAGATGGAGGACTGACATGGTCTGGAAATAAACAGGAATCGCCGCACGGCGTTTGGGGTGACCCAGTAATCATTCAAGATACCACAGGCAGTTTCTATCATTTTCACCTCTCCAAAGTATCCAACGGAAATTTTATTGACCGAATCGTTTGTCAACGATCAGATGATGGCGGTAAGAGTTTTAATCAGGGATCGTATTTCGGTTTGAACGGCGATAAAGCTCAGGATAAACCTTGGGCGGTCGTAAATCCTGCCAACAACGAAATCTATGTGACTTGGACTCAATTCGATGAGTACGATTCAAAAGATCCAAAAGATCGATCGAATATTCTGTTTTCAAAATCAACAGATAAAGGTGAAACATGGAGCAGCCCCATCAAAATCAATAGTGTAGATGGCAACTGCATCGACGACGATGACACAGTAGAAGGGGCAGTGCCAGCAGTAGGGCCCGATGGACAAATATATGTCGCATGGTCAGGTCCAAATGGCTTGGTTTTTAATAGATCTTTCGACGGTGGCGAAACGTGGGAGAACGAAGAAATCTCTGTTGCCGATCATGCGGGTGGTTGGAATATCGACATTCCTGGAATATACCGCGCTAACGGCATGCCTGTCACAAAATGCGACCTTTCAGATGGCCCAAATCACGGAACTATTTATGTCAATTGGGCCGATCAGAGAAACGGAATCGACAATACCGACATCTTCCTTTCTAAGAGTATAGATCAAGGTCAGTCTTGGTCGGAACCAATAAAGGTGAATCAAGACACTTCTGGAAATCATCAATTTTTCACTTGGATGGATATTGACCAAACCAGCGGAAACATGTGGTTTGTCTACCACGATCGAAGGAACCACAACGACACTGGAACCGACGTGTACGTTGCAGTAAGTAAAGACGGCGGATTGTCTTTTACAGAATCCAAAATAAGCGAAAGCCCTTTCTATCCTGATCCTAAAATCTTCTTTGGCGATTACAATAATATTGCAGCTCATGCCAATGTGGTTCGTCCTGTATGGACAAGGCTGGATGATAAAAATCTCTCTGTGAGAACTTCAATCGTTGATGCATACTCCATTCTCAATGAGAG
>Ga0222653_1000360_pt1 | contig 27864 bp, 16 predicted proteins | sample AntAcemetagen419_FD_179856 | JGI IMG/M metagenome (GOLD analysis project Ga0222653, IMG submission 179856) | Saline water microbial communities from Ace Lake, Antarctica - #419 | ecosystem: Environmental > Aquatic > Non-marine Saline and Alkaline > Saline | place: Antarctica: Ace Lake...
CTGAATAAGGATCAGAATGGGAGGACTACAAAGCCCGACCGGTTTAATCATGCGCTAAGGGTTTCAAATATTAAGCTCTTCAATAAAAAAGCTGGCCTACCTGAGGAATTTTCCCCAGGTCAGGCCGTGCCAAGGCAAGCACTTGATGTGTCTTTCCAAATACCCGAATCACTCAGGTTTTGCCTTCAGAGAAAAGGGGGGCAGTCTCAAGGAGTCCCAGTGGTTAATGGATATGCTGCGTTGCCAACTGACTTTATTAGGCTGGGTGGCCTTCGACATACTTATGTGAAGGAGGGTGAGAAGTTCACTAAGCCAATTGCTTTGGCCTTTGAGGGTGAATGGGGCATTATCCAGTCAAGTGAAATCCGAAAGCCTACACTTCGAAAGCCGAGAGCCAGATTAGCAGAGGGGGGTATGTCATTGGAGATTTTACCATTGGGAATAAAAAGGGTCGATCTCCCTTACTACCGAATCCCTAAAACACCTGTTTATGATTTCATAATGAGTGGGGACAAGCAAGTATACCTACCACCAGGGGCGACTCATGATGGTACTGGTGAGCTTGACACTGGCGCAATCAGTAGGTCGGTGGAGCTTGAGTGGCCAGGCAACATTCATACAGAAATGTTAGACATGGTTTATAATGAAATAGCCATTACGATACGCGACCAATTTGCCTATCAAGATTCTCAAAGCCGCAAACAATCGGGTCAATGACAAAACAAAAACTAATTAACCTCTTTCAAGAGTCGTTCTCTGGAAACAGGATGACAGACGATAAGCTTGCCGCACTCGATGAGGACTTGATGGCAATGTACTTGTCATTTGGGTATGAGACTCTAATCAATAGACTCGTAAGCCGAAACACTTCGGAGTACAGTTCTATATTGAGTGACTTTACCTACACTGAGGAAAAGGTACCGTTTGTAAAGGTTAGCGATCAAATTTATTCCCTGACCCCAAAGTATAAAGGGATCGCCACAGTCAATCAAGAGGGAATCAGAAGTATCTACCCACATCTTCAGCCAGAGAATGCCTTTGTACACAGAAATCCTGCGGCTGATCAAATTATGTCAATCCTTCAGAAAGCATTGGCCAATCAGCATAATGGCACTTACAGTACCTCGGCCAATAGAATCATTGTGAAGCCAGTCTCAGAGTGCAGCTCTTTTGACATAAGAATTGTGGCCTCATTGGATAGCATTGACTGGGAAGATGACGTGAAGCTTCCCCCAAAGGGCGAGGTTGATTTATTCTTGATTACTAAATCCTTGTATTTCGGGCAACCACCTGAAGACAAAATAAACGACGAAAGATGAGTGAATATATAGATGCCCCTAAATCCATGGCCTACATTGTAGCCAGTGCACTACTCAGGATTGGTGGCGAAGGGGACAAGATGATTGAAAGGTTCACTGTCATCGCCAATGAGTATTACAGTGAGAAACTGAATATGCTCTACCTCCCGAACATAGCTGTCAAGTATTACGATGCCAGTTCAACAAACCTCTTCACGCTTCCAAATGACTTCGTTGACTACCTGAAGGTGGGAATGGAGTTAAACGGGGAGATGTGGACCCTGGGACTCAATGAGCACCTTGTCCTGCCACGTAAAGAAGCTTGTGGGGAAAGAATACCTACCAGCACGAATGCAGTAAGTATTCCTAGTGGGGGTTATGCATTTGCCGATCACTACCGAAATGGATCATTAGTGACTGGAATGTTGGGCCGCGGTGGTGGATGGAATGTTGGATACTTCAACATTGATAGAGAAGAAAGACTCTTATCTATAGATGGGTCATTACCTAAGAATGAACTTATTCTTGAGTATACATCGAGTGGGGTAAAGAAGGATGGCACAAGCATGGTTCCGCTTGAGGCTGTAAACTGTGTTCGTCAACACCTCATCTTAGAACATTACGCAAGAAACGTTAAAGAATACGGAAGCTTAATTGGGCTTCAGATGCAAGCACTCAGAGATGCTGAGAATCTATTAGATCGATACGTAAGCACCCCAACACTTGATGAGGTCTTGGATGCATTTTATGAATCATACAAGCAAGGAGCTAAACGATAATGAAAGGCCAACATATATTCATCCCGACTGGTGGACTCAATAGTGATGATAGCATAGAGCTCATCCCTAAGGAGGACTACATTTACGCTGAAAACGTAGAAATAGGTTTCAATAATAAGGGGGCAAAAGGTTCAGTGCGAACAATTGCAGGTGACAAAGCCATGACTCAAGACCTGGGACCTGGAGAGTATGAGACTATTGGTAAAACCCAAGATAACGAGAGCAACAAGCTTATTGAATTCATTCGAGAAGCCAATGGTGGGCACGTTATTCAGCAGGTCGATAGAAATGATGTTGCTGAGGTTATCGCGAGGGGGTCTTATCTTGGGTTCAATACGAATCGAATTAATTGCGCTAATGTTATTGATGGTATTTTAACTTGGTCGCAAGAGGGTCAGCCACCAAAATCTTTCAACCTTGAAAAGATGAGGCTCTTCACGGTTTCTGATGGTGGCTCAATTAATGGCTACCAAACAATAGACTCAGACACTATTCTGGCAGGAGCACTGCCCCCGAACTTTAGACCTCAATCCAGATACATTACCCTACCAGAAATTAAGACTAATCACATTGTAAATCAAACATATCAGTTTTCTTATTTTTATGTTTATGATGACAATGGAAGGAGCACACCAAGCCCTATAAGTAACTTAGTTATCCCGCAATCACAATGGGGTCCCACAGGTAAACTTTTTGGTACCGACAATATTAGAAATGGCATTGAGGTAAACTTCAATACTGGGATGCATACTGTCGAAAGTATTGTCCTCATGTTTAGAGAAGGGAATATTGGCGCTTGGAAAATATTTAGAACAATCAGAAAATCGGATGAAAACATGTCTGACAACACAATTGGGGTTGCTAATTTCACAGGCCAAGAAGCTGGGGAATTATACTCAAGCACCTTCAGGAACTTCAATTACATTCCAATTACTGCAGATTATCAAGAATACCTGAATACCAACAAGATAGTTTATGGGAACTTTGAGGCAGGAAATGACAAGCCCTCACCAAATATTGAGCTTACACATGAGAGGATAAACCCAACGGTAACGTCCGTACCAGTAAACTTCTATAACGCAGTATCAAGTGAGTTTGCTTCAAACAGCTATTTATATTTTGATACTGTCCCGTTACCTGGGGAGATTGTAGCTGTGACACTTAAGCCAGACTTATTCTTTTTGAATACGCAACAACCAGCCGTACAGTTTGACGATCCCACATATAGCTTGTCATGGACACCAGAGGTCACTGCCTTTGAGACTTTCTATGAGGTTACAGAACAGGACTACGTGAATGGGCTTGAGTTTTTTATGGATCAATTATTTGCTGTGCTTCAAGCAAAACTCTTAGTTTACAATGAGACTTATTTAATTGAATTTGCTGTTATCCCAGCTACTATCGAATTAAATCCAGCCTTAGACGAGTTTGAGGGAACTACACATTTTCCTCTACTATTCTTGGGTACTGCAATAGGAATAAAGTTTACTGGGTTGATGGTTGAGTTTACAGCATCTACTCGTGAAAGCGGAGATTCTAGGTTCATATACAATCAAGAAGACATCATCAACTCAACCACGCCAGACACGATCAAGTCATTTAAGTCAGGCTCATACGCCTATCTATGCCTAAACTACTACGACAATTTTAATAGGGACAATGCGGGAGTAACTAATAGAATTGAGGGAGCCAAGGGTTTTAAGATTTACATTCCCTCGGCGACAGAACAGCCAGCGGCAGATGCTACGGAAATTTATGCCAACATCATCAAGTCTAAAATATTCCATCGACCACCTGCTTTTGCAACCCATTACCAATGGGCACTAGCGCCAAGCGTAAACGTTCAATCATTTGGGTACTTCATGGTTGAAGAGACCGATTACACTTACGATACTTTGAATAGTTTAGTAAAGCTGAAATTAAATCCTTATGGTCTGGATAGCTCTGACGTTACTTCTGGTAACTCTATAAATCACGCCATTACTGAGGGTGATGTTATGAGGCTTTATTCTGATGCTACTACAGATGATTATCCATTTGAAACTTTTTATGAAGAGATAGAGATTGTTAGCGTAGATGGCTACGATGTAGTAATCAAAACAAACATAGCGGCCTCTATAACTCCTGAATCAATAGTTGAGATTTACACGCCTAAGCTTATTAATGATCAAAATGAATTCTATCATGAATTTGGTCAAGAATTTAAGATAATTGACCCTGGGACTCTGCAAAGAAGGCATTCAGGGGCAAGGGTCGATCAATCCGCAGACCTTAGTATTCCAGCAGAAACAACTTTCAATAATGGAGACGTTTACATTCGGCAAAGGGTATACCCGTTAAGCCCTCCTGGGGTACTCCCTTATATTGAGGACTCAAGATTTAGTGATTGGTTTCTTTTCTCTGAGTATGATAAAGGGCGTGTTGTCATATATGACGCACAATCTGAGCGCAAAAAATTCACATCAAGCATACTTCATGGGGGGTCGTATTTTGAGGAATCGATTATAAATGACCTCTGGGCTATATCTCCATTTAATGTAGCCAACGTAGGAATCGATTTTGGGGCCATTACAGGGCTTATTATGAAGGGGTATACCCTAGAGGTCTATCAGCAGCATAAAGTCAACAGCGTCTACATTGGGCGCACCATGGCCACCAATCAAGACGGGACCACCAACCAGATCGGCTTAAGTGAGCAAACCTTTGGATCAATCGTTCCGTCAAAGGATAAATGGGGGTGTCAAGACCCTTCATCTATTTCTAAGTCAAAAACCCATACTTATTTCTTTGACAAGTCTATGGGGACCTGGTGTCGAAATGCATCGAATGGCATCTTTCCAATATCAGACTACAAGTATCAAACCTTTTGGGCAAACAAGGCCAATGACTTGCTAAAACTCAAAGAAGCCAGCTACTCTGTTCAGAGTGTATTTGACGATAGACACAATATTCTGATCACATCCGTATACCCCAGAACAATAGAAGCTTCAATTGAAGGGGAAATGGTTATCTTTTCTGAAGATGACAAGAGGTGGAAGGTACACATGGATGCTTCATACGAACACATTGGGTTTATTGGAAGCGCAGTGTATGGCTCAGTTGAGGGGCAGACATTTAGATTTTGGATGGGTAAAGATGGTATATTTGATAGAACAAGAAAATTTCCCCGAATAGACTTTGCTGCCAATGATCAGTTTAATGTAGATAAGGTATTCGATCAGCTAACCGAGACATCCAATGGTAAGTGGCAAGCTTTTGAGTTATCGATTCCTGCGGAATACTCAGGAACGCAAAAAGACATGCTCTCCCGAATATTTGAAGATAATATTGAGAGATCAGAGAGTAAATATAATGGAGAAATAAAAGGTAACTTATTGAGCCCAGGATTCTCCAAACCGACACTAGCCCTTGTAAATGGGGAGAGTATGAGGGGAAGAGTAATGATTGTGCGTCTCTCGTGTTTTGAGGAATCTACAATATCATTGTCCAGTGCCTCAGTGAAGTACACCGTATCAATGCAAACGCCATGAGCCAGCAGATAAAATTTGAGAATCACCCATCAAGGGGACATACAGTAGAGCTTCTAAGGTCTGAACTGCGCTTGATTACTAGCGTAGACACTGAAAATCAATTCAAGTTTATCATACGTTTTATTGGGGTCGGAAGCACCATGAACAACTTTACGTGCAAAGTTTATCCATACTGTACGGATGACTCAGACGAATGTTTAGGTACTTTGGGGCGTGGAGATCAAACGCTCATGCGTAAGATTAAAAAGGACTTCAATGAGTGTTAAAATAAAAGCCCATATAAATAGTCGAGATGGCTCCCTAAGCATATTTGCCAAAACATCATTTGTGCTTCAGGAAGATACAGGTGCTCTGTATGCCCAAGGGAGATTGGCAGATCGACTTTTTATCCGTGAAGACGGTATGCTGGGCATTAAGCCAAGAAAGAATGTTAGAAAAAAACAATTGTAATGATACATCTCAGTTTCTTGGTTATGTTTCAGCCAAGGTAGTTTCAGCTTCAGCACCATCAAGAACCGATGTCATTTGGTTTAAGCCAATAAATAATAACACTTACGATATTTTATATTGGAACGGAACCGCTTGGGTGAGTTTCTTAAGTGCGCCAGGGACCACCACTTATCAATCGGGCTTAGATGAACTGATTGAAATGCTTTTGGATGTCGGGGGAATCCCCGAAGGAACAAGTGTTGCAGATTTAAACGGTGAGTCTTTCTCTTCACTCTTTGATCAATTGTTATTTCCTATTGTAAATCCAGAATACGAGAGTCCTACAGCACTCCTTCAGGGTTCTGACCCGAAACTCATAAAGGTGGCCACTGCCGCGGACCTAATACTCAACGCTTCATTTGATCAAGCAAACGCAGGGGATATAACTCTTTTTGAACTGAGTAAAGATGCAGCAGTCATAAGCAATAGTGACTCATTCACTGATACTGGTGCTGTCCTTAATGCCCCAGGCTTAATTGTGTATGAAGGGGATTACCAGTATGCCGATGGTCCAGTGTTAGATAATAGTCGTGGCACACCTTTTCCTACAGGGCAGATCCTCGCAGGAAACATAGAAACCAACCAAGTAGTGTATGAATGGATTTACCCTTGGTTTTGGGGGGTAACAAACGACATAGTTACTATTGACATACCCGGGGGAAATGAAGTCCTTGAAAAAATAGCTGAGGACTTGGCCATAACCTTTGGCAGTTCTTCGTCTGAGTATTTATGGTTTGCGGTACCTAGTTCTGAGCCTTCTTTTTTGACATGGCTTGTGACGCTGATTAATCAAGGCTCAATTGGTTCTCCTTCCGACTTGTTTGCGGCACCCGTAATTGAATCGATTGCAAGCGGAAATTTTTCGGGTATTGATTATGACCTATATGTCTCCAATTACCCGACTGAAGTGGTGATTCAAATGATAATATCCCAATAGAATGGCTAACTCAATCAATGATAATTTTGATCCAAGAGCTCCTAAACCTCTTGACGACCGACAGAAAGTTGCTAGTATAGCCGGGCGTGATGCAATTGATGTCAACTACCGTTATGCGGGAATGATCTGCTTCGTCAATGATATTGGTGATGGCACTTCCCAATGGCAATATTTGGACATTCAAGATGGTGGCAACTTAAGTGACAATACAGCTTGGAAACCTTTTGGGGCTGATGAGGGATGCCCAAGCACGGAACCAGTTGTCGTGGAAGGATATGGCTTACTCTATAATGTACGTGCTCAATTAGATGCTAGAGGTATACTTCCTGAAGGAATGAGTTTACTTGATAGTTTCTCAGATTGTACAGATTTTTTCTTTCCGTTAGATGAAGATCAACTAACTTCAACTAGAGTGCAAGGAGTTGACGATAGACCCTATTGGCCTTCAGGATTAGAGGGAACTGATTTATTAGGGTTTTCTGCTTATGCTGCAGGGTATAGATTAGCTAATGGAAATTATTCGGAGTTTGATGGATTTGCAAGATTTTTAGTTTGTGCCATAGGAGAAGGAACTTTTGATGACAGGAATTATGCTAAGTGGAATGGGGCTAATGCTTTAACGGTAGGTGGGGTATCGCTCAATGAAGGACTGAATATCAGAGGGTTTACTTTGGTTGACCCCGGACCAACGGTTACAGATGCAGACGGGAATGTTTATGACGTTATTTTCATAGACCCGTATTACATAATGAAGCAATCATTACGTACAACCAAGTACAATAACGGAGACTCAATACCAACAGGACTAGACAACTCCGCTTGGGCTGCGACAACCGACGGAGCTTGGTCATATCCAAATGGTGATTCTGACCTCCCTGTGGGTGATGTAATACCTCCGTGTATTGATCTAACACCATTCGTAAGGAGTGATGGAACGGTTCCATTTACCGAGCCGCAAAAAGGTGTTGAGGGAGCAGCGGCAGAAGACCTAGCTACGGTTGCTCAACTATTTACTGTTGAAGGGACTCCTTCCTATGCTCAAATGGTCAACAAAGATCAGGACAACCTTATTGATAGCGATTACAAAGACGACACAACTGATCTCATTCTGGATCGGGTGAGTTTTGATCTGGATGAGGCCAAGGGCTACGGTAATCTGTATGATGCGGATACCGCCAATAATGCGCTTCTCCCCCCTACTGGATGGAGAATGCCTACGGAATTAGAAATGGCTGCGCTACTCGCTTATGTTGGTGATGATGGTGTCAAACTAAAGGGGAGCAAGGTGGCCGACACCTTTGTTACATTCAATATTACGGCAGACAATCACCCCGCATGGCCAAGACAATCTACTGATCCAAGCAGTTGGGCAGGAACGGATGATTATCAATTTAACGCTTATCCTGCGGGGTATGTGTCTCAGGCAAATGGCGGCTATCCGAATGGAAATGGTTATGCGGCTTTTCGTTACGGAACGGATAAGAGAATAATTCTTACTGAGAATGGTTCTATTGTCAATGGAGATGCTGGCTCCAATGAGGGTATCGGGATTCGATTTGTATTTGACGGCCTTGGTGAGCCACCTTTAGATTACCTAGAAGATCATGACGGAAACCTTTACCGATGGGTCAAGATAGCTGGACGTATTTGGATGGCTGAAGATTTTGTGGGAACATCTCTGAGTGACGGGACTGTTATTACTGAAGTTCTTCTTGCTGCTGATTGGCTTACTGAAGCATCACCAAAGTATAGGGCAGGATACAATGGTCCTACTCTTACCACAACAGAGGAAAGAGACTTGTCAGCAGTGCCGCCAGAATACATGGTCTTTATGGGCCCAGGGAATAGGGTGAGACAAATGCTTACCGCAGACTTTATTACTAGAATAAAGATTGCATTCGATGCAGACACCATAGATGGAATTCAGGGTGTTGATATTGTGCAGTCAATTTTGGGAATAAACCCTACTTTGGGAGATGTTTCACCAACTCTCGATGATTTACCTGATGGAGTTATTAGGCAGATATACACCAACAGCCAAGCGCAGGACTCTGGGGCTAAAAGCGGAACAGCATTCCCTCTAGTTCCAAATGATTATCAGAGGTTCTTTAGGACGGATATAGGAAAGATGTTTGAGTATGACACATCAAGAAGTAAGTGGCTTAGTGTAGATACTACTACCCTTTACTTCACATCAACGTCAAATTCAGCCACAGGGACTAACCATCCATGTAACCCATCAAACAACACGGGTTTAGGTATATCTGACACGTTTACCATTGTGTCTTTACAAGGGGCTAATCAGAGTGCGGATTTCGAAGGTGTTTTCAAGATAGTGCAGGGAGTTGGATCGGGGGATATTGCGACCGTAACGGCTGGGTCAGGGGACAACGGATTAAAAGGGGATCACACAATTAATGCTGATGTGGATGACCCTGAAATATTAGTAGGGAGAATTGACGTTACGGCAGACGTATGTAATAGAGGAACAATTATTTTAACGCTAAAAATGAAAGCAACATGACATTACCAGAGCCATCAGCATTACCCGGACCTCTCTCTGCAATAAACACCTTGTATTATCAAGACATAAAGTACAAGGGTGTAGAAAGAGGCGACCTTGATTTTTACAAACCAATAGGGGGTGCGGCAATTAAGCCTTTGCTTATTTTTATCCACGGTGGGGGCTACGTTAGCGGAAGTAAAGCCGGGGTCTATAACTCATCAGTTGAAGCCAATGGCCTAAACTCATTAATAGATGCTGATATTGCCGTAATCTCCCTGAACTACAGATTTGTTATTACAGACGGAACTGATAGGGATGGTGTTAAAAAAGCATACTCCGATGTGCGGGATGCAATCCAGAGAATAAAATTCGATGCGGATTTATTTGGGATAGACAAAAATAATGTTTGCATGTATGGCAAGTCGGCTGGTGCGGGAATGTGTGTTTACTTCTCAAGCGTCAATTTAGCACTAGCAGGGTCAACCAACTTCAGGGGTGAGTCAACCACTCCTAACTTTGTAGCCGCAAGAAGACCTCAACCTTTAAATTTTCGAAAGTGGGGAGACTTTTTCACTACTTGGAATTTTACCTCCCTGTTAGCAAACAATGATATAAAAGACCTGATATATCCTTTTTACGGGATGCCAATACCCGCCACTGGAAATGTTGAAGATTTTGACACATTATCTCTAAGGAATTACGGGGAACGCTTAGACCTACATAAGCTATTCAATCCTGTCGGTGTTCCTGTGTACATAGAAAATAACGATTCTACTGATGACCCTACCGAATTTGGAGACTTAATTCACCACCCTAATTTCAGTCAGAAGTTTAAAGACATAGCTGACCTTAGGGGATTAGAATGCACTTACGTTACGAATAACCCGCCTGGGGCCAACATATACACCTGGATAATTAATAAGCTGACCACATGATAAAACATTTACTAGAAGGAGCTCATGGAGAAATCCAATGGGTATGGATGAACGTAGTCTTAGGAGGCTACTATACTTGGGCATTATTTCGAGGGCTCCCTTACGTTGAGGCACTTGGTAGTTTAGCAATAGCCGTATTGATGATTTACAACATCTTTAGAATTAAACTTGCTAGACAAGAGTTTAAAATCAAATTGATCGAGGAAGAGTCAAAGCGCCTAGACCTTGAGCGAAAGCGTTTGAACTTAGCGATAGAGCAACGAAATAATGAATTTGTTGACTAATTCATACCTTGTGTCAAATTTCAACTAAACCCTTGACATAATGATTGTAACAACTAAGCTCGACGACACTGATTTCTCGAAATGTCTCCCTATTATTGATAAAGTAACTACTCTTCGACTTCCTGGGGGAACACAGTCCATGAAGACCTATGCAAAAATAGAAGACGTTCCAGAGTCTCAATTACCTTCAAATAGACATTTCATCATTGATGATATAAAGTTGCAAGAAATGGCTTCGTATGTCAATGAGCACGGTCTTAATATTATTTGGGTATGGAACATAAACGACACTTTTGAAAATCAACTGAAAATAGTCCAAAAAATAAATTTGTTGACTCCAAAATTGGTAGCTATTGAGTTTTCAAACGAAACGTACCTCAGAAAGTTTGCTCTTGGCCATTTGCACAAAAATGGTGTTTCTAAACAATACTCAGTTGAAGATTACATTTATGATCTAAAAAGATTTTTTGTTTCGAGGGAAGCATGTGTTGACATTAATACTATACCTGTTATTGTTTGCGGAGCTTCTTACGATAGTTCTAATAGTGCCATAATGTATTATCGACGTGAGTGGAATGTAAAAGTTAAGACTGCTTTAAATGACATTTTTGGAGCTAATATTCCTAGCTGGGTGCATACTGCTTACCATATTTATCTTTCCCCAGCAGGGCAAGACAATGGTGATGAAGAGATTTCTTTTGAAAATTTGAGTCTTGATTTTTTAAACGATATAACTACTCCTGTTATCACAGAAATGGGTAGTTATTATGGGGCAGATCATCCGAAAACAAGGGATCTTTTTGACACTGTTTTTAAAGCTATCGGGTCAATAGATAGATTCGGCTTCCATGTATTTTACTCAAAATCAAACCCAGCCACTTACCAAGAAAAGTATAAAATTGATCATCATCCTTTTGCTTTGTACGGTAGAAATGGGATAGCAAAATTTGGAAATTTCATGCAAAGATGGGTTAAGGGTTTACCGAACCCAGTAGAACCAGAGGTAATAGAACCAGAGGTAATAGAACCAGAGGTAGTAGAGCCAGAGGTAACAGAATTGCAAGACGGGGGATTAGAGAAAATTGAATATACGGAAGTAGGCGGGGCAAAGCATTACACCCTTTCATTCTATCACGTTCTTCTCTCTCCTGAAGATATTCTTGAATTAGCTATTATTCAAAAAGGAAGAATTACTAGAAAACGTTACAAGACCTTAGGAAATGCCGAACGATTCAGTTTAACGTTTTCACGGAAAAAATCTTCGTTAATAGAAATTAGTGAGGATGATCTTGGAAAAACGATAAGTCAACTAGGCTTGTAGAGCCTTAACAAACGCAGAAGTAACGTTCATTCGTTGATAAAGATTACAGAGAAGCAAGGATATATATCTTTGCTTCTTTATTTTTGGTAAAATTCAATTCGTTATGGACCCACTCACAGCATCAGCAGCTTTAAAACTTGCAAGCTTTGCCCCCGACATCTTTAAGGGCACAATGGGTATAGTGCAAAATATACGGGGAAACAAGCTAGAGGACGGGCTTGAGAGACCGTACATGGACATACCTAAGTCCGCGCTTGAAGCACTAGAACGATCAAAGCAGCTTGCTTCAGAAAACCTACTTCCTGCTCAAGGTGTTTATGAGCAACAATTAGATAAGTCCGCATCCAGGTCCCTGGCAGGTGCTCGTGAAGGAGCAAGGAATCCTGCTCAATTACTAGAAGCTGCCATGGGTATTGGTGAGAGCACTAATGATAGTGTCCTTGGCCTAGCCATCAAGGGCGCTGAGAGAAAAGACAAGAATCAGGGACAGTTAAACCGTCAACTCAATACTATGGCCAGTTGGGAGAAAATGCAGTTTGATACAAATGAAATGCAACCATTCCTTGATGACGCTGCATTAGCAAGTTCACTCAAAGGATCGGGACTTCAAAATATGTTTGGTGCTTTAGATGGAATTTCCGCAAATGCTAGTGCATTGGGCGAGAACATGGATTGGGCTGCTCTTCTTAAAAAACTTAGTGAGGGTGAGGGTAAAAAAAAAGAGACCACTTCTGAAGGACTCACTAATCCTACCGACACTGTTAACATACCAAACCCCAACTATGAACAACCAGGCGCAGACTCAAAAAGCGACCCATATTGGGAATTTTAATACTGACACTATCTAATTTAAAATGGCAAATTCAAAAGGACGTAATTTCAGTGGTAATGAGGGTAGTGGCGAAGCTCAAGTATTTGGAACTTCAATTGCAGGAGAGCAGTTAAGAGATGGATTAGCGACCGACAACCTTCGCATACAGACAGAAATTAGTGAGAAGAAAGTTCAAAAAGCAAAAGCTGAAAAAGTCGATGTCAATTTAACCAAGGGTTTCAATAAAGATGTCAATGGAGAACTGACAGAAAAAAAAGAAACAGTCAGAGCCCAAGCCCGTGAAATATTCCGTGCTAAAGGTGTCAATAAGGAAACATTAGCTGAAGTTGATGAATTAACTGAAAGCCTATCCAATGATGTCGATCTATCAGCACAGCAAAAAGTATTATTCAATAAGGCAAACAGCAAGCTTCAGACACAAAAAGCGGGTGACTACTTTGATATTGAACAGAGTCTAGCAAATCAAGAAGAGTACATGTCCCTGAGTGTTCAAGAACGTGAAGAATTCAATAAGCCACTACTCGTTCGAAAAGAAGATGAATGGATACCGCATGATCTTCCTGACGTTCTGAAAAGCTCTGATTTTGATAAGCCTTATTTTGAAGAACAAGCCCTTGAGTGGGTTGCTACAACCGAAGAGGGAAGACAGTATTATCAGAAGGGTATTGACAAGAATTTCTGGTCGAATGAGAGTCAAATGATGAATTTTGTTAAGCGCAGAAACAATACTAAATACGGTGATGCAACTGCATCTACTTATATTCGAACAAATGTTTATGGAGATGTCGATAACCAAGACGTAGCCGCAGGAAGAGTAAGGAGAAGCAACAGCGGTCCAACAGTAAATTCCTTAACAATGGGGGACAACACCATAACAGTAGGGGCTGTGACTGAGTTTTTCCCAAGACAATCAGAAGCGTATGGGAATACTACTTTTTACGATAATGATGGGGTAGAGACAACTACTAACCTCTCTGAGTTTTGGCCCCAGCAACTAATGATCAATACGTCAGATAGGCAGCACATCATGATGGGTCAGCGCAAGTATAAATCCAAAAAAGAGCCTGAAGATTTTACTGATCAGGAAGTTACTGCTGCTTTAGAAAACGGCAAATACTTTGATGAAGGCACGGTCACAGATGAGATGACTGTTGAACAGCAGTCAGAAATAATCAGGAAAGACTTAAGTAAAAAAAGTATTAAGACAGAAACCGAAACAATTTACATTCCTTTGACTCAAGAAATGCTGGAAGAGCAAAGGATAATCAGACCAAACATTACTCGCGCTTATGAAAATGCTGTCGGAGAACTTCGGTTTAATCAAGCGCCAGCATCAGTCGATGAATTTCTGCAAGGGGCAAGCGATGCTTATGACGCACAATCAGCACCACAAGTAACAATTGACGGAGAAAAATTAGATGCTATCATAAGTAACATCTTAAACGGTACCGCCTCCGATACACTAACTACAAATTAAAAAATCATGCCTGATCCTAAAAAAACATACTCAGAAGCAATTTCCCAATTAAAGGCAAATCCATTATTCACGGAAGCTGATAGCACAAAGAAAGATGCTATTCTGGATTCTTTTTTTGAAACTTATGGCAGACCCTATCTCAAGAGTCAGGGAATAGCCGGCTCAGATAAAGTCAATTCCTATAAAAAGCAGTTTGTATCAAGCATGATGAGCCCTTCACCACAAGATGGCTCAAAAAAAAAACGTCCAGTTCGTCTGAAAAACCAGAAGAAAAACCCAACAAATTTCTGGGCACAAGTAAGGAGAATATTAAAAAAGCCCGTAAAATAAGGAGTGGATCAGTAGCCCTTTCCGAAGACCCTAAGGAACAATCTTCAGTCTTAATGGCAAGCGGGGATTCAGATGGTAAATTCATAGCCTACCCCACACTGTTCCCTAAAGACCCCAAAGATCAAAGTGATAATCCTGATAAGTGGATTCAGCTTGAGGGTGATGCTGCATGGGAAGAAGCAATAAAAAGGGGTGAAGTATTTGAGTTTGACACTGAAGAGGAATCCGTACAATTCGCAAAAGGCTCATGGAAACCAAAAGGCCCAGCAGCAGCACCAGCCGAAAACCCAGCAGGTGCTCAAACCGCTTACCAAAAGAAACAAGAAGTATCAAGGTCTGAGCATGGTTTAGACCTTCCTGACACAAGAGCTCAAACAGAACCTCTAAGATACAGGCTTCCAACCGAAGATGACTACAGATTATCTAAGGCTAAAAGGGATATTCAAAAAACTATTGATCGATCAGGTCTTGATCTAACCGATCCTGCTATTGCCCTTCAGCTTAGAGATCAAGACAGGGAAGAGGCAGAATACATAATGGGTGATGGTCCAGTCCAGCTTCCAAAGACCTATAACTATGCCCCAAGCAATGGCGTTCAAGTACTACGGGCTCAGTCAGAAGAATGGAAGTCCCTTGATAAGGGCTCAACAGAGGAATTCGTTTTAAGACATATTAGCCAGAATGCACCTCTTAAAAAAGCACTGAAAGAAAATGCCGAAAAAGCAGACTTACTTAGAGAGGACATTCTCAATAGTGGTCAGGTGATGTACGAGCAAACTTTCGAAGAACTCTCAGACCTCACTCAAAGAAAAGTAGAGGCTGAAGCAGCTAAGTATGAATTGATCAAGACGGTCAACATGCTTAAGCAAAACGGTGCCCCTCAGGAACAGATCGATGAAATTGAAGCGGCCATAAAAAACCAACTTAATCCAGGTATTGAAGACCTTGCGGCTCAAGTATACAACACCCAAAATGACCTTTATGAGTACAATCGATTAATGGGTGACGTTAGTAGTGATCTACAAGGAAGGACTGAAATTTTAGCCAAAGAAATTTCCAATAACACAGTAGGTAATCTACCTAGACTAGCAACGAGTCTTGTGGCTGCTGTGGATGGAGCATTGAGAGCTCCTGAGAGGTTTATCTATGATGCAATTCTAAGCTCAGGGGGAGATGTACCAGAATCACTAAAAGCATTCGCTATATACGGTCAAGCACAGCATGATATGGAAGATATCGGTATGGCAGCAATGTGGAAAATGGGTCAAGACGCTTCGGAATGGATGAGCACACCTGTTGACCAACGTGATGAGTTTGGCAAAGGGACTGTGAGACTTACAGGCCAAGTTATGGGTCAATTAGTACAGATGACAGCAGCAACGGCTTTAGCTGGACCCACAGCGGGTATGGCTGTTGGTGCAGCCCTGTCAGCAGATGAAATGATGATGACTGCAATGGACGCTGGTATTCCCTACGCTGATGCCTCAAGACTAGCTGCTGTCTACGCTCCAATAGGTACTATGCTTGAGTACTGGGGAGCCAGTAAAGCAATAAGTGCGCTCGGAAAAAAGCAGCTTCAAAAATACATTGTTGATCAGGTATTAAGTGGTGCAATAAAAATAGAGGGCAAATCAATTAAAGCAGCTATTGGTAAGTATGTCAAAGAAAACGGGAAAGACCTGGCTCTAGGAACGCTAGAGGAAGCACTTACTGAAGCTTCTCAGTTTGAGCTACAAGACCTGATGCAAAAGGGGTATGACAAACTTGTAAAAGATGGTGCAACAAAATTTAATAGCCCAGACTTTTTAACTGAAGAGTGGAAAAAAGCGCTTGGAGAGAATACTGCTGGTGGTGGATATGGTGGGTTCCTTATTACTGCGATAACATCTATCCTGGGAGGAAGAAAAAGAACCTTTGGCCAAATGAAAGAAACTCTTTCCAATGAAAAGGGTTTTGAGATTTTACGCAAAGACCTAGAGCTTTACTATGATAAAAACGGTGTAGACGAATCAATTAAACTTGAGGGGCTTCAGCAGCTAAATGATCTTAGGGAAGTGGTAAAGTTCATACCCAAAAAGTTGACTACAGAAAATCAAATGAGGTTCACCAATTTGATGATGGAGGCTACCAAGCTTGAGCGTGATATGGACGGGGCTAATGCTGCTGTCCGAGCAAGGGGGAAAACAAGAGCTGCGGAACTTCAACTTGAGATGGATGACATACTCGGTATTAAACGTGAACCTGGAAAAACCTCTAATCAACCAAAGATCGATGACAAGGCAGAGCCAGTTAAGAAGAAGAAACCAATTAAAAAGACAACCAAAGACGAAGCGCAAAAGAGTATCGAAAGCGACATAGAAAACGATCCATCAAGGGAAGGTGAAATGCCAGACTTGACTGATGAAAATGTATCAAAAAGGCAAAGCCAACTTGACGCTGAGAAAGAAAACGCAAGAGACTTAGCCGCAAAAGAAGCCGATGCTGATTCCGATGAATTCATAGATGATAATATTGATGATGATGCCGATGCTGACGATGCTGATGCCGATGAATTCATAGATGATGATATTGATGATGATATTGATGATGAGCCATCTTCTGTTACCGCTTCAGATGGTTGGACGTTTGTTCGAATGGAAGATGGTAGCTATACTGACGGGGATCAAACCTATGACTCCTGGGAACAACTAAAAGAAACAGGAAAAGCAGAAGACCTTGGACTAAAACAATCTACTCCCGAAAGAGAAGCCCAACAAAGGGCAGAAGAGATAGTTCAAGATAGAGCCAGTGAGATTGAAGAGGCTACTAAATTTAAAGATGAATTAGATGTCTGGAATTTCTTTAATGATGAAGGCTTAAAGAGAATGGGCTATGACAGCCCTATGGAAATGTCTGAACAGGACAGGGAAATCCTTGCAGGATTAGTTCGAAAAGGTGTTGAAGATTATAATGCTGGATCAATGAAGAATGTTGCTGAAGCAAATGCCATTCTTGATGAATCCATAAAAAAGAAAAAAGCAGATGAAAAAGCCAGTAAAAAAGACCTACCAAGTAAAAAAGACAATAAAGCCGAAACCGACACCGAAGTACGGGAGCAAGAAGAAGTAACAAAAAAGGTAGAAACACTTCGAGCAGAAGAGCAAACCGAACTATCCGAAGCCATTCCAAACATAGATGAAGCAAGGGTAGACGGTAAAGTAGATCGATCTAAACTTTCGGATTCTGACAAGAAGAAGTTTGATGCGATTTACCAGAAGTATGACAAACTAATTTCTCCCTTACTAGAGGCAAAAAAGAAAACAGATGGAAAAGTCGAGAACAAAGCTGACACTAAAACTGATGGTGATCCAAAGCCCGACAAGCCTGTTCAAACTGAAGGTAAGACTGACAAAAACCCAATTGCAGAAAAAGTCACAAAAGCAGTCAAGGGAGGAAACCTAGAAAAATCTACTGAAGCTTTATCGGAAGGACTCTCATCCACTAAAGCCCCTAAAGCTAAAGTGGTAAAGACTAAGAGGGGTAAAAATGCCAAACGCCAGCCAGCACCGCCCAAGTCTACTGAAGCAGTCAAAAAGATATTTGATGTTGTACAACGTATCAAGGATGAGATATTCGGGAGCCAAGAGATTGTTCCAAGTCAAATAATGCAAGATATTCAGTACGAAACAGAGCAGAAGATTATAAAAGACCCTGGCAACACAGAAGCCCACTTACAGGAAATGTCTGACAAAATCCGCGATCAATATGATACGATTTTAGACGAGATTAAAACAAGTCTTTCTGAGGCATACATGGATCAGACTCTTCAGCAATCAAGTCTGAGCCAAATGGATAGACTCATATCTGAGAACTTAGGCAAGAACTCTATATCGAGAGAAGACTTTATCAGAAACAGCAATGCGACAAACATCACTTTCAACCTTGCGAAAACATGGTTTGCCAAGAAAGGGGAAAAAATAGTTTCAGATATTGCAAAACTAGCTGACAATATCTCAGAAGGAGAAGGGGACACGGGTACCGAAGCTGTTCAGGTAGACGGTAATGACATCGTGGACTTTATGATTGCCAATCCTAATGGAATTAGCCGAACACCTGGGCAAGTTGCCATTGATGAATTAATGGGGGAACTCACTGGGAAAAAATTCAACAAACTAAGTGCCCAGGCCCAAATCAAAAAGGACGATGCTAAAAAAGCTGAAGCAAAGGCAAATGAACCAGTTCCAGACACTCCTTTCCAAGTACGAACTAAGGCTGCTACCGATGTAATTAAGACCAGGCGCAAAGGTGTTTCCGAATTCATAGGGAACTCCATCAAGCAATTACTTGAGGCAATTAAGGTTCCAGTGGTTTATGATCAAGAAGCGTTTAATGAAGCAGCAGCCAAAGTGTCTGCGGAGATGGGAATACCCGTGGACACCAACAAAGTCAAAGGGTTTTATTGGAACGGAAAAGTCTACATAAACCCACAAGCAGCAACTAGGGATACTGCCATACATGAGTTTGCCCACATCTACATTGAGCACATGAAGGCCACCAACTATGACCTTTACAATGAGGCCAATCAGTTGATGAAGGAAACTGCCATATTCCAAGAGATCAAGAACAATCCTGCCTATGCACACCTAACTGAATACGAGAAACGAGATGAGGCTTTAGTACAAGCGATCGGGATGAGGGGTGCCAAGAACTTAAGTAAGGCACTAGGCTCAAAGGCCATGGTAGATAAGTTCACTGCCTGGATCGAGAAGATGAAAGCATATTTGGGTGAAACCTTCTTCATGCAAAAGACAGAATCCATTGACAAGATGACCCTCGATGAATTCCTAGATGGAGCTATATTCGATCTACTGGGAGGGCAAGAGCTAGGTGTGAAACTAACACCTGAAGAAGGTGGTCCAATAGACCCAAATAGTCTATCTCCAAATGGGAAAGCCTTATTCCAGTTTGTGGGTTCAAATGCTAATCTGAATAATGAAGTCAAGGAGAAGTTAGGCCGGGCGCAATTATTAGAGAACAACCTAAACCCAGGAATTAAAGATGGTGCAGAATACATTCGTGGATTAACAGGATGGGCAAGAGGTACTGACGGAAAGTGGAAGTATGAAGTACAACCACCAATGTTCAATACTGAAGCGTTTGAAGCTCTCGCTACACAGAAACTTTTTGGTACTGAAACAGTTTCAATAACCGAAGTCATTAGTCCATACGAAGAAATATTCAAGCTTTACCCAGCTCTTCTTGATATTAAAATATCAAAAAAAGGTGGCTTCATGGATTTCGGGGGGCTTCAGGGGTCTTACAACTCTGAAACAAAAGTGCTTCAAGTAACTCCATACGCTCAAGACAAGGGATCGACCTTCATACACGAACTGCAACACGCTATTCAAATGATTGAAGGTTTTGCTATGGGAGGCAATCCACAATCAGTCATAGCATCTCTACCTGCAAGCAAGCAAAATGAACTTTCTACGTCTGCAATCACTGCAACCAGAAAAGACCTGCTAGATGTATCTGATAGCAAAAAGGTTACTCAGGATGTTCTTAATAAATTTCAGACTGATGAAGCGTTTAGAAATGAACTTTCTGATCTGACACTTCTTTTTAGGCAAAAAAAGAAAGAGACAGAAGAACTGTATGACCTGAATAAAAAAGAAAGACCTGATGAAAATGGATATTTAACGGATGAAATTCAGAAACTTCAAAGAGAGGAAAGGGTAGCTAAAGACAATCTTAATGCTCTTATACAAGGTAACTTTGGGACTGAGAAATTAGGCTCCTATGATGCATCAACTGAATTAATGTATTTCAGTTCTCAGAGCGAAGATGCGAACTTAGGTAAGCCCGTAAGTTTAGTGTTACAAGAAGCTTTAGAAACACTTGATGGTAGACGTGATTTTTTACTAGCTGAAATTGAAACACTCAAATCCGAAGAATTAACCTCAGAGAAAACAGCAATAATTTCTAAAAGAGTCCCTAGTGATGTGGCTCACAAGCTATACCAATCACTAGCGGGAGAGACTGAGGCTAGAAACGTACAGAACAGGGCTGCAATGAGTCCTCGACAACGAAAGGAAACCCCACCATCTGCGACTGAAAATTATGGGGATGGATCACCAATATCAAGAGAAGAACAAATAATCCTTTTTGGAAATCAAGGGACCAGCCAAGAAGTCAGAGCATATCACGGAACACCATTTTTATTTGATAAGTTCAACTCAGATAAGATTGGGACTGGTGAGGGTGCTCAAGCTTTTGGCTATGGCCTCTATTTCACAAGTAAAAAAGAAATAGCCCAGGATTATGCTACAACACTCTCACGAAAAATTCAAGACACTAAAAATTGGGAAATCAAATCAAAAGACGGAGATCCTTTAGATTTTGATTATAACGAGAGAGAGGCTTTAGATCAGGTGTTTGAATCAAACCTCATGAATGCATCCCCTAGACTCAAGGCCGATTACATTAAGAGGGCAGAATACTTTGAGAAGAAGTGGGCTGAAGGGGCTAAGAATGATCCAAATAAAGAAAGCTCCACACATAAAAAAGCTGCTGCCTTTGCCAAAATTGTTCCACTAATAAAAAGCGGAGAGGTTAAGCCATGGACAATTGGTGGTGGCCAAGTTTATCATACTACCATTCATAAAGGGAAAGAACCAAGTGAATACGAGTACCTAGAATGGAAAAACGCACTGCCAGAAGATCAACTTCGTAGAATATTAGAAGTACCAGACCCAAACAGTGTAGCTGTTGATGTAAGCAATTCAGAGCAAGGTGATTATGAGGCACTAGGTTACGAAATTTATTTTGACACAAATGATGGGAAAACATACGCTGCTGAACCAGATTTACATGAGGTGCTCATGGAGCATTTTAACGAGCAATACGATCTTGATAATGACACTGATAAATTAGTCGAGCTCTTAACTGATGCGGATCTCTTTAGTGGAGCTTTCTTGTATTTTACGCTCACTAAATACATGAGTCCACAACAAGCATCAATGAGGTTGACCCATAAAGGAATCGATGGCATCCGCTATCCTGTTGGAACACTCTCCATGGGTATACCAAAACCACGGAATAAGGAATACACCGACGCAAATTATGTCGTATTTGATGATCGTAATGTTGAAATTGATAAAGTCGAGGCTGAGAGCAAACCCCTCTTCCAAGTAGGATTTAATGAACACGCAGAGATTAAGGCCATTATAGAATTGCTGCAATCACAAGGGTTTACTAATGAGGAAATCATTGCGGCTTTAGAAGCTGAAGGATACAACGGTGCAGAGGCAATGGCCGTGATGACTTTTGGGGATCTATTGGGGGATCAAGTTATACAGGCTTTCGAAGGTATCGATATGCAATCGGTAACACTCCCAGACACGCAAGAGTCAACTGAGGCCAATACCAGATATGCGTCCAAGATTGCAACTGCACTGGGTAAAGCATTCCCTGGACTAAAAGTTTCATTTGACTTCTCAGAATTCAAAGAGCAAGTTGAAGCACTCGGAGATGAATATGCGGGGCAACAAGTAATTGTGAGCATGGATGGGAACATCTACTTCAATCCTGCCACAATCACCCCAAAGGAAACTTTCAAGACTTTTGCAAAAGCATGGATACTCCCAGCAATGCAAAACCGACCTGAGTTACTTCATCAAGTGAAGGAAATGATGGAAGGCACAAAGTATTTGGCAGAAGCCAAAAAAAGGAAGTCTAGGAACCCATACTTAGATGCGTTGACTGATGCCATAGCCGATAAAGCTTTAGAGGTTGATAAGCAGCCCGACAACTTCAGAAAGAAATTTCGCAAGTTCTTAAGCACAGCATTCAATCAATTTACTAAGCCCCTCATAGCCTCTGGTATGTGGTCTGGTAAATTGAATGCCAAGGAAATTGAGAACTTGACACTAGAGGGATTTACCCAAAAAGTGGCTGAAGAGCTTACCATGAATCAGGCGCTTTCCCCTCACTTGAGAGCAATGTTTGATGGTAAGCTTCGTAATGAGAACCTTTACAAGGAGTTTATGACAGTCAACATGTCAAGGGACTTCATGAAGATTCGAGCTTCAATCGTAATGGCCATGCAAGGAGGCGCTGACCCTGCAGCAATCACGAGGTTTGTCGTAGATAAACTAGGCATGGATGAGAAATTGGCCGATGTCCTAATGGGAAGGGTTCAAAGGGAAATTGATTTTCTGAATGAATCTGGCATGACAATACCCCTATCTAAAACAGAAGGCTTTGAAACGTTTACCAGCTTCAGGCAAGCTTTCCAAGATGGGGATATATGGCTTAAGAAAATTCAACAGTCTATCGAGAAGCTTAAGGGTAAAAACTTACCAGACGCACTTAATGCTTACACGAAACGAGAGCTTGTTAGATCAAAGACTGCAGAACAAATCGATGCACTCAAGACCTATATTTATGGCGCGGACCCTGGTACCACTTTCCAAATATCAGGCAGAAGCACCGTATTTGAAAAGAGAAAGCAGAACAAAGCTTCCCTTAATGGAAGAATGAAAAAGAAGGGATTAACACTCACAGACCTTTCCCAATTCATGTACGCCCTTCACGTTCCTGAGCGTAATGCAAGACTCAGGGATATGTCAATCAAGAAGCAGGAAGAAAAAGTTGCTCAACTAACTGCTAAGATGGAAAATGCTGAAACCACAAGAGGACAACAGTTCTACGCTGCCCAAATTGAGGCTATCGAGAACAATGAGGTGGAATTATATCGAATTGTAGAGGAAGGAGCCAGAATGAGCGATAAAGACGCACAGGCCATATTAGATAGCTATGATGGAAAGCGTAAAGACCTAGATGAGTTTGCCCAAGAATTCAGGGAGGAAGTTTTGGAAAAGAATCTTGATATACTCTATGAAAACGATTTCATCGACGAAAAGCAATACCAAGCCCTACTAAATGGGGATAAAACAGGATCAGATATTGAATGGTCAAACTACATGCCCGTTGTTATTGACCCTGCATTCTTTAACTCAAAGTCAAAGAAAAAAGGTGGTAGCACTTCTCCTGACATCCTGGCCGCTGAAGGAAGGGGCTCATATACTTCAGAGCAAGTCTATGACCCATTAAATCAAGCGGTAGTAAACCTGGCCAAAACCATTGAGAAAGTAGAGAAGAATAATGCCAATAGAGCGCTCGTGGAACTTGCTCGTCAAAATGCCGATCCTTCAGTATGGAAAGTGCATACCGCAAGAGGAATACCTGACATCGATCCAGATACGGGAGACATAATCTCTTACAATGACCTTGTTCCTGACAATGTGAAAACGAACTCAGTAAAGGTTCGTATGCCCGGGGGTAAAATCGTTTATCTTGAGGTTAGGCATGAAGGACTCTATAATGCGCTTATCCCAAGTAATCGAAAGACAGGAAAGTGGGAGGGCAAAATTATCAAAGGTTTTGGGGCAATGACTAATTTCCAACGGTCTCTCATAACATCCCTTAACATATTCTTTGGTGTTCCCAACTTTGCTCGTGATACACAGGATGTCCTTGCAAACTTAGGAGTGGAAAAAGATCGATATGACTTAAAGGGAATTCGACGTGCATATCTAGCAAACCTTCGTATTGCTGGACCCACAATTGCTAAAAACTACTTTGGTGCCACAGACCAAGGGGGTGACATGATGCAATATCTGAGTGAGGCAAGGGCTGAAGGGATGTACATGTCATGGGCTAACTATGGCCAGATACAAGATCAGGTTGACAGCTTAAAAAAACTTGGTGAGAAGTCTAAAGCAAACAAAGGGACAAACATGGCCAAAGAGACGCTTCACGCCATGATGGACACAGCCTTAGGAATCAATGAGGTTTTTGAGATGTCCAACAGACTAGCCGTATATGCATCACTCAGGGATGCAGGGTTATCCCCACAACAGGCTGCGGGAGCCGCTAAAAACATATCCCTAAACTTTGAGAAAAAAGGGTCTCAAATGACTATTCTCAATAGCATGTACCTTTTCCTTAATGCAGGAATACAGGGTGTGGCCAAGACTGGGCAATTACTCAAGTCAAAGTCTGGTAGAAAAGCTCTGGCAGCAGCAGCCTCATTTGCCTACCTAAACAAAATGCTACTCTACAGCATGATGGATGAAGAGGATGAGCTAAAAATGATGACCGAATCACCGATGGACTGGACTCAGAACACTTACATCTATAATCCAGTTGAACCAACAAAGCCCTTCAAGATTCCGAAATCCTATTCTTTCCTAAGACTATTTATGTCAATGGGTGAAGCTGCTTATGACCTTCAATCTGGCAGGATCACACCAGCCAGAGCTTTCTTTAATCAATTGCATTCGGTACAAATGGTGGTTGACCCTGTGAGTGGGAACCAAGCTAACTGGGTAAGTGCCTTTTTGCCAGTACTTGCTTCCCAAAGTGCTGAGGTCTCCATGAATAAAGATTATAAGATGAGTCCAATTTATCCGAAATTTACTATTGGAAAGGCTGATCATGAGATTTACCATAAAAGTACAAATGAAGCCTACATAGAGGGTGCCCAACAACTCTATGACAAAATGGGTGTGAGTATTAGTCCAGAGACTTTTGACTACATAATGAATGAGGTTTTTGGGGGTATAGCCCAAGAAGCAGTTCGCATAGCTACTTTTGATAAAGAGGGAAGTGTGAACCAAATGCCTTTAGTCCGTAGGTTTGTTGAAGACCTAGACGACGAGACTTATCGATATACAATGACCCTCTACAACTACATCGAGAAAATCCCACAAGAAAGGATCACTGAGAAAGAACAAAAATTAGTTCACTACTCATATCTTAAGGAAGTGGTTAATCCTGATAAGCCAGGAATTAATCGAACAGCCCAAAAAGCTTTAGAGGATATGATGGCTAAAAAGTATGAGGTAGACATTACACAGAAAACATGGGAACTAGCTCTTGAAAAGGGGCCTGGAGTTAAAGTTGCACTAGAAAGAGCTGCAGCAAAAAAAATAAGAGACGAAGAGCGTAAAGCCAAACGAGATTTATCAATTCAAAAAATGAAAGATGAAAATGCAAAAAAGTAAATCAATTAAATTGATCAAGAAAGCTTGGTCCCTGGTAATGGGGAAAGACGTTATTAATATCCTAGTGTGGGTTGGAATTGTATATGGGGGGTTGTACGGCCTTGGGTACATTTTTGGCCCGGATGAAATGCCAGCAATATCAATGAGGTACCTAATGTCGTCTCTGGCGGGTATCGGTGTGTTCTCAATCGTCTTAATGGGCGCTTGGTACATGCTTAAGAGGTTCTTCCCATTAGTCACTGACTACTTCACCGATCCAGATGGTGAAGGGGTAGGATTAGATAGTGAGTTTGTGAATGATATTAAGACAATACGAAAAACCGAAAAACCAGAATTCCAATGCTTCAGAAGACCCCTATTTTTCTTATCTATCTATGCATTCTTTGTTCTTTGTGCGGCTGCAATGATAGCGGCCATACTATAACAGATACATACCAAGAGCCCTTGAAAAAGGATAGTATATTCATCCGAGACACAGTATACCTAGACATCTCAGTACCCAGGCCCACAGAAAAATGGTATGTGGATACCCTGAAATCATATCTGGGGGCAAAAGAGGATAACGCCTCCAATAGAGGTCCGCTAATCGATCTTTTCTTCAATGGGTGCGGAGTTGAGCCTGGAAACCCATATTGTGCTTGCTTCGCAAACTATGGACTCCTGAGTATAGGATTAGAAGGTCCGTCCTGTCCCGCATGGAGTCCCTGTTGGTTTCCAAAAGATAAAATTGTCTGGCAAAGGGGTATCGATGGCGATCATATTACATTCCAACAAGGTTGGACTTTTGGACTCTATTTCACTAGACTAAAGCGTGTGGCTCATGTGGGGGTAATTGTAATGGACTTCGGGGATGGGTACGTCCTTACAGTAGAGGGGAACACCAATAGCGCAGGATCACGAGAAGGCCATGGGGTATTTATGCGACTCAGACATAAGAGTGAAATACATGTTTGCTCAGATTGGATAAAAAGCTAGATTTGCACTATAGCTCACATGTCCGGGCCTGAATTCTGCGTCATGTGGAGGGTACCTGAAGCATGAAACTGGCGACAACATACAACTGCGGGAGGTGTCGGCCCAGGCTCAGGAGATGTGAGCTATTTTTTTAAAACCCATATTTCTCCGTAAGTACTCCGAAAGACGGTGCTAAACAGTCGCTTAATGCCATTCGAAGAGAACGGCACGAAGCTTAGTGTTACCTGCAATACTAAGTTAGTAGTCTTTTACAAGCAATGTCATAATACTTCTCTTCTTGCTCCATCATAATATAATCTCTGTTTAAGTTCTTCGCTCCTCTTCCAGTTGTTCCACTTCCACAAGTATTATCAAGTATCAAATCACCTTCATTTGTGTAAGTCTTAATCATATATTCAATTAAATCTAATGGCTTTTCTGTTGGGTGCGTTGTTCTTTGCACGCTATTAAACTCAATCAATTGCTTTGGGTAGTTTGTGTATTTTTGAGTGTATTGTTTACTAGTTCCTTTCCCATAGTTATCGTAATCTTTCTTGCTGTTTCTACTTGGTTGGTTCACCTCAATCAATCCTTGTGGGTTATATTTCTTTATATTAAAAACACAAATTTCTTCAATATTTCTTAACGGTTGTTTTTTAGAGTTTAAAACTCCAGTAGCTCTATTTTTTAACCAATACCAAGAGTATTTAAACATTTTAGGTTCACTCATAATTAAAGCACTTGTAAAAGGTTGTGAGCCAAATAACACAATAGCTCCATTATCTTTTATAACTCTCTTATATTGTTCCCAAAGTGGCTCAAAAGGTATAACGCTATCCCATTTGTTTTGTGTTGTTCCATAAGGTAAATCGCAAAAAATCATATCAACGCTTTTATCTTCTACGTGTTTAGGCATCAACTCTAAACAATCCCCTAAATATATTTTGTTTCTTTTCATATTTCGTTTTTAATAATCCGTACTGCAGGTAACACCGTATATAATTAACCCTAAAAAGGGTCGCTATCGCTTAATCATATACAACACGTTAGCCACAAGCTGCTACATTATCGCTTTTAATGAAGTTTCCCCATTGTTCAGCCATAGCTTTTGCAATTCCGCTAAAAGTTTTACTGCTTTCCTTTT
>Ga0222653_1000364_pt1 | contig 27739 bp, 19 predicted proteins | sample AntAcemetagen419_FD_179856 | JGI IMG/M metagenome (GOLD analysis project Ga0222653, IMG submission 179856) | Saline water microbial communities from Ace Lake, Antarctica - #419 | ecosystem: Environmental > Aquatic > Non-marine Saline and Alkaline > Saline | place: Antarctica: Ace Lake...
TCTTCTTATTGGAGCTTCTGCAGATGGATTAGAAGTTCTAAACAAAGATAACGAGTGGGTAGCTGTAACAGCATTGCCAGATAGAATAGTAGTGAATGTAGGTGACATGCTACAAAGGTTAACTAACGACCGTCTCAAAAGCACGACTCATAGAGTAGTAAATCCACCTAGAGAAAAATGGGGAACTAGTCGTTTCTCTATCCCTTTTTTCTTGCATCCTAGAAGTGATATGAGGTTAGACTGTCTTGAGAATTGTATAGAACAAAACCAGACTCCTAATTACTCACCTATCACTGCAGGTGAGTTTCTAGACCAAAGACTAAAAGAAATAGGCTTAAAGAAATAACAAGAAAACCTACAAAACCCCATTCTCACTCTACTTGTAGCTATTTTACAATGGTTGGTCGTCTTAAATCTAAATTCTATATATTTGGAATTAGATTTACCTTAATCAAAATCAACCATGAAAAACAAACTATTATCGGTTTTGTTAGTACTTTTCTGCGTAACAGGATTCTCTCAACTGGAGGGTATTTACGTAGAAACTCACCCTCTATCTGGGACTATAGGAACTACAAATTTTGATGGATTCTCTTCATATAGAATTTATGCTCAAACAACTAACCCTACAGATAGACTTCTAACCGTAATAGGATCACAGACATGTCCATTAGACATATCTACCTCAACTAACTTTTACAAGAATTCTTTTGCGGGAAGTAACACCTCAGGTTCAATTTCTGAATTTTTTCTAACCTTTGTACCTGAACTGGAATACTCCAGTTTTGTAACCATAGGGAATGTTACTGATGCATCTGTTGGAATCCCTAGAATTGAAGACCCTACTGGAAGAGTTCCCTTAGCTGGTGGTTCTACAACTATTATAAATGGCTCCTCAGATCCATTAGACATCTGGGAACCTACTTTTTCAGCGGGAGGAAACATAAGTATCTCTGGCTTTAACGGAAGTAGTTGGTTCGCTTTACCGGGATCGGCTAATTCTCTGGGAACAGGAGTCAACAACTCTGTTTGCATAGGCCAATTCACTACAGATGGTGATTTTTCCTTCAATATTAATGTAGGAATATTTCCTGAAAACCAAGGTGAAATTCCTTATACCAATTGCGCCACTCCTGGTCTTGGACTAACTTATCCAATCCTAGATATAGAAGGATGCACAGATGAAATCGCATGTAATTATGACCCTTTCGCTACTCTAGAAAATGATTCGTGCTTAGAGGATGATAACTGTGGAGTATGTGGAGGAGATGACTCTTCTTGCACTGGGTGTACAGAATTAACCGCTTGTAATTATGATTCTCAAAATACTATTCCTGCCCCTGAAACTTGTGATTTCGTAACATGTTATGGCTGTACAAATCCAGACGCATGTAACTATGTCGATACCGCAACTATAGAAGACGACTCTTGTGTTGTCTTAAATGCTGGATTTATTAGCCTTTCAGGTGCGACTAACACATACTGTGTAGGTGATGGAGTTCCTGATGAGCTGACTGTAGGAAGTGGCTTCTCCGAAGGACCTAATCATCTTTATATCTTAACTAGCTCAGATGGAACAGTAATTCTTTCTCAAGAAAGTAATCTGATTAATTTCGAACCTCTTCAAGCTGGAGTCTGTTTAATTACTAGGTATACATTTGATAATGATGCCGATCTAACAGGCTTAAACACTTCTAGTTTTACAGGATGTTTTGAACAGACTGCTCCTATTAGCATTACTAAAAACCAAGGAGGCTGTTCCGATTCAGAAGCAACTAATTTCCAGACTGGTGTTACTTGTAATAATGACCAGTCTAGTTGTACTTATGGCATTCCAGGTTGTACTAATACTACAGCATGTAACTATGACTCTACTGCTACAACAGATGATGGAACTTGCGAACTACCTGATGGATGTACTTCGGCTACGGCTTGCAACTACGATTTAACTGCTTTATGTGATGACGGCTCGTGTAACGAACCTGATGGATGTACTTCAGTCTCGGCTTGTAACTACGATTTAAATGCGTTATGCGATGATGGTTCGTGTAACGAACCTGACGGATGTACTTCGGCTACGGCTTGCAACTACGATTTAACTGCTTTATGTGATGATGGTTCGTGTAACGAACCTGACGGATGTACTTCAGCTACGGCTTGTAACTACGATTTAACCGCTTTATGTGATAATGGTTCGTGTAACGAACCTGATGGATGTACTTCGGCTACGGCTTGCAACTACGATTTAACTGCTTTATGTGATAACGGATCATGCAACGAACCTGACGGATGTACTTCGGATACCGCTTGTAACTACGATTTAACTGCTTTATGTGATGATGGTTCGTGTAACGAACCTGACGGATGTACTTCGGCTACCGCTTGTAACTACGATTTAACTGCTTTATGTGATGATGGTTCGTGTAACGAGCCTGATGGATGTACTTCGGCTACAGCTTGCAACTACGATTTAACTGCTTTATGTGATAACGGATCATGCAACGAACCTGACGGATGTACTTCAGCTACGGCTTGTAACTACGATTTAACTGCTTTATGTGATGATGGAAGCTGTGAGTTTATTCTAGATGGTTTTTGTGATTGTGATGGGAATATTCTAGATTGTAATGGTGATTGTAATGGAAGTGCTACAGAAGATGAGTGTGGAGTATGTAACGGAGATAACTCTTCTTGTGCTGACTGCTGTGGTGTTGTCAACGGAGACGGAACTACATGTGATGGCGATTGCGGATCATGTGGAGATAGCACTTCTTGTTTAGACGATTGTGGTGTTCCTAATGGAGATAACTCTTCTTGTACTGACTGCTGTGGTGTTGTCAACGGAGACGGAACTACATGTGATGGCGATTGCGGATCATGTGGAGATAGCACTTCTTGTTTAGACGATTGTGGTGTTCCTAATGGAGATAACTCTTCTTGTTCAGGTTGTACAGTTTCTACAGCATGTAACTATGATGTAACAGCTACAATCGATGATGGTTCGTGTTTAGAAAACGATGAATGCGATAACTGTGATGTCAATAATAATGTTCTTTGTACTTTTAGCTATACTACTGATAACTTCCCTCCTAACCTAAATATTTCTAATGGTGAGGTATTATGCATAACCAGTGATGTCACTGCTACAGTAGGTTCCATAAATGTTTTTGCTGGTGGAATGATAAAAATTTCTGACAATTCAACTTTTACAGTTCAAGGAGCTTTAAATGTAGTTCCTAACGGAAGAATCAATTTAGAAGGCTGTAACTCTGATATTTTTATTGATGGCAACTACTCTGGCGGTAGCTTTAACGACTGTGATATATACAGATACTGTGAAGAGTGCAGCAATGAGAGCATTAACTCTGGTGCTCCTGTTGACTTAGGTTACTTTAGAACTACGGCTGCTGCTTCATGGGTTGATGTTTGTTGTTGCGATGGTTTTGAAACTGTTGGATGTACAGATTCTGAAGCTTGTAATTTCGATTCAACTGCAGCTGTCGATGATGGTTCTTGCTTAGATAATGACGTTTGTGGTGATTGTGGTGGAAGCGGTATCGATGGTTGTACCGATGATACGGCTTGTAACTATAACCCTAATGCTACTTGTGATCCAAATGATGCTTGTCTAGAACTTGACAGTTGTGGTGATTGTGGTGGAAGCGGTATCGATGGTTGTACCGATGATACGGCTTGTAACTTCGATCCGAATGCTACTTGTGATTTAGATCAGGCTTGTCAAACTCTTGATGCATGTGGTGATTGTGGTGGAGATAATTCTTGTGTTATTGTACAGTGTTATTATTCTAATTGTGATAATTCGGAAACAGTTTGTCTTGGTGGAAGTAACACTATTTATTTAGCAAATGCTAGTGTTACAATGCCTGATGAGTATTCAGGTGATGTATCAGTGAATTTATCTGGAGCACCAGCAGGAATGACATTTAATGACATTCAGAGTTATGATATTGGCCCTGATTTCCCAGATGACTTCAATCATCTTTATGTGTCAGTAGATGATACATTTGTTCCTGGCACATATACATTTGATATTGTATTTACTCGAACAGATGGTATTACTGGATCAATGGAAGTAACTCATACAACTACAGTACCTACTGTCATGTGTTCTGATTTTGATGCTTGTAATTTTAGTTATGAGGCAATCAATTGTTCTGATAATTCTGATTGTGTTTATCCAGACGCTTGTGAGGATTGTGGTGGTGACGGTACCAACGGTTGTATGGATGATACGGCTTGTAACTATAACCCTAATGCTACTTGTGATCTTGATGATGCTTGTCTTCAATTAGATGCTTGTGAGGATTGTGGTGGTGACGGTACCAACGGTTGTATGGATGATACAGCTTGTAACTATAACTCTAATGCTACTTGTGATTTAGATCAGGCTTGTACTTTCTCACCTTGTAATCCTGGTTGTACTGATCCATGTGCTAGTAATTATGATTCAACAGCAGATGGTGATGACAACTCATGCCAACCATATGATATCACATGTCCAGAAAATACATGCTTCTCTATTTATGAATGGAGCCCAGATATTTGTGGATGTCAAGAAATAGCCGTTGATTATTTCTGTGATGATGAAAATGATTGTACAGTTGATTATCTGGATGAAGAAACTTGTGAATGTGTAAATGAACTTATTGACGGTTGCGGAGATGTTCTAGGATGTACTAATGTTAATGCTTGTAATTATGATGATTTAGCTAATGTAAATGACGATTCTTGTATTCTTCCAGATGGGTGTACGAATTTCACTGCAAATAATTATGACCCAAATGCATTGTGTGATGACGGATCTTGCGAGTTCTGTATGTTAACTATTGAATGTAATAATGGAAGTAATTATCAATGCATAGATGATATTCCAGCAGGAGATGCTGGTGATATAGTTATTATTGATTCTTGTGGAAACCCATCTATTACATGGACAGAAACAAATACTGGAACTGGATGTGTTTCTGATCCATACATGCTTACCAGAACATTTACTATTGTAGACGAAAGTGGAACAGCTACATGTGATATAGAATACACAGCAGCAGATACAGAAGCTCCAGAAATGACTTTGCCAGATGACATCTCTGCTGAAATTACATGTGCAGAATATACATGTGGAATTGAAGCTGGCTTTGCATTTGTAAACGGTTTACTTACAGATGAGCAAGCTGCTGCATTTATAGGGTGCAACGAAGAGTTATTCAGCTTATTAAATATCGTTCCTACTAACGTAACAGATAATTGTGACGATGACGTGCAGTATGTAGCTTCTAACTTAGTTCCAATTGTACATGACGGATGTGTTGATTACGAAGGATCTACAAATGTGAGATACAGTATCATTTGTTATTTCTCAGCTACAGATGATTGCGGAAATGAAGCAGAAGAAGTCTTCACTATATTGAATATCGTAGACAATACTGCGCCAGTAACTCCAGAAGCACCAGAAGAAGAAAATGTTCAGTGCGCATCTGAGGTATCTGCCCCTGTTGATTTAACCGCTCTCGATGATTGTCAAGGACCTATTACCGTAAGCCCATCGGAAGTTATAACTCCTGGAGAGTGTGACAATCAATTTACGATGGTAAGAACTTGGACTTTTATTGATGCTTGTGGAAATGAGTCTAGTGTTTCACAAACTATTAATGTAATAGATGAAACTGCTCCAGTACTCTCTGGATTACCGGATTCTGAGTTAACTATCAACTGTCAAGACGAACATCCTGAATTACCATTAATAACCGCTGATGACAACTGTGATTCAAATGTTCTAGTAGAATTTACAGAAGTCTATAATGGATTCCAACCTGACCCAGAGGCTTACGAAAACTGCGAGGGAATTCAGCCTCTAAATGCATCTGCTGATTGGTCTATGGCGTTATTCGGGCTTCCAGGACATGAAGATGAACAAGCGTACTATAACACCATCTTCTCTCAAGTCTCATTTTATGATGACAATGGAAATGGTTTAGAGGCATTATTAACTGGTACAGTATACGACCAATCAAATCCAAATGGAGGATGGCACATGTACATTCCTCTTACCGCAGGAATGGGCTGGGACGCATGGTCTGCTATTGAAGGAAACTCTTATAAAGATGACTTCAACTTGGCTGGAGACGCATACCTAGATTGGACTTACTATTTAGTTAATTCCGAAGGTGCTTATGTAGAAGGGTGGGGAGATTTAGAAGGTTCTTATTTAGACATTTCACATACTCCTATCGATAACTCTATAGGATGGCAGCATGGCGTAGGAGCTAACAACGTAGGTCCGCATTTCGGCTTAGGAGGATGGATGGCTTTTGATGGGTTCTATCAAAATACTTCTCTAGACATATCTGAAGATGTACAAGGTGCTGGTGATGTAGCTGTAGACTTAAATTGCTGCCCTACCTATTTATTCACTAGAATATGGACAGCTATAGATTGCGTAGGCAATGAGTCATCATTCTCTCAAGAGATCACTGTTTTAGGAACAGATGCACAAGCGGCATTGTTCTGCTTTGCAGATTTCAACTTTGATGGAAATAGAACAACTAATGACCTTGCTATCCTACTAACTGATTATGGATGCTATACAGGAGAATGTGGATGTGACCTGACCGGTGACGGCTTTACATCATCTGCAGACCTTGGGATATTTTTAGCGCTTTACGGAGTCCCATGTGAAAATGCTGATTCTGAAGATTAACAAAGCAACAAATAATTAATAGTAAAAAGGGAAGCATTACGCTTCCCTTTTTTGCTTAACATTAATTAATATTTTCAATAAAACTAATAGAATAAACTGGCGTTAATTTTGATAAGGAAGAATAAAAATATCTAAAAAATGAAAAGAATAATCAGTTTCACAGCAGCAGCCTTCCTTGGAGGGATTTTTGCTTTAACGGCTACTAACTATTTCTTATCCAATTCAGAATTAATTTCTTATGGAGATCGAGGTAATACAGAGGCTTCCAGTTTCAACTATGTGAGTCACCCCTCTACTAGCAGCACGTCAGTTAGTGATTTTACCATGGCAGCTAGTAAAACTGTAAATGGTGTAGTTCACGTAAAGACAGAAATAGAAGTACAAAACGCATATAATCCTTGGGCTGATTTCTTTGGCGATAGTTCGGGTATAGAGCCTTATGTGCAAAAAGGTTCTGGTTCCGGAGTAATTATCTCAGATGATGGTTATATCATTACTAATAATCATGTAATCGAAGGGGCTGATAACATCGAGGTAAGTATGAATGACAACCGTTCATATAGCGCAGAACTAATAGGGACAGACCCTACCACCGACATAGCTGTGTTGAAAATAGAAGGCTCTCATTTCCCTTCTCTTAAAATAGGCGATAGTGAGGCAGTAAAAATCGGTGAATGGGTATTAGCCGTAGGAAACCCTTTTGATTTAACCTCTACAGTTACCGCTGGAATAGTAAGTGCTAAAGGAAGAAACATTAATCTATTAAGCTCAGACCCAGGAAGAGAAATCTTCCCTATAGAATCTTTCATTCAAACAGACGCTGCAGTGAATCCCGGCAATAGCGGTGGTGCTCTAGTTAACACCAATGGAGAATTAATTGGAATAAATACCGCTATTGCTTCCAGAACTGGTTCGTTTTCCGGATATAGTTTTGCCGTACCAAGCTCTATAGCATCTAAAGTAGCCGAAGACTTAATAAAATATGGTCAAGTACAAAGGGCTTATATAGGTGTTAGAATAAAGCCTGTAACAGAAACGTTGGCAAATGATTATAATTTACCGAACGTAAAAGGAATTCACGTCAACTCCCTTACTGAAAATGGAGCGGCTTATGACGCAGGAATAAAATCTGGTGACGTTATACTTCAGATTAATTCTAAAGAGGTTAATTCTGTTCCTCAATTGCAGGAGCAGATAAGCAAATATAGACCTGGTGATAATGTAACCGTGACAGTTTGGAGAGGCGGAATTGAAAAGAATATCTTGGTGGAATTACGAGATAATGACGGAGGTACTGCTCTAAAGTCTTATGAAAAGTCAGAAATAAAAGAAATTTTAGGCGCTCAGTTTTCTGATATTTCTGATGAAACTAAAGCTAAACTTGGAATAACTGGAGGAGCCCAAGTTAAAGAATTGCAACGCGGAAAACTTAGCTATAGTGGAATAAAAAAAGGATTTATAGTGACTAAAATAGACGGAAATGAGATTATTAGCTCTGCCGATTTAGAAAATTTATTGGAAAACAGAAGCGGAGGAATTCTACTTGAAGGAGTCTATGAAAATGGAACCAAAGCCTATTACGGATTTGGCTTATAAAACCCCATAAAATATTTTCATGAAGCCGTTTCTGTAAGGAGCGGCTTTTTTTATTTCTATGAGAATGAATTCCCTAATTCATGTTAAATTTGCACTATAAGACTTTCAATGAAAAAGTCGGAATATTTTAATAATTATAACCAACATTCAAAATGTCAAATTCAGTATTAACTCAAGAGACTTACAGCAATGAACTCGAAGTCTATGTTAATCAGGAAAGAGCAGCTGTAGATTTAATTCATTCAATAGGTAAACTTATGTTTGAAAAATCAATAGAACTAGTTCTTTTCAGAAATCATCTAGTGGATACGAGTATAACGGAGATTCTTCGTTTACATAAATATTCTGCAGAAATGGTTGGAAAGCCTATTAGTGTTTTCGACTCAGCAGAGTTAGCTCGCGAAATATTTAATATGGACCTAGCTCCTGCTAAGATCGACATCGGAAAGTTGGCCGATGAATGGTTAAGTGAAAGAGACACATATAAATCGACAAAAGATTTTCTAGAAGATAAATTCCAAAACTTTCTCACTACTGAAAGTAAGCCGATGGAGCCAAGAGATGTAATCTTATACGGATTTGGTAGAATAGGAAGGTTGGCTGCCAGAGAATTGATTAGTCAAGCCGGAAAAGGACAGCAGTTAAGATTAAGAGCTATCGTTATGCGCTCAGTAGATGAATTATCTATGAGCAAAAGAGCCTCACTACTTGAAAATGACTCTGTACATGGACGATTTAAAGGAACTGTAGATACAGATTTCGATAACTCATGCTTAATTATAAATGGACAACGCGTAAACATGATAGGTGCTTCTGACCCCAGCGCTATCGATTACACGAAATATGGTATTTCTAATGCACTAGTTCTAGATAATACAGGTGCTTTTAGAGATAAAGAAGCGCTTAGTTTACACCTAAAATCTAAAGGCGTAGCAAAAGTTATATTGACAGCTCCTGGAAAAGGAATTCCTAATATTGTATACGGAATTAACCATAGAAATTTGGATATAGAAAAAATGAATATTTTTTCAGCGGCTAGTTGTACTACAAATGCCATCTCCCCTATTCTAAAAGTAATGGATGATGCATTTGGTGTAAAGTCAGGCCATATAGAAACAGTTCACGCCTACACGAATGACCAAAACTTGTTAGATAACATGCACAGCAAGCATCGTAGAGGAAGATCTGCTGCGGTAAACATGGTAATTACAGAAACAGGAGCTGGAAAAGCTGTTACCAAAGTAATTCCTTCTTTAGAAAAAAAGCTTACTGCCAACGCAGTAAGAGTACCTACTCCTAATGGCTCATTAGCCATAATGAATATAGAATTAGGTGAAAAAGTAACTAAAGCTCAAGTTCAAGAGTTAATGAAAACTAATGCACTAAAAGGAGAATTAGTAAACCAAATCTTTTATTCTATTAATGAAGAACTCGTTTCTAATGATATTATAGGAAATGAATGCTGTGCAGTATTTGATAGTCCCGCTACCATAGTTTCTGAAGATGGAAAAAGGGTAGTTCTGTACACCTGGTATGACAATGAGTATGGCTATACAAAACAAGTTATAAGGTTAGCTAAATACATAGCTAAGGTTAGAAGAAATATCTATTATTAATCGCTTACCTAACAAAACCACTAAAGCCGTCAAGAGTATTCTTGACGGCTTTTTTATTAGCCCATAAATCTATTTTCTTAGCCCCAAAGATTAGCAGGTTTTCATTATATCCAACAAAGCATCATGTTAAGGACATGACAAAAATGAATAAAGCGGTCACCCTTATTTAATGATGTTATATAATTAAATAATAATCAGTGTGTTCAAGCGCATCTAGTTATCTACGAGCAAAGTGCATTCTCAAACAACTAATCTATAATTGAGTAGCCTATTAATAAATCACAACACGCTAAATGATGTACTTTTGAAATTCACTACAGATAACACCATGAAAAATACTTTATATTTTCTATTTATCACACTACTTCTTATGAGTTGTGTAGCATCAAGCTCTAAAAACATTTCGCCTCAGGAAGGAATAGAAACAGCTATAAAAGAGTATTGCGATGCTACAACTAAAAGGAATCCGAAAGAAATAGCAGATTTAATATATCCAGGTGTATACAAGTCTCTGGAAAGAGTAGAGGTTGAAAAGTTTTACTACAGACAATTAAATAATACCAAAACATTTAAGCTAGAGAACGTAACATTCGTAGAGTCATGTGTATTAATAGATGAATCTAAAAATCATAAAGTATACTTACAGAAGTATAAAATGAATACCACTATAGGACTAGATAGCGCTTCTGCCATTTCTGGTTTTCAGATCATAAAAAATATAGCATTAAAATCCGATGATCAAGCAGTCATAAGCGAAGGTTTACATGAAGTTTCGTATGAAGACAAAAAACAAATAATGATTATTCAGGATGAGAATAACCAATATTTCATTTTACCCGAAATATTCTTGACAGAAGAAAGTGCTGCCGAATTTGATTTTGAAAATGTAAAAAAAGAATTGAACCCTACTCAATAAAGTCGTTAATCATTTCTTTATATACTCTCTGTAATTCTTTAGGTTTTTTAGGCTCATACATGTCTGGCTTTCTATCTCCATAAACTAAGTCAGAATGAATAGGATTATTTACTTTGGTCAAGCTTGTGGTCATTAGCTTCATTCTCATACCAAACTGCTCTATCTCATAGCCCATTAAAAAACTATTTAAATCTCTATACTGGTTATACCAATTAGGATTTTCTATTCCAAACTCATTCGTGTAATATAACTTTACAGCAGGAACAGAATCTATTTTAAATGCTGCAATGGCCACCTTGCACTTAACCCCTAATATGGTAGTGTCAGCTATAGGTTCTGAAATGATCATTTCAAGCATCCCATCTATAAAGTTAGAAACGTCTAAAGCCTCCATTTCACAACTATAATTTCCAGACATGTTTTCCAATGTTTGAAATATCACTTTCTCTTTTTCATTCGCATAAAATCTATTGCAGATAACATTCATTTTAGAGTTCATTTCTCCATACAACTCATGCTTTCCTATAATAGCCTTATACTCTGTCGGAAACCATTTTAATAACGTTTTATCCTTAATGAATGGAAACTCTACAGAATAGACAACTTCTAAATTAGTCTTCGATTCTGCAGTCTCAAAAGAATCAGACTCACTAGCACAAGAAGAGAGAAACATGCTAGCTGTCAGTGACATTAAAGCAAATAAAAGTTTGGCGGATTTCAACATAGAAATTTTTTCCAATAGTACACTTAAATGACTAAAATATAATCTCCGGAATCTAGACTTCCTAAATTCCTATTGTGCGTAACATAGAGAATTTGAATCCAAAAGCATCATAAAAGAACTGCTTGCGGGGTTACCTTTGTATTAATTCTTAGAGTAAATACAACCATGAAAGTAATAAATGAGTATGCTAAGCTAAAGCGTGTTATTCTTGGTTCGTCTAAATCTTTCGGAGGGACACCTGAATTATCTGATGCTTACGACCCCAAATCCAAAGAGCATATCAAAAACGGTACTTTCCCTACCCAAGAATCCATAGATGAAGAGATGGGAGGTTTTCTCAAGGTTCTAAGCAAGAATGGAATAGAAGTGCTAAGACCAAAGACTATCGATAATTACAATCAAATTTTCGCGCGAGATATAGCTATTGTAATCGATGATAAATTTGTCATTGCAAATATGATTAATGATAGAAGTAGAGAAATCGAAGCGTTAACAGAGGTAATTAGTGATTTCTCAAAAGACAATATTATTGAAGTTCCAGAAGGAGTAAGATTTGAAGGAGGAGATATTATGCCACACAATGAATATCTTTTTATCGGTTATTCTGAACCAGAAGATTTCTCGACTTACAAAGTATCCAGAACTAACATTGAAGGTGTAGCATTTTTTAAAGAATCATTCCCATCTAAAAAAGTAAAAGCTTTTGAGCTAAAAAAAAGTGATACAGACCCTAAGATGAACGCACTTCACTTAGACTGCTGTTTCCAACCTTTTGGATTAGGTCATGCCATTATTCACAAAGAAGGATTTAAAAACCCAGAAGATGCCGAATGGCTCATTAATTACTTTGGTGAAGAAAACTGCTTATTTATAGATTGCGAACAGATGTATAATATGGGCGCCAATCTGTTTTCTATAGATAAAGACCATGTTATTTCAGAGATTAACCTTAAAGAAACGAATACTTTTTTAGAATCTAAAGGGTACACAGTAGACAAAATAAAATATAGCGAGATAGCTAAAATGGAAGGGTTATTACGATGTTCTACCCTACCTTTGGATAGAGATTAAATACATTCTTAAATGCCCAAACAGTACACTTCTAAAATACTAATGATCAAGCCAGTTAGCTTCAGAATGAATGAGCAAACTGCGGTGAATAATTATTACCAAAAAGCACTCGAAAGCTTAACTCCAGAAAACGTTCAAGAAAGAGCATTAGTGGAGTTCAATCGTTTCGTTAACAAACTTGAAGATAAAGGAATAAACATCTTAGTAATAGAAGATACTTTAGATCCTGATACTCCTGACTCTATTTTCCCTAACAATTGGATTTCATTTCATGAAGATGCTCGAGTAGCCTACTACCCTATGTTCGCTGTGAACAGGAGAGCGGAAAGAAGAGAAGACGTTGTAGAAATTATCCGAAACAATTATGGCTTATCTGTAAAAGAAATAGTAGATTTTACTGAATTTGAATCACACGATAAATTCCTAGAAGGAACTGGTAGCCTTGTGCTAGACCGAGAAAATAAAATTTGCTACGCAGCTATTTCAGTAAGAACTGATAAGGCAGCAGCAGCACAATTTTGTGAGCAGTTTGGATACACCCTTTGCAGTTTCTCAGCGTTGCAAAGCGTAGAAGACGAAAGAAAACCGATCTACCATACAAATGTAATGATGTGCGTAGCCGATAAGTATGCCGTAATCTGCTTGGACACATTAGACAACCTCGATGAGCGTATGGATGTGATTTCTGCTCTAGAAGATTCCGGAAAAGAAATTATCGAAATTAGTGAGGAGCAAAAAGAACATTTCGCAGGAAATATGCTTCAAGTTATGAATGAAGATGGAAAACCATATTTGGTGATGTCCACTTCAGCCCACCAAAGTTTAGAAGAGGAACAAATAACTAAACTAGAATCGTTTAACCCCATCATACATAGCGAAATAGACACCATAGAACTTTGCGGAGGTGGTAGCGCCAGATGCATGATGGCAGAAGTGTTTTTACCTAAGATTTAACCCCGACCTCTATGGACATAGATAACAAAGTGGCTGCTAGCGCGGCTAAAGCATTATTAAACCTATACTCAATTAACATCTCTGTTGATTCTATTCAAGTACAAGAGACAAAAAGGGAATTTGAGGGAGATTTAACTGTCGTAGTTTTTCCGTTTTTAAAAATGTCCAAAACTTCTCCTGAAAAAACGGCTACTGCTTTAGGAGAGCTTATAGTAGAAGATTTAGAGGAAGTCACAGGCTTTAATGTAGTAAAAGGATTCCTGAACTTAGAAATAGCCAACTCTTACTGGATCCAGTTTCTAAATAATGCACTAGACAAGCCATCATACGGATTTAAAGAAAGGAATTCCGAGAATGAAGTTATGGTTGAATACTCCTCTCCTAACACAAACAAACCTTTACACCTAGGCCATCTAAGAAATAATTTTCTAGGGTATTCTGTAGCTAAAATACTGGAGGCTAATGGGCATAAAGTTCAAAAAGTTCAAATTATAAATGACCGTGGTATTCATATCTGTAAAAGTATGATCTCATGGAAAAATTATGGGGAAGGAGAAACTCCAGAAACTAGTGGTCTTAAAGGAGACAAATTAGTAGGTAAATACTACGTGAAGTTTGATCAAGTTTACAAATCTCAAGTGGCCACGCTCATAGAAGAAGGAAGCGATAAAGAGAATGCGGAGAAAAACGCCCCTATTATAAATGAAGCCAGAGAGTTACTTCAGAAATGGGAAAACAAAGACCCTGAAACCCGTGCACTATGGGAAATGATGAACTCATGGGTATACAAAGGCTTTGAACACACGTACCGAGAAATGGGCGTTACCTTCGATAAACTCTTCTATGAATCTAACACTTACCTTAACGGAAAAGATGAAATAGAAAAAGGGCTGAATTCAGGGGTTTTATTTAAAAAAGACGATGGCTCAGTGTGGTGTGACTTAACTCCAGATGGATTAGATGAAAAGCTAGTCCTAAGAGGAGACGGAACAGCAGTATATATGACTCAAGATATAGGAACGGCCATTCTTAGGTATCAAGATTACCCAGACCTAGCCTATCAAATTTACACAGTAGGAAATGAACAAGAGTATCATTTTAAGGTACTGTTCCTCATTCTAGATAAATTAGGTTTTTCTAAAGCTAAAAGCAACTACCACCTTAGTTATGGCATGGTAGAGCTACCTGAAGGGAAAATGAAATCTAGAGAAGGAACGGTAGTAGATGCCGATGATTTGCTGGAAGACATGATAGCCACAGCTAAATCTATTTCTGAAACTCAAGGAAAACTCAGTGACTTATCGGAGGAAGAAAAAGCTGACACCTTTAAAAAGATTGGTTATGGAGCATTAAAGTATTTCTTACTCAAGGTCGACCCTAGAAAAGGAATGATGTTCAATCCTGAAGAATCTGTAGATTTCCAAGGAAACACCGGACCGTTTATACAATACACATACGTACGAGCACAGGCAGTTATTAAAAAAGCAGGAAAAGTAGCACAACCCTCCATGACTAACCTTCTTCTCTCTCCAGCGGAAAAGAAAGTAATTAAGACATTACATGATTACCCATCTGTAATTCAAGAATCCGCTAAGCTTTATAACCCTGGAGTATTGGCTAATTATATTTTTGAGCTAGTTAAAGACTATAACTCCTTTTATCAAAGCACAAATATTTTAAAAGAGGAAAACCTTGAACTAGTTGGCTTAAGACTTAATTTCTCCAGCTTAACCGCTCGAGTAATCCATAGCGGAATGGAACTTCTAGGAATAAACATGCCGGAAAAGATGTAAATAAGGGTTAGTTATACTGCTGAAGACAAAGCACTCAGACTAGCTTTTAATCTACTTTTTAATAACTGATTAGCCGAAACTAAAGGCAACCTTACTTTATCAGTGCACCTTTCATCTAGCTCCATAAGCGCTTTTATCCCGGCTGGGTTACCTTGTTCGAAAAGCATAGGAATAATCTCTTCCATAACATTGAAAATCCCGGCAGCAGATTCATACTCTTTAGATTCGCATAAGCGAACCAAACTTGAAAGCAAATCTGGACAAGCGTTTCCAATTACCGAAATAACCCCAACACCTCCAGCTTTCATTACCGGTATGGTTAATCCATCATCACCACTAAAGACATCAAAACCTTCAGGAGCATTTCTTATAATTTCTTCTATTTGATTCAGATCTCCACTAGCCTCTTTTATAGCTACTATATTCGGAACCTCTGATGCTATTCTTATGCAAGTTTTAGATTCCATATTAGAGGCTGTTCTTCCAGGTACATTGTATAAAATAATGGGCAAAGGAGAAGACTCACCCAACGCCTTAAAGTGCTGAAAAATACCCTCCTGAGTAGGCTTATTGTATCCCGGACTAGCAGACAGAATTGAACTAACTCCTTGATTATTAAAGCTTCTTAATTCCTCACAAACTGCAGCAGTATTATTTCCTCCGATTCCATAGACTACAGGAACTCGCCCAGCATTAGTTTTAACTACATGATCTAATACCTTTTGTTTTTCCTCAACGGTCAATGTAGCAGCCTCTCCAGTGGTTCCCATTACCACTAAAAAATCTACCCCACCTAACACCAAGCTTTCTGTAAGATTTCCCAGAGAATCAAAATCAATGGACAAATCATGTTTAAAAGGAGTAATCATAGCCACTCCAAGCCCTTTTACCTTCATTTATTTAAAACTTAGTTTGGATAAGTAATATTCTGCATGCTTTAAAAATTCATCTTCTCCAGTAGATTCAGGTAAATCTATAATTATATCCATCAGACCTTCATACGGATTCCCCGCTTTGCCCACCTTACAGCTGCTATTGGACGCTCCAATTAGTAAACCCAAAGGAATACATTTTTCGTGGCTTAAATCTATTAGAACATCAAATTTCCTCAAATTCAATTCTGCTATAGTCTTTGCAGGTTTTAACCTCCACGATAAATCCGTTCTGGTAAAATAGTCAAGCTCTTTATAATGAGCGAAATATTCTGGCAATTCATTTTCTTGGACATCTGAGTAAGCCAAACTTAAAACATCTCTAACTCCATACTCTCCCTTAAGATGTTGAATGAATTTCTTTTTTTTCTTAAAATCAGCTTCGCCCGAGTCTTGGTATATTATAAGGACTGACGGGTTTTCATTAAGATTACTCCCCCTCTTAGTCCGATTAACATCCGCTATTCTAGCTGGAAACCAACTACTAAATTTATGTTTAAGTGTTAATAATACGCTCATAAAACATGTCTCATGCAGTCCACAAAAATAGCTCAGATTATCTTCTACCCGTCCCTTTTTCAATAACTTCTTTAGGATGCTGAACGTTGTGCTATTATAATATTGAAATGAGCTCAATACACCCAAATTGCTGAAAGGACATAATTGACGAAAAGTACAAAATATACCTTTTGATTAGCATACCTCTAATAATGAGAAGAATAGTTTGAACTTTCTAAATTTATACAGCTATAGAAAAGCTGAATTCTATAAGAAGGATATAAAAGGATTAAAAGACAAGTGATAAACACTACGCGAAGGATTTCCCATATCACACGAGGGCTTTGACCTTTTAACAGATTGGCCAAATTATTAGTTCAGTAAAATTAGCGAAACCCTTGGTGAAAAAGTAAAACCCCGCTCATTAGCAGGGTTTTATCACTTTAACCAAATTTTCACTTAAATACAACATTTAACTAACAGTCTTTATTAAGATTCAAAGACACGGCTAATGTACCTCGCTTGTCAAGGGATAGGTGTAGTATCCTGTCCTAAACACTTGTAGGAATTTTCCGTTGACGTTTTATTAATTAAGATTCTCTTTATATAGATACGTTTTTTGAGGAGTACGAAAAGGTCTGTATAAATAATATACTTCATCGGCATAAACCTCTACTCTTTCTGGATAATCATACGTCAACTTTTGAACTTTCCCAAGCTCCCCTGAGTTCAACTCGATTCTTCGCAGAACACCTGCTCTACCATCTAAATATTGAGCGTATAACTCCCCAGTAATATCATCCTGAATAATTCGATTTTGAAATTTACTCCTTTGTCTCGATTGGTCTATGTTAGTTCCTACTTCGCGTTGCAACGCTCCTTCTAAATTATAAACCATCATTTTCTCTTCTATCAAATTAAAAACATAAATAGAATCACACACAAGAAAAGAGGGTGCATAGAGCGGCTCGAATAAAATAGAATTATGAAAACCTGTCATATATCCGGAAATTATTTCTTTTTCAATTCCAGTTTTCAGCTCCATTCTGTAAGCATTCAATTTTTCTCTAGGAATTAAATTTCTGTACTGCGCTCTAAAAGTGTGCATAAGCACCTTATCTTCTATAGAGCACAATAAGCGAAGGCTATCTTCTTTCATCAGATAGTACTCGAAAGCTGGAAAAGTGGGGTCAAAATTATTAACCAATTTCATATCTCCATTTTCGTTTAAAGAAAGCGGTACAGGAGTCTTAAAATCAAACTCTTCGCCTACGCCTACTAGCTTAATCTCTTCATCAACCTCAGTAATGAAAAAACCACCTTTTAGAGTTTGAAGAAAACACTGACCGTATTCATCTTTATGCAGATTTATGCCCTCATGCAATAACTTAGAGGACGTCCGTTCTGTCAAATTCGTGTCCAACTTTACTATTCGACAATCTCGAAGAATGACCTTTTTTCCCGAGCCTTCTGGCTTAAATAGTTGTTTTTTCTCATTAGTTAAAACCAGTACACCATCCTCAAAGAAGACAAAGTCACTGGCATGAAACTGTTCGTTTTTATATACTATTTCTGGAAGTTTATGACTACGCACAGAAGCCTCAGGAAGTTTGGTTCTTTTCTTCTTTAAAATTACTTCGTAGATATTCTCATCTGTGAAATAAAGAATAAACTCCTCATGTGAGATATGAGACATATATACTTTTTGCACACTCACATTAGTCAAGTAGATTTCTCCATTAGTATCAGAAACGCCAATTAGAGCCCCATCAGAAGACGAACAGTTAACTCCAAGTATTGTCGATTGGTTTTCAGAAAACACTTGAATGACATAGCTTTTCTGTGCCTTCAATGATAAAGAGATTAAAACAATAGATGCCAAGGTGATTATCTTCATATTTATATAGATGAAAATATAATCAAGATTCCACAAATCTTAAGACACGATGTTCTATGAAACTTTATGAACCCAGCCAAAGGAGTCTTCCTGCTCTCCTCTTTTTAATGATTCTAAAAAGTCAGATGCACGGTTTGAGAATTCCCAATCGTTAACATTCTGGAGCTTGTAGATCTTACCTCTGTAGCCAATGCTTTCAATTCGTGCTATAGTCGCGGCAGTTCCAGCACCGAACACTTCATCCAAGGTACCATTTTCCAGATGATTTACTATTTCTTGAACCTCTATCTTTTTCTCTTCTACTTCGTAGCCCCATTTATCTGCTAGCTTGAGAATTGAGTCTCTCGTAATACCTGAGAGAATACTATCACTTACTTTAGGAGAAAAGATTTTATTACCAGATCTGAACATAATGTTCATAGTCCCGCTTTCTTCAATGTACTTATGCTCTATAGCGTCAGTCCAAACTAGCTGATCAAAGCCTTCTTCTTGAGCTAGCTTAGCAGGATATAAAGAAGCTGCATAATTACCCGCAGCTTTAGCAAATCCTGTTCCTCCTCTTACAGATCTAGAAAAATGTTCTTCTATCTTCACCTTTACTGCACCTGAATAATATTTATCCACCGGAGCCATAAAAATCATGAGCCTATAGGTACTAGACGGCTTGACTCCTATATATTCATCAGTGGCAAAAAGAAGCGGTCTTATATACAGGGAACTGCCTCTTTTTTTAGGTATCCATGCTGAATCGATACTTACTAATTGTTTTATCGCATCTACGAATACATCTTCAGGAACTGATGGCATGCACATTCTTGCAGCGCTTACGTTTAATCTTTTAGCATTCTGTTCAGGTCTAAATACAAAAACATCTCCCTCGTCATTTTTATAAGCCTTTAATCCTTCGAAGATAGATTGTCCGTAATGCAGAACAGAAGTGGCAGGATGCATCACCAAAGCCTCAAAAGGTTTGATATCAGGTATTCCCCATTCGCCATCCTTATAATCCATAATTAACATATGGTCAGTAAAAACTTTACCGAATTGAATATTATCAAAATCCAAAGACTCAATTTTCGATTTTTCTACTCTTCTAATATTTATTTGAGATGTCAAATTATCTTGCATAGATCACGTTTATCCTTCATTTACATAAATCTAGAACCGATTTATGTTGCTTGTTAAAAGCGGTGCAAAAGTAAGAATTATTAGGCGGCTTAAGACCAGAAAGTATCATGGAATTGTGTATTATTTACACAGTGCTTTTTTATGCCGGGTTAAATAAAAACCTGTTGGGGCTAATTATTTTAGACTTAACAGCATACATTACTATAGCAGCTGTATTGTTTACTCCTAGTTTAGCCATAATATTTTTTCTATGGGTGTTTATAGTGTGGCTTGATAAGAAAAGCTTGTCAGCAATCTGAGAATTGGTGTATCCTTCAGAAATATACCTAACCACTTCCAATTCCCTATTAGAAAGTTTAATAGGCTCGCAAGTGAACTTTTCAGTATCGATTTCTTCTAAATCGATACTTTCTAACTGTATAGCCTCTAAAATCTGACCACAGAAAAAAGCCTCTCCAACAGCAGTGGCGCGCACAGCATCAGTTATCTCTTGTATGCTACATGATTTTTTCACATATGACTTCACTCCTGCTTTGATTGCGGAAACGATAGTTAACCCACTCTGCTCATTAGTGATAGCTAAGATGTTCTCGTTTTTCATAACAGCTCGAGATTGATTTACAGTATCTATAGTAAACCCTGAAGAGACAAAGTCTATTAGCAATACATCACACGTTTTTAACGCCTCTGACTCAAGCAACGTCTTTGAATCACTGACTATCAAAGAAATATCCACTTCAGGAGTAGAAAAAGTTCTGATTAACCCTTCCAATATTAATTCACTACTATCTGCTATTACTAACTTCATTACTTATAATGATTCTAAATAGCAAAGATAAATGTGTTCTGCTAAAAACACGAATGAAAATACATAAGTTATTAAATACGGATATTTAAGCCATCTGAAGCCAAAATACAATTTTCAAAGTGTGGTTTTGCCTCATCCAAAAACGAGGCTAGTTCTGTATACCTATTTGAGAAATGTCCTAGACATAACCTATTCACATTTCCATTTTTAGCCACTAAAGCTGCTTGTTCTGCTGTAGAATGGAAAGTCTCCTTAGCCCGCTCTATCTGATCATTTAAAAATGTACTCTCGTGATATAATAAGTCAGCATTTTCGATTAACTCGACCCCCTCTGTTAATGGAGCTGTATCACTCATAAAAGCGAATTTTCTCGGGGGAAATGGTGGAAGAGTGCAATTCTTAGAATAAATAGTTTCTCCACCTTCTCTAAAAACATCATTGCCATTTTTCAACTTAAGTATTTCTTCTATACCCAACTCGTGCTCGTAAATTTTAGCCTTGATAATTCTATTTTTCTTTACCTTCTCTACAAAGACAAATCCTGTAGTAGGTATTCTATGATTGAGAGGCAATGAGTGAATTAAAATCGTGTTGTCCTCGTAGATCAGTTCAGGGTTTTCAGCTTGAGTAGGATGAAATTCGTACTTATATCTTAAATAAGACTGGCTGACTTTTATATTTAAATCGATTAAGGCGTGTAGTTCTGGTGGGCCATAAATATGAAGAGTTTTAGTTCTCCCTAACAAATGCATTGAACTCATCAATCCAAAAAGACCTAAATAATGATCCCCGTGTAAATGACTAATAAAGATATTAGAAATGCGTTGGAATTTAAACTTGAATTTTCTTAGCTGAACCTGTGTTCCTTCTCCACAGTCTACCAAGAAAAGTTTATCATGGAGATTGAGTAATTGAGAAGTCGTATTCCTTTTCAGAGTAGGTGTAGCTGCTGAACAGCCCAATATATTTACCTCAAATTTCATGCACAAAAAAGCCGCTCGTCAGACAAGCGGCTTTGAAAAAAAGTTTGTTTACTTATTTACTATAAATCTCTTTGTCACTTTAAAGCCATTAAAATCGATATTGTATAGATAAACCCCACTATCTAAATCAGAGGCATCAATAGCTATTTTATTAAACCCACTCCCTAAAGTGATTGTTTCACTTTTCTTCTCCTCTCCTAACAAGTTGAAAATTTTAAAATACGCAATCCCACCTTGTACAGCATCGAATTGAATTAACCCTTTTGTTGAAATAGGATTAGGACTAATTCTAACTTCTTCTAGAGGTTTTTTGATGTCTTCTATACTGTTATCTGTTTCTACTGTTATCGTATAACCTTCATAGTTAAACGGAAATTCTAAAGGAACATCAAACCCTCCTAGAGATGTAGTCACATGTACATTAGCGTCAAGAGTAATATTAAAATCTCCAGCGATTAATGGTATACCTGATAACAATCCACATCCTGACTGTCCACCAATAAATGTACAAGCATTTACGCTTGTTCCACCATTATTACACGACAGGCTCAATCCAAACTCTTCTGGAGTGTATGAATTCATTCCTTGAGTTATAGTGATACTAGCTAATAAAACCGAATCAACTGGAATATCTTGTCCTTCTATAATTGCACTTGCATTATCAGGAACTAAAATATAAATGACTTCTGAATAAGGCTCATTTAAAATGGCATTTGAGAAGTTCTCTCCTAACTCAGGATCAGGACTAACGCCATAGTCGGCATCTCCCCAATCATAATCATCTGTGCATTGGCCAAATGAGACTAAAGTAAATGCTAATGCATTTATAAACAGTAATGTTTTTTTCATTATTAAAGATTCTTTTCTACCTCTTCCATATAAATTAAATCTACAGCTTCACTTGCTGTAGGCACTATTTTTAAAACAGAATCTAGTTGAGAAATACTGATCAACTTAGAAACGGCATCCTGAAGACCACAAAGGACAAAAACTCCTTCTGACTCTTTGCAAAGTCTATTAGCTACAAGAACCGCACTCAACCCACTAGAGTCACAATATCTCGTTTCAGATAAATCTAAAATGATATTCTTATTTCCATTCTTACTCTGAAGAACAAATTCTCCTTTTAACTCAGGTGCGTGAAGAGCATCTAATTTCTCCACTTTTGACTTTACTACAGTCACCTTGTCTTTATGTTCTATCTCGAATTTCATTTAATATAATAAAAGGGTTCACAACAAAGATACCGCTTTTTCGGTTTAGAGGCTATCGTTTTATGTGACTTGCTAACAAGTAAATGACAGCCATTCTTATGGCCACTCCATTTTCCACTTGCTGAAGCACCACAGACTGTTCACCATCGGCCAATTCAGTCGTGATTTCTACTCCTCTATTTATAGGGCCAGGATGAAGTATTAACGGCTTATTTTTCGCCTTTATTAACACCTCTTTGTTTAACTGGTAGAGATTGCTGTATTCTCTTAAACTAGGGAAGTTCGGAACTTCTTTATCACAACTTGCTTGACGTTCAATCTGAATTCTTAGCATATTGACTGCATCTGCCCATTCTACGGCTTTTACCAAATCATACTCTACCTGTACACCTAATTCTTTTATATGTCTAGGTATAAGGGTAGCTGGACCACAAACCATAACTTCAGCGCCTTGCTTTTGTAGACAGAAGATGTTGCTTAATGCAACTCTAGAATGCTTAATATCTCCAACAATAGCTACTTTTTTACCTTTTAAATCTCCAATTTTCTCTCTGATTGAAAAGGAATCTAATAAGCCTTGAGTAGGGTGCTCATGAGTTCCATCTCCGGCATTTACAATAACTGTATTCGTGTTTTCTTTAAGAAAATGTGGCGCCCCAGGACTAGAATGACGCATAACCACCATATCTATTTTCATGCTAAGGATATTATTGACAGTATCTATCAATGTTTCTCCTTTTTTTACTGATGAGCCAGATGAGCTGAAATTGACTATGTCAGCACTCAATCTTTTCTCGGCCAACTCAAAACTCAGTTTGGTGCGAGTCGAATTTTCGAAGAAAAGGTTGGCTATAGTTATATCTCTTAAGGAAGGTACTTTCTTAATAGGCTGATTAATTACCTTCTTGAATTTCTCGGCATGATGAAAAATCAGTTGTATATCTTCTGGCGTAAGCTGCTTAATTCCGAGCAGATGCTTTACACTAAGTGAATTATTCATCCGTTGACGTGTGTAAAATTACTTTATCTGGTTCTCCATCTATCTTCCATTTCACTAGAACCCTTTGGCTAGCTATAGAATCTACTGATTTACCTACGTATTTAGGGTTTACTGGCACCTGAAGAGAGAACCTTCGTTCTATCAGAACTAATAATTCAATGGCATCAGGTCTACCGAAAGCTAGAAGTGCATCAAAAGCAGATCTAATGGTTCTTCCCGTAAAAAGCACATCATCCACTAGAATCACTCTTTTTCCTTCTATTAAAAAATCTATTTTGGTCGTATTGGCCAACACTGGATCTTCTCTTCTTCTAAAGTCATCTCTAAAAAAGGTGATGTCCAATGCTCCATATTGCAACGCAATTTTGGGCGCTATTTTTTTCAACCTCCTATAAATAAGCTCTGCTAGCACGACACCTCTAGGCTGGATGCCTATTATAACAGTGTTTCTGAAGTCATCATGATTCTCTATAAGTTCATAACAGAGTCTGTTTATGATTAATTCAAATAATTTTTTATCTAAAAGTACTTTTGGTTTCATCAGCGGTGCAAATATAAAGCAGATTGAAGAAGCTAAAGGATACTTAAAGCTTCTAATTTTTTTCGCAAAAAAAATCCCGCTAAAAATAGCGGGATTTTAAATATATTGCGTGACTTAAGCTTTACGCTTTACCACCGTCTAGTTCATCTTGCCACTTCTTTAACTCATCCCATTTACCTTCTGCAGCCATTTTAGCTTGAGCAGGCCATGTTTCAGTTACGTGGTTTCCTCTTACTCCTGAAATAATCTCAGAGATTTTATCAGCAGCACTATCAGACAACTTAGCGAAAGTATCAATCCCTGCTTCAGCTAGCGTAGAAGCTATCTTAGGACCTATTCCTTCGATCTTCTTCAAGTCATCAGCACTGGAAGTAGCAGCAGCTTCTTTTGCAGGAGCAGCTTCCTTTACAGGAGCTTCTTTTGCAGGAGCAGCTTCTTTTGCCTCAGGAGCTTCTTTTGCAGGAGCAGCTTCTTTTGCAGGAGCTTTCTTAGCAGCAGGTGCCTTTTTAGAACCTGTATTTCCACTTTCCATTTCAGCTTTCAAACTAGCAAGAACACCTAAATCACCTAGGGTCGCTTTTTCTATTTTATCATTTACTCTAGCTAATGCAGCATTTGTCTTTTTGTTCCCTCCTCCTGCATTAGTTTTACCTCCTTTGTTATCTCTAACTGGAGCTTCTTCCTCTGCTGAATAAGTTCTCACATGAGATACTGCTATTCTTTTAGCATTCTTATTGAAATCAGTTACAATAAAATCAAGAGTTTCATCAAGATCTGCTTGAGAACCATCTTCTTTCTTCAATTGCTTGGCTGTTACATACCCTTCTACTCCGTATGGTAAAGCTACTATATATTGACTTCCTTCTTTTCTAACTATAGTTCCTTGATGCTTAGATCCATTAGAGAACACAGTTTCGAATACATCCCAAGGGTTTTCTTCTAACTGCTTGTGACCTAAACTAAGTCTTCTGTTTTCTTTATCTAACTCAAGTACTACTACGTCTAATTCCTGATCTACCACACAGAATTCAGAAGGATGCTTGATTTTTTTAGACCATGATAAGTCTGAAATATGAATCAATCCGTCTATCCCTTCTTCTAATTCTACAAATACTCCGAAATTGGTGAAGTTCTTCACTTTAGCAGTATGCTTACTTTCTACAGGATATTTAGACTCAATATCAGCCCATGGGTCTGGAACTAATTGCTTAATACCTAATGACATTTTTCTTTCTTCTCTATCAAGAGTTAAGATTACTGTCTCTACTGCATCTCCAACTTTCAAGAAGTCTTGAGCACTTCTTAAATGCTGACTCCAGCTCATTTCACTAACGTGAACTAAACCTTCTACTCCTGCAGCTATTTCTATAAACGCACCATAATCAGCTAAAACAACTACTTTTCCATTAACCTTGTCTCCAACGTTTAGGTTTTCGTCTAACGCCTCCCATGGATGCGGAGATAATTGCTTAAGACCTAATGCAATTCTCTTCTTATCATCATCGAAGTCTAAGATTACAACATTTAATTTCTGGTCTAATTCTACGATTTCCTCTGGGTGATTAATTCTACCCCAACTTAAATCAGTAATGTGAACAAGACCATCTATACCACCTAAATCGATAAATACACCGTAAGATGTGATGTTCTTCACTTGACCTTCTAATACTTGTCCTTTCTCTAGACCTCCTATGATTTGTTTCTTTTGCTCTTCTAGTTCTGCCTCGATTAATGCTTTATGAGAAACTACTACGTTTTTGAACTCATGGTTGATTTTAACCACTTTGAATTCCATTTGCTTACCTACGTAAACATCATAATCTCTAATAGGCTTAACATCAATCTGAGAACCTGGTAAGAATGCTTCTAAACCGAACACATCTACTATAAGTCCACCTTTAGTTCTACTCTTAACTAGTCCTTTTAAAATCTCGCCATTCTCAAGTGCTCCGTTAATTCTATCCCAAGCACTGTGTAGTCTTGCCGTTTTATGAGAAACAACTAATTGACCGTTTCTGTCTTCTTGTTGTTCCACGAAAATAGGCACTTCATCACCTATTTTTAATTCAGAATTATATCTGAATTCAGATGCCTGAACTACTCCTTCTGACTTAGAACCAATATTTACTACTATCTCTTTTTTACCTATGTCTACAATAACACCAGTAATTACAGATTTTTCAATAAGCTCTGATATAGTTCCTGTATAGGTATTTTCTAATGCAGAATAATCATCTTTAGAATATGCAGCTACAGAATCATCAGTAGCATCCCAATCAAATGATTCAGCGGGGCTATTGAATTCGAACACAGCAGTATCACCTTCACCAACCATTTTAGTAGCTGAGTCATCAGCTTCCATTTTTGGTTTTTCAGTAGGTGCTTCTTCAGCTACTACAGCTTCTTCAACAACAGCAGCTTCAGCTTCTTCAGCCGCTACTGTTACTTCTTCAACTTTTTCTGTGTTTTCTGCAGCGGATTCTACTGCTTGAGGAGTCTCTTGTGTAGATTTCACAGGGTTTTCGTCCTGTTTCTCTACGTTTTTATTTTCTTCAGCCATTTGGGGCTTTTAAAATTGTATTCTAGACTACGGTGATCTAGAAGAGTTAAATAACTTATTTCCGCTATAAGCTCCCTTATTTTTTAAGGGAGCGCAAAAGTAGTTATTTTATAATAGAATATCCGCTATAGCCGCCAAAAAGAGCACAAACACCGTCAGATGTATCTCTAATTTACTTCAGTGTTTTCTTTCTACAGTTTTTCTACAAGAACTGAAGAAGAGCTGTTCACTCGTAAGAGGTATAACCCCGCAGGCAAATCGAATAAACTTAACTCTTTACAATTAAAAGACTTAACTAATAATTCACCTGCCAGCGTATATAGCTCTAGGCTCTCAACTTCTTTACTGAAAAACACTTTCTCGGTAGTCGGATTAGGATATAATGATGGTAGAAGTCTCTCCAACTCAGAAACGGATACAGCTCCGTGATTTGAATACTCTGGTGTGGTAGTTTCTGGAATGAAGTAAATCCAATTATCCTCTCCATCCTCTTCTCTTCCCCAACTTACATCCTCAGATTGAACTGGAAATGTTTCTGAATCTGCTACAGTGAAATTATCTCTAGAGAGAAGCACCAATGTTTCTCCTGAGGATCCAAGTTTAAAATCAGTATGCCTCACACCTTGCTCTTCATCGTTATCTGCCCAAAAAAGAAGAAACCCTTGCGCAGGAACAGTAACTGAATCTGGATAAGTAGAAGGAACCTCCCATGAACCACCACCAAGGTTATCTGTTAAATGATATCCAGATAAATCGACAGGAAAGTTATTCGGATTATAAATCTCAATCC